>JADMIO010703390.1_pt1 | contig 17861 bp, 10 predicted proteins | sample 8958161 | NCBI WGS metagenome assembly JADMIO01 (sample SAMN16585339, study PRJNA669376) | soil metagenome | isolation source: Crop rotation soil | place: USA: Cullars Rotation, Alabama | collected 2011
CGCGACAACTTGTCCACGTGGAATTCTAAGCTTAGGATCCCAATGTGCTGGAAAGACGGTCGGCGCTCCGACAGGATTGACCTTGGCGGCGGTCATATTGAGGTCGTAGACGCGGTCTTGGAGAGACCCTACCGTAAGCCGTCGACGCCGGCGTCGGTGTTGCCGATGAAGGTGACGATCCAGGTCTTGTTGTCGGTGGTCGAGAAGTTGATCGAAGTCGGCAGGCTCCCATACCCCGCGTTGTGCCGCCACCTCGCTCGTCGAGGTGGAGCGCTGTTCGTAACCAGATGGCGATGGTGATCGCGCAGCTCGCCCCCGCCTCGCGTGTCGAGGTGGAGCGTAGGTTCCTGGAGACGATAGCCGCGCTTCATTCCGGCAAGCGGAGTGGGGGCGGGACTCCGACGAACGCTGCTGGTTACGAACCTTTTCACCACCCCGCCAAGCGGGGTGAGGTCTGGCAACGCTGTTCAAACTTTCCACGTCAGCGCCTTATTGAACCGACTGCGGAATTGCAGGTTGTCGACGGTGTTGATGATGCCGTCGCCGTTAAAGTCGAGGAACGGCTGGTAGCCGCCGCCGACAGGCTTGTTGAAGGCGCCACGGAAGGCGAGATTGTCGGCGGTATTGAGGATTGCCGTGAAATCGGTCCCCGGCGCTCCGCCCGGCGGAGTGGTCGGGGCGCCGGTGTCGCCGAAGAGGCGGTGGAACGTTGTTGTTCGATTGGCAGCCATGGTGATGGTGGGCGCGCCGAGGGGATGCACCTTGACGGCGTCTATCGTGAGGTCGTAAACGCCGTCTTTGAGTGAGCCCAGGCCATCAACGCCGGTGTCGGTGTTGCCGACGAATGTGACGATCCAGTTCTTGTTGTCGGTGCTCGAGAGACCGAGCGAGGTCGGCAACGAACCGACGCCGGCGGGCTGAAGCACGCCCTCCAAGCTAACATTGTTCGTGTGCAGCGCCAGCGTCATGGCGCCGGCATCGAGTTGCACGAGTTCATTGAAGGAAACGACGAGGCTGACGACCCGGGAGCGTTGTTCACCCGCCAAGCTGGGGACATTGCCGTTGGGCGTGACGCTGAGAACCTGTGGCGCCGTGGGAACGGAAACGATGAAATTCAACGTGTTCGAAGTGTTGGCCGCGAAGCCGCCATTTCCGCTATAGTCCGCGCGTATTATATGAGTGCCCGCGGCCAACGACGAAAGCTGAATGACGGACTTGCCGCTGACGACTGGGACGCTGGCGACCAGGACACCGCCGTTGTCGATAAACGTTACCGTCCCCAAGCTGCCGGGCGATGGCTCCACAGTCGCGATCAAGGTCACCAGTTGCCCGCTGATCGCCGCATTGGGCGTCGCCGTGAGCGCGGTCGTCGTCGGGATCAGCATCGACAGACCAGGGTCGTAAAGTTCCGCGCTGGAAAGTGATGTAAGAAGCCCGCCGCTGGAGCTTCCGTCCCATCCTCCCGCGACCAGCACTTTGCCATTATTGAGAAGGGTCGCTCTGTGGTGATCCCGTATTGAAGCCATCGAGGCTGTGGCGGACCAGGTATTATTGACCGGATCGTAAAGTTCGGCGCTGGATTGCATCCCAGTGACGTATCTCGTTGCGGATCCTCCCGTAACCAACACTTTGCCGTTGCCTAATAACGTGGCCGAGCCTGAATCCCGTGGCGTAATCATGGAACTCGCGGTTGACCAGGTATTCGTGAGTGGATCATATAGCTCCGTACTGGATAATGAGGCGTTGCTGGCGTCGCTGCCGCCAGCGACCAGCACCTTGCCGTTGCCCAACAGAGTTGCCGTGTGGCGTATTCGCGCTGTTGTCAAGGATCCGGCACTGGACCATATGTTGCTGACAGGGTCATACAACTCCGCACCGGACACATAGCTGCCGTTGAAACCACCGGTGACCAGAACCTTACCATTACCTAACAGCGTCGCCCGAAATCCGGACCGCGCTGTTGCCATCGAGCCCGCGGACGTCCAAGTGTTGTTGGTCGGGTCATACAGCTCGGCACTGGACAAATTACCCAAGGAGTTATTCCCTGTTCCATATCCCCCTTCAACCAACACTTTGCCATTGGCTAGAAGTGTTGCGCAATACGAATGTCTCGCCCAGCTCATCGAGGCCGCATCGGACCAAGTGTTGCTCGTGGGGTCGTATAGCTCCGCACTGGATAAAATGCCGCTGCTGTCGCTCCCGCCCGCGACCAAGACTTTGCCATTGCCGAGCAGCGTCGCCGCCGTTTGATTTCCTCGCGCCGTGGCCATGGAACCCGCGGACGTCCAGGTATTCGTCAGCGAGTTATACAGCTCGGCACTGGAATCGCTCAAAGTGGCACCGCCAGCGGCGCCGCCTTCCGTGACCAGAACCTGGCCATTCTTCAACGGTGTCATCGTCCACGTATACGACCGCGCCCTGGCCATGTTGCCCGCGGAAGACCAGGAGGCCGGCAAGGGCGCGGTGTATTGGAAGTCGTCTGCTGTACCGGCTGTCGACGACGTCAGGCCGGCGTTGGTCACGATGACGTTCACACTCCCCACGTTCCCCGCTGGCAACACCGCGGTGATCTTTGTGTCCGAATCGACCGTGTAACTCGTCGCGTTGTTGGCGCCGAATTTCACGCCCGCGGGGCCGGTCACGCCGAGAAAATGGGCGCCGTTGATCACCACCGTGATGCCCCCGGCCGTCGGACCGACGAAGGGGGCCACGCTCGTGACGACCGGTGGGCTGTTCGTGCCGGAACCCAGGGAGAAGACGTAAGCGGCCCCTTGATCGAGCCCCTGTGTGTCGTCCGCGTTAGCCCCGACGACGACCGTGTCGCCCGATATCGAGACACGGGAAAAATGGTCACCGGTCGCAGGAGAGGGGTTGTCTAGGGTAGCGATGAGGGCACCCGTCGTCGCATTGAAGACATACGCTTGGCCACTATCCATCGCCCCCGCGTCGTCGAATTCAGCGCCGACAACTACCGTGTTCTCCGACAGCGACACCCATCCGCCAAAGAGGTCGCCGCTTGTCGAAGAGGGGTTGTCCAGAGTGGCGATCAGGGCGCCCGTCATCACATTAAAGACATAAGCCTGGCCGCTATCCGTAGCCCCCGAAGCCCCGACGACAACCGTGTTCCCCGACAACGACACGGCAACGCCAAAATAATCATTGCTCGCGGGAGTGGGGTTGGCCAGGGTGCCGATCAGGACACCCGTTGTCGCATTGAAGACATAAGCCTGACCACTATCCGTAGCCCCCGTGTCGTCACGTATAGCCCCGACGACAACCGTGTTCCCCGACAACGATACCGAAATGCCAAACTGATCGCCATTCGCAGGAGTGGGATTGGCCAGAGTGGCGATCAAGGCGCCCGTCGTCGCATTAAAGACATAAGCCTGGCCACCAAACGGAGCTCCGAGCGCCCCGACGACGACCATGTTCCCCGAGACCGACACCGACCGGCCAAACGCGTCAAGGGGTGCGGGCGAGGGATTGGCGAGGGTCGCGATCAGAGCGCCCGTCGGTGCATCAAAGACATACGCCCGACCACTCTCAGAAACCCCTGCGTCGTCAAAGCCATTAGCCCCGACAACGACCGTGTTTCCCGACAACGACACCGACATCAACCCACCAAACCCGTCATTACTCGCGGTTGAGGGATTGGCCAAAGTGGCAAGCAAGGCGCCTGTCGTCGAACTGTAGACATACGCGGCGCCCCGATGCGGCACGCCACCGATATCCGCGCTAGGTGCGCTCACAACATAAAAACTCGAGTTCACAGCTGTCGCACTACCGAAGTTTCCGTTCGACTGAAGCGGAATGCTTCCCAAATCGAGGGGGTAGACAGTCTCGATCAAAGTCGCCGGAGCAAGGCGATCTTCGAGGATTTCAAGGACTAACAGCCGGCGCGATTCGGCCTTTTTTGTGGCCGCAAGCGCAAGCCAATTCTGCAATCCCGTTCGAAGGTGTCGTGCGACCATGGAAAGAATTCTCCGGTTTGGCCTCGTCTCAGCCTCAAGGATTGCCCACGGCTGATGGAAACGAAGCGACAATTTCAACATGTTTCTGTACAAATCGTGCGACGCTCGTTTGAGCGGCGGAGCGCGCGGACAATTCGGCGAGCGGAGGGCGTCAGCCCTCCGAGGGACAGGACGCCCGGAAAGCATCGAAGCGTCTCATGGGCCTCAGTCCCTCGGAGGGCTGACGCCCACCGCTCGCCTCATTGCGCGTTCGACGCGACGGAACGGCGATCTTGTTGATCGGTGGGGCCGCGGCATCTGATCCCTCCGAGGTCAATCTGCCCGGTGCTATGTCACACATTGATCACCCATGTGCCGAGGATTGAACCATCGAGCGTGTCGACGACCGTGATGGTGTGATTGCCCTTTGTTTTGAGTTTGAGGCCGGTGAAGGTATGCGCGCCGTTGTCGGACGCCTTGAAGGTGTAGTTCGCGGGCAACGTGGAACCTGTTAATGAATCCGTGAAGCGGACGGCGCCGCGATAGCCCGTGGCGACATTGCCGTAGGCGTCCAGTGCTTTGACGGTGATGTTGAAACTCGCATTGGAATTGACACTGGCCGGGCCGCTGAGCGCGAAGTGGCTGGCGGCCGCCGGGTTGACGCCGATGCCGATTTGGCTGCCGCCGGCGCCCGTCGCGACGTCCGTGACGGAGAGCGTCCTGCCGCCGGCGGTCTTGAGAGCGACATTGAAGACATGCACGCCCTGGTCGTCGGCGGTGAACGTGTAGTCGCCGGGCAGGACGGCCTGCGAATCGCTGCTCGACAGATGGACCGTGCCGGTATAGCTGGTGTTGGTCGTGCCGTCCGCGTTTTGCGCGGTAATGGTGAAGGCGCCGACTGTCCCTGCGGAGATCGTTGATGGGAAACCAGCGACCACGAACCCGGCCCCATTCCCTGGGTCATATAGCTCCGCGCTGGAAAGAGTGACGTCCTGATTTCCGCCGGCGACGAGGACCTTGCCGTTGCTTAACAGTGTCGCCGTATCGACCGAAGTCCCTCGCGCCGCGGCCATCGAGCCAGCCGAAGTCCAGGTGTCGCTGGCCGGGTCGTAGCGCTCTGCACTGGCAATGCTGCCAATTCCGCCGACAACCAGCACCTCGCCGTTGCCCAGCCGGGTCGCCATATGATATCCCCGCGCCGTGGCCATGGCGCCAGCAGCCGACCAGGTGTTACTGGCCGGGTCGTACAACTCCGTACTGGAAAGCGAGCCGGTATTATCTATGCTGCCTCCCGTGACCAGCACTTCGCCGTTACTTAGCAGCGTCGCGGCATGTTCACGCCGCACTGTGGCCATCGTGCCGGCGGAAGACCATGTGTTACTGGCCGGGTTATAAAGGCTGGCGCTTGATAGCTCGGTGAAGTTTGGATAGGCGCCGGAATATCCCCCGGTGACCAAAACACTGCCGTTGGCTAAAAGTGTCGCCGTGTGATCAATTCGCGACATAGAGCCGGCGGAAGACCAAGTATTGCTGACCGGATCGTATAACTCCGCAGCGGAAACGCTGGTGTTGTTGCTCCCGATCCCACCCGTAACAAGCACTTTGCCGCTGACGAGCAATGTTGCCTCAGCCACAATCCGCGCTTTGGTCATGGAGCCGGCGGGGGACCATGTGTTCGTGGCCGGATCGTAGAGCTCCGCACTGTTCAGGAACACTCCTTGCTGCGTCCCCGACTGCCCGCCCGCGACCAGGACTTTGCCGTTGCTGAGCAGCGTCGCGGTGTGTTGCATCCGTAGCGTGGCCATGGAGCTGGCGCTGGACCAGCTATTGTTGATCGAATCGTAAAGTTCCGTGCTGGCCAGGCCATGGCCCAATCCTTGAGCGTAGCTTCCGCCCGCAACGAGCACTTTGCCGTTGTCAAGCAGCGTTTCCGTATGAAATTGCCTGGGCGAAGCCATGTCGCTCGCAGCGGACCAGTTACCCGCTGGCGCCAGCCGTGACTCCAGTTCCTCCACTCGAACGCAGAGCATGGGTTGACGGCCTTTTCTTTGCGCCCGGGGACGTTCGGCGGGAGATCGCAGAAGTTCGCACATGAAGTTGAACCACATCATTTGGAGTTTCCCTTTTGAAAGCCGGTCCGCGATACAACGGAGAGGCCGGTATCCTCAGCGCGCAGACCGAGCGCTGGACCTCTCTGGGCCGATGAGTGCTTTGCTTGGCGGCGAGGACTTACTGGCCGCTTTTTTGATTTTTCTTTCAGTCCCGGTAGGGACGGTCGGTAGTAGCCCAGCGATTCATCGCTGGGTATCGCAGTTGTTTATTCGGCGTTAGTCCCGGTAGGGACGTCAGAATCATGGCGCCAAAATGAGATTGCCGTCATGCTACGCCTCTGTCGTCCCTACGGGACCTGATCTCATTTCGGCTCGGCTTTCCCAGCGATGAATCGCTGGGCTATTATCTTTCGCCCCTACCGGGGCTGAGAAGGCGCCGCGCGTTGATCGAGTTCCGCGACTTCCTGCCAAAGCTTGTGCCACTCCTGGCGTTCGCCGTCGGGCAACTTGGCCAGGGCCGCTTCGCCGCGGACACCGTTGAAATCGGCGTCTCGTTGCCAATGCTGCATCGCTTTCCACACTCTGGGGCGAGCCTTGTCGGGTTCCTCCTCCAACGATTTCTGCCAAGTGCTTAGGTCGGCCCGCAGCCACGTGAGCGCTTGGGTGCGAAGTCGAGTGCATTCCTTAGGATCGAGGTTGGCCGCGCCCTTGCCTTGGCGGCAGCCGGCCAGCGACGCGACGCAAGCGGCGTCGTAGCGGGTTCCGATGGTGAGATCATGGGCGAGTTTCGGCTGCGCGGCGAATGCTTCGCTGTAAAAGCGGGCGGCGGCAGCGTAGAATTGGCGACTCGAATGTTGGCACAGACTGCCCAAGGCGACACACTCGGCAGCGTCCATAGGAACGGTTTTGCCGCTGATGAAGTTCGGTAAATCGGCGTCGAGCCGAACCCATTGCTTAGTTTTTTGGAGCCGAGCGGCGAAGCGCCGCTCCTCGTCTGGATTGCCCGTACTGAGGTCATGGGCCCGCTTGAGATAAGGCAGGCACTCGGCGAATTGACCGTTATCCCAAAGCAGAGAACTCAATTTGCCGTAGGCGCTGGTATAGTTGGGGTTAAGCTTGATAGCCATACGGAAGGCCCCTTCCGCGCCTTCGAGCTTGCGCTGAATTTCCAGTACGATGCCGAGGCTGTGATACGCTTCGGCAAAGTCGTCTTTGAGATCGATGGCTTTGCGAAAGGCCTCTTCCGCGTCGGCGAACTTGTTCTGTTCCTCCAGAGCAACGCCCAGGTTGCGGTATGCATCGGAATGCGGTTTGAGTTTGATGGCCTCGCGGAAAGCCGCTTCAGCGTCGGTGTGCTTGCTCTGCCTACCGAGGGCGACACCGAGGTTTCGGTAAGCCAAGGAATAGTCGCGTTTGAGGTCAATGGCCTTGCGAAAGGCAGCTTCCGCCTCGGTAAGCTTGCTCTGTCGAGCGAGTGCAGTGCCGAGTCCGTTGTGCGCTTCGGCATAGTCGGATTTGAGTTTGATGGCCATCTGGTGGGCCGCAATGGCTTTGGGCAACTCTCCTTGTTCACGGAAGACTGTGCCAAGGTGTTGATATGCCTCGGCGGGGTCATTGATATTCTGTTCGATGGCCTTTTGGAACGCGTCGACCGCCTTGGTCCATTTCCGTTGCTCATGAAAGACGATGCCGAGACAAAAGTACGCGTCAGGGAAGGTGGGTTTCTGTTCGATGGCCTTTTGGAACGCGTCGACCGCCTTGGGCCATTTCCCTTGGGTCTGTAAGGCGATGCCAAGGTTATGGTACGCGTCGGGGAAGATGGGTTGGTATTCGATGGCCTTGCGATAGGCTGCGGCCGCCTCGGAATGCTTTTTTAGCTTCCCGAGGTAGTCGCCGAGACTTTTGTGGAGACCGGGAGATTGCGGCTGGAGCGCGAGGGCCGCCCGCACGAAACCGACAGCGTCCGCCCAAGCTTTCGCTTGTATTCCCAAGATTCCTCCGAGCCAGTAATTCAACCAGAAGTCCGCGGGATAGCGCTGTTGGGCTTGGCGCAAAAACAGTTCCCTCGTCGCCAGATATTTCTTGGCGATTGCGCTGTCGCGCTCAACGCCCGCTGGGATCGTGAGGTGGAGCGTCAGAAGCAACAAACTATCCGGCGGTTGGGCCAGGGTCTCTTCCGCCTCCGCCAAACGTAACAGCGCATCCCCATTTTTGGCCGCCGCAAGGTCGCGCACCTGTTGCCGCCAGGGGTCATCGTCCGCCAAACGAACGATGGCTTTTGAATTGCCGTGAGTTCTCCGATTGTCGAGGGCGATCACCAATTGGTTTCGAAGGGCGGACGCTCGAATTTGACTTGCCGTTTTTTCAATATCCGGCGAGTCGATGTCCAAGCCCAATTCCGCGAAAACGGCCCTGAATTGCTGGTCGCCTTGCCGTGGGTCGCCCCATAGAAACGCTGCCGCATTCAGCCGCGCTTCGTGCAAGCGCGCGATCAGGGCAACATCCCGCAGGCGCTCCCGCACCCTGGCCTGAAGCAACGCTAGCCCGCTTCCCAAGCGGACTTTCGCCCGCTCCAGGGCATGGACGGCTTTTTCCAGTTTTTCTTGTTGCAACCAGTTTTCGGCCTCCTTCAAGTCCTCGGCCACCGCCTGCTCGGTGATGGCGCGTAGGCGGTCTGTCTCGGCTTGTCGAGCCGCCTCGTCGCGCACCGCCCAGCCGATCGTTCCCGCCAACATGGCGACTGTAACCGCGAGGATGACCGCAGTGGACCAGACGACCGGTTTGTGCCGCCGGCACATGTTTCTTACGCGCCTTGCCAACGACGGCGGCCGCGCCCGGATCGGCTCGTCCTTGACGAAGCGCTGCAAATCGTCGGCCATCTCCTTGGCGGTGGCGTAGCGGTCGGTGGGGTTTTTCTCAAGGGCCTTGAGAATGATGGTGTCGAGTTCCACGGGGATGGCAGGATTATGCCGGCGTGTCGGCTTGGGGTCGTCGAAGGCGATTTGCCGCAAGAGTTCTTGGCGGTCGCCGCCCTGGTAAACCGGTTGCAGTGCGACAAGTTCGTAGAGCGTGGCGCCCAGAGAATAAATGTCGGTGCGATGATCGACGATCACGCGTTTGGCGAGGGCTTGCTCGGGGCTCATATAGCGCAGGGTGCCGACGAGATCGCCTGTCATGGTCAAGCCGGCTTGGGTTTGGCAATGGGCCAGGCCGAAGTCGGTCACCCAAAGCTTGCCGCGGTCGTCCAGCAGCATATTGGCGGGCTTGATGTCGCGGTGGATAACCCCCAACTCGTGAGAGTAATCGAGGGCCTCGGCGGCTTGAGCGCCCAGACGGGCGAGCGCGTGAAAGTAGGCGCGGCCGCGCGTGGCGGGCAAGGTCGATAGCCGCGCGTTGGGCGCCGTTTCTTGGGCGGAAATGGACTTCGCATCGGCGCGGTTCATGGTCGCCGGGCCATCCGCTGCCGGCGCCAACGGCGCTGTCGCATTGGACTTGCGAGCGTCAGCAATCACGTCGGCCAGCGTGTGGCCTTCGATGAATTGCATGGCGTAATAATGGACGCCGCGTTCACACCCGGTGGCATGGACCGGGACAATGTTTTGGTGATGCAAATGAGCCGCCGCCTGGGCTTCGTTCTTGAAGCGCTGGAGTTGCTTGGGGTCGAGGGTCGAGGCAAAGGGGAGCACCTTGAGAGCGACGCGGCGACCGAGCGAGATTTGCTCGGCCTCGTAGACGACCCCCATGCCGCCGCGGCCGACTTCGCGGAGAATGCGAAAGTCGCCGAGAGGCGAACCGCCGCCTTCGAGGGACGAGACGGGCTCGGCGGCGCTCTTCGGCGCCAACTCATGGCCGGTGACATGGACGAAATCGAGACCGTCGAGACAAGCGGCGAGCGCGGCGGCGACGTTCGCGTGACGGGCCAAAAACGCTGCTCGACTGGGCGGATTGCCCGCCTCCAAGGCTTGAACGTATTCCTCGAGCGCCGCAATGACGCGGGAATCGTCCGGCGGCGGCAAGCCGCGCTGTCCGTTGTCCGCGTGCGCGATGGTCGGGGCGGTCATGAGAATTCTCCCATTCGGTCGATATAGCGCGTCTTCCAACCCCGTTCACGGGGTTTTCCGGGACGCGGTTTAGGCCCGCCGTTGACGGCGGGTCATGCCGGACCGGAATTAAGCTGTTGAGGCCCGTTCACGGGCGTTCTCGCTGTTCGGCTTTAGCCTGGCCCTGTGATCGGGCGATGCCTCTCGCCGGCAAAAAATGGCTGAAGCCAAACAGCGAGAATCCCCGTAAACGGGGATCAAATCTCTTACCGGCTCCGCCAACCCGCCGTCAACGGCGGGCCTGAACCGCTTCGCGGCAAAGCCTCGTGAACGAGGCTCAAAGGCACGTCTCATGCAACAAACAACTCGATGCGCGGTGGGGGGCGAAAAGATCCCGATTCGCAACTCATTTCTAAATCCATTCTCTTACCCCGAAACTTTCTTCTACATCGCGGAATCGTCCGCCGCGTGCGCTTGGCGTAAACGGGCGAGGCCCCGGGCCCACAGTTTCTTGACGCTGTCCGCGGTCCGGTCGAGGCGGGCCGCGACTTCCGGAAAGGTCAGCCCTTCCAGGTGGCGGAGGATGATCACTTCGCGCTGATCGTCCGGCAATTCCCCAAGCATCTCCGCCAAGAGGACGGCTTGCTCGCGACGGGACGCCTGTTGGCTGGGCGACGGGCCAGCGGCGACAAGTCCCCGTTCGAGCAAGCGCGACGATAGGTCCACATGGACCGCCAATTCTCGCTCCATGCGCACGTCGCGCCCCTTCGTGCCGAGATAGCGCCGCGCCTGGTTCGCCATGTTGCCGACCAGAATCTGGCGGAGCCAGGCCAGGAACTCGGCCTCCGTCGTTCCGCGAAACTGAGGAAAATCGCGGTGGGCTTCCAAGAACGTCTCCTGAACAAGGTCGGAAGGATCGAGCTTGCCTTGAAGCTGGCGATCGAGTCCCAAACGAGCCAAAAGCTTCAAATACCGGCGATAAAGTTCCAAGAGCCGCCCCAGGGCGCTCGCGTCTTGCCCGCGCGCGGCGTGGAGCAGTTTATCCGGTTGCGGGCTGTCTGAGCTCATTGGTTCTCGCTCTTCTCAGTAAGGCACCAGCACGGCCCAAAGAGGGACAGAAAATCGCAAGATTTCTTCGACACCGGTTCACCCGGCGTTAATCATGAAATAAAAGCTTCGTTTCGCCCCATATCAAGCGGCGCCAATCGGTCCGACGACGACCGCCGAGAAGCCGCCGGCCGTCACGGTGTTTAACGGCACGAAAGAAGAAGCCACCGTCCGTTACTCACTGCGTTGAACGGCGGTTGCGGTCGGCACGGCGGGAAGCTTGCCGCCACGTGACCTTTGCAGATCCGTTTCCTGTAGACAAGGCTCGCATTTCGTCACATACTTGAGAGATCTCCGCTAGAGCGCATGTGTTTTTGTAGGATGGGTCTCCGGACGTCTCCGGACCCGTCTAAAATGCTTGGTTTCGCAAGGATGGACGGTTCAGGAGACCCGTCCCACAGCAAGAAAACGCACGTTCTGGGAGTAACGTTTTTCCTTGATTTAAGGGTGATCCAATGACCCATTTCCATCGGTTTCGAATTCTGTCCATCGGCATGGTCGCCTGCATGGCAGGCGTGTGGCTGACGTGCTCCAGCGTCGCTCAAGATCCGGTCCCCGGAGCCGCCAAAGGGCCGCCCGCGAAAGGGCCGGCCGTTTCCGAAGTGGACGCCGTGCTCAAGGACTTCGAAAAGGTCGTCTCGACCCCCGATGGCAAGCCGAGCATGTACACGTTGTACGTCAAGCGCAAAGACGCGCAGATCCTGGCCGAGCTGCCCAGGGATTATGCCTCGAAGAAGTATTTCATCGCCCTCACCGTGGCTAGCGGCGAAATGTATGCTGGGCTCCAGGCGGGGGATCTTTACGTTTATTGGAGAAAGTACGATAATCGCCTCGCTCTCATCGAGCCCGATCTCAATATGCGTTCGACCGGCGACATCGAGTCGAAGTCGTCGGTCAATCGGCTGTTCACCGGCAACGTCATTGCCGATGTGCCGATCTTGGTCACGCCGCCCAATCGCGGGCCGATCATCAATTTGAACGAGCTCCTCCTCATGCATGCGCCGAAGTTTTTCGGCATTCGGGGAGGTTTCGATCCCAAAACATTGCGGCTGCGCGAAATCAAGACGGCCAAGGCGTTTCCCCAGAACATCGAGGTAGCGTTCGAGCTCCCCGTCCCGCCCGCGGGCAAACTCAAGACGCTGCATTTCTCGATCAGTGAGATTCCGGATAGCACCGGGTATACGCCCCGCGCCGCCGACGACCGCGTCGGCTACTTCACGACGGCCTTTACCGACCTCGGCAAGTATAAGCGGGGCGAAACCAAGACGCGCTTTATCAATCGCTGGCGCCTGGAAAAAGCCGATGCCTCGCTCAAAATGAGCCCGCCCAAGCAACCGATCGTCTTCTACATCGAACATACGACGCCGATTCGTTACCGCCGCTTCATTCGCGATGGCGTTCTTTACTGGAACCAGGCGTTCGAGAAGGTCGGCATCGTCAACGCGATCGAGGCCCATTTCCAAGACGCCCGTAGCGGCGCGCACATGGAGAAGGACCCCGAAGACGTCCGCTTTAACTTCGTCCGCTGGCTCAACAACAACATCGGCACCGCCATCGGGCCGAGCCGGGTGCATCCGCTCACGGGTCAAATCCTCGACGCCGATATCATTCTCACCGACGGCTGGATCCGGCATTTCGAGAACCAATTCACGGAAGTGCTGCCGCAGATCGCCATGGAGGGATTCGGCCCCGAGACGCTGGCGTGGCTCGAACAGAATCCGCAATGGGACCCGCGACTGCTTTTGGTGCCGATGCACAAGCGGCAGGAAATTCAGGCGGAGCGCGCCCGCCGCGGCGTCTTGCCCCTCGGCGGCCATATTGCCGGCGAAGCCTCGGGCCGGCTCATGGGCGGCAGTGAATACGACGGTCTCGTCGGCCGGATCAGTCAAGTCAACGGCATGTGCATGGCCGCGGCCGGCAAGGCCCTCGACCTAACGCTCCTGCGCATGTCCCAAGAAATGATCGAGGACGACGCCGTGAAGGACGACAAAGGCAACCCCGCGGCCAAAAGCGACGACGATGACCAGCTCGACGGCGTGCCGTCGCGCTTCATCGGTCCGCTCCTTGCCGATCTCGTCGCGCATGAGGTCGGCCACACGCTCGGCCTGCGCCACAATTTCAAAGCATCCGCTCTTTACAGTCTGGCCGAAATCAACAGCGACAAGCTCAAAGGCAAAAAGCCCTTCGCGGGATCGGTCATGGATTATCTGCCGGTCAACATCAATATGAAGGACGGCGACGTTCAGGGCGATTTCGGCATGATCACCGTCGGCCCGTACGACGTTTGGGCAATCGAATATGGCTACACGTTCGCCAAGGACCTGAAGCCCATTCTCGCGCGCAGCACGGAGCCGGAGCATCAATTCGGCACCGACCAGGACACCATGGGCCCCGACCCGCTGGCGCGCCGCTATGACTTTAGCTCGAACCCGCTTGATTACGCGAAGAGCCAGATGAAGCTCGCGAAGCACCATCGCGAGCGAATGCTCACCAAGTTTGTCGTCGACGGCGATAGCTGGTCGAAAGCGCGGCGCGGCTACGAATTGACACTCATGCTGCAAACCCGATCGCTGAGCATGATGTCGAACTGGGTGGGCGGCGCCTTCGTGCATCGCGACCACAAGGGGGACAAAGCCAAGCGCACGCCGATCGAAGCCGTTTCCGTCAGCCAGCAGCGCGAAGCCATCAAGTGGGTCGTCGCCAATGCCTTCCAGGACGACGCCTTCGGCCTAAACGCCCAGTTCCTTCAGCGGCTCCGCGGCGACAGCCTCGCGTCCGACGAGTCGTTTTCGAGGACCGACGAAGCGACATTCCCCATTCACGACCGCATCATGGGGATTCAAAGCTCGGTGCTCACGATGCTGATGAATCCGTCGACATTGCGCCGCATCTACGACAATGAAGTTCTAGTCGACGCCGACAAGGACGCCGTGACGCTGCCGGAGATGTTGGATGTGTTGCAGACGGCTATTTGGTCTGAAGTGGAGAAAGCACCAGGGGGGAAATTCACGGCCCGCAAGCCGATGATTTCCAGCATGCGCCGCAATCTGCAGCGCGAGTATATCGACCGCTTGATCGACGTCTCCCATCCGGTCGCAGGCAACGCGCCCGCCTCGAAGACGCTGGCCACGCTCGCCAGGATGTACCTCCGGCAAGTCAACAGCAAGATCGAAAATGCTATCAGGACCGATCCCGAAGCCCTCGATCCCTATACGAAGGCCCATTTGCAAGACGCCAACAACCGGATCACGAAAGCCCTCGACGCGACCTTCACGATCAACCCGCGCGATCAGGGCTTCCGGTCGTCGATGTTCTTTTTCGCCGAGCCGATCCCCGGCGGCGGCGCGGCATGCAGCGATCCTGGTTGTTCTTGCCGCGGAGCCGGATGGGACCGTCGAATGGAGCGAGTGTCGGAGTAAGCAACGGCGCCTCGTTCCCAAGCTCCGAGCTTGGGAACGAGGGGTTTCCATGTAGGCTTCTCGCCGGTTCGCTTACTGTGGCTTCGCGAACTCACTGTCGTCCAACTTGGGAAGGATCTGGACGTCAGTCACTTCAGCTTCGAGGAACGCCTTACCGTCGCGCAAAAGTTCAATCTTCTTCGCGACTTTGCGGTCGGCCACGTCTTGGTATTCCGTGATGAAACGTTCCTCGGTCACTTCTTGACCGGACATCAGATCGCGCTTGCGAACCTCGACCTTGGTCATGAGGTGGGTGGCCTTGTCGATGTAGAGCGTAAAGTCTTTCTTGCCTTCCCGAGAGACGCGCACTCCGACCGCGGGCTTATCCTTGACGTTGACGTCGCCCACCACCGAGAACTTCACGCTCTTGTCTTTTGCGAAGATTCGCTCCATAAGGCCGATGGCGTAGGATGCCTCCTTGAGTTCCTCTAAAATCTCGTCGCTGACGGGCACGTCCTTATCGCCGGCCCGGATCCAGCCTTCCTTGCCGTTGAAGACCGTGGTGACGAGTACCTTGTTGTTCATGACAGTCAGCTCCATCACTTCCTTGAACTTGTCGGGCGACTGAACAGAGACTTCCTGAGCGTATTCGAGGTCGAGGCCCATGATGTGCAGCGTCCCTTTGCTCTTGGTGCGCACGCCGCTGTTCGTCTTATCGACCCCCTTGGGTAAATGGGCCTTGATGGCTTTGTCGATGATCGCGGCGGCCTCGTCCTCTCCCGCCCAGCCGGCCAAGGCGAGCAGGCACGACAGACCCAGAGCGAATGCGGTTGGAACCATTCGACGCATGGCGCACCTCTTTTCACGAAGGAGACATCTCTTAGGACATATCTCAAAGCATACAGAGGCGCTCGGCATCCTGCGCCCTATTTGGGGCCAATGGCTATATTTCAGGGACGAATGCCCAAAAACACTGGACGAATGGGAGCGCATGGGGAGTTACAGGGCACTACCCAGCGAAGCTTCCAGCCGGTCGCGGCAACTTCGGCTCAGGGCCAGCTCTTTGCCGCCCTCCAGAATGATGACGTAATCGGCGTTGAAGGCCGGTTGAATCTCGCGGATGCGATCGATGTTCACGATTGTCGAGCGATGCACGCGCACGAAGCGGCTGGCGTCGAGCTTTTTCTCAAGCGCGGTGAGCGATTCGCGCAGCAAATGGTCGTCCTTGCCGACGTGCAGCCGAACGTAATTGCCGGCGGCCTCGATCCAGTCGATGTCGGCGACGCGGACGAAGTAGATGCGTCCGCCGGATTTGACCATGAGCCGTTCGGGGCCGTGGCGGCGGCCTAGGGCGGATTGCAACAAATCGTGAAGCCGCTGGTCCAATGCGGCGGCGCCTTGGCGCAACTGCGTCTTGGCACGCGCCAGGGCGGTCGTGAAGCGAGTTTTGTCGAACGGCTTGAGGAGGTAGTCGAGGGCATGGACTTCGAAAGCTTTGAGCGCGTAGCGATCGTGCGCGGTAACAAAGATCACCACAGGCAACGGCGTGACGTCCCGCGCCTCGGCGAGCCCATGCAAAACGCCAAAACCATCGAGCAAGGGCATTTGCACATCGAGAAACACGAGGTCGGGCCGCAACTCGCGCACGTCGGCCAAGGCCTGCTCGCCATCGCCGCTTTCGCCAAGAACGGCGATGTCCGGGTCGGCGTCGAGCAATTGGCGCAGGCGTTGCCGGGCGAGAGGTTCGTCGTCCACAATGAGCGTACGGATTTTCACGACGCCTCCACGGCCGAGTCGAGCGCTGTCTCTTGGTAGGGAATGCTGATGCCGACGCGCAAGCCGCCGGCCGGGATGTTGGTCAGTTCCAGGCGATGTTTGCCGCCGTAGAGCTTCGCCAGGCGAGCGCGGGTATTGGTCAGGCCAATTCCCTCGACGGCGCTCGCTGGCGGGTGCAGCCCGGGGCCGGTGTCGGCGACGGTCAAATGAAGAGTGCCGTTGTCGCGACTGGCCGCGATGCGAATCGTGCCGGGCTCGGGTCGAACGGCGATGCCATGCCGGATGGCGTTTTCCACGAGCGGCTGCAAGATCAGGTTTGGCACCTGCGCGGCCATGACGCCGGGATCGATGTCGAGGTCCACGGTCAACCGCGGGCCGAGGCGCGCCTTCTCAATCTCGAGATAGGGCTGGATGAAGTCGAGTTCTTGCTGAAACGGGACGTGTTGCCGATTGGCGCCGTCGAGCGTGGCGCGCAGCAAGTCGCCGAGCCGGGCGATCATGCGGTCGGCCAGCTCGACGTCCTGGTGAATGAGCGCCGAAATGGCATTGAGCGTATTGAAAAGAAAGTGTGGGTGAAGCTGCATCTTCAGGATTTGCAGTTGGGTCTGGGCGAGCTTCGCTTCGAGCTGCGAGGAAAGCAGCTCGCGCTCGCGGAATTGGCGATAATAGTTGAGCACGTGCGCCACGGCGAGGATGGCCAGGTAAAAGAAAACATTGTTATTGAGCTTGAGGACGAAGAAGAGAATCAGCACATTGACCGAAAGGGAAAGCCGGGGCAACTCCTCGCGGATAACGTCGGCCGCCAGCGCCGACAGCGCCGCTGCCAGCAAACTGCAAACAAGGCACGCCGCAACATGGACCGCCAAGCTCCGCAGTCCCTTTCCCTGGCCGAACGGGAACCGTCGTCCGAGCCAAAAGATGCCCGGCGTCAAAATGGCCCAGATCAGGCATTCCGCCAGAACGGTTAGGAATAATTCACCCAGCGCCAGGATGGGCCTGAGATGGGCGATGTCATCGTGGGCCTGAATCGACGTGTAGACGATCAGATATGCCTGTCCCGTCAGGAAGACGGCGATCACCGTCCATACCACGAGGACGACGCGCCATCGGCTCCATCGATCGTTCCGGACGCTGGTTGACATGGAATCAACGATAGCCGAGTAGGGCTCGCAGAACAAGTCATTGAGCCGGCATCATGGTGGCGCCTTTCGCACGACTTGAATAATCGCGCAATTGTCGAGGTCGCCCAGGCCCGCCGCTGCCGCTCGTTCCAGTAATTGACGATGGATTTCTGACGCATGCAATGTCAATCCCGCCTTTGCCGCCGCTTGCAGAATGAGCTTCACGTCCTTGAGGTGTTGCGACAAGCGTGCTTGAACGCTGAAATCGTTGTCGATCATCTTTCGGCCTTTGCTATCCATCGCCCGGGAATATGGGGCGCTTCCCTTGAGGACATCCAAAACCGCTCCGGGATCCATGCTCAGCGCCTTTCCAGCACAGTGGGATCCGAAGCTTGGAATTCACGTGACTTGAAGTCGC
>JADMIO010849032.1_pt1 | contig 17860 bp, 15 predicted proteins | sample 8958161 | NCBI WGS metagenome assembly JADMIO01 (sample SAMN16585339, study PRJNA669376) | soil metagenome | isolation source: Crop rotation soil | place: USA: Cullars Rotation, Alabama | collected 2011
CCCCGCCGGCGCCCTGGCCGACGGCGGGACCGCCGCGCGGGCGCGGGCGCTTGGTCTCGATCCTGCCGCGTTTCTCGTTGAGAACAATTCAACCGAATTCTTTGAACGCCTCGGTGACCTGCTGCAAACCGGACCGACCTACACCAACGTGAACGACTTTCGCGCCATCCTCGTTGACAGGCCCTGATGGATCACGCGAAATCGCCGCCGAATCAAAGACAAGCAATCGCGCTTGTGGCGCAGCATTCAAGGCGAGGACGTCGCATCACCGTCATCATCCGGCCCTTCCTTGCAGCGCTGATGCTGATCGCCCTCGCCGGTCCCGCGCTCGCCGATTTCCGGCTCTGCAACAACACCGGCAGCCGCGTCGGCGTCGCCGTCGGCTACAAGGATGCCGAAGGCTGGACCACCGAAGGCTGGTGGAATATTTCGCCCCGCTCCTGCGAAACGCTGCTGCGCGGCGGACTGGTTGCGCGCTACTATTATATCTATGCGGTCGATTACGACCGCGGCGGCGAATGGTCCGGACACGCTTTCATGTGCTCGCGCGACAAGGAATTCACAATCCGCGGCACCGAGGATTGCTTGGCGCGCGGCTATGACCGCACCGGTTATTTCGAGGTCGACACCGGCGAGCAGCGCTCGTGGACAGTGCAGCTCACCGAAACGGCGGAGCAGCCATCGCCACGAACGCCGCCGCGCACGCCGCCCCGCCTGTCGACCACTCCGCCGGCTGAAGGCCAGAAGCCATGAGACGGCTGCGCCGCGCCAAGATCGTCGCAACGCTTGGACCGGCTTCGTCGAATCCGGAAATGATCGCGCGTCTGTTCGCCGCCGGCGCGGACGTCTTCCGCATCAACATGAGTCACACCACGCAGGATCGCCTGCGTGAGCTCGTTGCCATGATCCGCGTCGTCGAAAAAGAACAGGATCGTCCGATCGGCATACTCGTGGACTTGCAGGGGCCGAAACTGCGGCTCGGGCCGTTCGGCCAAGGCTCGGCCATGCTGGTGAAAGGCGAGACGTTCGTGCTCGATTCCGGCGCGGCGCCCGGCGACGCCAAGCGTGTTTCCCTTCCGCATCCGGAAATCTTCGCCGGCGTGCGGCCCGGCCATACCCTGCTGCTGGACGACGGCAAGGTGCGCCTCACCGTGCTCGAAGCTGAGCCCAACCGCATGGTTACGCGGGTCGAGGTCGGCGGAAAATTGTCCGACCGCAAAGGCGTGAGCCTGCCGGACTCTACGATCCCTTTCTCCGCGCTCGCCGAGAAGGACCGCTCCGACCTCGAGGCGGCGCTCAACGCAGGCATCGATTGGGTTGCGCTATCGTTCATCCAGCGCCCGGAAGACATCGCCGAGGCGAAGAAGCTCACGCGCGGGCGGGCGGCGGTGATGGCCAAGATCGAAAAGCCGCAGGCCGTTGCCCGTCTCACCGAGATCCTTGATCTCGCCGATGCGCTGATGGTGGCGCGCGGGGACCTCGGGGTGGAAATGCCGCTTGAGCGCGTCCCCGGCGTGCAGAAGCAGATGACGCATGACGCCCGACTCGCCGGCAAGCCGGTCATCGTGGCGACGCAAATGCTGGAATCGATGATCTCTTCTCCCGTGCCGACGCGCGCCGAAGTCTCCGATGTCGCGACCGCGATCTTCGACGGCGCTGACGCTGTTATGTTGTCGGCGGAATCCGCCGCCGGGCAATATCCGGTGGAAGCCGTGGCGACCATGAACCGCATCGCCGAGGAAGTGGAGAACGACCCGGCTTACCGGCAGCTGCTCAACGCGCAACGCGCCGCGCCAGAGGCAACCGGTGCCGATGCCATCGCCGACGCCGCGCGGCAAATCGCCGAGACGCTGGAATTGTCCGGGATCGTGTGCTGGACGAGCTCGGGCTCGACCGCGATGCGCGTCGCGCGCGAGCGTCCGAAGCCGCCGATCGTTGCGCTCTCGCCCAACGTGACGGCCGGGCGGCGGCTGTCGCTGGTCTGGGGTGTTCATTGCGTGGTCACCGAGGACGCGCACGACCAGGACGACATGGTGGACCGTGCCTGCCGCATCGCGTTCAAGGAAGGCTTCGCCAAGGCCGGCGAGCGGGTGATCGTGGTTGCCGGACTTCCGCTCGGCACCCCGGGCGCTACGAATATGCTGCGGCTCTCGTTCGTCGGCACGGAAGTGCGCGACGTCTGAACGCTTCAGCGGCCGGCCATCGCGTCGACCGCCCGCACGATCTCGTCCGGCACCGCATAAGTCAGCATATGGCCGCCCTTTTTTAGCACCGTCAGTTGTGCATTAGGCAGAGCGGCAGCAATGGCCCGGGCATGAATGTCGGTTGAGACAATGTTGTCATCCTCGCTGGCGAAGATTGCGACCGGGGTCCTGATCTCGCCGTATCGCGATGCCTGGCCGGTGACGAATGGCTTAAGCGTGACAATATCCTGCGCGTTCGCGCGGAATTCGGACGGGCGCAGGATCATCGCCGCACCGGCGCGGGCGATATAGGCGTCCGGCGGCGTGAGCGGCGCGAAGACCGCGGCGACGCCCGGCCGCAGCAGCGCATAGCCGAACGGCAGAACAAGCGTGCGCGCAACGAGAGCGCCAATCACCGGGGCCGCCACCACATGATTGATCCAAGACACATCGGTCGGCCAAGGGTGCGTCACTGGCGCAATGAGGACGAGGCCGGCAGTCTGGCGCGGGTAATCCAACGCATAGGCGGTGGCGAGCGCGCCCGACCAGGAGTGACCGATCAGGATCGCGCGAGCGACGCCAAGCTGGGCGAGCGCTTCGTGGACGAGCTCGGCCTGGCGTCCCGGCGATGCGTCGGCTGCGCCGTCAGGTCGGTCGCTCCAGCCGTGCCCCGGCCGGTCGATCGCGATGACGCGATAATCCTCGGCCAGCCGCGCGCCCAGAGCCAGCGTAATGTCGCCGAGATTGCCGCTGGCGCCGTGTAGCAGCACGACGGCCGCAGCGCCTGGTCGGCCCAACTCCGCAACGTGCATGCGGCCGCCTGCGACGGTAATGAAGCGGCCGGATGGCGGATAGCGGCTCTCGATCACCCGCGTGCCGATCAAAGTGACCACGGCCAGCGCCACCAGTACAACGCCAAGGGTGAACAGGATCATGAGCGCGAGGCGCAAGACGCGATGCAGTCCGGCGCGGCGATTAGATGTCGCGACCTTCGACCTTTTCGGTCAGGGTCTTCACGACCTCGGGGATGCGCTGCAGCTTCGGATAGACCGCGATGGCCCGGCGAAAGGCGTCGAGGGCGCGACGGTCGTCGCCGAGCTCCTGCAGCATCATGCCGAGTCCGGACAGCGCGCCGAAGTGACGCGGCTCGAGCTTGAGCACCTCACGGATATCGGCGATCGATTTGCCGAAATCGCGCTTCATGAAATAGATGGTCGCACGCCGGTTCCAGGCTTCGACATAATCCGGCTTGATGGTGACGATGCCGTCGAGGAGCTTGATGGCGAGATCGAGGTTGTTGGCTTCGACTGCGGTCTTCACCCGCGTCATCAGCAGATTGGCGGTGTCGCTGCGCGAGACGATCCACTGCGCCCAGATGCGTTCCTCGATCTGCTTGGCCGTTGCCTCGTCTGGCGCGATCTTGAGCGCTTCGAACAGGAAATCGAGATTCTTGGTGGGGTCGCCGCGCTGAACCTTCGGCAGCTTGGCCGGCGGCTCGATCCAGCTTCCGGGCTCGGCGCGGGCCGGCGCCGTTGCCAGCGATGCGGCAAAAACCGCGGCGAGAGCCAGCGAAGTGAATCGGTGCATCATGACGGTTGAGTCTAAACGCTCCCGCCTTGGCGGCAAAGAGCGCAAACCGCATCAAAGTGACGTGATGCCGCGAACGGCCCGACGCTGGGTCTAGCCCTGGCGCGCCTTGAAGCGCCGCTGGGTCTTATTGATCACGTAAACCCGGCCCTTGCGGCGCACCAGGCGGTTGTCGCGGTGACGGCCGCGCAGCGATTTCAATGAATTACGGACTTTCATGGCTCTATCTCAAACGCCTTTTTGCGGCCGATATGGGGCGGTTCTTACGGAGCGAGGGTGAGGCTGTCAACGCGCAGTGCCTTTGGGTTCCGCGCCGACATCTGGGGAGGCCTTTGCGCCCTCGATCTGCTTGCGCCCGGTGATGTAGGCCTTGGCATCGTTGATCGCGTCGATCGCAATGAGCCGACCCTCTTGCCGGTATTCGACCGAGAAACGCGCGCTGTCCGGATCGCCCACGACGCGAGCGTCGTCGTAACCGGTGAGCAGCCCGGCACTCTGCAATTTCAACTCGTACTGGTCCGACCAGAACCACGGCACCGGGTCGTAGTCCTGTGGCTTGCCGAGGATGGCGGCGGCCGCCGCTTTCGCCTGGTCGATGGCGTTCTGCACGTTTTCCAGGCGAATGCGGCGATTGAACCGCCGGCTAAAGAAGCGGCTGCAGTCGCCGATTGCGTAGATGTTCGGCAGCGACGTTTGCGCGTTGCCGTCGACCCCAATCCCGTCCTCGCAGGCAATGCCGGCCCCCGCCGCGAGGTCGTCATTGGCGCGCGAGCCGGTGGCAACGAGGACGAGATCGGCCTCGACCTTCTCTCCATCCGCAAGGCGCACGCAGCTTACCCGCCCCTCGCCTTCGAGCGCGGCAACGCGCACGCCGGTGTGAATGACCGCGCCGCGTGCGCGATGGAAGCGCTCGTAAAACGCAGAAACCGCTTCGCCGGCGGTTCGCTTGAGCACGCGCTCCATGCCCTCGAGCACGGTGACCGGCTTGCCTTCGCCCCGCAACACGGCGGCGAATTCCAGCCCTATATAGCCACCGCCGACCACCGCGACGCGCTTGGCGGCATCAACCGCCGCGCGCAAGGTGAGCGCGTCATCAATGCCGCGCAACGAGAGAACGCCGGGAAGATCGAGGCCTGGAATCGGAATCGCACGCGCGCTGGTGCCGGTAGCGAACACAAGCGTGGAAAATTCAAACGCGCGGCCGTCGGCGAGGGTTACGCGTTTGCCCGGCGGATCGACCGCGGAAACCGACGCGCCTGCGAGCAGGGTCACGTTGTGCTCGGCCCAATATTTTTCCGTGCGCAGGTAGAGCGACTTGGGGTCGCCTCGTTCAGTGAAGAATTTCTTCGACAGCGGCGGACGCTGATAGGGCGCGTAACGCTCTTCGCCGATCATTTCGATCGGATCGGCGAAGCCGCCCTGCCGCAGGCTGACCGCGAGCTGCGCTGCGGCCTGGCCGGCACCGATCACGATGAGAGGAGCACCCATGCCCGGCCGTTCGACGATTTGCAGAGGAAGATGGTGGGCGCGACAGGGATCGAACCTGTGACCCCCTCCATGTCAAGGAGGTGCTCTTCCGCTGAGCTACGCGCCCGGATTTCGGAGTGGTCTTAGCGGCTTGCCCGAAACGAGGCAACCCAAGCAGGAAACTTCAGGCGGCCAGGAGCTTCTGCACTTCGGTCACGAGCTCGCGCAGATGGATCGGCTTCGAAAGCACCTTCGCGTGCTTAGGCGCGGTCGAATCCGCGTTGAGCGCGACCGCGGCGAAACCGGTGATGAACATGATCTTGATATCGGGATCGAGTTCCGCGGCCCGGCGCGCAAGCTCGATGCCGTCCATCTCCGGCATCACGATGTCGGTGAGCAGAAGCTCGAAGGGCTCTTCGCGCAGGCGCTGATAGGCGGAGAGGCCGTTATCGTAGGAGGTGACCTCGAAGCCGGCGTTCTGCAGGGCCTTCACCAGGAAGCGCCGCATGTCGGTGTCATCTTCGGCCAGCAGGATCTTTGACATACTTTGACGCCCCACCACTTTCCCCGCCGTCCGGCCACTTTTCCGTGGGCTTGGGGGACCCATAAGCCCCAGACCGGGTAAATATGGGGTGAACCGCCTGTCAGGCTTGGCTTTCCGCGCGTCGACATGGACAATAGATGGTATAGGCGTCGAAGGTTCACTGCCCGTTCTATCGCATCGATAAAGGCCCGGTTTCTCCATGAGCGAAGTCCGCGACGAACTCGATCCGCCGTTCGAAGTGATCGAGCCCAAGGACTGGGCCGGCCCGGTGCTGTTCAATTCGCCGCACAGCGGATCGGTTTACCCGCGCGCTTTTCTCGAAGCCTCGCGACTCGATCTCGGCGCCTTGCGCCGGTCGGAGGACTCCTTCGTCGACGACCTTATCCTTGGGGTGGTCGCGCAAGGTTACCCGATGATCCGGGCGCATTTCCCGCGCTGTTTTGTCGACGTGAACCGCGAGCCTTACGAGCTAGACCCGCGCATGTTCGAGGGGCGGCTGCCGTCGTTTGCGAATACGCGCTCGATGCGGGTAGCTGGCGGGCTCGGCACGGTGGCGCGTGTCGTCGGCGATGCGCAGGAAATCTACGACCAGCGCATTCCGGTGGACGACGCTTTGGGCCGTATCGAGAGCCTTTATAAGCCCTATCATCGTGCTCTGAGGCGGCTTTTCTCCAAGATGCACCGCAGCTTCGGCGCCGCCGTGTTGGTCGATTGCCATTCGATGCCCTCGACCGCCGGCCACAAGGACGAAAGGCCGCGGCCGGAATTTGTGCTCGGCGACCGCTACGGCACGAGCTGCGCGCCGGTGGTGGCGGAGTGCGTCGAGCGCACATTGCGCGGCCTCGGCTACAGCGTGAGCCGCAACAAACCGTATGCCGGCGGCTTCATCACCGAGCATTACGGCAACCCGTCGGCCGGGCTGCATGCGATCCAGCTCGAGATCAATCGCGCCCTATACATGGACGAGCGTCGCTATGACCGCTCCGCCGGGTTTGGCGTCCTGTCTGCAGACCTGGAAACTTTGGCGCGGCGACTGGGAGAGATCGCGCTTGAGGAACTGCGGCCCTACCGCGCTGCAGCAGAGTAACTTGCCCGGAACCAGATAAAAAAAGGCCGCTCGCGGGTGGCGAGCGGCCCAAGTCTAGGGAGGAAACGCCCAAGGAGGGCAACGGTAGCTCTCGCTACCGCATTGCAGCAATATAGATTGCGGCGCACAAAATGCAAGTTCGAAGGCAAGTTTTACCATGCAATACCGCATGGCAAAGTCCATGAGAATGCAGGGGCCTGTCCGTTCATTTGATGTTTTTTGCGCCTTTTGCCTCTGCGGGAAGCATAACTCGCGTATCGGTTGCCGGACCGGCGAGTCTCCATTACCCGAGGCCATCCACAGTTAGCGAGCGCCGATGACCGCCATTGATTTTGCAGCCTTCGTCGACGAGCTCGCGGCAATTTCCGGCGACACCATCCTCCCTTTCTTCCGGACCTCGCTCGCCGTCGAAAGCAAGCAACAAGGCCGCTTCGATCCGGTAACCGCCGCCGACCGGGCCGCGGAAAACGCGATGCGCACCATGATCCGCCGGCAGTTTCCCGATCACGGGGTCGTTGGCGAGGAATACGGCGATGACCGCGCCGACGCCGAATATGTCTGGGTGCTCGACCCGATCGACGGCACCAAGTCCTTCATCAACGGCATGCCGACCTGGGGCACGTTGATAGCATTGATGCGCTTCGGCGAGCCGGTGTTCGGCCTGATGCATCAGCCGTTCATCCGCGAACGCTTCTCGGGGGACGGCGGCGCCGCGCACTATCGCGGGCCGACCGGGCGACGTGAACTGCTCGTGCGCAGCTGCGCCAGACTGAGCGACGCGCTGCTTGCGACGACGAGCCCGCTGCTGATGAACGATGCCGACCGCGCTGCTTTCGGCGGCGTGGAAAAGAGCGTGAAGCTCTCGCGCTATGGCGGCGACTGTTATGCGTACTGCATGCTCGCGGCGGGGCAAATCGATCTGGTGATCGAAACCGAGCTCAAGCCCTATGACATCCTGCCGCTGGTGCCGATCATCACCGGCGCCGGCGGCATCGTCACGACCTGGGAGAACGAGGCGCCGTATCGTGGTGGCCGCGTCGTCGCCGCCGGCGACAAGCGCATTCACGAAGCCGCGCTGAAAATGCTGGCGGGCTGATTTCAGTACAGCGGCGTGCCGGGCACAAAGGCGTCGAAAGCCGCCCAAAATTGCCGGCGATACTGATCCTGCTCCTGCAATATCTCGTGCCGCGCGCCGGCGAGGATGATGTGCGCGCCGGCGAGAAGATTCAGCGCAAAGGATTCGATCGACGAAGTCGACACGACCTGATCGTGTCCGGCCGCGATCATCAAGATCGGCTGGCGGATCCCGGCCGGATAGCTCGGCACTGAAAATCGCTCCATCGCACGCAACGCCGCGACGCCCCAGGCGATTGTCGGGCCGCCGAGGCCGAGCGCCGGCTCGGCCTCGAGCACCGCCGCGGTGCGCGCATAACGCACCGGGTCCGAGGTCAGAACATTGCCGATGAAGTTCTCGCGCGTCGGGTACGGTGCCTTAAAGAATGGCACGTAAGCCGAGCCGCGACCGAGGAGACGCAGCGTCCGCACGAAGCCGCTCGCCAGGCCGCCAAAGCGACCGCCGTCCAGGCCAATCATCGGCGCGCACAGCACGCTGCGGTCAAACCAGCGCCGCCCGTCGTGCGCAGCCCGGATGAGAATGGCGCCGCCCATGGAATGGCCGAGCGCGAACAATGGCGGCGGACAATCGGGCAGCACGATCTGCTCCATGAACGTGTCGAGATCGATTCCGTATTGATAGAAATCGGTCACATGACCCTTCTGCCGGTCGCCGAGCGCGCGGTCGGAGAATCCCTGGCCGCGCCAGTCGAGCACCGCGACAGCAAAGCCGCGGGCGCGCAAGTCGCGCACCGTCTCGTAATATTTCTCGATGAACTCGGTGCGCCCCGGCAGGATGACCACCGTGCCTTTGCGCCCCGGCGGCGGCGGCCAGCGCGCGAAACGCAGGCTCACGCCATCAGGGGTTTTGACCACCCCCGTGACCACGTCCTCGGGCACCGGATTGGCGGGAATGGAAACCAGTTTCATGTGCGAGAGGAGTGCCGCTGAGAGGGTCGCGCCTTATAGCAGCAAGCGGATGTGGCTCAATCGCGCGGGCCGCTTCCCTGTTAAATATTTGAATCTAAACAGATTTTTAGGCTCTTGACCGAAAAAACCCGGCTACCCATATCCGGGCTGCGCAGGCCGTCATGGCTGCGCTCGGGTTCAAGTCCGGCCATAGCGGCGGATGACCCGCATGTCGCTCAAACTGGAGGATATGCCAATGCGTCCATTCGATCTTGCACCACTTTACCGTTCGACCGTCGGCTTCGACCGGCTGTTCGATCTCCTCACCCAATCCAACAGCTTTGATGCTGCTCCGGGCTACCCGCCCTACAACATCGAGCGCACCGGCGAGAACGATTACCGCATCACCGTTGCGGTCGCCGGCTTCGCCGAGAAAGAACTGTCGATCGAGGTGAAGGAAAACACGCTCACCATCAAGGGCGAGCGGCAAGGCAAGGAAAACAGCGATGAGGTGCTCTACCAGGGCATCGCCGCGCGCGCGTTTGAGCGCGTGTTCCAGCTTGCCGACCATGTCCAGGTGAAGGGCGCGGCGCTCGAGAACGGTCTCCTGCACGTCGACTTGGTGCGTGAGATTCCCGAGGCGAAGAAGCCCCGCACCATCGCTATCAACGGCGGCAGCAAGGCCAAGGTGATCGACGCCAAAGCTGCCTGATGCAGCCGATGTAACACCGACACAGGAACGACGAAGTGGAGCGCCCCGGATTTCCGGGGCGCTTTTTTGAAATGCTAGTCGGCCCCCGTCGGGTTCTCGATCGCCGGCATCTGGAACGCAGGCAGAGGCACCGTCTCCTGAGCGGGGGGAGAACTCTCGGCGCTTGCCTCAGCCGGCGGCGCGGTAGCGGCGCTCACATCCTCCGGCGGAGGCTGGAACTGATCGATCGTGCGCCAGCGGGGCGTCGGCTTCACCGGGGTCGGCCCGTCGGCAATCGAAGGCGGCGTGTCCAGAACGCTCCGCCTTGGCGCCGCTGGCGGTTGCGGGGGCGGCGGCAGACTGGAAAGCGACGGCGCGTAAGGGCGCCGGCGAGGTTTTTCCGGCGCAGACTCGCGGACCGGCGGGCGCGCTTCCAAATCGGCGATAGGGGCCTTCGCGCGCGGCGTGGCGCGGCGTTGCGGCGAATCGTCGACATCGTCGCGGCGGTAGGACTGCGGCACATGAATGATGCGCGGATTGGCGTCGTACACCGGCATCAATTGGGGCATCTGCGCGACCTGTGTCCGCTGCACAAGAGCCCGCGCGGCCGCGGTAGGGACATGCTCGACTGTGGCCTGCGGACGCTCCGCGTGCCCGGGCAATGCCAGCGCGGCGACATCCGCGACAAATAAGGCAAGCAAAGCGAGCTTGGTTTTCACGCAGCGGTTCCGTTTAACGGCGCGCCACATAGCGCACGATGTGATCGAGCGAGATCGGTCCCGCTCCGAGGGACAACAGGACCATGAGGATCGCCGCCCAGTAGATGTGGGTCGACCACAACGCATCCTGCAGCACAAAAATCTGGATCACCGCGGTCATGACCAGCAGGCCGAACGCGGCGAAACGGGTGCCCAGCCCGATCACCAGCATTACCGGCAGGATGAATTCTGCGTAGCTGACAAGGTAGGCCGCGAAGGCCGGCGGCAGCGGCAGCATGGAATATTTGGTCATGAAGGCGGCGAAGGTTTCCGCCTTCACCTGCATGGGCAGCACGACCGAGACGTCGAATCCTTGCAGGTCGAATGCGACACGGGTGCCGGCGATCTTGCTCTGGCCATCGAGAAAGAACACGCGAGCGATCACCAGCCGCAAGGCCAAGGCGACCACCGCATAAGGGATAAAGGCGCAGGCCGAAACGAAGCTCTCGATGGTGGCCCGGACAAGCCCGCGGCGCCGGGCGCGGCGAGCGATGCGCGCGGTTTCGGCGGCGGTGCGGGCCAACGCGGCGGCGACCGCCGGCGAGGGCTGTGAGATCAACGGACGGGCGGCGGGCGGCGGCACGAGACGCGTCAGGTGGTCGGCGAGGCGCTGCATGGGAGCGTCCGCAGGCTGGGCGGAAATGGTCTGGTCGGTCATGATGCTCCCCGTTCCTCGCCCGACCATAACCAAAAGCCGCTGCGCAGCAGGCGTTTCCCGCATTCACCGTAAACCGGTTAATCGCGCAGGCACTTTGGCTTGGCGCAATGTCATTGCGCAGTCACGACGCGATGGCAGTCGTGCCGGTTTTGTTGGCGGCACGCCGCGCAATAAAAGGTCAATTTCGACTGATTTCGGCGTGGACCAAGCTTGAAGGGACGGGCAAAATTTGGCATGGTGCTTTAGGACAGTAATACTGTCCTATCGCGCGGTGGCGACCGAGCGCCCCAAAAGAGCAGTTCTGCGGCGGGCACAGCCGACAAGCTGCCTTCACAAGTTGACGAGAGCTCGGCCGCGGCGGCCATCCGGCGCTGCGGACATGAAAGGTGCGCCGGATGCGCAAGTACCGGCCGGGGCAAAAGAGAATGGGCGAGCGAGGTTGTCCAGGGAACGATCGCGCGGGCGAACCTGCCACGCACGCTCGCGCCGCCAATGGAATGCCCTTCGCCCACAGCGCCGATCCCGGCACGCCCGCCGCGCGCGGCCTGTATGACCCGGCGCTCGACAAGGACTCCTGTGGCGTCGGCTTCATCGCCGATATCAAGGGGCGCAAGTCGCACCAGATCATAACCGATGGCCTGCAGATTCTCTGCAATCTCGAACACCGCGGTGCGGTGGGCGCCGATCCGCGCATGGGCGACGGCGCCGGCATCCTGGTGCAAATCCCGCACAAGTTCTTCGCCAAGAAAACCGAGCAACTCGGCTTCACCCTGCCGAAGCCCGGCGAATACGCGATCGGCTACCTTTTCATGCCGCGCGACAGCGAATGGCGGCAGATCATCCGCGACATCTACGCGGAAGTTATAGCGCGCGAAGGACTCTCCCTGCTCGGCTGGCGCGATGTGCCGACCGACAACTCCACGCTCGGCGAGAGCGTGAAGCCGACCGAGCCGCTCCACATGCAGGTCTTTATCGGCCGGGGAAAAAAGAAATATTCCGAGGCCGAGTTTGAGCGTCGCCTCTACATCCTGCGCAAGTCGATCTCAAACGCGATCTATCGCCGTCGCGAGCGCCGGCTATCGGGTTATTACCCGGTGTCGATCTCCTGCCGCACGGTAATCTACAAGGGCATGTTTCTCGCCGACCAGCTCGGCGCCTACTATCCGGATCTGCACGATCCCGATTTTGAGAGCGCTCTCGCGCTGGTCCATCAGCGGTTCTCGACCAACACTTTTCCAACCTGGTCGCTGGCGCACCCGTACCGCTACATCGCCCACAACGGCGAGATCAACACGCTGCGCGGCAATGTGAACTGGATGGCGGCGCGGCAGGCGTCGGTATCGTCGCCGCTGTTCGGTACCGACATCAACAAGCTGTGGCCGATCTCCTACGAGGGCCAATCCGACACGGCATGTTTCGATAACGCGCTCGAATTCCTCGTGCAGGGCGGCTACTCGCTCGCGCATGCGATGATGATGATGATTCCGGAAGCGTGGGCGGGCAACCCGCTCATGAACGAAGAGCGGCGCTCTTTCTACGAATATAACGCCGCCCTGATGGAGCCGTGGGACGGACCGGCCGCCATTGCCTTCACCAACGGCCGCCAGATCGGCGCGACCCTCGACCGCAACGGCCTGCGCCCGGCACGCTATTTCATCACCCGCGATGAGCGCATCATCATGGCGTCGGAGATGGGCGTGCTGCCGATCGCCGAAAAAGACATCGTGAAAAAGTGGCGCCTGCAGCCGGGCAAGATGCTCCTCGTCGATCTCGATGAAGGGCGGCTCATTCCCGACGAAGAGCTCAAGGCGACGTTGGCCAGGCGGCATCCGTACCGGGAATGGCTGGCGCGCACGCAGATCGTGCTCGAAGACCTGCCGGACACCGCCGTCGAGGCTCCGATCTCCAATCTGGCTCTGCTCGACCGGCAGCAGGCCTTTGGCTACACCCAGGAAGACCTGAAAATCCTGATGGCGCCGATGGCGACCACCGGTGAAGAAGCGGTCGGCTCGATGGGCAACGACACGCCGATCTCGGCGCTGTCCGAAAAGCCGAAGCCGCTGTTTACCTACTTCAAGCAGAACTTCGCGCAGGTCACCAACCCGCCGATCGATCCGATCCGCGAGGAATTGGTGATGAGCCTCGTCTCCATCATCGGGCCGCGGCCGAACCTGTTCGACCTCGAGGGCATGTCGAAAACGAAGCGTCTCGAAGTGCGCCAGCCGATCCTCACCAACGCCGATCTCGAGAAGATCCGCGCGATCTCCGAAATGAGCGGCGACCATTACAAGTCGCTGACCTTCGACATCACGTTCCCCGCCGAGCACGGCGCCACCGGCATGGGCTGGGCGCTGGATGAGCTTTGCGACCGCGCCGAAGAAGCGGTGCGCGGCGGGTGCAACATCATGATCCTGTCGGACCGCAAGGCCTCCGCCGACAGCGTGCCGATCCCCTCGCTTCTCGCCTGCGCCGCCGTGCATCATCACCTGATCCGCAAGGGCCTGCGCACGTCGGTCGGGATGGTGCTGGAAAGCGGCGAGCCGCGCGAGGTGCATCACTTCGCCTGCCTCGCCGGCTACGGCGCCGAAGCGATCAATCCGTATCTCGCCTTCGAGACTTTGATCGCTGGCAAAAACGACCTGCCGCAAAAGCTCGACGAGAAGGAAATCGTCAAGCGCTACATCAAGTCGATCGACAAGGGCCTGCTCAAGGTCATGTCGAAGATGGGGATCTCGACCTACCAGTCTTATTGCGGCGCGCAGATCTTCGACGCGGTCGGCCTGCGCCAGGAGTTCGTCGATAAATATTTCACCGGCACGCACACGCGCATCGAGGGCGTCGGCCTCGCCGAGATCGCGGAAGAAACCGTGCGCCGCCACCGCGCTGCATTCAGCGACGCGCCGATCTACAAGTCGATGCTCGATGTCGGTGGCGACTATGCCGTCCGGGTGCGCGGCGAAGATCACATGTGGACTGCGAACACCGTATCGCGGCTGCAACATGCGGTTCGTGGCAATTCGCAGGACCAGTATCGTGACTTCGCGCGCATCGTGAACGAACAGAACGAGCGGTTGCTCACGATCCGCGGGCTGTTCCGCATCAAGAGCGCGGACGAAGACGGCCGCAAGCCGGTTGCGATCGAGGAGGTCGAGTCGGCGAAGTCCATCGTGCGCCGCTTCTCCACCGGAGCCATGTCGTTCGGCTCGATTTCGCGCGAAGCGCACACGACTTTGGCGATCGCCATGAACCGTATCGGCGGCAAGTCGAATACCGGCGAAGGCGGCGAGGAGTCCGACCGATTCAAGCCGCTGCCGAACGGCGATTCGATGCGCTCGGCGATCAAGCAGGTCGCGTCGGGACGCTTCGGCGTGACCGCCGAGTATCTTGTCAACTCGGACATGATGCAGATCAAGATGGCGCAGGGAGCCAAGCCCGGCGAAGGCGGCCAGTTGCCCGGGCACAAGGTCGACAAGGTCATCGCCAAGGTGCGCCACTCGACGCCTGGCGTCGGTCTGATATCCCCGCCGCCGCACCACGACATCTATTCGATCGAGGACCTCGCGCAGCTCATTTTCGACCTCAAGAACGTGAACCCGGCCGGCGACGTATCGGTGAAGCTCGTCTCCGAGGTCGGTGTCGGCACCGTCGCTGCCGGCGTGTCAAAGGCGCGCGCCGACCATGTCACCATCGCCGGCTTCGAGGGGGGCACCGGCGCGTCTCCCCTAACCTCGATCAAGCATGCCGGCTCGCCCTGGGAAATCGGGCTCGCCGAGACGCACCAGACCCTCGTCACCAACCGGCTGCGCTCGCGCATATCGGTGCAGGTTGACGGCGGCCTGCGCACCGGCCGCGATGTCGTGGTTGGGGCCCTGCTCGGCGCCGACGAGTTCGGCTTCGCCACCGCGCCGCTGATCGCCGCCGGCTGCATCATGATGCGCAAGTGCCACCTCAACACCTGCCCGGTCGGTGTGGCGACGCAGGACCCGGTGCTGCGCAAGCGGTTCAAGGGCCAACCCGAGCACGTAATCAATTTCTTTTTCTTCGTCGCCGAGGAAGTGCGCGAGTTGATGGCCGCGCTCGGCTATCGGCGCTTTGACGAAATGATCGGGCAAATGCAGATGCTCGACCAGCGCAAGCTGGTGGCGCACTGGAAGGCGAAGGGCCTCGACTTCTCCCGGCTGTTTCTCAAGCCGGAGGAAAAGGCCGACACGCCGATCTTCAAGTGCGAACCGCAGGACCACAAGATCTCGGAAATTCTCGACCGGAAGCTGATCGCGGAGTCGCAGGCCGCGCTCGACCGTGGCGCGCCGGTGCGTTTGCAGACTGTCATCCGCAACACCGACCGCGCCGCCGGGGCCATGCTTTCCGGCCAGGTAGCGAAGCGCTACGGCCATACTGGGCTCCCGGACGGCACCATCCATGTGCGGCTCACCGGCACTGCCGGGCAGAGCTTCGGCGCCTGGCTTGCGCGCGGCGTCACGTTCGAGCTTGAAGGGGACGCCAACGATTATGTCGGCAAGGGCCTCTCCGGCGGCCGCATCATCATCCGCCCGCCGGCGGACGCGGGTATCACGCCGGAAGAATCGATCATCGTCGGCAACACTGTGCTGTACGGCGCGATTGCGGGCGAATGCTATTTCCGTGGGGTCGCCGGCGAGCGCTTCGCCGTGCGCAACTCGGGCGCCACCGCGGTCGTCGAAGGCGCCGGGGATCACTGCTGCGAATACATGACCGGTGGCGTCGTCGTCGTGCTTGGACGCACCGGCCGCAATTTTGCCGCCGGCATGTCAGGCGGTGTCGCATACGTGCTCGACGAGGACGGCACGTTCCAAAGCCGCTGCAATATGGCCATGGTTGAGCTCGAGCCCGTCCCGCAGGAAGAGGACGTCGCCGAGCGCGAGTTCGGGCATTACAACGATCTCGAAGCGCATGGCCGCGTCGATGTGATGGCCGATCTAACCCGCATGGATTCCGAGCGTCTGCGCCGCCTCATCAGCAACCACGCGCGCTATGCCGGCTCAGCGCGTGCAGCGGAGATTCTCGCTGACTGGCCGAAATACTGCGCGTTGTTCCGCAAGGTGATGCCCGTCGAGTACCGGCGCGCGCTCGCTGAAATGGCCAAGGAAAAAGCTGCTGCCATGCAGGCCGCCGAATAAAGATGGGCAAGGTCACCGGCTTTCTCGAGATCGAGCGCGAGGACCGCGACTACCAGCCGGTCGCGGAGCGCGTGAAGCATTGGCACGAATTCGTGCTGCCGATGCCGGAAAACGAAGTGCGCGACCAAGCGGCGCGCTGCATGGACTGCGGCATCCCCTATTGCCACGGCACCAACATCGTCACTGCGGTCCCGACCGGCTGCCCGGTTAATAACCAGATTCCGGACTGGAACGACCTTGTCTATCGCGGTAACTGGGACGAAGCAGCGCGCAACCTGCATTCCACGAACAATTTCCCGGAAGTGACCGGGCGAGTGTGCCCGGCGCCGTGCGAAGCCTCCTGCACGCTCAACATCGACGAAAATCCAGTCGCGATCAAAACCATCGAATGCACGATTGCGGATCGCGCGATCGCCCAGGGACTGAAGCCGGAGCTACCGGGGGTCAAGACCGGCAAGAAGGTCGCCGTAGTGGGCTCCGGGCCGGCCGGCATGGCCTGCGCGCAGCAACTAGCGCGCGCCGGCCATGAGGTGCATGTCTTTGAGCGGTGGGCCAAAGCCGGCGGGCTGATGCGCTACGGCATCCCCGACTTCAAGATGGAGAAGATCCACGTCGACCGGCGTGTCGCGCAGATGGAGGCGGAAGGCGTGCGCTTCCACTACGGCGCCGACATCGGAGTCAACCTGCCGGTCGAGACATTGCTGAAGGATCATGACGCAATCGCGCTGACCGGCGGCGCCGAAAAGCCGCGCGACCTGCCGGTACCCGGTCGCGAGCTCAAGGGCATCCATTTCGCCATGGATTTCCTGCCGCAACAAAACCGCCGCGTCAGCGGCGAGTCGCAAGGCGAGGTTGAGCCGATCCTGGCCACCGGCAAGCGCGTCGTCGTTATCGGCGGTGGCGACACCGGCTCCGACTGCATCGGCACGTCGATCCGCCAAGGCGCGGTCTCGGTGCTCAATCTCGAGATCATGCCGCAGCCGCCCGAGCACGAGAACAAGATGCTGACCTGGCCGGACTGGCCGCTGAAGATGCGCATCTCCTCGAGCCACGAGGAAGGCGCCAGCCGCGAGTTCGCGGTGCTAACGCAGAAGTTCTCCGGTGATAACGGCCACGTCAAAAAGCTGCATTGCGTGCATGTCGACGCGAAGTTCAAGCCGGTACCGGGAAGCGAATTCGACATCGAGGCTGAACTGGTGCTGCTTGCCATGGGCTTTGTGCATCCCGTGCACGAGGGCATGGTAAATGCGCTCAAGGTCGCGCTCGACCAACGCGGCAACGTTCAGGCCGACACGACCTCGTACCAGACATCGCTGCCCAAGGTATTCGCCGCCGGCGACATGCGGCGCGGGCAATCGTTGGTGGTGTGGGCGATTCGCGAGGGACGTCAGTGCGCCCACGCGATCGACAAGTTCCTGATGGGAACGACGACGCTGCCGCGCTAGCGGCGATCAGCGAAAGAAGCCGAACGGATTGCGATCGCGCTGCGGCGGCGGCTGTTGCTGCGCGCGGCGGTCGGGACCAATGTTCGCATTCGGACGCGGCGCGCCGTCTGTTCGCGGCGGGCGGCTGCCGGTGCGCGCCGGCTTTGGCGGCTCGGGCTGCTTTGCAGCTTTTTTGGCCGCAGGCTTCGCGCCTGGCGCCGGCGCTGGGTCAGCGCGAGCCGCGGCGGCCGTCGGCGATAACGGCTCGGCGAGGTTGGGAAAG
>JADMIO011621140.1_pt1 | contig 17859 bp, 14 predicted proteins | sample 8958161 | NCBI WGS metagenome assembly JADMIO01 (sample SAMN16585339, study PRJNA669376) | soil metagenome | isolation source: Crop rotation soil | place: USA: Cullars Rotation, Alabama | collected 2011
GTGCGAGCCGCCGCCGGCGCTGGTGACGCTGGGACGCCGCTTCGGCCTGACATCCTTCGAGCTTGACGTCCTGACCCTCTGCATCGCCGTCGAGTTGGATCCCGCAACTGCAGCAGCGCTACACGGCGGCCGGCCGAGTTTCGGGCTGGCGCTCTCGGCGCTGCCTGACGGCGCGTGGGAAGCGCTGGCCCCGGATCGGCCATTGCGCCACTGGCGGCTTATCGAGATCGAGCGCAGCGACGGCCGGCCACTCACCGCCAGTGCCCTGCGCGTCGACGAACGGGTGCTGAACTTCGCGAAGGGTGTCGATCACATCGACGCACGGCTGGCGGTGCTTCTGTGTCCGGCTCTCGGCGCCCGCGAGGCACTGCCCGACTCCCAGGCGCAGGTGGCGGCCGATCTGGCGAACGCCATGGACCCGGAGCATCCCGGCGTCGCCGTGTTGCGCGGCGCGGACCGGCGCAGCAAGCAGGAGGTCGCCGCCGCCGCCGCCGAGGCGCGCGGCCTTACGCTCCAACTGATGAGCGCCGGTGACTTGCCCGCCCATCCGGACGAACTCGACCAGACCGCGCGCCTCTGGCACCGCGAGACGCTGCTGGCGCCCCTCGCGCTGTTTCTCGACGCCCATGGCCTCGACAAGGGCAACGCCGAGGGCATGGCGCGGGTGGCGCGCTTCATCGGCCGCAGCGGCGGGCCTCTCCTCGTGGATACCCGCGACGGCATCGCTCTGGGCGTGGACCCCGTGGCCGACTGCACCGTCCGGCGCCCGTCGCCGAGCGAACAGGTCGCCCAATGGCAGGCTGCGCTCTCCAGCGAACGGGATGGCAATGGCCTCGCCCGGGCGCTCGCCGGGCGCTTTGACCTCGGTCGAAGGACCATCAGCGAGGCAGCCCGGGCGGCCATCGCCGAACCACCCGCCACGCCGCTGCGCGAACGACTGATGCATGCCGTGCTGACGCGGACGCGGCCCGACATGTCGCGTCTCGCCGACCGGATCGAGGTCAAGGCACGTTTCGAGGATCTGGTCCTGCCGACGGCGCAGGCAACGCAGCTGCAGCAGCTCGTCGCCCAGGTCGAGAACCGCAGCACCGTGCTCGGCGAGTGGGGCTTCGCGGCGCGGATGAACCGCGGGCTCGGGGTCAGCGCTCTGTTCGCCGGCGACAGCGGCACGGGCAAGACCATGGCTGCGGAAGTCGTGGCCAACGCCCTGGGCTTGGACCTCTACCGGATCGACCTCGCGGCGGTGGTCAGCAAGTACATCGGCGAAACGGAGAAGAATCTGGGGGCGCTATTCGACGCCGCCGACGCCGGCGGCGCGGTGCTCCTGTTCGATGAGGCCGACGCGCTGTTCGGCAAGCGCAGTGAAGTCAAGGACTCCCACGACCGCTTCGCCAACATCGAGATCGACTATCTGCTGCAGCGGATGGAGGCGTTCCGCGGACTGGCGATCCTCGCGACCAACCTGAAGAGCGCCCTCGATCCCGCGTTCACCCGCCGGCTGCGGTTCATCGTCGATTTTCCCTACCCGGACATGGGCGAGCGACAGCGCATCTGGGAACGCGCCTTCCCGGCGGCGACCCCGGTCGAAGAGCTGGATTTCGCGCGGCTCGCGCGGCTCGACCTGACGGGCGCGGCGATCCAGTCGGTGGCACTGAATGCGGCCTTCCTGGCCGCCGAGCGCGACACCCGCGTGACGATGCCGCTGCTCATGGAGACGGGCCGCGCTGAATTCCGAAAGCTGGACCGGCCGATCAACGAGGCGGACTTCCGCCCGCTGCGGCAGGCGGGCGGCGGCGCATGACGGTGCGGCTGCATATCGAGCGGATCGTCTTCGACGAGGAGTTGGTTTCGACGGCCCAGCTGGATTTGCTGGCGGCGTGCCTGCAGGACGAGCTTGAACGGCTGCTGCCGGACAACCCGGCGATCACCGGACGGCGCAGCGGAGCTTCGCTTGCGCGCCTCGACATCGGAGCCATCGCCCACCGCGCGGACGGCGGCCTCGGCTCGCAATTGGCCCAAGCCCTGAACGAAGGACTGGCATTGAACGAAAGGCTGGCCGTAAGCGGAGGACCACGAACATGACGACGCGAAGGGCTCAACCGCAGGCCCGCCCCCTGGCTCCGGCCGCCCGGACTCCACTGGTCGAGCACAAGTGCGCCACGTGCGAGGCGCGGCAGGAAGACGACCGCGCCGAGGCGGGCGACGAAGCGCTGGCGAAAGGCGCCGGGTTTGCCCGCGACCTGAGCCAGGTGCGCGCACTCGGCGAGCCAGACTCGCGCGGCACCCCTGCCCGTTCCCTGCTCGCGCATTCGCTGGCGTACGTCGTCCACCCCCGTGAGGCCTCGGCTTTGGGGCCCGACGCGTTGTCCCACTTCACGACCGGAGCCGACGAAGCCACCGCCGATCAGCGGCGCCTGGACGCGCCTGACGCTGGCGTGCCTGCCCCGGCTCCGGCCCCCGCCCCGGCTCCGGCCCCCGCCCCGGCGCCCGCCGCGCCAGCCGTGCCGACCGTCGCTCTAGGGAATTTCCGCAACCGCGGCAGCACCCATGCCGAGAACACCTGTGCCCTGTGTCCGGCCACGCTTGGGGTCAGCGCGACCGAAGGCACGAACGCCATGGAGATGCGGGGCGACATCACAGGCCACGTGGCCGGCGCCCAATACGACATCAAGCGCACGAAGGAGCGGGCCACCTGGAAGCTGGTCGGCACGACGTGGACGCAACTGTCCCACGTCGGCCCGGGCGCCGACGACGACAGCCACGACGACGACGAGATGCTGACGCCGGTGAATTCGCACATCTACGTGCTTGACACGCCGGGTTGGGCAGGCGCGCTGTCCAACCCCACGGGCGACGCCGCCGCCAAGGAGGCTGTCTACAAGGCGTCGTTCACAGAGACCTGCAACGTCAAGGTGGGCGCCGCCGCCTGGGCGCAGAGTTCGAACTCGGTGGACTGGCACTCGGTCACTTGGCTCCAGAAGAAAGCGGACGGGACCTGGGCGCGCAAGGCGGCGTCGAACGAGATCGCACTCGGCTCGACTACAGTCGGAACTGGGGCGCCATGACCGGTCGACTGGAGAACGCCGGCGTCTTCAGCGTCGCGATCGGCCTGAGCGGCGAACCCGATGCGCCGCCCCCGTTGATCTTTGGATCATCGCCGGCCGTGGCGACGCCGGGGCACAGCTTTGTAGCGATCACCCAGGAGACGTACCGCGGACTGCTCGCCGCGCTAGAGGCGAGCGGAACCGTGCTCTCCCCCGGTCGGGCGGTCGTCGACGAGCCGGGATATTACGTAAACGTCGAGGCCGATGGCCAAGGGTTCGGCGCCTGGCTTGGGCATGATCGCACGACGCTGGCGACGCTGGCCCGGATGCGCGACGCGCTGCCGGCCGCCGACCGCAGTGGCATCGAACCCCACATCAGGCGTCTCGAACAGGTGCTGGCGCGATGAGCGACCGCCGCGCCCGCTACGCACCGCTGGCGGCTAGACGGCCGGCGCTGACGCAGACCATGCGCGCCGCCACGGCGAGCGGCCTCGAGTCCGCAGGCGCCCGCATCCCGGGGGAAGGAAAGCCGCTGGACCCCGCCACCTGCGCCTATATGGAACCGCGGTTCGGCCACGACCTCAGAGCCGTGCGCGTCCACGCGGACGCCGCCGCGGCGAAATTCGCGCGCGCCCTGGGCGCCGCCGCCTACACCACCGGTCGCGAGATCGCTTTCGCCGAGGCGCGCTACGATCCCGTCATTACCGAGGACCGGGCGCCGCTGGCCCACGAACTCGCCGATGTTGTCCAGCAGACCTGCAGAGGGACGCCTGAGCGAGGCGGCGAGCAGGCGTCGCTCGAGGCCGAGGCGGACGACGCCGCGATAGCGATGACGCGCGGCGAGCCCGCGCCGCCCCTTTCCGCGGTTTCGCCGGGTATTCAGCGCCGGGTGGAGATGCGCGATGTCGGGCGCCGCGAGCAATCGGGGATCGCCCGGCTCGGCGAACTCATCGACCTGCTCAACAAGATATCGACGGCGCTGATCTTCAGCGTCGAAGGCGTGGTGCTCCGCTACACCGAGAACCCCTACGGTGACATCACCGAGTTCGATCGCCAGATGAAGGCGTTCATCGACAGCGGGACCGTGCTGCCGATGCGCCTAACCAACCGGCACGGGCTAACGCCGCGCGGCCCGGTCGACGGCGACGACCGGGAACGCGGCTACGTCGACATGGACGACCTGCTCGCCGCCTCCGATCTCGGCCTGCAGGCCCTCCTCGACCACATCCTGTGCGAGCGCGAAGCGACGCCGAACTACGCCCGGCGGATGGGCAGCGCCTCGACCAATGCCGATGACCCCGCCGTCTTCGCCGAGTTCCTGCGCGCCCATGTCCGCGGGATCGGCACCGAACTCCAGGTCCTGCGTGACTTCTTCGGCGACCCCGGCATCGTGGCCGTGGACTTGCGGCAACGGATCTTCAGGAGCAGCCGGGGCGACACCATCCGCGAAGTGGATCGCCGCGGAAGCGGTCGCGACCGCATCGGCATTCTCGCCCTATCCTGGGAGGTCGTGCTGCGCGACCGACGGCGTATAACGCCGGAGGAGTATCGCGGCCTGCTTCAGCAGGAGGAGGCCCAGGCCGCCCGCGTCCGTCGCGCCGAGTTGTGCGAATCGCCCATGGTGGGGCCGCCGCCATGACCGCCGTTCCAATCTCTCCCCGCCTGTTGAAGGGGGCGCTCATCGGCGTTGACCTTTTCAACCCGCTCGCGAGCATCGTGGTCTTCCAGTACAACCCGGACACCATGACCCGCCGGCTGGAGCCGCGGTCCATGACGGCGGCCGATGGCGATCGCGGCGAGGCCTATCGCCTTTCGGGGCCGCCGAAGGAGACCATCACCCTCTCGGTCGAGATCGACGCGACGGATCAGCTGTCGGAAGGCCATCCGATCGCCGTCGCCACGGGCGTCGCGCCGTCGCTGGCCGCGCTCGAGATGCTGCTCTACCCCAAGAGCCTGTTGGTCGTCGCCAACGCGGTCATCGCGGCACTCGGCGGCATCGAGGTGCTGCCGGCCGAAGGCCCGATGGTGCTGTTCGTGTGGGGGCCGAGCCGGGTGCTGCCGGTTCGCGTGGGCGCCATGTCGATCACCGAGGAAGCCTACGACACGGCGCTGAATCCTACGCGCGCCAAGGTCGACCTGACCCTCAATGTGCTCAGCTACAACGACCTAAAGCTGTCCTCGCCGGGCAACGCCCTCTTCACTGTCCACCAGATCACCAAGGAGGTGCTGGCGACAACCAACATCTTCAACAGCGCCCAGAATCTCGGCGCGGCGCTGAAGCTCTAGGAGGATGGTATGAACCTTGCCGCCAACAGCCGGTACCAGGGCGTCGCCGAGACGAAATTCACCCGCGCCGATGGCGTCGAAGTGGCCTATCTGAAGCAGCGGTTCGTCCCTGATCCCACGGGTTTCTCCGTGCTCAGCGAGCATGCTGTGGCCGATGGGGACCGTCTCGACAACATCGCCTGGATCCTGCTGGGCGACGCCGAGTTGGCTTGGCGTGTCGCCGACGCCAACCGCGCCATGCGGCCGGGATCGCTGACCGAGGTGGTGGGCCGCCGGCTGGTGATCACCCTGCCCGCCGCGATGGGCGGCCTGCCCCGTGTTTGATTCAGGCTACCTCTGGCTGCTGATCGGGCCTCTGCCCACGCCTATACCGGCGCCGCTTCCAGTGGTGGAGGCGCTGCAACACCTTGAGATCAGCAACTCGCGCGACCGCAGCGGCTTCCAGCTGACCTTCACCCTCGGCAAGACCTCGCCTCTGAATCTGGCCCTGCTGCCCTTGGGCTTCTTCGATCCGATGATCACCCGAATCATCGCGATGGTGGTCGTGCGCGGCTTGCCGCAGGTCATCATGGATGGGGTCGTAACACGGCAGGAGGTCCACCCCGGCAACACGCCAGGCCAGTCGACGCTGACGATTACCGGCGAGGACCTCAGCGTCCTCATGGATGTTGTCGAGGTGCGGGTTCCCTGGCCCGCCACGCCTGAGGTCGCGCGGATCACCACCATCCTCGCAAAATACGCCGCCTTCGGCATCGTACCGATGGTCATCCCGCCACCAGTCGTCGCCGTCGACAGCCCGACCAGCCGCTTCGACACCCAGGAGGGCACCGACCGGGCCTATATCCGGTCGCTGGCCACCCAGAGCGGCTACGTCTTCTACGTCGAGCCTGGACCGCTGCCGGGCCAGAGCATCGCCTATTTCGGCCCCGACATCCGGCTTCCGGTCGTCCAGCCAGCGCTCAGCGTCAACATGGACGCCGAGACCAACGTCGAGCGGATCAGCTTCAGTTTTGACGGGCTGGCGAAGAAACAGACGGTCATGTTCCTGCTCGACCCAGTCACCCGCAAGATCCCGGTTCCTGTCCCGATCCCGCCGATCAACCCCTTGCGACCGCCGTTGGGGCTGCGGCCGGCGGCGCCGGCCCGGATCAGCTTTCTCGAGGACACCACGCACCTCACCGCGTCCGAGGCCGCGAAGCGCGCCTTCGGCGTGATGCTCGAGAGCGCGACGCCGATCACCGCCTCGGGCTCGCTGGACGTCGGCGCCTACGGTGCGCCGCTCAGGGCGCGAATGCTGGTCGGCGTACGCGGCGCGGGGCTGACCTACGACGGCTTCTATTTCGTCGACAGCACCACTCACAGCATCAAGCGTGGCGAATACAAGCAGACCTTCCAACTCTCACGCGACGGGTTGGTCGCGCAGTCGCCGGTGGTAGTCCCATGACCGCTGAACCCGGACGTTTCCTCGGCAAGTATCGCGCCACGGTGACGATGAACATCGATCCCGAGAACCGCGGCCGGTTGCAGTTGCTGATCCCCGACGCGTTGGGCCCGATCCCCTCGACCTGGGCGGAGGCGTGCACCCCGCTGGCGGGGCCGACGGGACCACCGATGGGGGTCTACCTCGTGCCGCCGATCGGCGCAGGTGTCTGGGCCGAGTTCGAACGGGGCGACATCAACTACCCGATCTGGAGCGGCTGTCGCTGGGGCTCGGCCAGCGATGTGCCGCTGGCGGCGGCGGCCGGGCTGCCGGTATCGCCCAACATCGTCCTGCAGACCCTGGGTCAGCACGGCATCGTCATCAGCGACCTGCCGCCGACCCCGGCAACCGGTGGCGTCACCCTTCAGAGCGCCACCAAGGCGATGATTGTCGTCAACGATTCCGGAATCTACATCAGCAACGGCAAGGGCGCCTCGATCACCCTCGTGGGCCCGTCCGTGACCATCAATACCGGCGCGCTGGTGATCACATGACGGAGCGCTGACATGCCGGGACCCCTTGTTCAGTTCGGCGCGCAGGTGCTGTGCGCGCATGGCGGCCAGGCCATGGCCACCGCGGTCAACGCGCGGGTGACGCTCGGCGGCGCGCCCAGCCTGACGGTGGCTGCGCCCATGGTCATCGCCGGCTGCGGACTACCGCCGCCGCCCGCCGCCAACGGCCCTTGCGTCAGCGGCCAATGGCAGGAGGGGACCACGCGGGTGCTGTCGAACGGACTGCCCTTGGTGGTGCAGAGCAGCACGTCGGTGTGCGCGCCGACCGGGACCCCCATGCTGATCGTGGCCACCCAGCCGCGGGTGGTGGCGATATGAACGCCGCGATCAACATCGACTTCCCGTTCGGCTTCGCGTTTTCGGGCCGGACCGCCACCTGTGACAACGACGCCCATGTCCGGGACCTGATCGAGCAGTTGCTGTTCACCCGTCCAGGCGAGCGGGTGAACCGCCCGAACTTCGGGGCTGGACTGATGCATGCGGTGTTCGGCGCCGCCGGCGCTGAGGCGGCCCTGGCCCTCGAAATGATCACCCGAGCCGCGCTTCATCGCGAGCTCGGCGACATCATCGAGATCCAGGTGCTGAGCGCACGCGCCGAGGACGCGGCCCTCATCGTCGACATTCGCTATTCGATCCGTCGGACGGGGGAACACCGCGTTGACAGATTCGCGATCGGAGGACCGGCATGACCCCGTCCCCGCTCTGTTGCGAGAGCGACGCAGGGCGCCGCAGCCTGGTCCGCGAAGGCGCGCTCAACGGCTTTGACTACATCGAGGTCGACTGCCTCCAGACAACATTGACGGTCACGTTCCTCGGCCACGCGCCCGCCTGGATCACGCCGGCGCATCTTCGGATCGAGGGGGGCCGCCGCGAGCGCAATATCCGCATCCTCGATGTGCGCATCGAGCCCAGCGGGGCCGAGGACATCGACGACGTCATGCACCTCACCGTGGACCGGCCAGGGGATTTCTCGAACTACCGTCTCGTGATTCTCAATCTCGACGAGCGCGGCCGGCCCACAGGCAGACCGCCGCCCCAGTTCGATGTCCGCTACGCCAGCATCGAATTCAGCTTCAAGGCCGGCTGCCCCGTCGAACAGGACCCGATCGACGCCGTCGGATGTCCTCAGGTCGTCGCGCCCGAGCCCGCCATCGACTACCTCGCCAAGGACTACCAGGGCTTCCGCCGACTGCTGCTCGACCGGTTGGCGCTGACCATGCCCGATTGGACCGAGCGCCATCTGCCGGACCTCGGCATCGCGTTGGTCGAGATCCTTTCCTACGTCGCCGACGATCTCAGCTACTATCAGGACGCCGTGGCCACCGAGGCCTTCCTTGATACCGCGCGCCTGCGTGAATCCGTCCGCCGCCATCTGCGGCTGGTCGACTATCGCTTGGGTGAGGGCCGCAGCGCCCAGACCTGGGCGCGGATCACACTGGAGGGCGCCCCGACAATAGCGCTCGGTGCCGGCGACCTGATGTTTACACCGGCGCTGCCCGGCGTAGGCGGCCCGATGCACCGCGCCGAGGGCATCGAGATCGACGCCAGCGTCATCGTCTTCGAGCCCGCGGCCGAGGTCGGCAGGATCCAGCTCTACTCGGCTCACAACACCATCCCGTTCTACGACTGGGACGAAGCGGAGTGCTGCCTTCCCATCGGCGCGGTGACGGCAACCCTGGTTGATCCGGGCGTGATCCCCGAGCCGGCGCCCAACGACGAAGGCAATCGCGACTGCGAGCCCGACCCTCCCCCTCTGGACGTGGAGGCCGCCGTCGCCGACGGCCGTTGGCACAAGCTGGCCCTCGCGGTGGGCGACGTGCTGATCTTCGCCGAGGTCATCGGACCGCGCACCGGCGACCCGGCCGACGCCGACCCCATGCACCAGCACGCGGTGCGCCTTACCAGCGTCCGCCATGGCTGGGATCCGCTCCACCGTCAGCTAGTCGTCGAGATCGAATGGTGTCCCGAGGATGCCCTGCCCTTCCCCCTTTGCCTGTCGACCACAACCGGACCGCCGAGGTGCACATACGTCTCCGGTGTCAGCGTCGCCTACGGCAACATCATCGCCGTCGATCATGGCCGCAGCCTGGAGGCCGATCTGGGTCGGGTCGGAACCGCGCGCATCGAAGCCACCTGCGCTGAGCCGTGCGCGCCGCCTGAGACCGTGATCGTTCCGAAACGCTTCCGGCCCCGCCTACCGCCACCAGGCTTGACCTTTGTCGGCGGCGCCGTCCGACGAGCCGACAACTGCGGCGGCTGCGGCGCGCTTGCCGCGTCCCTCCGGGGCCGCGGATCGTCCGAGGGCGCGATCCCGGCGATCACCTTGACCAGCGAGATCCCCGGCGGGCCGGACGGTATCCGCCGGCATTGGCGACCGCGCCCAGACCTGCTCGATAGCGGCCCCGACGACTCGCATTTCGTCGTCGAGATCAGCGACGATGCGGCCGCGATCCTCCGCTTCGGCGACAACCGACACGGCCTCCTGCCCGAGGCGGGCGAGCACTTCACCGCCTCCTATCGTGTCGGCAATGGTCTGGCTGGAAACATCGGCGCCCACGCCCTGGCGCTGATCCTGTTCCGGAACGCCTATCCTGACGGCGTCACCCTGACGGTGAGCAATCCCCTGCCCGCCCGCGGCGGCGCAGCAGCTGAATCAGCGGCCGCCGCCAAACTGCGCGCGCCCCACCAGTTCCGCCGTCGGCTCGCCCGCGCAATCACCGCCGACGACTATGCCGCCATCGTCATGCGCGACTTCGGCGGCACGGTGCAGCGGGCGGCGGCGTCGCTGCGCTCCACCGGCGTGCGCACGGAAGTCCAGGTCGCTATCGACCCCCACGGCCGGGCCGAGGCCGACGCGCGCTTGCTCGATTGCATCGCCCGCCACCTCGAACTCTATCGCCGCGTCGGGCACGACGTGCGTGTCATCCAGGCCGCCCAAGTCCCCATCGACCTCGCCGTCAAGGTCTGCGTCGGCGCCGAGCAGATCGCCGAGCGCGTCCGCTTTGCGGTCGTCGAAGCGTTGGGAACCCGCCCGGGAGGATTCTTCAGCCCCGACGCCCTGACCTTTGGCGGCGCCGTCAGCGTCAGCCGCATCATGGCCGCCGTCCATGCCGTCGAAGGCGTCACCCACGTCGAGGTGACGGTCCTGAACCGGCTGAATGAACGCCCGGACGGCGAACTCGCCGCCGGCCTGCTGCCGATTGGGCCGCTCGAGGTGCCGAGGCTCGATCAGGATCCTGACGCGCCGGAGAACGGCCGGCTGAAGCTTACGATGGGAGGCGGCCGATGAGCAGCGCTTTTCACGGCTGCGGTTGCGGCCTAGCGACGTGCGGCTGCTGCGCCGGTGTCGAGGCGTTCACGCCCCGGCCCATCGACAACCGTCCGGGCCTCTCGACGCTGTCGGTCCGCGTCGGCCGCCATGGGGACTTCCTCGCGGCGCTGCAGGCGCGGCTGTCGAGCCATCGCCTGCCCGAGGGCGGCGCGCCGCTGGCGCGGCTGCGCACCCGCGACCGCGACGACCCCTCGATCGCCTTGCTCGACGCGTTCGCCGTCGCGAGCGACGTGCTGACGTTCTACAACGAGCGGATCGCCAACGAAGGATATCTGCGGACCGCCACCGAGTTCCGCTCGGTGCAGGAACTGGCGCGCCTGGTTGGCTACACGCCACGCCCCGGCGTCGCTGCGGGAACCTATCTGGCCTTCACCCTCGACGCCGCCCCGGCGACGCCGGTGACGATCGCCAAGGGCATGCGGGTGCAATCCGTACCCGCTCAGGATCAACTGCCGCAAAGCTTCGAAACTTCCGAGGATCTGGCGGCGCGCACCGAGTGGAACCGTCTCGGCCTGCGCGTCACGGCCCCGCAGCAGTTCGCAGGGCAGGCAGGCAAGCTCTATCTTGCGGGCGCCGCGACCGGCTTGAAGCCGGGGGACGCGCTGCTGCTTGGAGTCGCCGACGCGAAGCCCCTACCGGCGCGGGTCCTCAGCATCGACGCCGACGCCAAGGCCGATCGGACGATGGTCACATTGGAGTCTTGGCTGCCGATCGGCCTCGCGGATCGCGAACTGACGCGGCTGATCGCCAACCCGCCGGGCGGCATCGTTGCGCCGACCATCGCGGCGTCGGCGGCTGAATTCCAGATGGCGCGCACCTCAGAGGTGGCGGCCCTGGCGGCCGACCTCAAGGCGCAGATCCACACAGCACGCGACTCGCTCGGCGGCCTGCCGCAAACCGCCCTGCGCGGCTGGCTTGAGGCCGTGGAGAAGCGGGTCGACGTGCTGGCGGCGCGGAGCCACGCGCTGGCGGCTGACGCCGAGCGTTCGGACGACGAGGACCAGTCGTTGATCGCCCAGCTGGCGACCAAGCCGTCTGTTCCGCCCGCCAGCGCCGCGCGTCTGGCCCGACAGACCAGCACGAGCTTCGCGCCGGGCAGTGGCGCGACGCTTCAGATGCTGGGCGCCGCCGCGCCTGCAGTTGGTGCGAACTATGCCGACGCCCTGAAGGCCGATCGGACCGCGGCCCCGCCGCTGCTGCTCAAGGTCTACGCGCTGCGCACGCGCGCTGGGCTGTTCGGCCGGGTGTTCCCCAAGCGTAGCCAGACCACACGGAGGGGCGACGGCACGTTTGAGACCCATGAGATCGGCGAGTGGCCGATCGGCACCGTTGGTCGTGTCGATACACGCCGCGAGGATCCGGCGACCGTCACGCTTGACGCCGCGTACGAGGGCATCGCGCCAGGGTCGTGGATCATGGTCGACATGAGCAGCGTGCCGATCTCGCAGGCGCAATGGATCGTACGCCAGATCGATCGGGTGGTGGTGGCTTCAGTGGCGGCGGTCGACGCCAAGCGGGCTCGTGCCGACTACGGCGGTAGCGGCGATTCCACCGCGCTGAGGCTGGGGGCCGGCGCCAAATGGATCGAGTACAAAGAGGCCAACGACGACAACAACCCAGTCGGCGACCAGGCGACGATCGACCGCGAATTCCAGTTGATCCGCCGTACGGCCGTCTATGCCCGGTCCGAGTTGCTGCCCCTCGCTGAAGCGCCGATCGAAACGCCACTTTGCATCGAGGATGTCGATGACGCCATCGAGCTGGACGGCCTTTACGCCGGCTTAGAACCGGGCCGCTACGTCGTGGTGAGCGGCGAGCGCGCCGACATCGCCGGCACCGAGGGCGTGCAGGCCCAGGAAGTCGCGATGATCGCCCGCGTCGTCCATGGACTCCGGGGCACCACTGCCGACGTGACGCCCGCCGCCGCGCGGGGGCCCGCCCTGGCCGGCGACCGCATCCACACATTCATCTGGTTCGCCCGGCCGCTGGCTTATTGCTACCGGCGCGACAAGGTCACCATCTACGGCAATGTGGTCCAGGCCACGCACGGCGAGACGCGGACGGAGTCGTTGGGCGATGGCGACGCCGCCACGCCGAACCAGCGCTTTGTCCTGAAACAACAGCCGCTGACCTTCGTCAGCGCCGCCACGGCCCGCGGGGCCGTCAGCACGGTCCAGGTGCTAGTCAACGATATCCGCTGGCGCGAGACCGATCAGCTCATCGACGCAGGTCCCGCCGACCGCCAGTACATGCTGCACTCAGGCCCCGACGGGCGCGCCGAAGTGATCTTCGGCGACGGCCATGAGGGCGCCCGCCCGCCGACTGGCGCACAGAACATTCGCGCCATCTATCGCACCGGCATCGGCCGCCCTGGGAATGTCGCGGTCGGACAGATCAGCCAACTCGCCACCCGCCCGCTGGGTGTGCGTGAGGCGATCAACCCGGTCGCGGCCACCGGCGGCGCCGATCCCGAGAGCCGCGACCAGGCGCGTCGCAACGCGCCGCTGACCACCATGGCCCTGGACAGGCTAGTGTCGGTCCGCGACCACGCCGACTTCGCCCGCACCTTCGCTGGCGTAGCCAAGGCAGACGCACGGCTGCTCAGCGACGGCCGGCGCCGCTTCGTCCACGTGACGATCGCCGCGGAAGGCGATGCGCCCCTCGACGCCACCACGAGCCTTGTCACAAACCTCAAGCGGGCGCTGGGTGTCCTTGGCGACCCCTATCAACCGGTGATCGTGCAGCCCCGCGAGCTGGCTCTCCTGATCGTCGCCGCGCGCCTGGCCATCGATCCGGCTCGGGTGTGGGAGACGGTCTACGCCGCCGCGCGCGCCCGACTGTTGGACCTCTTCGGTTTCGAACGTAGGAACCTCGCGCAGGGCCTTGCCGCGAGCGAACTGGTCGCCGCGTTGCAGGCCGTGCCTGGCGTCGCCTATGTCGATCTCGACGTCTTCGGCCGCGTCGCCACGCACGAGGGCCCGCCGGACCGCCGCCTGCCGCTGCCCCCTGAAGCCTTCAGCGCGGCAGCCATCGCAATCGCCGGGGACCGCGTCTTCCCGTCGCTGGAGAGCCTGCCAGCCCGGCGGGAGGGCGGCGGCCTCCTGCCGGCTGAACTGCTCGTGCTGTCGCCCGACGTGCCGGCGACGCTGATCCTCAACGAGATTCCGTGAGGCGACACCATGGCGACCCCCCAACCCGACCGCGATGATCGACTCGACCGCCTCTACGCCCTGCTACCCATGGTTTATCGCCGCCGCGACGCCGAGCGCGACGACAGCCTGAGGGCGCTGCTGGAGATCATGGCGGAGCAGGCGATCCTGATCGAGGACGACATCGCCCGCCGCTACGACGACTGGTTCATCGAAACCTGCGCCGATTGGGCCGTCCCCTACATCGGCGATCTGGTCGGCGTGGCGCCGCCCGGCGCAGCGGCGACCCCGTCCAGGCTGACGGTGGCGAACGCCATCCGCGAGCGTCGTCGAAAGGGCAGCCTCGCCGTCCTGGCCCAGCTCGCCCGCGACGCCGGGGATTGGCCGGCGCTGGCCGTCGAGCTCGGCACGCGGGCGGGGCAAACGCAGTCACTGCGCCTTGGTCGGCCGGACCGCGGGCGCAGCATCGACGTGCGCCAGGGCGTGTCGGCCAATCGGGCCTTCGACGGTCGAGCCTTTGGGACCGACGTGCGGCTGGGTTCCGGCCGCCTCCCCAGCCAGGTCGGTCTATACCTCTGGCGGCTGCGCGCCTATCCGGTCACCCGTGCGCCGGCCGCCTGCCTGGAAGACATCGGACCCCACCTCTACAGCTTCAGCATCCTGGCCAACGACGCCCCGCTGTTCCATGCGCCGAAGGGCAACACGGTCGACGGCCCGCTCGGAGCGCCGGGTCGGATCGACCGCGCCAGCTTCTCGGCGCCCCGTGCGCCCGGGTCGAGCGTCGCCACCGCCAACCCTGCCTACTATGGGGTCGAGACGATCGACGGCCGGACCGTGGCCCGATCGGTCGCCATCTGGGTGCGGGGTTGGCCGAACGCCCAGGCCGACGACAGCCAGCCGGTCCCGGCCGACCGCATCATCGTGGCCGATCTGGATGACTGGACCTATCAGCCGCCACGCGACCACATCGCCATCGATCCCGAGCGGGGCCGGATCTCCTTCCCGCCGCGCCAGTTCCCGCGGCGCCAGGCCAGCGTGGCTGTCAGCTACAACTATGGCTTCAGCGCAGACAGCGGCGGCGGCGAATATCGACGCCCGCTGAGCCAGCACGCGGACGCGGCAATCATGACCGTCCGCGGCGCCACGACCCTGTCAAAGGCGCTGTCGCCCTGGGAGCCCGTGCTCGACGATGACGGCAATCTGGCGGCCAACCCCGCCCAGCCCGCGCACGCCGTGATCGAGCTCGCAGACAGCGGCGTCTATTCGCTGTCGATCCACATCTACCTCGGCGAAGGACATAGCCTGCAGCTGCGTGCAGCGCAGCGCACCCGGCCGGTGATCCGGCTGGCCGATCTCAACGTCGATGCGCCCGACAGCATGACGATCGCGGGGGCGAGCGACAGCCGCTTCATCCTTGATGGCGTCATGGTGGCCGGCCGTGGCGTGGTCATCGAAGGCGCCCTGGCGTCCGTGACCATCCGCCATTCGACGCTGGTGCCGGGCTGGTCGCTCGAACCGGACTGCGACCCCAAGCGCCCGGCCGAGCCGAGCATCGAGATCATCGACAGCGGCGCCTGCCTCGTCATCGACCGGAGCATTGTCGGCTCGATTCAGGTGAACAACGACGAGGTCCGGACCGAGCCGATGCTGCTGCGGGTCTCCGACAGCATCGTCGACGCGACCGGCGCGGATTGCGACAGCCCTCAATGCGAGGCGCTGGGGGCGGCGGGATCGCGGTTTGCCTTCGCGGCGGCGAGTTTCGCGCGTTCGACGATCATCGGTCGAGTGCAGACCCATGCTATCGCGGCGGCCGAGAACTGTCTTTTCCTCGGCCGCCTCACGGTGGCGCGGCGTCAACTCGGCTATCTGCGGTTCTGCCACGTCGCGCCACAGTCGCGCACGCCGCGGCGCTTTCGCTGCCAGCCGGACCTTGCCGAAGCTGAGGTGCGGACGGCGCTCGACCCGGCGAGCGTGACGCCGCTCACTGACGCCCAGACCGCGGCCGTCCAGGCCGCCGTGCGGCCGCGCTTCGACAGCCTGCGCTACGGCCAGCCGACCTATTGCCGTCTGGCCGCGGATTGCCCGCTGGAGATCTCGGCGGGCGCCGACGACGGCAATGAGATGGGGGTCTTTCACCATCTGCAATCGACACGCCGGCTCGCGGGTCTGGCCGTGGCGCTCGCGGACCATACCCCGGTCGGCGTCGCGTCGAGCGTGATTCTGGCCGATTGATTTTTGGAGAACGACGATGAAGGGCGATTTCTCGAGGGTGAGCTTCAACCCGAGTCGAAGCTTCAGCAGCGTGCTGCAGCAACAGGGGCGGGCGACTCTCGACGCCGACATAAATGAGCAACAGGCGATCAACCTTCACCTCATGCGCACCCTCGCCGCTGACCTCATCGGGCAGCATGGCGGCCCGGGCGACAGCTTCCACCTGCAGGTACTGCCCGACGACAGCGGCGCGGCGGTTCGACTGACTCTTTCGCCCGGCAACTACTATGTCGACGGCTGGCTCTGCGAGAACATCGCCGCTGTCGGCTACAAGGCCGCGGGGAACATCAGCGCCCAGCCGTGGCTGCGCGAAGCGCCGGATCCCGTGGCGGGCGACCATCTGGCATACCTCGAAATCTGGGAGCGTCATGTCGCCCCGGCCGAGAACGACCGCGCGGGCGACCCCGCGGCCCCCGATGCGCTGCGGGAGGTTGCGCTGGAGGGGCCGGAGACGGCCTCGCGCGCCCAGGTCGTCTGGCAGTTGCGACTGCAGCCACTCGCGGGGGGCGTCGTCGTTCCCGTCCCGCTCGACGACCAGGGCTGGAAGGCGCTGCAAGACCAATGGTGGCCGCCGGCACACGGGCAGCTGAAGGCGAAGGCCGCCGAACCGCGCCCCGATAGCGGCAGCCCGTGCATCGTCTCCCCCCAGTCGCGCTATCGCGGCCTCGGGAACCAGCTCTACCGCGTCGAGATTGTCCGCGGCGGAGCAGCCGGCGGCGGAAACGGCGCGACCTGGGCCTGGTCGCGCGAGAATGGCGCGGTGATCTTCCCTGTCGAAACCATCGCCGGCCAGACCGTGAAGCTCGCCGACGTCTGGCGTGACGCGCGCTTCGCGATCGGCGTCGGCGACATCGTCGAAGTCGCCGATGACACCGCCGGGCTCGCCGGCCCGCCGCCGCAGCTCCACAAGGTCGTCGACTACGATCCCGACACCGCGACAGTGACCCTAGACGCCACGCCCGCCGCCAACACCGACGCCCCCCTGCGCCCGGTGCTGCTGCGCCGCTGGGACCACGGCCAACGCACCACTCTAGGCCCCGGCGGCGGCCTCGCCGACGACAACGCCCTGCCGCTGGTCGAGAACAGCTGGCTGAGGCTCGAGGAAGGTATCGAGGTCTGGTTTGAAAAAGGGGCCGCGGCCGGTTCGCCCGAATACCGCAGCGGCGACTACTGGCTCATCCCCGCCCGCGTCCCGCTGGGCGACATCCTGTGGCCTCGCGAGGCGGGAGCGGCGCGTGCACCCGCCCTGCGTCCGCCGCACGGCGTGGAGCGTCACTATGCTCCGCTAGGCGTCGTCAGGGTCGCGCCGAGTGGAGTGATCACCGTCGAACGCGACCTCCGCCGCCTCATCCCTCCCCTCGCTGTTCCGACCTAATGAGAAGCCCTCCGTGCCGGTTCATCGGCGCGCGTAGCGTCGGGAAGTGGGCGATTTTGCCCGCCATCGCGATGCACCGCTCGTTCTGCGGGGAACCTCGCGTTGGCACAGGAAGCCCAGCGTCCCGCGCAGCGTCAACTCGCGCGGCATCGTCGAGCAGAGTGTCGAGCTGGTCTGGCGCGCGCCAGCGCGGCAATCGCGCTCTACACGCTACAATCCTGGGCTGTTTCCCCGCACGCGCGGGGATGAACCGGATTCGGCCTGTCCTTTGTGCTCTCCAGCCACTGTTTCCGCACGCGCGGAGTTGAACCGTGTGTGCAGCCGGGTGCGTCATTCACGGCGAACTGTTATCAGGACGAAGCTCGCGTCGGCCAGAAAGGCACGCTGCCCTATCAGCGGGTGCTGTGCGGC
>JADMIO011197775.1_pt1 | contig 17857 bp, 17 predicted proteins | sample 8958161 | NCBI WGS metagenome assembly JADMIO01 (sample SAMN16585339, study PRJNA669376) | soil metagenome | isolation source: Crop rotation soil | place: USA: Cullars Rotation, Alabama | collected 2011
CGCGACAACTTGTCCACGTGGAATTCTAAGCTTAGGATCCCAATGTGCTGGAAAGCCGCCAAGCCGGTGCACCTCTTCACCCCCGCCGCCGCCTGGCGCATGGACGGTGGGGGCGGCGGCGGCGGACGTCGCCCGCGCAACATGGGGTCGAATCCGCCCAACGGCGTGATCGTCGACTACTGGCTGAAGGACGCCAAGCCGGGGACGAAAGTCGCGCTGGCCTTCCTCGGCAGCGACGGGAAGGTCATCCGCGAGTTCAAGGGCGAAGTGCAGAAGGAAGCGCCCAAGCCGGCCGAAGTGAAGGCCGCGGATGTGAGCAAAACGGCGGCGCCCGCGCCGGCTGCCGCCGCCGCGCCGAAGGAAGCGGTCAAGTCCGAGGGAGGGGAGGCGGAGAAGCAGCCGGAGGCGAAGGAAGAGAACAAGGACGAAGAGAAGCTGACCGACGTCGTGGCCGGCCACAACCGCTTCGTCTGGAATCTGCGCTACCCCGACGCCAAGAAGTTCGACGGCATGATCCTCTGGGCCGGCGGCACGGACGGCCCGGTCGTCCTGCCCGGCGCGTATCAGGTGCGCCTCACCGTGGGCGATCAGGCGCAGAGCGCGCCGTTCGAAGTGCGGCAGGAGCCGCGCACCACCGCCAGCGCCGCCGACCTGAAGGCGCAGTTCGACTTCGTCAAGGGCGTCTACGACAAGCTGTCGCAGATGAACGAGCAGATCACCAAGATCCGCGACGTCCGCGCGCAGCTCACCGCCGTCAAGAAGCGCGTCGGCGACGCGAAGGAAGTGGTCGCCGCCGCCACCGCCCTCGACAAGAAGATGACCGCGGTGGAGGAGGCGCTCTACCAGACGAAAAACCGCAGCTCGCAGGATCCGCTCAATTACCCGATCCGCCTCAACGACAAGCTGGCCGGCGTGGGCGACTCCGCCGCCAACGGCTGGCACGCGCCGACCGCGCAGCAGATGGCCGTGCGCGACGAGCTGATGGCGAAGATCGATGCGGAGCTGGCCAAGCTGAAGGCGATCTGGGACACCGACCTGCCGGCGTTCAACAAGACCGCCGCATCGGTGCCGGCGGTGACGGTGAAGTAGGTCCCGCCCGCCCGACCGGTAAGGATGTAAGGATGTTAGGCGGTAAGAAGTGCCGAGACGATCGACCGCTCTCTCACCGCCCAACATCCTTACATCCTTACCCGGTTCACAACGCGCACTCGATCCCCGTCTACCACCAAGGAGGAGTCGATGGCCAACTGCCCGAGTCTCGTCTTCTGGAGCCCGGTACCGGCCGGCTCCACGCTGAAGGTCAGCGCGACGGGCGACCAGAACGTATTCGACGTCACGGTCGGCCGCAGCCGCAACGGGCAGCCGCTCACGCCGTTCGGCTTCAAGCAGGTCGTGCCCGGCCCCGCCTCGCAGGCCATCGCCGAAGGGGAGAACTGGGCCTTCACGCCGGTGGTCAGCGTCTTCGTCACGCCGCAGTCGCCCGTCACGCTGAGCGCGTCGGTGGTCGACGCGTCGGGCAACGTCGTCACGCTCGCCAACGGAGGGGGCGGCATCAAGCTGGAGTGCCAATGGCAGTTCGCCAGCGAGGGCGCCTCGATGATCAAGATCCTGGTCACGGCGTGAGGTCGCGATGAAGACGAACGCGATGCTGCTCCTTCTCGCCTTCGCCGCCGCCGGCGCGGCCGCGCAGGACTCCACCACGTCCACCTCGCAGTGCCAGCTCAGCGACACGCCGGTACAGTGCTACAACCGCTACGTTCCGGCGATCCCCGACGTGCCGGCGACCGTCGAGACCATGGTGCAGTCGAACGTGACGACGGCGAACACGGGACTGAGCAGCCTCGTCTCGCCGTCCGGCTCCGCGCTGAAGGATTTTCTCAGCGTCCTCTCCGGGTCGCTCGACATCGGCACGCTGAGCCAGAACGGGCAGACCATGACCTTCGACTGGAATCCGAAGATCCGCGACGCCGGCGCGCTCAAGCTCGAGGTGGTCTTCGCCGATCCGACCGTGAGCGGCTCCGTCTCGACGGCGCTGGCCAGCAATCCCGCCGCCGTCACGGCGCTCAACGACAGCCTCTCCAACACGGACGACATTACGGCCAGCGCGAGCTACACGCCGCTGACCACGAGCTACGGCCGGAGCATCGCCCCGCATCGCGGTTTCTTCGAGGCGCTGATGGCTACGGCGCCCGACACGGCGAAGCTCGACGACGAGATGATCAACGCGCTGCGGACCGCCAACGTCACCACGGCGAGCTTCGGGCAGACCTTCGCCCAACTGGGCGCGGCCGGAAGCTCCACCATGCAGGCCGTCGAGGCGGCCGGGCGCGCCAATCAGGCCAAGCTCGTCGTGGCCAGCAGCCTCGCTCGCGCCTTCGCCTTCCTGCTCAACAATCAGCCGCAGTTCTACGGCTCCGCCGTCTACCATGAGCGGACGCCCGTGGCCGGCCCCGACGAGTGGTACGCCAAGGCGACGTACGAGTACGGCTTCCGCAATCTCAACAGCTTCTTCCGCACCTATCGCTCGGTGTGCGATCCGCTGACGGTGACGGCCACCACCGCGCCGCAATGCCTGCAGATGCTCGAGAAGTACGCCGGGACGTACACTCCCGACACGGTCGTCGACCCCGGCCGGCTCACGCTCTCGCTCGAGTACCACCAGGCGTCGGCGAGCTCGGTGAGCCTGCCGCAGTACTCGCTGCAGCTCGACACGAAGTCGGGCCACAGCATCGTCGGCTCCGCGGCGTACGGCCGCGTCATCGTGGCGCGCCCCGACCGCCGCAGCGGCCGCATCGACGTCACGCTCAGCTACGAGGACATCTCCAACGCCGCGGCCATCCCGTCCATCACCAACCCCTCCGCCGACGTGAAGGACCGCTGGGTCGGCGCGATCACGTACACGCAGAAGATGAGCGACACCGTGAGCTTCCCCATCTCGCTCGTCTACGCGAATCACGCCTCGTACCTGCCGAACGTCGACCGCAAGCTGACCTCGCACTTCGGGCTGCAGTACAAACTGCCGCAGTAGGCCCCTCGTCATCCCGAGCGTGAGCGAGGGACCTGGGAGAGCGGGCGGTGCACAGCATTCGCACGTTTGACGCGCCACCCCATCCCACAGGTCCCTCGCTCACGCTCGGGATGACGAGGGGCCGCGCCTGAAACGCTTCCCGCTCCATCGGCACTACGAGCGAGGAGGTCACGATGCGTCTGACGCCCCGCTCTCTCTTTGTCGCCGCCTCTGCGGCGTTGTTTCCTCTCCTCTCCTTCGCCGCGGACACCTTGCATCCCGTAGCCACCGCCCGGGCCATCGAATGGCGCTCAGCGGCCGACGGCGCCGCGTCCGTCCTCACCATCCAGCGACCGGACGGTGAAGTCACCACCGAGACGTTCTCCGCCGGCCAGGATCCGCTGTTGCGGCTGGAGGGTTTCGCCGACGGCACGTACAAGTACGAGCTGCGCATCGCCCGGCCCGACGACAAGCCGCTCGTGCAATCCGGCTCGTTCGCCATCGCCGACGGGGCAGTCGTTTCGCCCAACGCGGTCGAGCGTCGCCGAGTCACTCCGCAAACGCTCTTCAACGACGACGTCTCGGCCAAGGGCGGCGTCTGCGCAGGTTCCGATTGCATCAGTCCCGAGTCGTACGCCGGGGTGACGGCCAAGCTGAAGGCGAACAATACGCGCCTGAAGTTCGAAGACACCTCGACGTCGGTCGGCTTCCCGGCCACGGATTGGCAACTGACGGCGAACGACACCTTCAGCGGCGGCTTGAACAAGTTCGTGATCGAGGACCTCACCGCGGCCACCGCGCCGCTCGTGATCGAAGGGGCCACACCGAGCAACGCGCTCTACCTCGACAGTACCGGACGGATCGGGCTCGGCACCTCCACGCCCGGCAAGAACCTTCAGATCAGCGACACAGTCTCTCCCACCATCCGCATGGAGCAGAGCGCATCGCCGTTCCAGAACTGGGACGTCATCGCCAACAACAACAACTTCATCGTCCGCGACGTGAACCACGAGTCGGATCCGTTCATCATCCGCACCGGCGCGCCCAACGTGTCGCTGGTGGTCGACTCCCTCGGCCGCATCGGCCTCGGCGTCGCGGCGCCGGCCTTCCAGATTCACCACAGCAGCGGCGCGCGCCTCGACTCCGGCAGTTGGATCAACGCCTCCAGCCGCGCGGTCAAGCAGGACATCCACGACCTCGACGGCGACGCGGCGCTCGAGGCCTTCAAGCAGTTGGAGCCGGTGACGTTCGCCTACAAGGCCAGCCCGGACCAGACGCGCGTCGGCTTCATCGCCGAGGACGTCCCCGAGCTCGTGGCCACCCCTGACCGCAAAGGCCTCTCATCGATGGATATCGTCGCGGTCCTGACGAAGGTGGTGCAGCGACAGCAGCAGACGATCGAGGAGCTGCAGACGCGGTTGCAGCGACTCGAACAGCAGGAGCGGTAACGGCCTCGTACGTGATGCGATGCGATTCAGGCATCAGCATCACATCCTTGGACGTGCTTCGCGTTACAAGACATAGACTCTGACACGTCCGCGGACGTAGCCAGAGTCCATTGAGCATCTCGCGCTACGTCCGAGGATGTAGGTAGAGTCGGTGAGACTGCACAAAACTACGTCCAGGGATGTGAGCACAACGTAGGACGGCACTTTCGCGACATCCTCGGACCTCTCAAAAGCCCGTCAACGTGTCTGCAATTACGGCCGAGGATGTGACATAGACGTGATGACGGACTCTGGCTACATCCGAGGATGTAGTACGCTTCCGATGTGCCGACGCTTTCGCAGAAGAACAATCTCGCGATCCTCTTCGGGTCGATCCTTCAACGACTGCGCCTCGCGCGTGGATGGAACATCCGCACCGCCGCACAGCGCTGCGGCATGAATCCCAACTATCTCGGGTCGCTCGAGAAAGGACGCAACATGCCGAGCGTCGGCAGCCTCCTCGAGATGGCCGAGGTCTACGGCACCAGCGCAGCCGACATCGTGCACGAAGTGGAAGACGCCCGCCGCGCCGCGCGCAACCGGCGCGCCGAAGCGGTGCGCGCGGCCTCGGCGACGGAGAAGGCGCCGGGGGAGTGACGCCCGCGACGCGACCGTCAGCGCTTCTACTCGCTTCGCAGGTAGGGGATCCTTCGCCGTCTTCGCGGCGCTGGATGCCTGTCGCCTTGACACCGTCGCTGTCGGCCCGCTAGGCTGCCGGGCCATGAATGCGCGCTGCAACTGCTGCAACTGGTGGTGGAGCAAGCCCATGTAGCGGCAGCGCGTCGAGCTTGGTTTTTTCTTCGAACCTCTTCTCGATCGCGGGAAGAGGTTTTTTGTTGGCCGATGAAACTCGTCGTCACCATTCATGAAGCGACGCCGGAGAGGGCGGTCGAGGCGATCCGGGCGATCGCCTTGCCGCACGACATGGTGGAGGTGCGCGTCGACGCGTTCGGCGGCGCGGCGTACGACCTTGACGCGCTGCGCCGGGCGTCGCCCAAGCCGATGATCGTCACCAACCGGGGCGGCGCGCCGGTGGACTTCGCCGCCGCGTACGAGGCTGGCTTCGATTACGTCGACGTCGAGTACGGGCGCGATCCCGGGCCGCGGCGCGACCGCGTCGTCCTGTCGCATCACGACTTCGAGGACGTGCCCGACCTCGAGACCCTGTCGCGCGACATGCGCGCGCTCGGTTGCGCGCACACCAAGATCGCCGTCACGCCGCGCGACTTCGCCGGCAACGCGCGCGTGCTCTCCGCGGTCGCGCCGGGAATGACGCTCATCGGCATGGGGGCGAAGGGACTCTATTCGCGCATCCTGGCGCCGTTCCTCGGATCGGAGCTGGCCTTCGTCGGCAGCGCGGCGCCGGGACAGTTCGGGCTGGCGCGGGCGCTGGAGATCTACAGCGAGCGGCCGCAGCGGGCGGAGACATTCTTCGCCATCGTAGGCAACCCGGCGGCGCACAGCGGCTCGCCGCGCATCCAGAACCGGCGCTTCCGCGAGCTGGGCGTGCCGGCCGCGTACAGCATCTTCGAGACGGATGACTTCCTCGACATCGCCGAGGCGTTCGCGAGCGGCGAGCGGTTCGCGCCGTCGGGGCTGGGAGTCACGGCGCCTTTCAAGCGGGACGCGCTCGCGTTCGCGGAGCGGATCGGCGCGATCATCGCGCCGAACGCAGCCGAGGCAGGGTCAGCCAACACGCTGGTGAGAACGCGCCGCGGCATCGTGGCCGACAACACCGACGTCGACGGCTTCGCCGCGCTGATCGCGCGAAGCGGCGCGCGCCAGGCCGCGCTCCTCGGCGCGGGCGGCACCGCGCGCGCGGCGCTGGTGGCCCTGCGGCGCGCCGGCATCGCCACGACCGTCTACAACCGCACTGCCGGCAAGCTGGGCGCGCTGCCGCTCGACTCCTTCGCCCGCCGCGACGGAGAGCTCGTCATCAACACCCTGCCGCTGTTCCGCGACGACGCCGACATCAACGCCCTCTACAAAGAGCAGCCCGCGCCGAACGATGGCCGCGCGCTGCTCGAGGCGCAGGCCGTGAGGCAAACCGAACTGTTTCTCGAGGCTGCACGGGATCCCTCGCCGTCTTCGCGGCTCGGGATGACACCGGGAAAGGCGATGCGATGAACCTGGATGAGCTGCGACGCAACTACGACATCGTGCCGGTGGTGCGCGAGCTGAGCGCTGACGCGATCACGCCGGTGGCCGCCTTCGCCGCGCTCTCGGCGGAAGGGACGGAAGCCTTCCTCTTCGAGAGCGTCGAGCGCGGCGAGAACGTGGGGCGCTACTCCTTCGTCGGCTTCGACCCGCGGCGCAGCCTGCGCTTCGACCGCTCCACGCCCAATCCCGCCGCGCTGCTCAACGAAGAGCTGCGGCCGCTGCGCGTCTACAACGAGGCGGCGCTCCCGCCGTTCTTCGGCGGCGCGGTCGGCTTCTTCGGCTACGGCGTGGCCGGCTGGACGGAGCGCATCCCCGACTCGCATCCGGACACGCTCGGCATCCCCGACGCGCGCGTCCTCTTCTTCGACAACGTGGTCGTCTTCGACCACGTCAAACAGCGGCTCTATGTCATCGCCAATCTCTTCACCGCCGATCCGCACGCGTCGGTCGAAGAGGCCAACGCCCGTCTCGACAAAGCCATCGCGCGGCTGCGCGAGGCGCGCCTCGACCTGCTCGCCTTCGAGAGCAAGGTGGAGCCGGTGCCGTTCGGCTCCAGCGTGGAGCGCGCGTCCTTCGAGCAGATGGTGCGGGAGGCGAAAGACGAGATCATCGCCGGCGAGATCTTCCAGATCGTGCTGTCGCACCGGTGGGAGACGGAGTTCCCCGCCTCCGGCGCGCTGACGCTCTATCGCGCGCTGCGCTCGCTCAACCCGTCGCCGTACATGTTCCTGCTGCGCACGCCGGAGTGCACCCTGGTCGGCGCGTCGCCGGAGATGCTCGTGCGCGTGACCGGGGACGTGGCGGAGACGCGGCCGATCGCCGGCACCAAGCCGCGCGGCGCGTCGCCCGAGGCGGACCTGGCGCTGGAGGAGTCGCTGCTGGCCGACCCGAAGGAGCGCGCCGAGCACCTCATGCTCGTCGACCTCGGCCGCAACGATCTCGGGCGCATCGCCGCCAGCGGCTCGGTGGAAGTGGACGGCTTCTGCCACGTGGAGCGCTACAGCCACGTCATGCACCTGGTGACCAACGTCCGCGCGCGGCTGCGCGCGGGGCAGTCGCCCATCGACGCCTTCCTCTCCTGTTTCCCGGCCGGCACGCTCAGCGGCGCGCCGAAGATCCGCGCCATGGAGCTGATCGACCGCTTCGAGAAGATCCGCCGCGGACCGTACGGCGGCGCCGTGGCCAACTTCAGCTTCTCCGGCAATCTCGACTCCTGCATCACCATCCGCACGATCGTGCTGGCCGGCGGGCGCGCGTACGTGCAGGCAGGGGCGGGGATCGTCTACGACTCCGACCCGGCGACGGAGTATGAGGAGTCGTCGAACAAGTCGGCCGCGCTGCGGCAGGCCATCGCCGTGGCGCGCGCGTTCATGAGGGCAGGGTCGGAGGTCTTGGCGAGAGAGTGAGGAAGAAGTTCGAAGTTCGAAGTGCGAATGAAGAAGGGGGACGCTCTTCTAACTTCTTCATTCGAACTTCGAACTTCGAACTTCGAACTTCAAAGCCCCGCTTCGAACCTCTCCGTCAAAGGGGCGGGCCATCCCAACATCCTAACGGCCCAACATCCCAACTACTCGACCCTCCCCGGCGTCTCATCAAACCGCACCTTCCGCACTCCGAGCGTCTGCATGAACGCGGCGAGCTTTTCCTGCGCGTTGCGCGCGGCGAGGGGGAGGATGCCGCGCTTCACCGCCTCGTTGCGGATGCCGCTCTCGGCGTATTGCCGGGCGCGGCTCTCCAGGTTGATGTCGGCGCGGCGCAGCAGGCCGGTCTTGCGGTTGATCACGCGCGACTCGCGGTTGTCCAGGCGGGTGACGAGCACTTGCGGCGGCGGCAGGCGCATGACGATGGTGCCGTCGGCGTCGCGCGTGACGTCGGCCTCGCGGAGCTGGGCCAGGTCGATGCCGGCGATGACGTCGCCCGCCGCGAAGAAGGTGAGCTCATCGCCGCCGATCGCGTTCGGGATCAGTTGATACGACTGCGTGATCGTGCTGACGTGCACCACGCGCATCGTGGCGGTCTCGAGACGGCTGAGATCACGGACGCGCGTGACGACGGCGCCGAGCTCGATCTCCTTCTCTTGGGGCGTGGTCAGGCTCGCCACCTGCCGGCGGGTGTCGCGCCAGACGAGCCACGTGACGGCGCCAAAAACCAGCAGTAGCGCGACCGGAACCGCGACCCATAACGACCGGCGAGTCATGACTTTCCGGGAACGTGTGACAGATTGGGTAAATTCTGATACTCTTCCGTTTCCTCGGCAGGATTCAAGGAAGCACTCAAGGGGTTCAGTCCGCCTCTTCTGCTGCGGCTGTGCCCGGCGCGATCGATGCGCTTACGCACCGCTGTCCCTGCGCAATCTCCACTGCTTGTTGATGTGGTCGACGAATGACGATCGTCCCGTGTCGATCCATTCGGTCAGCGCCTCGACGCTGATCGGGTCGAGCGTCTCGATGATCGACAGGCTCGCCGCCGCGGCCACGCGCTCGATCGATTTTTCCAGGGTGACAACGCTGCGCGCGGAGCGCACGATGCGCCAGGCCGTCTCGACATCGCGCTTCATGGCCAGCATGCGCGAGGCAGCCAGCGTCAGCAGCACCGAGGCGTTCCAATTCGTGCGGCGCTCCCAGCGCGGCGGCACCACGAAGTCGTCCGCGCCGATCTCCGCGGCCAGCGCGGCGATGTGCCGCTCCGTCGCCACCTGCACGGGCTCGAGGTCGGCGTGGAAAAGCATCTCGTAGGTTTCGTCGGAGGGATCGACGGCGAGCGATTCCGCCACGGCCTTGCGCGCGGTGGCGTCGAGCTCGAGCGGCAGCGCGGCGAAGAAGAGCGCGCCCTGCGCGGCGTCGGCCAGCTCGGCCAGCGCGACGAGGTCGGTCGTCACCGGATACATCACCGGCACGATGACGCCCCAGCGAAGCTCGCGCTCGCGCGCCTCCGCGAAGAGCCGCTCCAGGCGCTGAAACTCCAAAGGCCAGGCGGCGATGGCGATGACGGCGTCGCCGTGGGATTGCTCCGGCAGGCCGCCGCGCGTGGAGATGAGATGGATGGCCGCGCGGTCGTTCTCCTCGCAGACTTCCAGCACCTCCTCGCCGCGGCGGAAGATGACCTCCGCGAACTCCGCGGCGTCGACGAGCAGCGGCTCGCGCAGCGGTGTGCGCTCCATGCTGCGCTCCAGCTCGTCGCGCACGCGGTCGCAGACCGCGACGTCGAAGCGATCGCCGCGCGTGGCGTGCAGCTCGAGGTAGTCGATGGCCATCGGCGTAGCGCGGCGCGGGCTGTAGGGGGCGACGATGGTGGCGGCCCAGTACGGCGGCTCCGGGATGTGCACGCGCTGCAGGCGGAGGTGCGCCGTCTTGCGGTAGATGATCACGCGGAGGCGTTTCCCGCGGCGTAGGGCGCGACGAGAGAGCGCACGTACTTGGCGATCATGTCGAACTCGAGGTTCACGGCGTCGCCGATGCGCGCACTGCCGAGGTTCGTGCGGCGCAGCGTTTCGGGAATCAGTGCGGCGCCGAACGTGGAGGCGTCCGGCTCCACGACGGTGAGCGACACGCCGTCGACGGCGATGGAGCCCTTGTTGACGATCAACGGCGCGTACTCCGCCGGATAGCTCCAGCGATGGACGGCGAACTCGCCCTCGACGGCAACCGAGACCAGCGCGCCGACGGCGTCGACGTGTCCCTGCACGATGTGCCCGCCCAGCCGGTCGCCCAGCGAGAGCGCGCGCTCCAGGTTCAGGCGCGCGCCGATGGGCAGCGAGCCGAGCGTGGTGCGCGAGAGCGTCTCGTTCGACAGCTCGGTGACGATCGAGCCGTTGAGCGGCAGGACGGTCAGGCAGACGCCGTTGACGGCCAGACTCTCGCCGCGCTCGAACGGCACCTCATCGGAGGTGCGCAACCGCAGGCGCGCCCCCGCATCGAGCCGGTCGAACGACTCGATCACACCGTTGTGCAGGATGATGCCGGTGAACATGAATACTGAGTGCTGAGTGCTGAGTACTGAGTACTGAGTACTGAGTACTGAGTACTGAGTACTGAGTACTGAGTGCTGAGTACTGAGTGTGTGCCGTGTGCCGCGTCCTGTGTCCTGTGTCCTGCGTCCTGCGCAGGGTCTCCACGCAGGACGCAGGACGCAGCACGCAGGACTCAGTACTCAGTACTCAGTACTCAGTACTCAGTACTCAGCACTCAGTCCCTATATGCGGTGATCATCAAATCACTCCCTACCGCCTCGATCCGATCAAAACGAAAGCGGTACGCCTCTGTCAACCGCGTCACTCCGTCGCCGCTGAAGATCGAAGGTGCGGCGGCGCCGCCGACGACCATCGGCGCGACGAAGACGATCATCTTCTGCCACAGCCCACGCGCGATGAGCTCGGAGTGAATGACCGAGCCGCCCTCGACGATCACCGACTGAATGCCGGCATCGTAGAGCGTGCCGAGGAACTGCTCGAGATCGACATCATCGCGCACGTGCATGGTCCGGCCGCCGTCGGTGAGGACGTGCGCGTCGCTCGGGACGAGGCGGCGGCGATCGAGCACGATCCGCGTCCAGCCGGCCACCGCGGTGCTCCAGCCGAGGCGGCGGGTGAGGCGCGGGTTGTCCGCGGCCACGGTGCCGCCGCCGACGAGGATGGCGTCGTATTCCTCGCGCAAGGCGAGGCTGCTGTCGCGCGCGGCCTGGCCGGTGATCCAGCGGCTGTCGCGCGCCACCGTGGCCAGCTTGCCGTCGAGCGTCATGGCCGCTTTCAGCAGGACGAACGGACGGCGGTGCCGCGCCGCGTGGAGAAACTTCTCGTTGAGACGGCTCGCCTCGTCTTCGAGGACGCCGGCCACCACCTGGACGCCGGCCGCGCCGAGGCGCTCGGCGCCGCCGTGCAGCGGATCGGCGCTGGCGAAGACGACCTTGACCACGCCGCTGCCGATGATCGCGTCGGTGCAGGGCGGGGTGCGTCCCTGGTGCGCGCACGGCTCGAGGGTGACGTAGAGCGTGGCGCCGCGCGGGTCGGCGCACAGCCGCAGCGCCTCGATCTCCGCATGCGCTTCACCGGCGCGGTGATGAAAACCCTCGGCGAGGACTTCGTCGTCGCGCGCGATCACGCAGCCGACCAGCGGGTTCGGGCTGACCGAAAAGCGACCGCGCCGCGCGAGGTCGAGCGCGCGGCGCATGAAGGTCTCGTGCTCGTGCACGAGGGGGATTGTAGTGAGTGTGGAGCGGCGGGCGATGCCCGCCGCTCCTGGTCGAGGCTTATGGCACTTTCAGGAAGCGGTAGCCGGAGATCGCCTGGGACTGGCGTCCGCGACCCGGGCTGACCACGTAGATGCGCGCGGTCTGGCCGCTGCGCAGCTTGTCGATGGCGGCGCGGAACTGGTCGACGTTGGCGATGGCCTGTCCCTGCACCTCGCTGATCACGTCGCCTTCGCTCAGGATGTCGCCGGCGGGGGAGACGTCCTTGACGCTCGTCACCACGACGCCCTTCACGTTGTCGTCGATGCTGTAGGTGGAGCGGAGGGCCGGCGTGAGGTTCTGCACGGCCATGCCGAGCTTGTTGCGCGTCGGCTCCGACTCGGCCGGCGGCGTGCTCTCCTCCTGATCGCCTTCCAGGGGACGCTCGGCGGTCTTGGCCGTCAGGTTGCGGCGCTGACCGTCGCGGATGACGGCGATCTTCACCGACGTGCCCACCGGCAGGTACGAGATGTAGTCGATGAGCTCGCGGTTGTTGCGGATGGCGTGGCCGTCGACGTCGACCACGACGTCGCCCGGCTTGATGCCCGCCTGGTCGGCCGGTTTGCCCGGCTCGACGGTCTGCACCAGCGCGCCCTGCGCGTTCGGGAGGCTGAAGGCCTCCTTGGCCTGGTCATCGACGTCGCGAATGCCCATGCCGAGGTAGCCGCGGACGACCTTGCCGCTCTTCAGCATCGGCAGGAGGCGCTTGGCGGTGTTGATCGGCGTGGCGAAGCCGATGCCCTGCGCGCCGCCGCCGCGGATGGCGGTGTTGATGCCGACCACTTCGCCGTTGATGTTGATCAGCGGGCCGCCGGAGTTGCCGAAGTTGATGGCGGCGTCGGTCTGGATGAAGTTCTCGAACGAGCGGGTGGTCTCGCCGAGGCCGAGGGTGCGGCCCTTGGCGGAGATCACGCCGACCGTGAGGGTGTTCTCGAACTGGAACGGATTGCCGACGGCAATGGCCCAGTCGCCCTTGCGGATGCGGTCGGAGTCGCCGAGGTTGATGCTCGGCAGGCTCCGCTCTTCGATCTTGAGCAGGGCGATGTCGGTGGCCGGATCGCGGCCGACGATCTTGGCGTCGACGGTGTGGCCGCCGTTGCCGTTCTCATCGGCGCCGTAGTGCACCTGCACCTTGCTGGCGTTCTCGACGACGTGGTTGTTCGTCAGGATGTAGCCGTCCGGCGAGATGATGAAGCCCGAGCCGCCGGCGACCTGACGCCGCTCGTCGTCTTCCTGGTCGTCGGGCGTGTTGCGGCGCGGCTGACGGCGCCCCTGTCCGCCCGGATCAGGGAAGAAGAACTCGAACGGATCGACGAACGGATGGTTCTTGCGCAGGTCGCTGGTCTTGATCACCTCGGTGGAGGTGATGGAGACGACGGCCGGCATCACGTGCGCGGCCACGTCGGCGAAGGATGGGATGGTGACGGCCGCGACCGGGCCGGAGGAGGTTTGGATGGGCGACGACTGCGCGTTCGACTTCTTCATCAGGCCGAGGTCGGCGCTGACGACGATTCCGAACGCGACCGAGGCGATGATGATCGCGATGGTCGACGCAATGCGTTTGGTGGATGAACTCATTGAAGGTGTGCTCCTTTGGACGCTACTTCGAACTCGTTTCTGAGGTTTGGGCTCGGCCGCCGTCGATGGGGCGAGCGCCCCATATTCTCTCCCGCGTGCAGTGCAAGTGCCAGTGGGAGGCAACGGATTCCGCCGTACTGCTGCTTCTGACGAACGTCGCCACGAAGAGTTTCGTGAGTAAGTACGTGTGGGGCGGCGGAATGTTGAAGGGGGGTGGAGAGGGCTCCCGCATCCCAACGAAAAAGGCCCCCTCGCGGGGGCCATGGACGAGGCTAAACGCCGGCCGGAGCTAGACTACCGTGCGTCGACCGACGATGAGCCGATAGATGAATAGGAGAACCATGGCGCCGATGATGGAGCCGATCCACCCAGCGGTCTGCTCGCCCTTGCCCAACAGCGCGCTGGCGAGAAAGCCGCCGACGAACGATCCGGCGACACCCAACAGAATGGTGACGATCCAGCCGCCCGGATCGCGCCCCGGCATCAAGAACTTTGCGATCGCGCCGACGATCAACCCGAACAGCAGCCATCCCAAAATGTTCATGTCTCTTTCCTCCGTTGTTGCGCCGAATAGATGAGCAACTGCGGTGCCAAACTGAAGTGCTTGCGCTGAGGGCTGAGTGCTGAGTCCTGCGTCCTGGGTCCTGCGTCCTGGGTCCTGCGTCCTGCGTCGGGCACCCAGGCGACACAGGAGGCGCTCAGAACAAGACGAATGAGAGGCAGACCCATCAGCCAGGAAGCGAGGACCCAGGACGCAGGACCCAGGACGCAGGACCCAGGACGCAGGACCCAAGACTCAGGACGCAGGACCCAGGACCCAGGACCCAGCACTCAGTACTCAGTACTCAGCACTCAGCATTCAGTATTCAGCACTCGACCCTCAGTCCTGAGTATCCTGCACTCCCATTGCATCCCGGATGAATCACGCATGAGCCGTAAACGCATCGGAATCCTGACCGGCGGCGGAGACTGCCCCGGTTTGAACGCAGTCATCCGCGCGGCGGTGCGCACCGCGCGCGAGAACAACTTCGACGTGCTCGGCATCCAGTTGGGCTTCGAAGGGCTGCTCACCAACGCCGTGGTCCCGCTGACCACGGAGTCGATCCGCGGCATCCTGCCGAAGGGCGGAACGCTGCTGCGCACGACCAACCGCGGCAATCCTTTCGAGTATCCGGACGGCGCCGGCGGCTGCGTCGATCGCTCTGCCGAGGTCATCCGTGCCCTGGCCGAGCTGCGCATCGACGGCCTCATCGCCATCGGCGGCGACGGCACTCTGCGCATCGCTCAAAACCTCTGCGACATGGGCATCCCTATCGTGGCGGTGCCGAAGACGATCGACAACGACCTGGCCGCCACCGACTACACGTTTGGCTTCCATACGGCCGTGGCCGTCGCGACCGAAGCGGTCGACCGCTTGCACAGCACGGCCGAGAGCCACAACCGCGTGATGATCCTGGAAGTGATGGGGCGCAACTGCGGCTGGATCGCGCTCTTCTCCGGCATCGCCGGCGGCGCCGACATCATCCTGATTCCGGAGATCCCCTACTCGCCGGACCACGTGGCGCGGTCGATCCGGGAGCGGCAGCGCGAGGGCTCGAGGTTCGACATCATCGTGGTGGCCGAAGGAGCCAAGCGCATCGGCGGCGAAGAGAAGTATCTCGACAAGGCGACGCGGCGGCTCGGCGGGGTGGCTTACGAGGTGGCCGCCGAGATCGCGCAGCAGATTGACCTGGAGATCCGCGTGACGGTGCTGGGCCACATCCAGCGCGGCGGCTCGCCGATCTCGTTCGACCGCATCCTGGCCACGCGCTTCGGCAAGGCCGCGGCCGACCTCATCGCCGCGGGCGACTTCGGCAAGATGGTCTCCCTCCGCGGCGACGAGGTCTGCGCCGTCCCCATCCGCGACGCCGTGGCCAACCCGAAGTACGTCGACCCGGAGGGGCAGATGGTGGCCACCGCGCGGAGCGTGGGCATCTCGTTCGGCGACGGACGGTGAGCCAAACGATGAACGCGGAACGATGAACGATGAACGGGCGGTGGGGTTCATCGTTCATCGTTCCGCGTTCATCGTTTGTTTGTACAATTCGCGCGATTTAGGGCTAGGAGAAACGTAATGGGTAATCTTGTCGACTATCGAGTGGAAAAAGGCGTGGCGATCTTCGAGCTGAACGATCCCCCCGCGAACACCTATACGTACGAGATGAACAAGGACCTCGACTCGTGCATCCTCGACGCGCGGATGGACGACGCGGTGCACGTGATCGTGATGCGCGGCGCGGGAGACAAGTTCTTCTCCGCCGGCGCGAACATCAAGATGCTCTCGGAGGTCACGCCGCTCTTCAAGTACTACTTCTGCCTCCACGCCAACGAGACGCTGAACCGGCTGGAGCAGACCCCGAAGCTGGTCATCGCCGCGATGAACGGGCACACCGTCGGCGGCGGGCTGGAGATCGCCATGGCCGCGGACATCCGCATCGCTCTGCAGGGCGCCGGCAAGGTCGGCCTCCCCGAGGTCACCCTCGGCGTGCTTCCGGGAACGGGCGGCACGCAGCGGCTGTCCCGCATCGTCGGCAAGTCGAAGTCGATCGAGCTGATGGTGGAAGGCGGCCTCTTCGACTTCGAGGAAGCACAGCGCCTCGGCATCATCAACTACGTCTGGCCGGCCGAGGAGAATGGCCGCAAGTGGTGGGACCGCGTCATGGAGTATGCATGGAGCTTCTGCCCGCCGAACAAGGCGGCCAAGGCAGTCGGGCGCATCAAGCGCGCCGTGCAGACCGGCTGGGAGATCCCGTTCGAGAGCGCCCTCGCCGTCGAGCGCGAGCTGCAGCAGCAGCTCTTCCAGAGCGACGATGCCAAGGAAGGCCTCGGCGCCTACAATCAGAAGCGCAAGCCGCAATTCGCGGGCAAGTAACTCGAATCGAATCAGCAGTTGACGAACGGCGCAGCCACGGCTGCGCCGTTCGCGTTTGGGAGGAAGGATGATCGTGCCGGCGGAGTACAAGCCGTACTGCCTCCGCTCGACGGCCGGCCTCGGCCCGCTCGCACCGGGCGTCTACTCCGTGGAGTGGAGGGTGAACGACTTCGGCATCCGGCGACCGGACGGCGGCGGGATTTTCTCCTTCACCGTCTCCGATACGCCGCAGCCTCCGCCGCCGCTGCCGTCGAAGGGGCGCGCCACGTCGCACTAGACTAGATCCTCGGGAGGAGTGCTATCTTATTGCCTTCCGTCAGGAGACCGCTATGCGCTATCGCAACCTACACGGTACTGATCTACATCTGTCCGAGCTTGGGTTCGGCACCTGGACGCTGACCACCGGCTGGTGGGGCAACTACACCGACGCCGACGGACAGCGCCTGATCGAGACGGCCATCGACCTCGGCATCAACTACATCGATACCGCCGACGCCTACGGCAACGGCCGCGGCGAGACGATGCTCGCGCCTGTGCTGAAGAGCCACCCGGATGTGGCGGTCGGCACGAAGTTCGGCTACGACTTCTACAACAACCCGGAGCGGCCACGCGGACAGCGCGAGCTGCCGCAGGACTTCACGCCCGACTTCATCCGCTTTGCGCTGGAGAAGTCGCTGGAGCGGCTCGGCGTCGACACCATCGCCGTCTACCAGCCGCACAACCCGCGCGTCCTCACGCTCATGGAAGACGAGCATTGGGACACCCTCGAGCGCCTCAAGAGCGAGGGGAAGATCCTCTCCTACGGCCCCTCTCTCGGCCCCGCCATCGGGTGGCGCGACGAAGGCATCTACGGCTGCGCCGTCCGCCAGGCGCCGGTGACGCAGATGATCTACAACCTGCTGGAGCAGGATCCGGGACGCGAGTTCATCCTCGCCGCCGAGCGCGGCTCGTCGTATTCGGCCGTGCCGGAGGCGATGCGCGCCGAGACCAGCAAGAAGCTCTGCGCGCCGACCACCGCCTTCGACCGCTCCTTCCGCGCCTGGCGCGCGAACCCCGCGCCGCAGTTCCTCATCCGCGTCACGCACTCCTCCGGCATGCTGGAGGGCAAGTACACCGCGGACACGAAGTTCGACGAGAACGATCACCGCTCCCACCGCCCTCGCGCCTGGCTGGTGGAAGGCCTGCAGAAGGTGGAGCGGGTCAAGCCGCTCTGCGATGAGCGCGGTGTGACCATCGGCCAGCTCGCGCTTCTCTGGCTCTACGCGCACCACTGCATCCTCTCCGCCCTGCCGAACATCTACGACGAAGAGCAGCTCCGCGAGTTCGTCGCCGCCTCCGACCATCCGCCGCTCACCGACGCCGAGATGGAGCAGGTCCACGAGCTCTACGAGCGCAACTTCGACATCACGCCGTACGTGGAGGAAGCGGTCACGGCGTAGTCATCCCCCTCTCCCGCGTGAGCGGGAGAGGGTGCCGCGAAGCGGCGGGTGA
>JADMIO010921826.1_pt1 | contig 17854 bp, 12 predicted proteins | sample 8958161 | NCBI WGS metagenome assembly JADMIO01 (sample SAMN16585339, study PRJNA669376) | soil metagenome | isolation source: Crop rotation soil | place: USA: Cullars Rotation, Alabama | collected 2011
GCGAGAAACTCGCGGCGATGCTGAATGCCGGCAAGCGCGACGACGGCAACCCCATCGATGACGAGACGCGCGCATACATGATTTACGCGTTCACCGAAAGCGGCGACGGCGATGCGCACTTCGTCGACGAGTTGTACGGCAAGCGCAATAACCTTGGACCGTACGGCCGCGCGCTGCTGGCGCTGGCGTTGCAGGAACACAAGGACGGCCGCGCGCATGACGTTGCCAACCTGATCGAAGGCGCCGCACAAAAGGACGAGTTCGAGGCGCATTGGCAAACGGCTCGCGTCAACGATTACGGCCGCGACATCTACATGGATTCGGAAGCGACCGCGCTCTCGTTGAAGGCGCTGGCGCAAATCAATCCTGGTTCGTCTTTGCTGCCGAAAGCTGCACGCTGGCTGGTGAAGAATCGCCGCAACGGATACTACTGGCTCTCGACGAAAGAAACGGCGTTCGCGATTTACGGTCTGACTGATTACCTGAAAGTCAGCAAGGAACTGTCGCCTGATTATTCCTTCGAAGTTTATCTCAACGGCGAAAAGGTCGCCGGCCAGCATGTCGGAGCTAGCGACGCGACCAATGCCACTTCAATTTCGATTTCGAAGAAAGGCAATGAACTTGGCGCTTCAAATCAGGTCCGCATCGTGAAGCACGGCAAGGGCGCGCTCTACGTGTCGTCGGCGCTGGAATATTTCACCGCTGACGACAACGTGCCGGCGAATTCTGCCGGAGGCTTGAAGCTGACGCGCGAGTACCTGCGCCTGCACGTCACTGAGAACGAAGGCGAGAAGGCGAGTTGGAAGATCGAGCCGTTAACGGGCGAATTGCGTTCGGGCGACATGATCGTCGTGCGCTTGAAACTCACGGGCCCGCGAGCGCGCTATGTCATGATCGAAGATCCGATTCCGGCGGGCGCCGAACAGGTCGCGCAGGTTAGCGGTGTCTACCTGAATTATTCGATCAAAGAATGGTGCGATTGGTACAGCAACCGCGAATTCCGTGACAATCGCACGGTGCTGTTTGTTGACGACTTTGACGGCGACGCGACCTTCCAATATGCGATGCGCGTCGAGGTGCCGGGCGAATTCAAAGTCGCGCCGGCGCGCGCCGAGTTGATGTATCAGCCGACTGTGCAGGCGAATACTGCAAACGATCGATTAAGAATTTTGGACAAGAAATAGAGGCCTGTGTCAGAAGCCCGACCGTGAGGGAGGGCAGCTCTCCATAAGAGCAGTACCGCGCAGGGGACGTTTTGCGAAAGTTGCCCTCCCTGACGGTCGGGCTTCTGACACAATCCAAAGCGCCGTCAAGGCCGGCGCACTCCATATGCGGCTACGCCGCACAAGAGGCCATGATGCTTACAACTTTGAAACTTTGGCTGACGACCATCGCTGAAACGTTCAAGAATATCGGCGCGCTACTGGTCTTTGCGATCCTCTACGCCCTGTTGATTGCGGGCTCATATTTTTTCATCTCGACACGCGAGGCGACGTTTAAGCAGGTGTTCCTTACCTACGCGCTGATGGTTTTGATCCCCGCGCTCTTCTTCATCTACCAGGCGGCAATCATCGGTCGCGTGCAAGACGGAAAGTTTCGCTGGCGCTCGATTGGTTTGAACGCCTTGCGATTCGTTCTGGGGACAATTCCACTGTTGCTGATTGCCTGGTTGTTGTATTACCTGCTGAATAAACTGGCGCTTCGTTATCCGGCCCCGGTGATTGCGTTCCCGGCAACTCAACAACCCCAAGCCGCCCCGACGCATTGGCCGTCGCTAATCTTTGCTTCACTGAAGTTCGTATTGCTGGGCGTCGCGCTACCGTTGGCGCTAATTCACTTGTGGATTGAATTAGCCGCGTGCAATTTCCGCGAGGCGCTGCGCGGCGGAGCGAGACCGATTCTCAACCGCATCGGAAGACGTTTCGCGTATGCCTTCGGATCCGAGTCAGTCTTGATTTACGCCCTGGGTCTTAGTTTCTTTTTTGTCCTGCCCTACGCGGTGCTGTTTGTGCCCTTCACGCCGAAAGGCAACAAGACTGATTTCGCAGTATTCATTATGCGGCTGCTGCTGACTTTCATCCTGAGCTTCATCGGCTGGGTCGTGACGGTCAGCGCCTTGGCGAAGTTGATTCCGGAAACTGCGCCCGCTATTTCGGTAGAAGCGGCGCAACCGGTTGAGGCGGCGGCGTGACTTTAGTTCGCATTGGGATTCGTCTAAGCGCCCGCACATTTGAACGGGTCCGTCGAGGGCATGCGCTGCTACTCGCATGCGCTGCGACCGTCTTCTTTTTCTTTGTTCTGTCTTTTCCGCGTCTCGGTGTCTCGCCTTTCAACCTCGGTGTGGGCAACGCGGGTCGCGATGAAGCTGCTATAGATGCGGCGCTGCAAACCGCGGCGAGCGCGGCCCTCGCAAATCGCGAAGGCACGATTGTCGTGATGGACGCGCAGACCGGCCGCATCCGCGCGATCGTCAATCCCGAAAGTGCTTACTCGCAGGCAATGATGCCGGGATCGGCGATTAAGCCGTTCACGGCGTTGGCTGCCTTGCGCGCCGGATTAATCGATGAAAGTTCCCGCACGGTCTGTCCCGGGCGATTCACGGGGCTCAGCTTTTCGCTTCCCTGCGTGCACGCCGATCACCTTTCGCCGTTCAATCCCGCGCAGGCAATTGCTTATTCGTGCAACTACTATTTCGCTACGCTGGGACAGCGGCTCGGACGCGATGCGTTGAGCACGACCTTGCGCGAGTTTGATTTCGGCCAACCGACGGGAGTCAGTACTCGCGAAGTCGCCGGACTGGTCCGCCCCTGTGAAAACGGCAGCACCGCGCGCGTAGTGCGCGAATCAGAAGCGAATCACGTGACCGAATACGCGGACTGCAATGCCCGGCAGGCCATCGGCGAGAGCGACACCCTGCAGGTCACACCGATGCAGTTAATCACGGCTTATACTGCGCTCTTAAACGGCGGCCATCTGTACGAACCGCGAATTGCTTCGTCAAATAGTTTCACGGCGATCGAACGATCGCGAATCAACATCGCCAACGAACATCGCGCAATTATTAGTGAAGGGATGTCAGGAGCGATTCGTTACGGCACGGCGCGCTCTGCGAAACTCGACACCGTGCCACTGACGATCATCGGCAAGACGGGCACCGCAGTTCCGCCGAAGGGTTTCCGCACCAATGGCTGGTTCGTTGGATTTGCCGGTCCGTTCGCCAGCAATGGAAAATTAGAGCCGTCACAAATTGAGGTTGCGGTTTTGGTCCTGCTGCCGCGTGCGCACGGCTCGCAGGCCGCGGAGTTGGCCCGACCAATCTTCGCCGCCTATGTGAACGCCTCCGAACAACGCGATTCTTTGGTGCCAACTTCAACAAAACCGGCGGGTAATTCATCCAATCAATCCGCAATCCGCAATCCGCAATCCGCCATAATCAAGGTTCATCTCGTTAGTGACAACGTTACCGAAGAGCTGTCGCTCGAGGACTATGTTCTCGGCGTCATGCGCGCTGAAGGCACAATGGAGACTGAACCCGCGGCGTTGAAAGCACTCGCGATCGCCATCAGAACTTTCGCCTCGAAAAACGCGGGGCGGCATGCGAAGGACGGATATGATTTTTGTTCGACGACGCATTGCCAAAGATTCGTCAGTGTCAGAAGCCCGACCGTCAGGGAGGGCAGCTATCCTAACGTGGCCCTCCCTGACGGTCGGGCTTCTGATACGAAGCTCATCGCCGCAGTACGAGCAACGGATGGACAGGTTCTAGTCGATGATCATGGCGACTTAATCGATTCTTATTTTGGCGCTTCATGCGGTGGTCAGACCGCCAATGTCGGCACGCTTTGGGGCGCCACTCCATCCGAATATCTCCGCGGCGTCCGCGATGAATATTGTGAATCGGGCCCGCACGCACACTGGACGGACACTATCAGCCGTGCGGATCTGCTGCGCGCCTTGCAGAGTGATACACGCACCGATGTCGGTTTGCGTCTTGAAGCAATTTCGGTTAACCGGCGCGACGAAACGGGCCGCGCCGAATTCATCACGCTTGAAGGCGAGCACCGCAAAACCGTGCGCGGATGGGATTTCAAGATCATCGTCGGGCGCGTGCTCGGCTGGAATGTTTTGAAGAGTTCTCGATTTGAGGTTTCGCCCAGCGGACCGAACTTCGTCTTTCGCGGCAGCGGCTTTGGTCACGGCCTCGGTCTTTGTCAGGAAGGGGCGCACGTCATGGCGGCACGCGGCATGACCTATCAAAAGATCCTGGAAAAATATTTTCCAGGAACGAATGTGAAGCCGCGTAGCGGCAACGTGAGTTTAGCCCGGCCGTCTAAGGCCAGGACGGCAACCGCCGGAAATCAAATCGTCGCGTTACCGACGAATGAAACATGCAATTCTCAATCGCCGCTGACGCGACGAACGGAATGGTCTGACGATGTGTTCCCTGCCTTGAAAGGCAGGGCTAAATTCATTGGCCGCTCCGCGACCGCCACGGCTTACACACGCTTCATCACAATTTCATCCGAACACGTCCGCGTAACTTATCCCGCCGACGTAGATCGCCGCGATGCGGATCAGGTGTTGAATACGGCCGAATCGGCGCGCAGCGAGTATTTGCAAAGAGCTGCGTCGGCTGTTTCGGTGAATATTCCGTTGCTGGAGGTTCGCGTAAACGAAAGCACCGGCGATTTCACTTCGCGCACTGGCCAACCCTGGTGGGCGGCCGCAGCCACCAAAGGAAATCGCATCGAACTTCAACCTTTGAAAATTTTGAAGCAGCGCGGCGTGCTCTTCAGTACTCTGCGACATGAGCTGGCGCACGCCGTAATTGATGCCGTCAGCCAGAATCGCGCGCCACGTTGGCTGGCCGAAGGACTCGCCATTCAACTCGCCGGTGAAGGACCAACGTTTAGGCGATACGTAAACCGCGGTTTGTATTCAGATGAAGAACTTGAAAAGAGATTAGAGCGTCCGTCGTCGCAGCAGGATATGCGGGGACTGTATGCTCAGGCTTATCTGAAAGTTGTCGCGATGATCCGTGAACACGGAGAAGCGAGTGTCTGGAAGAAGCTGGCAGAATCGTGACGATTATCTCTTGCGACTGACGAACGGATTGTCTTTCACCCAAAAGCGCCACGGCTTCGACACCCACTTCTCAGCATAATCGATTCCAATTCGCGGTCCGCGAGCGATGTCGCGCGGAGAGATCGAAACTCCTTCCTCAATCCAAACCCGATTGCCCAGGAGATCGGCCTTGTCCAATCCGCGATCGATTCCCATTGCAATGCACAGACGTCCCGGACCGCTGGTCAATTCATACTCCGAACGGCCCTTCCGTCTGCGCCGCATGATGTCGAGTCCTTCGACCGGATCGAGCGCCCGCACCAGCACGGCATGAGGAGTGTCTGCGACGTTCGTCACCACGTTGAATTGGTTGTACATCCCGTAAACGAAGTAGACGTACGCGGTGCCGCCGATGCCGTACATCGTCTCGGTGCGATTGGTGCGACGTCCATTCCACGCGTGTGACGCGCGATCCTCGGGACCGCGATACGCCTCGGTTTCGACAATCATACCGGCGACCCGCTTGCCGCTTTTGTTAGGAACGACCAGCGTCTTGCCCAGCAAATCACGCGCGACTTCGAGGACATCGGGCCTGGTATAAAAATCGCGCGGGAGTTTGTGGTTCATCATCGATTCATCCGCCACACCATCACAACCGTAATTACAAATCCAATTACGACAATCGCGCGCCGGATAAATACCCGGCCGACCCTCTGTGCTGAAAGGGCGCCGACATACCCACCGGTCGTCGCCGCCACCGCCATCCACAACGCGCGCGGCCATGAAACCATGTGCGCGGCGGCAAAGCTGAACACGGCAATACCATTGATGCAGATGCCCAGAAAATTCTTCACGCCGTTAGCGCGATGAATGTCGCGCAGGCCGATTAAACCCATGGCGGCCAGCATCAGAATGCCGTTGCCCGCCCCGAAGTAGCCGCCGTACATCGCCGAGAAGAATTGAATGGTCATTACCACGATCCAGGATTTCTTTGTCGATTCGCTTTCCACCGACGGCAGACGCAGCCAGCGATTCACCGGGCCCTGCACCATGAACAGCACGGTCGCAAATAGGATCAGGAACGGAACGAGTCGCGCAAATGTCGGTGAAGGCGTTTTGATTAGCAGCCACGCACCCACGCCACCGCCAATAAGACTCACCGTGCCCAGCCGCATCAGGATGATCGCGCTGTCATCCATCGTCCGCCGGTATCCGAACAGGCCGCCGACCAATCCCGGAACCAGCGCGACGGTACAGGTAGCGTTCGCAACCTTTGGATCAAGACCCAGCCAAATCATCATTGGAAAAACCAGAAGCATGCCGCCGCCGGCGATCGAGTTCACCACGCCGGCAAAGAACGCGGCGACGAACATGAGCGCGGCGTGCAGGTACATTGCGCGACAGGATAAGCGGCAAAGCGCAAAGAGCAAAGTGCGCCTCAATGGAGCGCGGGCATCCCTACGCGCATGAGCGCGAAGCGCGAACCGTGCTGAGCGTGCTTCGCACGCTTTTCGGGCAGGGATGCCCGCGCTCCATTCAGTTGCTCTTTGCCCTTTGCTCCTCGCTATTCGATAATGCCGTCAACGTTTTCATCACGACATTCAGGGGAGAAAAGAAATGGCAGACGTATCAATTCGTCCGAAACCAAATGGTCCGTATCTGATCGAAGGCGCGGTCGATGTCTACGACACCGCCGGCAACAAGATTCCAACCGACGATCGCCCGCGCATCGCGCTGTGCCGGTGTGGCGCTTCCTCGAACAAGCCGTTCTGCGATGGCACTCACAGCAAAATCGGATTTCAGGCGGCCGAAACGATTAATCCGGAGAGCGCTGAGCCATAATCGAAGTCGATGCCTCGACTGATCGTCCTTGGTCTTTGCCTGATTCTCGCGCTGCCGCTCGTCAGTCTTTCTGATCGAGCGGTGGCGCATCGCGTTTCTGCGGCGCGATCCGCGAGAACGATTCGGGTGATGACCTACAACATTCACGTCGGCGTCGGCATGGACAAGAAACTCGACCTGCCGCGCATCGCCGATGTGATCAAGCGCGAGCACGTCGACCTGGTAGGTTTGCAGGAAGTCGATCGCGGGGTGGAACGGACGCAGCGGGTGGATGAGATTGCGGAGCTGGCCAAGCTTACGAAAATGGATTACGCCTTCGCTTTTAACCTGAAATATCAGGGGGGCCAGTATGGGGTCGCAATCCTCTCACGCTTCCCAATCCGCGCGACCGACCATCGCCTCTACAAGAATCTTCGTGAAGCCGAGCGCCGTGGTCTAATTCGTGCCGAAGTGAAAATTGGTGGTCGCACCGTTAATTTCCTCACAACGCATCTCGATTATCAGTATGACGATGGGCGCGTGTTCGAGGCCGAACAGTTACTGGCCGCCGTCAAGGAGGTCACCGGACCTCTGATTATCGTCGGAGATTTCAACGACGTGCCCACCGGAGGCGCCTACAAACTGATGCGCCAGCAGTTCGCCGATGCCTGGATTGAGAGCCATGCGTCGGGCGAGGGATTGAGCTATCCGGCCGACAAGCCCGCGAAACGCATCGATTACATCCTCACGCGGGAAACAGATCGGATAAAGACAAAGCGCGCCTGGACGGTGACCACCCTGGCGTCCGATCACGTGCCGGTGGTGGCTGATTTGGAAATACCTGACGCAGTGACGAGTGACGAGTGACGAGTGACGAGTGAACTTATCAGTCAGATGTGAAAGCGGGCGGTATTATCGTTGGACTCGTGAAATATTTTCACGCGAGGTCAATCCAAGAGTATGAGTTGTCTTACTAACGCAGTGACCAGTGACGAGTGACGAGTGACGAGTGACGAGTGACTTGTAAGTGAGATGTGGAGCTGGGCACTTTATCGTTGCACTCGTGAAGTAGTTTTCACGCGAGATCAATCCAAGAGTATGAGTTGTCTTACTAGTAATCGTCGCTTATAACTCGTCACTCCGTCACTTGTCACTTGTCACTTTTCACTCGTCACTTGTCACTCGTCAGTCGTCACTCCATCAACCGCCCGCCACCGCTCCCGGCACTGAATCGAACGGCCACTCGCCTCGCACGCGCGCTCGTATGAAATAAACTACCAACCCGACTACGACCAGCACCGCCGCATAACGAATCTCTTTCATGAAGTTCTTCCGTGAGATCAGCACATAGACGAAACCCGTCAGCGCAACGATCGCCGGCAGCGGATAAAGCCACATGCGAAATGGCCGCGGCAAATCAGGCCGGCGGACGCGCAGCACCATCACACCCACAATCTGCGCGAGGAATTGGACGAGGATCCGAATCACCACGAGCGCGGCGATGACGTCAGCGAGTTTGAAGAAACAGAACAGTGAAGCGATGCCCGCCATGACCAAAAGCGACACATACGGGAATCGATGTCGCGGATGAACCTTGGCAAAGACCCGGAAGTAATTGCCGTCACGCGCCGCCGCAAACGGCACCCGCGAGTAACCCAGCAACAACGAGAAGACCGACGCGAATGCCGTCCACATGATTAGCACGGTCGCGATGACGCCGGCCTTCGTGCCATACAGACGCTCCATGAACGAGGCGATCACGTAACGCTGCGCGGGTGTGTCGGCTGTACTGGCAAACTCGCGCCAGGGAATGACGCCGAGAATCGAGATATTCATCACGATGTAAATGATCGCGACAAACAGAATCGAGAGCAGCACTGCGCGCGGGATGTTTCGGCCGGGGTCTTTCACCTCACCACCAAAGAAGCAGACGTTGTAGTAACCCCAATAATCGTAAACCGAGACCAGCAACGCCGCGCCGAGGCCCGTAAAGAATTCGGGCCGCAAGGTAAAAGCGCCGGGGGGGAAGTCGAAGGCCAGACTCCTATTGAAATGAAGAACTCCGCTGACGATGACCCAGAGGATCGTCAGCATCACCCCGACCCAAAGAAACTTCGATAGCCGTTCGATCAAAGTAATTCGCCGATAGAGCAGAACCACGGCGAGGGCCAGTGCCGCAATCGCCACTATCGCCACCGGGACGGCGTTAATTTCAACGTTGCCGAGCACCGGCAGGGCCAACTTGGTTTCGTGCCCGAGCTTCGGAAAAATGTAAGTCGCGTACTGCGCCAGGCCGATGCTGCCCGAGGCAATCGACAGCGGCGCACTGAAGGTCAGTTGCCAAATGAACAAGAACGCCATTAGCCGGCCCAACTTTCGCGGGCCGTAGATTTCCGCCAGGTATCGATATGATCCGCCGGACCCCGGCAATGCGGCACCGAGTTCGGCCCAGACGAGACCATCGCAGACAACCAACAACGCGCCCAAGATCCAGCCGAGCATTGCCTGCGGTCCGCCCATCGCCGCGATGATCAGCGGGATCGTGATGAACGGACCGACGCCGATCATGTCGATCATGTTCAGCGTCGTCGCGCCCCAGAGGCCGACGCCTCGGATGAGTTGATCGCCGTCGTCAATGGCCGCTAGCCGCTCTGTTTCTTGGGACATTGGCAAGTGTTTACGGGAAAAAGCGTTGGTTGTCGAGTTCCCATCTCGCTCCGTTAGCAGCGAGATATTTATAGACCTGGAGGTTGCGCCTAATATTCGGCTCCTTTAGGAACAAAATGCATTTCGCTCCCAAAGGAGCTTCATGTTCTAATTATAGCTCTCGGGCTATAAACATTTCGGTCTAATGGACCTCAAAGAATCGGAACTGTAACGCCATGAAAACTCTTCGCGGTCGAAAATCTTATCGCTTATTTATTCTGGCGACGATTGGAATTTACGCGGGCTTCTTGTCCCTAAATGTTCAATCGGCATCATCAAATCGGAGTCCATTTGCTCCGTTCGCTGCCGCTCCCGGGTCTGGCACGTCCGCCGATCGCGTCGAACGTTACCAGGCGCTGCTCGACCTGCGTAATCCCTGGACAGTCATGTGCGTTGCGGCGCATCCGGACGACGAAGACGGCACTTCATTGATCGTCATGCGTCACAAATTCGGCGCCCATACCGTCAGCCTGTTCTCGACTTATGGTGAGGGCGGGCAAAACGCAATTGGTCCTGAGCTGTACGAAGAGATGGGCGCGATCCGCGCGCACGAGACGATGGCGGCGGCTGAAATCCAGGGGTCTGACCCGCACTTTCTCGGACTGAAGGATTTTGGTTTCTCGAAGACACGCGAAGAAGCTTTCAGGTTTTGGGGACACGAAGAAGCTCTGCGCCGCATGGTCCTGGAGATTCGCAAACTCCGCCCGGATGTAATCATCACAAATCACTCTACGACGAGTAACGATCACGGCCAGCATCAGGCGACGGCGCTGATGGTCGTCGAAGCCTTCGACGCTGCTGCCGACGCAAACAAGTTTCCCGAACAGTTGAAGGACGGCGTGACGACGTGGCAGGTGCAGCGTCTATTTGTCCGGCAACGTGGAAACGCTGCCGCGAATAGCTCCACATCGATCATAACGATTGATCCCAACGAACAGGATCCGGTTCGCGGTGTAGTGTTCGCGGAAGAAGCCCTGCGGGCTTTGCAACAACACGCGACGCAGGGCCCTTGGCCGAAAAGCTTTGCCGAGTATGCGAGCCGATTTCGCGCCTTCAGCGGACAGAATGCGCCGACGGGACAACTGCCGATGATCCGTTACGGACTGGTGAAATCAGCCGCCGGCGCCGCACCGCTGCCGGCCCAGGAATCACATAATTTTCTTGATGGCTTGAGATTATCTCCAGCCGTCGCCCAGGAGTTGCGCCTGCCGGACTTCACTTCGACCGATGAGGCATCGAAGAACCTCGAGCACACGCGCGAGGCACTTATCGAGACTTACCGCGAAGGACATTGGGCCGACCCGGGCAAAGCAGATCCCCAACGCAAAGATTTAATGCGCGGCAAGATGGAACGGGCCACCGCGCTCGCCCTCGGGGTGAAGCTCAATGCGGAACTGCCGGGAAAGACCGTAGTCGCGAATTCGACAATCAACGTCCCGATCAAAATCGCGAATGGCGGCCCTGAGCCAATCACCGTTGTTGATTGCGGTGTGAGACCTTCGGTGGCCGAAGCTAATCAACGCAACATCGATATTAAAGTAAACCACGCGGCCGGACGCGCACTGTCTCCCGGGACTGCGATTACTTTGGCTGAACAGATTCAAATCCCGACCAGCGCGAAGATCAACGTTCCGCTGGCAAACCACTTGTACGAACCCACAGCCCTGGGATTGAACGAGGACCTCCGTTGCACGTACGAAGTAGACAAGACGAAATTGGGGATCGATTTGCCGTTACGCGTGGATGTCGCGCCGCCGATTGAAATCACGGCGATCAGTAACTCTCCCATCGTGGCCACGCCAGCGACTGACGGAAAGTGCGGCTTTCACTCCGTTGATTTCAAGCTGCGCGTGTCCAACTATCAGCGCGACGCAGTCGCGGGAGACATTAATCTCTTCGCCACGTTTGGACCGATTACGGGACGCGGAAATGCCACTCGCAAAATTGCTCTCAAACCTCATGAGCAGACGGAAGCGGCATTCACCCTCGACGGATGCGAGTTGTCGAAATCGCAGGGCGGAATTACGTTTATGTTGAATGGTACTCCAGCAAAGGTGACGCCCGGACTAAGAGTTCCAGTCGTAGTCGCCAATGCCCAAGTGGCGGCGAATGTCCGCGTTGGTTACGTCCGCGGTTTCGATTTCAGCTTGCCGAATGCGCTCAACGCGCTCGGCGTCGAATCGAAAGAATTGAGTGTTGACGATGTGAAAACAGTTGACCTTTCGAAATTTACGTCGGTCGTCGTTGACAATCGTGTCTATGAATCAAAGCCCGAGCTAATCGCAGTCAATCAAAAGTTGCTCGACTACGCCCAGGCGGGCGGCACACTGATCGTTTTCTATCACAAGTCAGATGAGTGGAACCCTGACGAGCGACGCAACCGGCCGCAGCTCGCGCCCTATAAATTGATTCTCGGCGGCGAGCGCGTGACTGACGAGAACGCGCCGATAACTTTCATTGAACCTGATCATCCGCTGCTGAATGTTCCGAACAAGATGGGGCAAGACGATTTCAAGGATTGGATTCAGGAGCGTGGACTGTACTATCCGCGCGAGTGGGACCCGCAGTTTCACGCGCTGCTGCAATCAAACGATCCGGGTGAGAATCCGCTCAAGGGCGGTTTGCTCGTCGCCGAATACGGCAAGGGTCATTACATCTATACCAGCATGGTTTGGTATCGCGAACTGCGCGGTGGGATTCCGGGCGCGTACAAGATGCTGGCGAATATGATCAGTTACGGAAGGTAGGAAAGAGGCGAACGCAAGTTATCAACTTGCGCTACTTTCCAGTTTATCTTTCACCCGCTGGAGAAAATCTTCAATGGCCTCGTTGATGCGCCGCTGAAGTGCGTTGCTCAAACGCGCTTCCGTCATCAACCCCACGCCGGGATGAAGTTCCCACGCACGGTTGCGGCGCAGCTCCACCTGATGAGTGATGTCAACGGTCGTTGTCTGGTTTGATTCTTTCAACTTAAGGGAATAACGCAGCAGATTTTCGCGCTCGTTCGGCGCCGGCGACCATTCGATTACTTCCGCATGCGGTGACGTTTCACGAACCGGAAAACTAAATCTCACGTGCCCGACGGGCGTCTCCGTCGCAATCGTCCAGCGCGCGATGCCGCCTCGTTCGCGGCGAATGCCTTCGACGCCGCCCAGCATCTCGGTGAAGTTGGCGTGGTTCGAAAAGAATTTCTTGACTGCCTGCAAAGGCGCGTTTACTTCGATCTTGCCTTTGAATGATGAACGGACGCGAAACATGGTCAGCGAGCAGCCATAAGATGAATCCGCAGATTACGCAGATTACACAGATTAATCAAAATCATGCTACCGGAGCGGTTTCTGCTTTCTACCAATCTGCGTAATCTGCGGAGAATTCTGCTTTCACACCGTCGTTAGCGCATCGCCCGTCTCTTCAAACCAACAACGCGTGCACCAGCGGTGTCGTGCTTTCCGTTCTTCGAGGGCATAGTCGGAAGGTAAGCGCCTGACCATCTCGCGCGCTTCTTCATCCAGCTCGGTCCACGACCGCAAGCGCCCTTCACAACGCGGACATCGGTTCCCGGTATTCATAATTCAGTCGGCTGACACGATTGTCTCGTACGCGGCGCGAATGTCTCGCATGCGCAAAAGCATCTCGCCGTGCAAGTCGTTCGCTTCTCTATATCCAAGGCGTCGCGCAATATCGACGAATGCCGCTGTATCCGGTGGCGGCACCGTCGCCAAACGCCCCATCGTCAATCGCAGCTGATGATCGATGGATCGCAGCAGACGATAACCTGCAGACATTTTTTCAAAGCTCTCTTCGTCGATCGAACCCATCTCACGCAGCACTTCCAACATCCGGCGCGTCGTTCGATCTTCACCATCATCGGCCACGCCGTCGCGCAACTGCAAGTAGCGAACGGCAAAATAAACATCGAGCATCCCGCCAATTCCGTGCTTGATGTTTATTTCAGATTGGCGCCGTGGACGTTTCGCTTTTTGTAAACGATCGCGCACGCGCCGTGTTTCGGTGGCGAGCTGACGCGCGTCAACTTTTTTCGCCAGTTGGTGAATTTGCTGGCGGGCTTCGTTCTCGACTAGCTGACCAAACGCCACATCGCCGGCGACTGCACGCAGCTTCACGTAGGCCAGCCATTCCCAGATCGCCGCACGCTTTTCGACATAGTCGGCAAAGGCGGCGGAACTCGTCGCCAGTGGTCCCTTCTGTCCGTCCGGCCTGAGACGCAAATCGACTCGGTAGAGCACTCCTTCACGCGTAATACTCGAGAGCGCCGCCACAAAATATTCGGTGAGTCGCGCATACGCCTCCTCGCGCGTCAGTCCCTTGACCGGCGAGCCGCCGGTCGAATCGTAAACGATGATGACGTCAAGGTCCGATCCATAATCCATGCCGCCACTACCAAGACGACCTAGGCCGAGCACCGCCAAGCGCGAATCATCGGCTAACGCGCCATACCGCCGCTCAAGCTCGCGCCGCGCCACCAGCAGCGCGGCATCAGCCGTGGTTTTAGCCAAGCTTGTCAGCAAGGCATTGACCCGTGTCACGCTCTCGGTTCCGGCAGCATCATGAGCGCCGATCTCGACCAACAGCTCGGACCACTTGAATCGTAACGCCGCCAATTCACCGGCGAATGAACGTTGAGACGCAAGCGTCGCCGTTAATTCAGCCGCATAATTTCGCGGCGCCGCCAGGCGCTCCCCGACGGGCAGAGTGTGGATGAGTGATGGACGGCCGGCAATCATCTCTCCGAAAAATTCTGACACGTCACACAACTTCAGTAGGGTTCGTAATTGTTCCGGAGCTATCGCGTTCGTCTTCGGCTCCTTTGCAAATCCGGCAGCGATCCGGGTTAAGAACGACGTTGCGCGTCCGCGATTGCTGCAACTTGCCAACTCATGCTCGATCAGTGACACGACGTCAACAGGGTCAGAGCCCGTCGTTGGGTCTTTGACTATAAAAGCCTGGGCGACCTTTGCGGCTATCTCAGCACTCGCATCTTCCAATGTCTTATCGATGACGGCAGATCGCGGCGTGGGAATTTCTTTGGTCGTTGAATGGGCAAAGACACGCTCGAACACCGCCCGGACATTTCCCGTATGTGCTGCCAGCGCCGATTCAAACTCCGCGACTGCGTCAGCACCCGAAAAGTTCATCCGTCTCGCCAACAGCTCACGCTTGTTCTCATCGAGGGGCACGGAATGGGTCTGTAATCCGTGTTCCATCTGCAAACGATGCTCAAGCGCGCGCAGAAAATGATAGGCGTCGGATAACTGCGAGTGTTCGCGCTCGGTGATTAGGTCTCGCTCTCGCAGTCGACCCACCGTGACCAGCGTGTGGGCGGTACGCAGCCACGCGTCATCGCCGCCAAAGGCGAGCTGCAAGGCCTGCGCGATAAATTCAATTTCACGAATTCCGCCCTGGCCGAGCTTTACGTTGAAACCGCGCTCAGGCCGTTCATACTGAATGTCGATTTTCTCTTTCGATTCGCGCACGTTGCGCAGCGCTTCGGCCACACTAACGTTCGGCCGATAGACACGGTCCTCAGTTGAATCTGCAAAGCGTGAAAACACTGTCTCAGCGCCCGCCGCAGATCGGGCGCGAATCAGTGCCTGCAGTTCCCAATCCGCGGCTGCGTTTTGGTAGTAACTCACCGCCTCGACAACTGAGCATGCCAGGGTACCTTCGCGACCATGCGGCCGCAGGCGCGCGTCGATGCGATATGACGCGCCTTCCCCGCCGGAACCGCCAACGACTTTCAGCAAGCGCTCGGCGAGCTTGACGAAGTATTCACGATTACTAATCTGACCGCGCGAGCCGCCGATGGAGGTCATCCCTTCTTCCGAAAACAGGAACATCAGGTCAATGTCTGACGCATAGTTCAACTCGCACGATCCCAACTTACCCAACGCCACCACGCAGAACTCAGCACTTACAATGCGACCCTGAGTGTCCGTCGTTTGCGGCGGACCATACCGGTTGTCGAGCTCCTGACGGCAAAGCTTCAATGCATATTCAAGAATGGCATCGGCCAGACTGGATAGTTCGTCGGTCGTCTCGACGATCGTGCGCGTGCGCCTGATGTCATGTAGATAAGTCCGCAGCAGTTCGCGGCGGCGAAATCGCGCCAGGACTACGTGCGGATCAAGTTGCGAATTGATGAGCGCGAAGCGGCCCAGCGATTCACCCAACTCTTCTCGGGTGCGAACTCGTGTGACCGCGCGTTCGCGCTGCAACCACGTAACGTAGTCGGGATTGTTCTCCAATGTCGTCGCGAGTAGCGGACTCCACGCGGCCAGCGTGAGAACATCGGATAGCAGACCTGGATCACGCGCAAACGTGCGCTCCAGCGATTTGTTTCCCGCAATTAGTCGATCAAATAAAAGCTGCGCGGTTCGCGGATCGGGAAGTTGTGGTAATAAGCGAGCGACTGTGTCGGCAAGCGGCGTCACCTCGCTATATTACGCGGCGGGATTAGGTATCCGCGAGCGGATGCCACCCGTAGAGGAGTGATCCCTGGTTGAATTCATAAAAACGAAGTTTGTAGAAGTCGGCGAAGCGGAGAAATCAGAGAGGTAAGGATAAAAAAGGGACAGCGACACCGACCGTGCCGCTGCCCAGAGAGATCAAATGATGAGGGCTTGAGAATTCTAAACGTCGTAGTACATCGCAAACTCCAACGGATGCGGCCGCAGTCGCAACGGCTGAATCTCACGCTCGCGCTTGTATTCAATCCAACGATCGATCAAACGTTGCGAGAACACGTCGCCCTTCAGCAGGAACTCGTAATCGTTTTCCAAGGCAGTCAACGAAGCATCGAGCGAACCCGGAAGACTCGGCACGTCCTTCAATTCCTCGGGCGAAAGATCGTAGATGTCCTTGTCGAGCGGCTGACCCGGATCAATTCGATTCTGAATGCCGTCAATACCGGCCATCAGCATCGCCGCGAATGCGAGATACGGATTGCACGACGGATCAGGCGGACGAAACTCAAGGCGCTTCAGTTTTGGATTGGTCGAGAACATCGGAATGCGAATCGCCGCCGAACGATTTCGCGCTGAGTAAGCGAGATTCACCGGGGCCTCAAATCCCGGCACCAATCGCTTGTAGCTGTTCGTCGTCGGCGCCGCGAACGCGGCAATGGCCGGCGCGTGTTTCAACAGCCCGCCGATATAATGCAGCGCCGTCTCTGACAAACCAGCGTAGCCGTCACCAGCGAATAAAGGTTTATCGCCTTTCCAGAGCGACTGGTGACAATGCATTCCCGAACCGTTATCGCCAAACAAGGGCTTCGGCATGAAGGTCGCCGTCTTCCCATGCTTGTAGGCAGTATTCTTAACTACGTTTTTGAAGAGCTGCAGGTTGTCGGCAGTGCCGAGCAACGTCGCATAACGAAAATCAATTTCGCACTGACCCGCCGTGGCCACTTCGTGGTGGTGACATTCGACATGGATGCCCAGTTCGGCCAGAGTCAAAGAGATTTCCGAGCGCAGATCGATTAACGTATCGGTGGGCGCGACCGGCACGTAGCCTTCTTTGGCTCGAATGCGATGTCCCAGATTCGGGCCAGCTTCCGTCGTGCCCCGGCCAGTGTTCCAGTGGCCCTCATCCGAATCGATTGAATATCCCGCCTCGCTCTGTTCGTTGTAATAATTGACGCTGTCGAAAACGAAGAACTCAGCCTCGGGGCCGAAGTTCGCGACGTCGGCTATGCCGGTACTCTTCAAATAACTTTCCGCGCGGATGGCCGCGGACCGCGGATCGAAGGCATAACCCTGGCGCGAAATCGGATCAACGGCATTGGCGACAATGCAGAGCGTCGGCTCGGACGTAAAGGGATCCATCCAGTAACGATTGGCGTCGGGCACCAGCAACATGTCTGATTCGTGAATCGCGGCCCAGCCGCGTATCGATGAAGCGTCAAAGCCAAACCCATCCTCGAACGAATCTTCTTTCAGTTCGGTGATCGGAAAAGTCAGGTGCTGCCAGGAGCCGGGCAGATCGGTAAATCGCGTAGAAACAAACTTGGCCCCCTTCTCAGAGGCATACTTCAACACAGTTTTAGCGTTCATTTGATCTCCTGTCGAAAAAAGTGAGTGATGCTGGTGACCTTCGCCCCGAAGCGATTTGGTGCGAAGCCTGATTGGTGGAACGGACGGTCTGCGGAGCGCGAAAACGTCATCTACCGCGCAATCAAAAAACTGGCATTATAGTCGCCTCCGAAAATCTGTCAAGGTTTTTCCAGCCGATTGGGCCTTCACCG
>JADMIO010957500.1_pt1 | contig 17854 bp, 12 predicted proteins | sample 8958161 | NCBI WGS metagenome assembly JADMIO01 (sample SAMN16585339, study PRJNA669376) | soil metagenome | isolation source: Crop rotation soil | place: USA: Cullars Rotation, Alabama | collected 2011
CCCCGCCACACTCCCATCCGGATTCCGCGGCACCACATACACGATCTTCGTCACAAACCCGAACATCCACGGCACATAAAACAGCCCGAAGAGCGTATACGCCATCGTCTCGATCGGCGAAATATCCCGCGTCTTCTGGAACATCTGCCGCGCAAACACCACGAGCAGGAAGAACACGAGCGTCGCCACCTCGAAGTCATACGTCTTCGCCGGCCCCACCTTCGAAATCCAATAGAAGCTCCCGATGCTGAAGATCAGCCCGCAGGTCATGCCGATGTATTTGAAGTTCGGCAGCTTCTTCTGATCGAGCATCACGTAGTATTCCCACAGCCCGATCATCGCCAGCGTCGTGATCAACCCGAAGAACCCGATCTCATATCCCGAAAGGATAATGTAGAGTGCGACCGTCCAAAGCACCGCCGTCGAGCCAAAGCGGCGGAGGAAGACGAGTTTTTTGTCGGTCATGCAGTTCGGGCGGGCAGAATCAGCGCCCCTCGCCCCGATGGCAAGCCAGACCGCCTTAATAAATCAGCGACGGTGCAGCAATGTAGACTTCGCCGCTGATCGCCTGCCGGGAGGTATTGTCGAGGAGAAAGATGGTGTCCCACTTGATCGGGTAATGCATTGCCCCATCATTCGCCCCGCCCCAGCGCCCACCGCTTTTCTGCGCGGACAGCGAGATCGTGATGTATCGCCAGCCCTTCCAATCGATCTTCCCGCCATCCATTTGGAACGTCTGCCCGGTGGAATCGACCACCCGCAGTCGCGCGCTGGTCGTCCCCGTCCCATCGCCGTGGATCCAGACGCCAACCCGGCTCGGCAGGCGATCATTCGTGCTCTCGATCCGCGCCAGCGCGTCTGTCTTCGGTGCGAGTCGCAGGAACTTCCAGCCCGCATCCATCCGATACGAAACCTTCAACGCTTTCGTCCCCGGGACCGGCAAGCCTTCCGGCGCATCCACCCACGAAATCGATTGCTCCGACCCGACCTTGCCATCGCCGTCGGCGACCAGCTTGAAATCACCGGCGGGATCGGCCGCGGTTTCGGAGAAGCGGCCGATCGGGACAACCTTCAACGCGCTCAATCGAAGGGTGAAATTCAGCGGCTGCGGCTCATGAGCTCGGAGTTCGAACATGAATCCATACGAGCCCGGCTTGGGGTCGGCCCACGGAAAGAGAATCATCCGCGTCTCCCACGGCCCGAGAGACAACGGCGGGCGCTTCAAGCTTTTCAAGGAGCCCAGAGCTTCGGGCTGGTTCACCTCCAGATCCGCCTCCCCACGATACGGTTCGTCCGAAAGATTCTCGACCCACACGGGAATATTTCCGCCCATCGCGGGATACACCGTGGCCCGGATGGGATTGATCGCGATCAACTCGCACTTCTGGTTGAGATACGAATGGTCGGCCGTGAGGCTCGCGAAGAACCGTTGCGGTTCATCCGACCGGTAGAGCAGCCTTTTCGTCGTCATCGCACTGCTTTCCCCGGGCTCGATCCTGGCGTTGATGAGCTTCTGGTCGCCTTCCCAGAATTTGAAATTGAGCGGACGCCGCGCGACTGGGTTGTGCAGGGTGGTGCGCACGTTGAGCACCGCGGGCGCGCGCGCGAAAACATCCAGCGGCAGGCTGTCCCACGCCGCGGCGACGCGAAGAATGCGATTCGGCGCGTCCGGCCGCAGATAGACCAGTTCGTCCGTCAGGTTGACTTCGACCGTTTCCTGAAACTGGTCCGCATTCGCGATCGGCGACTGGATCGCCTCGAGCGTCGGCAGCTTACCCCCCGTGTGGCTCGTCACGTCGAGCCGTCCCGGGCTCGCGGGCAGCAGCGTTCGTCCGTTGCTCCATCGGCTCGGCAGCCTCCAGGCGACGAGCATCACCTCGTTGTATTCGGGGATCGCCGGCTTCGTCGCGCCCTCGGCGGTGACTGTCTCGCCCGGCCCGTCCACGGCGATCTCCGCCATCCGCGGCGCATCCTTGCTGAAGAGCAGCACGTAGCTGCCTGGGTTGGGCGTGACGTCGATCACCAGCCGCTTGTTGAATCGATACCCATCGAGCTGCGTCGTCAGCGCCTTCACCGCCAGATACGCCGGCTTCGGTTCGTAAATCGGATCACGCCCCGCGCGATATTCATTACGCACCAAACCGAAATGATGCTCGGGCTCCTTCGGGTCCTTGCCGTCGTCGTGCCAGTCATACCAGATCGAGAGCGCGACATCGTTGGCCATGTTCGTCAGCAACTCGCGCGGAAGATACTTCGCCTGTTTCTCTTCGTTGAAATCGTTCCACGCCGCGGAATAGCCCCACTCGCCGCTGACCACCGGGATCACCTTGTCCTTCGGTGCGTATTTGCGGATGAGCATGCGCAGGCGGCGATATTCTTCCTCCACCGACTCGGGTCCTCCCTGCCGGTACGGATGCACGCTGACCGCATCCCAATATTCGAGCAGCCCCGCCTTGCAGCAGCCCTCGATGAACGCGAGATCGATCGTCGAAGTCGCCGGCCCCATAAACGCCTCCCCCTTCGGCCCCAGTAACCCCGCTCCACGCAACGCTTCGCCCGTCGCCCGCGCCAGCGCCGCGTATTGCTCCACATCCGGCTTCGGTTTCCAAAACCCCGCGTGGTTCGGCTCATTCCACATCTCCCACAAATATCCGCGCCCCTTGAAGTGGCTCACCGCTGCCACCGCCCAGCGCGCAAACGCCGCGCGAAATTCCTCCGTCCCCACGCGCGAGGTAAACGGCTGCTTGTCCCCCGGCTCCGCGTAGAGCGGATTGCCGTAATCGAGAATGAACACTGCCCGCATCTGGTGCTTCTCCAGCGCGGCCGCGAGCCGGTCGAACGCCGAGAAATCATACTCCCCCTTCTTCCGCTCCGTCCCACCCCAGCCCATATCCATCCGCACCCACTTGAACCCCGCCGCCGCGATCATCTCCATCTCTCCCGGCTTCGGATCGGTGAAGTGAATGTTCACCCCGAGGCAATCGGGAATCACCGCCTTCGGCAAAGATGGATGCGGCTCCGCCGCGCCCGCCACAACCGCACAAAGCATGAAAGCAAACAGGAAAAGTGATCGCATCGGAAAAACAGAATTAGAGAGGATGCCGACGATAGCAACCAGTTCGGAAAAGCGACTTGTGAAGGTGGATCGCGTTCTCCGCAACGCGATGAGAAAAACCAACGCGGCTCCGCCGCCCAATCCTCCACCTGGGCTCCCCACCCGTCTTGTAAGAAATTTCCTTACACCCCTCACCGCTCGCATCCTTCGCAAAACGCCTTACCATCCGCTCGCAGAGCGGCACTAGTAGCCGTTCGTTGGTCCATCCTCGTATCCCGTATGCCCGCCGAAGCCGATCTGCTCAAGGAAGTCCCGCTGTTCGCCCTGCTCGACGATGCCGAGCGCGCCGACCTCGCGGCACAACTCGAACCCGTGCGCTTCGCGGCCGGACAATCCATTTTCAACATCGGCGATCCCGGCGACGCCATCTACGTTATCCGCTCCGGCGAAGTCGAAGTCTATCTCAAGAACAACACCGGCGAACGCATCGTCCTCGAGAAAGCAACCTGCGGCGATTTCTTCGGCGAGTTGTCCCTCTTCGACCGCGCCGGGCGCAGCGCCTCGATCGTCGCCGTCACCGACACCGAAACGCTCCGCCTCGATCGCACCGCCCTCGAGCGCTACCTGCGCTGCAATCCCAGCGCCACGATGGATCTCCTCGCCGCCATGGGCCGTCGCCTACGCGTCTCCTCCGAGCGCCTGCGCCACACCGCCTCGCGCAACGTCAATGAGGAGGTCGAAGACAAGCGCACCCTCGTGCAGAAATCCGCCGACTGGATCGCCGAATTCGCCGGCAGCATCACCTTCCTCGTCATCCACGTGGTCTGGTTCGGCATCTGGCTTGTCGTCAATTCCTTGCCCATCCCCGGCATCCCGCAATTCGACCCTTTCCCCTACGGCTTCCTCACCCTCACCGTTTCCCTCGAAGCCATCTTCCTCTCCGTCTTCGTCCTCCTCAGCCAAAACCGCCAGGCCGCCAAGGACCGCGTCCGCTCCGACATCGAATACGACGTCAACCTCAAAGCCGAACTGGAAATCTGCCACCTCCACGAAAAGATCGATCACCTGCACACCGAGGTCCTCTCCCGCCTGGAGTCCCTCCAGCGCTCGGCTCCCGGAGACAAGGTGACGGGGTGACCGGGTGACAAGGTGACTGCAACGTGCGGGCCTCACCTTGTCACCTTGTCACCTTGTCACCTTGTCACCTTGTCACCTTGTCACCTTGTCACCTTGTCACCTTGTCACCTTGTCACCTTGTCACCTCCCCACACCGCCGACTTGCGCTCCCGGACCCGCTAGCAGAGCATCACCGCTCTTTTCTCTACGCCCGTCCGTCCATGCAGCCTTCCACACACATCGAGAATCCCGACGTCATCCTCATCGGCAGCGGCGTCATGTCCGCCAACCTCGGCGCCCTTCTCAAGCGCCTCGAGCCGAAGCTCTCGATCCAGCTCTACGAAGTCACCGAGGAACTCGCGCAGGAAAGCTCGCACGGCTGGAACAACGCCGGCACCGGCCACGCCGGCATCTGCGAGCTCAGCTACACCCCGACGCGCGAGGCTGACGGCACGGTCAACGTGCAGAAGGTCATCAACATCTTCGCCGAGTTCGAGCAGTCGCTGCAGTTCTGGGCCTACGCGGTCAAGAGCGGCATGGCCTCGAACCCGAAGGAGTTCATCAACCCCGTGCCGCACCTCAGCTTCGTCCATGGCCAGACGCAGGTCGATTTCCTCAAGGCGCGCCACGCCGGGATGGCGGCCCACCATTTCTTCCGCGAGATGGAATACACCACCGATCGCGAAAAGATCGGCTCGTGGGCGCCGCTCCTCGTCGAAGGCCGCGGCGACGTCCCCATCGCCGCGACGAAGATGGACTGCGGAACCGACGTCAACTTTGGCGAAATCTCGCGCAAGCTCCTCGCCTGGCTCGGCCAGCAGGAAGGCTGCGGCATCGCCAGCGGCCATCGCGTCGTCGATCTCGTGCAAACTGGCGAGGGCTGGGAAGTGCACGCGCACGACCTCGCCACCGGCGAAGTGAAAGTGAACCGCGCGAAATTCGTCTTCATCGGCGCCGGCGGCGGCAGCCTCCTGCTCCTGCAGAAGGCCGGCATCCCCGAAGCCAAGGGCCTCGGCGGCTTCCCCATCGGCGGCCAGTGGATCGTTTGCGAAAACCCGGAAATCGTGAAGAAGCATCAGGCCAAAGTCTACGGCCAGGCCCTCGACGCCGCGCCCACCATGGCCGTCCCGCACCTCGACACGCGCATCCTCGACGGCAAGAAGACGCTGCTCTTCGGCCCCTTCGCCGCGTGGACCACGAAGTTCCTGCACAAGAAAGGTAGCTTCCTCGATCTGCCCAAATCGGTAAAGCTCGATAACCTCGCCACCCTCATCAAGATCGGCATCAGCAACCTCGACCTCGTGCGCTACCTCATCCAGCAGGGCACGCAAAGCATGGCCGACCGCATGGACGTGCTCCACGTCTTCTATCCCGCCGCGAAGGCGGAAGATTGGAAGCTCATCGACGCCGGCATCCGCGTGCAAGCGATCAAGGAAAGCGACGGCCAGGCCGGCATCGTCCACTACGGCACCGAAGTCCTGACCAATCGCGAGAAGACCATCTCCGCTCTCCTCGGCGCCTCGCCCGGCGCTTCGGTCTCCGTCAACATCGTCCTCGAGGTCATCAAATCGTGCTTCCCCCAGCTGCTCGCAAGCCCCGAAGGCAAAGCCCGCATGAAGGAGATGATTCCGAGCTACGACGTGGACATCCGCCTGCCAGAACACGCCGACTACTTCCGCGAAGAGCGCCGCAAGGCGGACGCCATCCTGCAGCTCGCGTAGGCGCTAACCTCTCGTCGCAACGGGATCAATGTGGGAGCGGCGTCCCGCCGCTCATCGTACGGCCAAGAGCGGCGGGACGCCGCTCCCACAATGGATTTCACTCCCTTGCGCCCAAGTAGGATCTTGGGCACGAGGGGTGTGAATACCTCTCACCTTTCCGCCCGTCCCGCCCAAGCTTCGATAGCGGGCCCGTTGTCTTTTTGACGGGCGTCCGCTAAAAGCGAGCGGGATGTCACCCGCCGTCCCTCCGTCCCGCCGCATCCTCGTCTGGACAACGCTGCTCTTTGTCGCAGTGACGTTCACGGTCTCGTGGTGGCATTGGTGGACTTTTCAATACGGCACCTTCGACCTCGCCTTCTACGTCCAGTCCTTGTGGCTCGCGCTGCGCGACAAGTGGATGGTCTCCCTCCTCAACGTCCCGCTCATGGGCAATCACGCGGAGCCGATCGTCTTTCTGCTCGCGCCGTTCTTCGCCATCTGCCCGCATCCGATGCTCTTCGTGGCCGCTCAGATCCTGGGTTTTGCGACGATGCCCTTCACCGCCTACCGCATCGGCAAGCAACTCCAGCTCGAGCCCAAGGCGGCGCTGATGATGGCCCTCGCGACGATCATCACCCCGGCCACGTTCTCCATCGCGATTTACGAGTTTCACCCCGAAGCCCTCGCCGCGCCGCTTCTCCTCCTGCTCTGCGAGGCCCGTCTCGCGGAGCGCTACGGCCGCTACTGGCTGTGGTTTCTCGCCGTGCTCAGCGTGAAGGAAAACATGGCTCCGCTCCTCGGGATGTTCTGCGGCGTCTTCGCCATCATCGAGTGGAAACGCCCGCGCCGCTGGCAGCTCGCGTGGAACGTGACACCCGCCCTCGTCGCAATCGCCTGGCTGCTCATCTACGGAAAGGTCATCAGCCCATCGCTCAACGCCGGCAACGTGGACTACCTCCAGCTTTACGGCCACCTCGGCAAATCCCCCGGCGACATCATTCGTAACTTCTTCGTCGAACCGAAACGCGCCCTCGATGCCCTGCAACTCGCGCTCACGAAGGGCAACATGCTCCCGGCGCTAATCCTCCCGTTCCTGCTGCTGCCGCTGTTTCGTCCACGCTGGCTACTCATCTGCGCTCCCCTGCTCGCGCAGCATCTCCTCTCGTGGCGCTATCCGGAATGGTCGATTGGAGCCCACTATCCCGCGCCATTTCTGCCGCTGCTCTGGGTCGCGTCCGCCGAAGCTCTCCGACGCCTGCGCACGCAGACCCCACTCGCCGCAGCCGTCCTCATCGCTTGCGCGCTGGCACACCTTCGCTTCGGCGAGGCAGGGCACGTCGTGGCGGAATTGCCCGGGGTCGCCACCAAACTCGAAGAACGCGAATGGAAGGCCCAAATGATTGCCGACATTCCCGACGACGCCTCGGTCACCGCCAGCCTCGGTTTCCTGCCGCACCTCGCGAAGCGCGAGAACCTCGTCTCGCTCCACCACATCCTCAAAGGGCTGAAGACCCTCAGCGTGACTGCCTACACCCCACCGCCGCCCGCGGACGCCGTGATCATCGACTACGCGGACACGCTCACCTTCGACGCCGGCGCCGGCTACTATCATCCGTGGAGCCGAACCGACGCCGACCATTGGGTGCCCTCGAGCGACCGCCTGCTCCACGATTATCTCGTGCAGGCCAGGTGGCGCACCGCATCAAAGAACTCGCTCACCGTGCTGCGACGCGGCGAGCCGCTGACCGGCGCCGCGACCCTGCCGAAGCCGATCAAGATCGTGGATTCGATGACGCTCACCGGTATTCAACTCTCCAAGCCGGTCCCAGGCGCGGTGCAGTTGCGAATGAGTTGGGAGATCTCCGGCGAGCGAAAGAAATTCCCGTGGCTCATGGTCGTCGTGTCCGACGGTGTGCATCTCTATCCGTTCATCAAGGGAGCATGCGCGATCGAAGCGAAGGATGGCCCGTGCTTCGAGGATTGGACGTTCGTCTTCCCGTCGTGGATGAAACCCGGTTACTATCAATTCTTCGGCGAGTTTTACGACGCGAACGAAGCCGCCTGGGCCAGCCGCACACTCGGCTCGGAGGAGGTGTCGACGAGCAAATTGCCGCCGAATGATCCGACCTACACCCTCACGCGGATCGATCTCGGCAGCGGGGAATTCCAGCCGGGAAACTTCGGGTCCGCAAAGACGCCGTAGGCTCTCGCCGCGATCAGGAAGATTTCACCACGAAGGACACGAAGAGCACGAAGGTCGGAGAAGGAGGGAGTGCGAAAGGGCACCCGACTCAAATGTGGCCGTGTGATCTTTTCGCTCTTCGTGCCCTTCGTGTCCTTCGTGGTTCAACTCCTCCAGCGGAGCTACGAGCCTCGCGCCGCCTTGAGGGCCAATAGCTGCGCTTTCTTGAGCGCGGCGTTGGCTTCTTCTTTGCGGCCCATCTTTTCGAGGATGCCCGCGAGGGCGGCGTAGTGGCGCGGCTGATCGGGATCGCGCTCCATCGCTTCGAACTGCGCGGCCAGCGCGGCGTCAGGCCGATTGCGCGCGAGTTCGATCTCGGCGATGCCGGAAAGCGAACGCCCGTCGTAGAGATCCAACCGGCTCGCCTGCCGCAGCGCGTCGATCCCGGCCTCCGGCTGCCCGGCGGCAAAGCGCAGATTGCCAAGCGCGATTTGCGCTTCGAAGTGCCACCAATGCGCGGCGGCAAACTTCTCCACCGGCGGCAGCGCGGCGGCGGGCCCCGTCGTTTCGCGAAGAATGTCACTCTCACCCTTCACCAATTCCCAAGCATCGGGGAAACGCGGTTGCGCTTCGCGAATGATGGCCAGCGCCTCATCGTTCTTGCCAGCCTTGCGCCGTAGTTGCGCAAGCTGCAGCGCCGCGGGCCACGTGCGCGGATATTGTCGCGAAACCTCATCCGCTTTGGCGTGCGTGGTGCCGAGAATCTCCTCGGCCTCAGCCGTCCGTCCCTGGCGCGAGAGACAAATGCCGAGGTTGATCCGCGCCACGGCATATTCGGGAAACTGCGAGAGCGTCTTTCGCAGGATGACTTCCTGTTTCTGCAATTCCACACGCTGGCCATACACCGCGGCCAGGGCTCCAAGGATGCGCGGAGTCGCACCGCCATCGGCGATGGTGCGAATGCAAAACGTCTCCGCGTTGATCCAATCGCCGCTGCGCACCGCCGTGCGAGTGCCGAGCGCGGCGATGGCCACGACGGTGATCGTCGCACAAACGAGACGCGCTTTCGCAGGAAGGACAAGAACCGCACCGGCGAGAAACAGCAGCGCGCCGATGCTCGCGAGGTAAATCCAATGTTCCGCCACCTCCGCATTGAGCGGGAAGAGATTCGAGATCGGCAGAAATGCCACGGCAAACCAGGCCGCGCCGAAGACGCACAGACGCTGTCCCGCCGAGGATTTCCGGCAGAGCCACGCGGCGGCGGCCATCGTCAGCAAGCCGAGAATGGAGAGATACTCGTAGTGAATGTGGCTCCGCCACGTTGTCGCCGATTGATAAATCGCCGGATTGGAAATCGACCGCTCCATGTAGAGTTGGCCCGGGAAGACGATCAGCCGCGCATAGTCGCCGAGCGCCCGCAGCATCAACAAGACACGCGCATCCCAGGGCGGCGGCGGACCGTCCTGCATCGGCGCGCGATATCCGGGCAACGCATGAAGCAGGGCGTAGATGCCGAGCACGGCCGCCACGCCCGCCAGCACCGTCCAGCGCGCGGCGCGCGAGTGCTCGCGATCGAAGAGGAAGAGATGCCCCAGCATCAGAATGAGCCAGACGAGCGCGATCTCCTTGGAACACAGGCCGATGAGCATCGAGATCGCGGCGAGCAATGCCAGGGCGATCCTTCTCCACGGCGCGTCCGGTTCCATCGCCCGCCACGCCAGTAACCACGCCCCGAGCGCGAAGAGCGCAGCGAGACTGTCCGCCCGCCCGGAAATGTAGGCCACCGCGGCGTTGTGAATCGGATGCACGACCCACACAAGCGCGACCAGCAGCGCGATGACGCTCGCAGATTCGCGATCGGCTTTCGCATCCCGCGAGAGCAATCCCGGCAGCAGCCGGCGCAGGAGCAGGTAGAGGAGGAAGCCCGCGAGGCTGTGGACTAGGATGTTCGTGCAGTGGTATCCGATGGGGCTCCCTCGCCACAGCCAGTAGTCGAGCATGTACGACCAGTTCTGCACTGGCCGGTAGTAGGTGGAAAACGAATCGAAGAACAGGTAGTGCCGGAAGACCTCGATCCCGAAGACAGGGCTGCGAAAAAACGGATTGTCGCGAACCAGATAGAAATCGTCCCAGATCAGGCTCCCGCCGATGGCCGGGCCATAGACGGCAAACCCCGCAAGCAGGCAAAGCAGTAGCGCCACCAAGGGCCGTGTGAGCAACCGCACCGCGCCGTCCATTCTGGTCGAGACGGCCGGGGTCTCCGGGGAAGCAGGATCAGTCGTGGGCAAGGAACGGGCGGCGGAAGGCATGATGGGCTCGCGCCCTACGTAAGCTGGCACAATGCCGCGTGCCTCCAATGCTGGCCACAAAAACAGTTCAGCCGCCCTTCCCGAAAAGCGGGAGGGCGGCTGAACGAAGATCTCAGATTAACTAGCTAGCGCCGAATCAGGGGTAGAAGGGCGACCAGAAGTCAGCCGGGGCCACGTCGGAGAGCTTGCCAAAGGTCACGTCGCTGAGCTTCGGCAGGGCGTCGACGGAGTAGCCGACGAACGCATTGGTGAGCAGGTCGGTGCCGCCGGAATTGTAGAGGACCGAACCGGTCTTCAGGTACTTCTGAATGTCGGTCCAGTCGACGTTGGCGCCGCCGGCCTTGTTGTTCTCGATGGCATACTGGTCGATCGCCGAATCAATGATGCGGAGGTCTTCGAGGATGCGGGTGGCCTGCGAACGCTTGCGGGCGCGCAGGAAGTTCGGGACGGCGATGGCGGCGAGAAGAGCGATAATCGCAACCACGATCATGATTTCAACGAGCGTGAAACCACCACGGTTTTTATTGAGTTTCTGAAGCATAGTCTTTGGTTGGCTGACTTGGAATTAGGTTATTTTGTTTTAATTGCAGCCCAGCACTCGAACGGCGCCGGGCATGAGATAACAAGTAGCAACCGGGTTGCCCGAATGAGGCGAATGGTACGAAATTTCCATAATAGTTATTATCTCCCATTCAGGTATCGAGTCGCAATCGTTTGGCGACTAACGACTTAAGGTTCGAATCCAAGATGATTCCGCGTAGCCATTCATTGCCGGAGAAATTCTCACCTTTTGCAACCGTGTGCGGGGGGTACTTCAACAATGCGAAACGCAAATGAGAATTCCAAAGAACGCGGCTTCTCAGAAGATGCCAAGCCAGTTGTTTGACAAGAGAACGACTACCTACGCGAAGTTGCGGACGCGCTGAGATCCGTAACCGTTGTCAAAGGCCGCAACAGCACCATATTCGGCCGAGTCCAGACGTTGGCCAAGTGACTGTGGAAAAAGAGCCGGTGCTCAAAGGCGAGCACCAGGCGCTCCGCGCCAAACCAAAGCGGCGACAAGTCGCCGCACTCCGTAACACGGTGCCCGCAGCGGCGGTTCTCCGGACTTATTTCACAGTCTTTGATGCCCCGCCTCGGCTCCAGCCGCGTGATGCAAGGCCTTCACTGGCCCGTTGCCCCGTCGCCCGACCCTGGAATAGGGGCTTTCGGAAAAACTGCCCGTTGCCAACCACCTCGACCACAGAGCCCATCGGCCGATCCCTGTCTCCGGTTCAGCCTGTCGTACTTGCCAAGCCTTCTCCCTACGCTCCGGCCCTATGGAGCACCACCTTTCCCCCTAAAAGCAGTTCAGCCGCCCAACCTTGCACAGGCGGGGCGGCTGAAGTTGTAATTCTGAGCTTTAAACTCCTAAGCGAAGCTTAGGGGTAGAAGGGCGACCAGAAGTCGAGCGGGGCCACGTCGGACAGTTTGCCGTAGGTGGTCGGGCTGAGCTTCGGCAGCGAGTCGACGGAGTAGCCGACGAAGCTGTTGGTGAGGAGGTCGGAACCGCCGGAATTGAAGAGGACGGAACCCTTCTTCAGGTAGGCCTGAATGTCGGTCCAGTTCACGTTCGCGCCGCCAGCCTTGTTGTTCTCGATGGCGTACTGGTCGATCGCGGAGTCGATGATGCGGAGATCTTCGAGGATGCGGGTGGCCTGCGAACGCTTACGAGCGCGGAGGAAGTTCGGGACCGCGATCGCCGCGAGGAGGGCGATGATGGCCACGACGATCATGATTTCAACGAGGGTGAAGCCACCCTTATTCTTGTTCAGTTTCTGCAACATATGCTTAGTATGATTTCGGTTGATTTGGATGTTTAGGAACGCGGATTACTCCGCGAGTTGTTGGGAGCTTGTTTAAGCAGCCCCGATGCCACCGATGTTGAATTTCTAGAAATTTTAAATTACGCCGGACAGCCCACCGCTGACCGTCCCCAAAGGGGCTCCACGACCAAGTCCTCCAACCTCGCTTTTATGACCGCTGCCGCCACCTCCACCCGCCGGTTGACGGCAGGCTTTTGGATCTTCCTTCTCGCCTTCGCCGTTCGGCTGCTCGTGCTCATCCGTTTTTCGAATTCGCTGCACTTCCTTCCAGACGGCGACGACATGAAATTCTACAGCGATTGGGCGCTGCGCATCGCGGGTGGAAAATGGACCGACGGACAAGCCTTCTACGGCCTGCCCGGATACGCCTATTGCCTGGCGCTGATCTTCAAGCTCGCCGGTGGTTTCGATCCGTTCATCGTCGGCCTTCTCCAGGCGCTGATGGACGCCGGGATCGCGGTGCTGTTGTGGAAGATTTCGCGCGAGGTTTTTGCCGCGCGCGAAGGCGAGACGAAAACCGTCCATACCTCGCGAAGGCCTGATTTTATCGGCATCGGCGCGGCATTGGCCTGGACTTTCTTCACGCCCGCGCAGGCCTTTTCCACCGTCACGATGCCGACGGTCTGGCTCGTGTTCGCTTACTATTTCTGCGTTTGGTTTGCGGTGAAAACCACATCGTCATCGTGGTTCAAGCCTTGGCTCGCGCTCGGCCTTTTCGTCGGATTCATCGCGATGCTCGTGGCGACCATTCTCTTCGCCGTTCCGATGCTCATCACCGCGATCATTTTCAGCGTGGCACAGGGCAGCCCGTGGAAGGCACGCGTGCCTCGGATTTTTGCCGCCATCGCGGTGCTCTTCGCGGGGGTCTACGCCGGCGCTTCCCCGGCGTGGATTCACAACTATTTCATCGCTCACGAACCGGTCATGCTCTCGGCCCACAGCGGCATCAATTTTTGGATCGGGAACAACCCTTTTGCGACCGGTTACCCGAAAATGCCCCCGGGCATCCGGGCTACACAGGAGGGCCTCCTTAGGGATTCCATTACTTTGGCCGAGGAGGCCAATCACCGAAAAATGACCCGTGCCGAGGTCTCTAAATTTTGGTCAGCGCAGGCCAACACCTATATTTCTACGCATTTTCCCTCATGGATGAGACTCATGGGCGTCAAATTTGGGAATTTCTGGAACGCCTACCAATACGACGACCTCAGCATCATCAAACTTCTGCGGGACGACGGCGTCCTGCCTCCCGGCCTGAAGTTCGGGTTCATCGCCGCCTTGGGCCTTGCGGGCTTGATTCCGACTCTGGTGCGCTTCCGGCGCTCCGGCTGGGTCGTCGCAGCCGTCCTTCTGCACATGTGCGCTCTTCTGCCCGTTTTCGTCACTGAACGCTACCGGCTCGCCGCCGTCCCCGGCCTCATGATCCTCGGCGCCGCCGGGCTGTGGATCTTCGCGGAAAATGTTGCCCAGTCCCGCTGGGGTCCGGTCACTTTTTACCTGGCCTTGTGCGCCGGTGCCTCCTGGTTCGTCTCGATCCCGCGCACCGACATCGGCCTCTGGTCGCTCGACTACTACAAGGCCGGCATCCGCGCCACGACCGCCAGCGAGATCGAGCTCAAGCGGGAGAATCCGGAGGGCTCCCGCGAAGCCCTCGACCGCGCGCAGCACAATCTCGAGATCGCCTACGCCTACGTCCCCGACAACGCGAACGTCAACTTCGCCCTCGGCAACGTGTGGCTGGAGCGAAGCAACCGCGTCAAAGACGACGAAGCCGAGCAAGGCCGGCTGCGCACCCATGCCAAACTCTTCTACCGCAAGGCGCTCGAACTCCAGCCGCGCCACACCGGCACCCTGAACAACCTCGGCTTCCTCGCCCTGGAGGAAAAGCGCTGGCCGCTCGCCGAGCAGTTCTTCACCACGTCGCTCGAAACTGAGCCCGAGGACGCGAAGACCTACTACCGCCTGGCACTGGCGCGTTTCGAAAAGGGCGACCGCGCAGGCGCGCAAGCGGCCATCGAGCAGGCACTAAAGCGCCGTCCGCAACAGAAGGAGTTCCTCGAACTCCGGGATAAGCTGGCCGCGCCCCTTACGCCGCCCTCTGCATTGCCGCCGCCACCGCCTCCGCCAGCACCTGCGGTCCAGTAGCGAGCTTGAAGCCGGCTCCCTTCGCGTCGCGGTCGAACATCTGGACGGTATCGAGCGAGAGCGCCTCGAGGTCACGTCCGAACATCGAAATGGCCTTGTGGAGGATGTCGTGCGGCACGGTCACGATGTGCACCCGGGCGTCCTCCGCCTGGAAGATATTGAAGACCTCGCGCACGCTCGCCCAGAGGATCTCCGCCTTCGGCTGCCCCCGCAAAATGTCATGGCTCGCGCGCATCACCGGCATCGGGTCACGTCCTGTGTCCGCGATCCGGCCTGCAAAGATGGACACGACCGAGGCCACTGACGGCTCCAGCGCCGCCGCCACCTGCTCGATCTGCTTTTCCGTGAGAATCGCCGTGACGTTCAGCTTCACGCCCTGGCTCGCCAGGTCCTTGATCAGCTCATACGAAGGCTGCCCGGCCGGGTTCATCACTGGGATCTTGACGTAAACATTCTCCTGCCAGTCGCGGATCTTGAGGGCCTGACGGCGCATTTCGGCGAAATCGTCCGCAAACACTTCAAAAGAGATCGGCTTCGTCTTCACCGTCTCAAGGACGTCCTTCGCAAAGGCCTCGTAATCGGTAATTCCCGCCTTCTTCATCAGAGTCGGGTTGGTCGTCATCCCCTGGATGAGCGGGTTGCGATAGAGTTCGAGCATGCCGGCCTTGTCGGCGCCATCGGCGTAAATCTTAACGTTCAGGGCAGAGAGAGAATTCATGGTGGTAGCCCTGAAATAGCTTCATCTGTGCCAGTCCCTCGCAATGGAGCGACTCAGCCCAAGGGAAATACGAGGAAGGAGTGCAAGCAACCAAAGCCTCCAAATCACAACAGCCACCCACCGAAGCGCTTGCGCCATTTTGCAATTTGCATTTTTCACTTTGCAATTTGCATTACCCCGCCACCGCCACGCCCTCCCCTCCCTCTCCACATCAAATTCAGCTCTCTCGAAGCACCACGTCCGCCGCCTCCAAAAGACTCCCCACCGTAAAATCCGGCCGCGCCCGCAGCTTCTCATCATACCCATAATCGATGAAGATCGTCCGGCATCCCGCCGCCACACCGCAATCCACGTCGCGCCAGCGATCCCCGACCATCCAGCTCGCCGCGAGGTCGATCTCCATCTCCCGCGCCGCGCGTAGCAACATCCCCGGCGCCGGCTTGCGAAAGTCCGACGGCACTCCCTGCCCCGGATCATAGGAAACCTCCACCCGATCAATCGGCAAACGCGCGCACATCACCGCGTGCATCTCCTCCACCTCCTCTTTCCGCTGCGTCCCCCGTCCCACATCCGGCTGATTCGTGGCTACCACCAGCAGCCAACCGGCCGCTTTCAGCCTCGCACACGCCTCCTCCACCCCCGGCAGCAACTCAAACTCCGCCACCGTCCCCGGTGGATACGGCTTCCCCTCCCGCACGACAGGCCGATTGATCACCCCGTCGCGATCCAAAAAAACCGCCCGCTGTCGTGTGTCTGCCACTTCCTAAATTCTAAATCTTACTTCCTAAATTTCACTTCACGCTTTCCCACTTCGTCTGCGCGACCTTCAGCTTCGGATGCGACACGAAGAGATGCCACACGACGCCCTGGAACGCTTCCGAGTGCGGCGTGATGTTCGTCGGGTTCACCGTCGGGATGATCACCGCCGCATCCGCGACCTGCGCCGTGTAACCGCCGTCCTTGCCGACGATCCCATAGATCCCCGCGCCCACTTCCTTGGCCACCTTGAGCGCCTCGACCAAATTCGGACTCACGTTCTTCTCCAAATTCCCGCCGCCCACGGAAAAGACCAGCAGCCCATCCTTGCCGTTGACCCGACTGCCGCGCAGCCAGGTTGCAAAGACTGTCGCCCACCCTTCGTCATTCGTGCGTGCGGTCAGTTCCGACACGTTGTCCGTCGGCGCATAAGCTTCGAAGCCGCAGATCTTCCGGAAATCATTCACCGCATGCGACGCATTCGCTGCACTCCCGCCGACCCCGAGAATGAACAACCGCCCACCGCGCTCACGCACGGACGCGAGGCCTTCGACGACTTTCTCGAGCAACACGGGATCGAGTTGTTCGACGATGCTGCGGGTTTCAGCGAGATGTTGGGCGGAGTAGCTCATGACGATTTGAGGATGGTTTCGAGTTCGGCGAGTCCGGCGTGCGAGCCGATCTCGTAAAAGCGCTGGAAAACTTCATGCCCCGCGAGCGCGCCTTTGGCAACCAATCCGCGCTGCACATCCGCCAAATCGAACGCCTCTCCCGCCGGACGCTCCGCAAAAACTGACGCGCGAAAAACCCCGAGCCCGTAATCGATGTGCTGCATCTCCGGCACACGCTCGCGCTTGTCGTAGCGCACGATGCGCCCGTTTTCGAAGTGCACATTGCTCGTGTCCCACGCTCCCTCATTGCGAAAGACGGTCATCAATCCCGGCTGTCCGCTCGCGCGATACGTCTCCAGCACCGCCGCATAATCGATCGGCAAATACGAATCGCCGTAGAGCACAAAGAATTCGTCGCCGAGCAACGGCAGCGCCTGCCGCAACGCGCCACCCGTCCCGAGCAACTTCGGCCCATCGAACGAATATCCCAGCTCAATGCCAAACGCCGCCCCATCGCCCACCTCCTTCTCGATCATCTCACCGAGATACCCCACACACAGCACCGCCTTCCGCACCCCGCGTGAGTGCAGCAGCCGAAGCTGATGCGCGAGAAACGGCTCCCCGGCCACACTCACGAGTGACTTCGGAATCTTCTCCGTGATCGGCCGCAATCGCGTCGCCAACCCACCCGCCAAAATCGCCACTGGAACCGTTGCGATGCTCATACCGATAGACCTCCGCACGTAGCGACAGCGCCCCACCCGTCATTCTGAGGAACGAAGAACCTCTGATCTCTGCCTTTCTTCACCAGCGTCGCGGCAGACGCAGGACAGAGATCAGAGGTTCTTCGCATGCTCAGAATGACGGAATAGGGGGATCCGCAATCCAGCACCAGCGCCGTCTGGCTGACGTTCGCATCGCGGATTTCCAGGTCGCTTTTTTGTCTCTGCGACCTCTGCGTCTCTGCGTCTCTGCGTTTCACAATCCTTCCGACTTCATCTCAATCCTGCGCCACGATCTTCGTTCCCTCGAAATCAAACCGGAACCGCACCTCGCGCAGCCCGCGTTCCCGCATCGCCCGCCGCAGCCGCGTGCTCTGCTCCGTATAAAACATCAGGAACCCACCACCACCCGCGCCAATCAACTTTCCACCCAGCGCTCCGTTCGCCATCGCGTAGTCATACCACTCGTTGATCTGCGGATTGCTCATTCCACCCGAGCGCTCCTTCTTCCGCTGCCAGTGCACATCCATGAGCCGCGCAAATTCGCGCAACTCCCCGGACTCCAACGCCTCCTTGCTCTGCACGCCGAGTTCCTTCACGAAGTGCAAATTCTCGACCATCGACTTGTCGAGTCCCTTGGTCTTGTCGTCCTGCTCCTTGAGGATCTTCGAAGCG
>JADMIO010796617.1_pt1 | contig 17850 bp, 15 predicted proteins | sample 8958161 | NCBI WGS metagenome assembly JADMIO01 (sample SAMN16585339, study PRJNA669376) | soil metagenome | isolation source: Crop rotation soil | place: USA: Cullars Rotation, Alabama | collected 2011
CTTTCCCGTAAACTTCACATCCCGACCACATACAGGCAAAGTAATGGCATTACCGCGAGCCATTACTCCTACGCGCGCAATTAACGAATCCACCATCGGGGCAGCTGGTGTCGATAACGAAGTATCTTCAACCGGTTGAGTATTGAGCGTATGTTTTGGAATAACAGGCGCACGCTTCATTATCTAATCTCCCAGCGTGGTTTAATCAGACGATCGAAAATTTCATTGCAGACAGGTTCCCAAATAGAAAGAGCATTTCTCCAGGCACCAGTTGAAGAGCGTTGATCAATGGCCTGTTCAAAAACAGTTCTCATCCGGATCTGACCTTTACCAACTTCATCCGTTTCACGTACAACATTTTTTAGAACCATGCTTCCCCAGGCATCCCGAATTTGCTCCTCCATCCACGGGGACTGAGAGCCATTACTATTGCTGTATTTGGTAAGCAAAATACGTACATCAGGCTCGAACCCTTTAAGATCAACGTTCTTGAGCAGATCACGAAGCATATCGAAAAACTGCAGTGCGGAGGTGTAGTCAAACAACTCAGCAGGCGTGGGAACAATCAGCACATCAGCAGCACATACGACATTAATCGTGCCGATACCCAGGTTAGGCGCGCTGTCAATAACTATGACATCATAGTCATGAGCAACAGTTTCAATGGCCAGTCGGAGCATCAGGTGTGGATCGGTGGGCAGTTTACCTTCATCAAATTTGCCCATTAACTCAGTTTCAATACGGTGCAGAGCCAGACAGGAAGGAATAATGTCAAGCCCCGGCCAGCAAGTGGGCTTTATTGCATAAGTGACATCGTCCTTTTCCCCAAGATAGAAAGGCAGGAGAGTGTCTTCTGCATGAATATGAAGATCTGGTACCCATCCGTGATACATTGAGGCTGTTCCCTGGGGGTCGTTACCTTCCACGAGCAAAACACGTAGCCCCTTCAGAGCCAGATCCTGAGCAAGATGAACAGAAACTGAGGTTTTGTAAACGCCTCCTTTATGGGCAGCAACCCCGATCACCGGTGGAAATACGTCTTCAGCACGTCGCAATCGCGTACCAAACACATCACGCATATGATTAATTTGTTCAATTGTATAACCAACACGTTGCTCAACCCGTCCTCGAATTTCCATATCCGGGTGCGGTAGTCGCCCTGCTTTCTCGGCATCTCTGATAGCCTGAGAAGAAACCCCAACTAAATCCGCTGCTTCACCTATTCTCCAGCGCCGGGTTATTTTCCTCGCTTCCGGGCTGTCATCATTAAACTGTGCAATGGCGATAGCCTTCGTCATTTCATGACCAGCGTTTATGCACTGGTTAAGTGTTTCCATGAGTTTCATTCTGAACATCCTTTAATCATTGCTTTGCGTTTTTTTATTAAATCTTGCAATTTACTGCAAAGCAACAACAAAATCGCAAAGTCATCAAAAAACCGCAAAGTTGTTTAAAATAAGAGCAACACTACAAAAGGAGATAAGAAGAGCACATACCTCAGTCACTTATTATCACTAGCGCTCGCCGCAGCCGTGTAACCGAGCATAGCGAGCGAACTGGCGAGGAAGCAAAGAAGAACTGTTCTGTCAGATAGCTCTTACGCTCAGCGCAAGAAGAAATATCCACCGTGGGAAAAACTCCAGGTAGAGGTACACACGCGGATAGCCAATTCAGAGTAATAAACTGTGATAATCAACCCTCATCAATGATGACGAACTAACCCCCGATATCAAGTCACATGACGAAGGGAAAGAGAAGGAAATCAACTGTGACAAACTGCCCTCAAATTTGGCTTCCTTAAAAATTACAGTTCAAAAAGTATGAGAAAATCCATGCAGGCTGAAGGAAACAGCAAAACTGTGACAAATTACCCTCAGTAGGTCAGAACAAATGTGACGAACCACCCTCAAATCTGTGACAGATAACCCTCAGACTATCCTGTCGTCATGGAAGTGATATCGCGGAAGGAAAATACGATATGAGTCGTCTGGCGGCCTTTCTTTTTCTCAATGTATGAGAGGCGCATTGGAGTTCTGCTGTTGATCTCATTAACACAGACCTGCAGGAAGCGGCGGCGGAAGTCAGGCATACGCTGGTAACTTTGAGGCAGCTGGTAACGCTCTATGATCCAGTCGATTTTCAGAGAGACGATGCCTGAGCCATCCGGCTTACGATACTGACACAGGGATTCGTATAAACGCATGGCATACGGATTGGTGATTTCTTTTGTTTCACTAAGCCGAAACTGCGTAAACCGGTTCTGTAACCCGATAAAGAAGGGAATGAGATATGGGTTGATATGTACACTGTAAAGCCCTCTGGATGGACTGTGCGCACGTTTGATAAACCAAGGAAAAGATTCATAGCCTTTTTCATCGCCGGCATCCTCTTCAGGGCGATAAAAAACCACTTCCTTCCCCGCGAAACTCTTCAATGCCTGCCGTATATCCTTACTGGCTTCCGCAGAGGTCAATCCGAATATTTCAGCATATTTAGCAACATGGATCTCGCAGATACCGTCATGTTCCTGTAGGGTGCCATCAGATTTTCTGATCTGGTCAACGAACAGATACAGCATACGTTTTTGATCCCGGGAGAGACTATATGCCGCCTCAGTGAGGTCGTTTGACTGGACGATTCGCGGGCTATTTTTACGTTTCTTGTGATTGATAACCGCTGTTTCCGCCATGACAGATCCATGTGAAGTGTGACAAGTTTTTAGATTGTCACACTAAATAAAAAAGAGTCAATAAGCAGGGATAACTTTGTGAAAAAACAGCTTCTTCTGAGGGCAATTTGTCACAGGGTTAAGGGCAATTTGTCACAGACAGGACTGTCATTTGAGGGTGATTTGTCACACTGAAAGGGCAATTTGTCACAACACCTTCTCTAGAACCAGCATGGATAAAGGCCTACAAGGCGCTCTAAAAAAGAAGATCTAAAAACTATAAAAAAAATAATTATAAAAATATCCCCGTGGATAAGTGGATAACCCCAAGGGAAGTTTTTTCAGGCATCGTGTGTAAGCAGAATATATAAGTGCTGTTCCCTGGTGCTTCCTCGCTCACTCGACCGGGAGGGTTCGAGAAGGGGGGGCACCCCCCTTCGGCGTGCGCGGTCACGCGCACAGGGCGCAGCCCTGGTTAAAAACAAGGTTTATAAATATTGGTTTAAAAGCAGGTTAAAAGACAGGTTAGCGGTGGCCGAAAAACGGGCGGAAACCCTTGCAAATGCTGGATTTTCTGCCTGTGGACAGCCCCTCAAATGTCAATAGGTGCGCCCCTCATCTGTCAGCACTCTGCCCCTCAAGTGTCAAGGATCGCGCCCCTCATCTGTCAGTAGTCGCGCCCCTCAAGTGTCAATACCGCAGGGCACTTATCCCCAGGCTTGTCCACATCATCTGTGGGAAACTCGCGTAAAATCAGGCGTTTTCGCCGATTTGCGAGGCTGGCCAGCTCCACGTCGCCGGCCGAAATCGAGCCTGCCCCTCATCTGTCAACGCCGCGCCGGGTGAGTCGGCCCCTCAAGTGTCAACGTCCGCCCCTCATCTGTCAGTGAGGGCCAAGTTTTCCGCGAGGTATCCACAACGCCGGCGGCCGGCCGCGGTGTCTCGCACACGGCTTCGACGGCGTTTCTGGCGCGTTTGCAGGGCCATAGACGGCCGCCAGCCCAGCGGCGAGGGCAACCAGCCGAGGGCTTCGCCCTGTCGCTCGACTGCGGCGAGCACTACTGGCTGTAAAAGGACAGACCACATCATGGTTCTGTGTTCATTAGGTTGTTCTGTCCATTGCTGACATAATCCGCTCCACTTCAACGTAACACCGCACGAAGATTTCTATTGTTCCTGAAGGCATATTCAAATCGTTTTCGTTACCGCTTGCAGGCATCATGACAGAACACTACTTCCTATAAACGCTACACAGGCTCCTGAGATTAATAATGCGGATCTCTACGATAATGGGAGATTTTCCCGACTGTTTCGTTCGCTTCTCAGTGGATAACAGCCAGCTTCTCTGTTTAACAGACAAAAACAGCATATCCACTCAGTTCCACATTTCCATATAAAGGCCAAGGCATTTATTCTCAGGATAATTGTTTCAGCATCGCAACCGCATCAGACTCCGGCATCGCAAACTGCACCCGGTGCCGGGCAGCCACATCCAGCGCAAAAACCTTCGTGTAGACTTCCGTTGAACTGATGGACTTATGTCCCATCAGGCTTTGCAGAACTTTCAGCGGTATACCGGCATACAGCATGTGCATCGCATAGGAATGGCGGAACGTATGTGGTGTGACCGGAACAGAGAACGTCACACCGTCAGCAGCAGCGGCGGCAACCGCCTCCCCAATCCAGGTCCTGACCGTTCTGTCCGTCACTTCCCAGATCCGCGCTTTCTCTGTCCTTCCTGTGCGACGGTTACGCCGCTCCATGAGCTTATCGGGTCCACTCGCGAACGCAGAAAGGCCCACCCGAAGGTGAGCCAGTGTGATTACATTTGCGGCCTAACTGTGGCCAGTCCAGTTACGCTGGAGTCACTAGTATTTAGGTGACACTATAGAAGCGGCCGCGACAACTTGTCCACGTGGAATTCTAAGCTTAGGATCCCAATGTGCTGGAAAGGTGCATGTCGTCCAATACAAAATTGATGTTTCCTATTCTAACTTGTTTCTTTTCATAAAAAAATTCGACCCCCTGACTAAAGTATTCGTGAAAACCATAGAATAGGATTGGTTCAGATAAATCTGCTGTAGCTAAATTTTTGTGATATTCACGTAAAGCTTGCAGTAAAAAATGGGTGGAATGCATAGAGGCGTATGCAATAGATTGATCGATAAGGTTCGCATAAATACTGCATTCTGGGGCTTGCATCGCCACTGATAAACAAGGTTTTCCCGTGGTCAGTGTGCCGGTTTTATCGAAATAAAATATTTTTGCATCCACTAATGCTTCGAGAGCGCGTTGATTGCGGAACACGATGCCTTTTTTAAAAGCTCGGGCTGCGATCACCGAAAAGATCAACACATTGGCTAAACCAAAAGCACAAGGACAGGCTACCAACAACATACTGATGGTAATGGCCATGACGCTGGCAAAATCTTGTTGTAACCACAAAGTGCGCAGAAGCAAGTTGCCCAAAGCAAAACTCACCAAGGTGATAAAAAACACCACAGCGACTTTGTCTGCAAAACCTTGGTAGGTGCCCTTTTCACTTAAGATTAATGCTTGGGAATCTTTTTTTGCAATATACCAACGACTCTGAGATCCAAGCTCCAAAGCTTCTACTATTAGAGGTTGAGAACCTACTGCTAAGCCTGCAACAATGGTTTCACCAGCAAGAATTTGGCGCACTTTGATTTCGCCAGTAAGGGGCTCTTCGTAGACTTCTCCTGCAGAACTAAGCAGCTTACATGCCAAGGGCACCAAGGCTCCCGTAGGAAGCAATAGGTTGTCTTGCGGTTTTATATCTTGCACAGTCACGTAGTCGGTCTGTGTTCCTTGGATTCGTTGCACCAAATCAGATTCTTCTTCGCCTGTGTTTGCCATGGTGCGCATGGCACGATCGATCAAACGATTTTGAGCATAACGTCCCACCATCAAAAACGCTATGATCGCAGCTAAAGAATCAAAATAAATATGACCATCCCCCCAAAATGTTTGGTAGGTGGAATACCCATAGGTGACAAGCAAACCAAAAGCGATGGGTTGATCGATGTGGATGGACTTGAGTCTCAAACTCGTCCATGCGGTGTGGAGAATTTTTCTGCCACCCACAACTAAACATACGGTGCCTAAGATCCATGCGATCTTGTGGAGAAACCATGCAAAGCGTGCATCGATCTCGTGCGTCACATCAAAATATTCAGCAAGCGCCAGCATCATTAGGTTCGATGCTGTAAATAAGCTGACGCCCATGGCAATTAAATCAGAACCAAGGCCAGAGCTTTTTTTTTTCGTAGTCATAACTTCAAACCCCAGCTCATGAATCAGTTGCACGAGTTCGCTGAGTTTGGTGTGGGAAGGGTTGTAAATGAGTTTTGCAGTTTTGTTGGTTAAGTTCACTTGCGCTTGTGCGGATTTAGCAGCGATGGATTTTTCGATCAGCGCCACACAGCTGTAGCAATGCAAGCCATGCACATTCAACTGCGCTTCGCATTGATTTGAAGCCGCTTCGTGCACAAAGGAACTAGTAAAAGTGGGATCATCGTATTTTGTGAATTTGTCTGACATGCGAACCTCCTGCTCCAGAGGTTAACGCAATTCATGAGGATCGCAAATGTCGGGCGAGAAGGTTTTGTTTAAAACACAGCTCGGTCGTGTTCGCGGTCCATCTCATACTTAGGTTCCCACGTAAAGCGCGAATCTTCGCTTTCACCAACAGCAAGACGCTCGTCGATATCTTTAGCCACAAGGCAGGCATAGAACTCATCGATGATGGCAAGCACTTCTTCGTAGTTGTTAATTTCGTTAACTTGCCTACGCACGTTAGCGCCATCAGGCCAACCTTTGAGATACCACAGCAAATGTTTGCGCATGCACACCGCAGGCGTACTTTGGTGTTTAAGCTGCCACGCCATGTGCTGCTTGATATCCCGATACCACTGCTCGCGCGACAGACGAAATTCAGGGTTGCGAATGGCATGAAAAAGCCACGGATTGCCTAATGCACCGCGACTTACCATGAGGCCATCTACATCTGTAGAATCGAGCATGGCCTTGGCGTCCATGGGGTTTAGCACGTTGCCGTTACCGATCACGGGGATTTTTAATTTTTGTTTTAGTTCTTTGATCGCAAATAAATCCACCGGCGCGCTGTAGTCGTCGCTACGCGTACGCCCGTGAACCGTGAGCCATTTGGCTCCCCCCTTTTCGATCGCGTCGGCGACTTCTAAATAATTCTTGGAACCGTGATCCCAACCCAAACGTATTTTGGCGGAGATCGGCAAGTGCGTCGCCTCGCACGCCATGCGGGTCGTGGTGTAGACCCGTTCGGGGTCGCGCAAGATGGCGCTACCACAACCGGTGGCGACTACTTTTTTGACGGGACAGCCCATGTTGATATCGATGGTGACAAAATGCTCGCGGCTGATGATTTCCACCGCACGAGCCACTTCTTCGGCGTTGCGACCGGTGATTTGCACACCCACGTTGGTTTCTTCGGAGTCCTTGGCCATCATGCCAAAGGTCTTGGCATTGCCGTAAACCAGAGCCGTAGCCGACAACATTTCCACATAGGTGAGGTCGGCGCCGTTTTTAGCGCAGATTTTACGAAAGGGGCTATCGGACACGCCGGCCAAGGGCGCCAACATAATCGGCTTTGCGGGCAAGCCTATCGATGAAAAGATATTCGTCATTTGCTCTTCATAGTTTAATGTAGGGGAAAGTCGTCAATGAGTACATTCTCTTGCAGAAAATTTCAAGTGAGAAACCCCCATGCTAGATATCAAGTTCATCCGCGAAAACCCAGAGTTGGTGCAGAAAGGCGCCGATGCTAAGAATTTTAAGGTCGACGTTAAGGCCCTCTTGGCCCTCGATGCTGAAATTCGCCCTTTGCAGACCAAAACCGAAGATCTTTTGGCACGTCGCAACCAAATTTCGCGGGAAATCCCTAAGAGCTCTAAAGACGAACAAGAGCGTCTAAAGGCTGAAGTGGCTGGGATCAAAGGCCAACTTGAATCCATGCAGGAAGAGTTAAAACGCAAAAAAGAAGAACTGCACAATTTGTTGTTGGTGTTCCCCCAACCCGCTGGGGATGATGTGCCCCATGGCAAAGACGACTCTGACAATGTGGAAGTCAAACGCTGGGGTACTCCCACCAAATTTGACTTTGAGCCTAAGGACCATGTTACTCTAGGCGAAAAGCTTGGCATCATCGATATCGAACGCGGTGTGCGCATCGCCGGCAGTCGCTCATATATATTTAAAGGCGACGGGGCGCTTCTCGAGCAAGCGATCTTGCGCTTTGGTTACGACCTGTTGGTCAAACGCGGCTACACGCCGGTATCCGTACCGGTTTTGGTCAACGAAGCAGCCATGGAAGGTACCGGCTATTTCCCCTTGGGCCGCGATCAGGCCTATTTGGCCGAGCGCGATCATATGGCTTTGATCGGTACTTCTGAGGTATCGCTCTGCGCCATGCACAAAGACGATTTGCTCAATCTCACTGATCTACCGATTCGCTATATGGCACAAACCCCATGCTTTCGTAGGGAAGCAGGTACTTACGGCAAAGACACTAAGGGCCTTTACCGGGTGCATCAGTTCAACAAAATCGAGATGGTGATCATCGCCCCCAACGACAAGGATTTGAGTGCCAAGTTGCACGACGAACTTTTGGATAACGCCGAGACTTTGCTACAGTCCCTAGGGCTTAGCTATCGTGCGGTATATGTGTGCACAGGGGATTTGGGCCAAGGCCAAGTCCGCAAACACGACCTCGAGGCGTGGATGCCGTCGCGCAACGCCTACGGCGAAACCCACAGCTGTTCGACGTTTTATGACTTTCAGGCTCGCAGGTTAAACTTGCGCTACCGCGATGCGCAAAACGAAAAACATGTGGCCTACACCCTCAACAACACGCTATGTGCCACGCCACGCCTGATGTTGGCGATCATTGAAAACTACCAAACTGCAGACGGGCGCGTACGAATTCCTTCCTGTTTGCAGCCTTATATGGGTGGTCGCGAGCTTATCTAATTGGGGAACCAGCTGCGCAAAGGAGGGGTTGAAGGGGAACCTTGGTTCCCCTGGACAAATGAACTAGACCCTTCCTTGCTAAATTTTGCCCGATATGATACCAACCCTAATAACTATTTTCAATCCAACTATTTCTTAAAAACCCCAAGGTTATCATGAGCAAGAAACGTTATCCTCTCGAAAACTATCGTAACATTGGTATTTCCGCCCACATCGACTCCGGCAAGACCACGTTGACCGAACGTATTCTCTTTTATACCGGTATGATCCACCGCATCAACGAAGTGCGTGGCGGTGGCGACGGTGCCAAGATGGACCACATGGAGCTCGAGAAAGAGCGCGGTATTACCATCACTTCTGCTGCGGTAGCTGTAGAGTGGGGCGACACCTTTATTCAGATCATCGATACCCCCGGTCACGTAGACTTTACTGTTGAAGTAGAGCGCTCGTTGCGCGTACTCGACGGTGCGATTTTGGTGCTTTGCGGCACCTCTGGCGTACAGTCACAGTCCATCACCGTGGATCGTCAGATGAAGCGTTACGGCACACCGTGTCTCGCTTTTATCAACAAGCTCGATCGCGCTGGTGCCAACGCCGAGAAGGTAATTGGCCAATTGTGCGAAAAGCTCGGTCATAACGCCATCGCGATGCAAATCCAGATGGGTTACGAAGACCAATTGGCTGGTGTCATCGACTTGTTCACCATGAAGGCCAACTACTTTGACGGCGCCAACGGCGAACATATCCGCGTAGAAGAGATCCCTGCAGAATATCGTGAAAAGGCTGAAGAAGCTCGCCACCACATGCTCGAAGGCTTTTCCATGTTCTCTGACGAGATGATGGAATTGATGCTCGAGGACAAGCCAGTACCAGACGACTTGTTGCGCAAAGTAGTGCGCGAAGCTTGTATTGCGCGCAAAGCAACGCCAGTGTTTATGGGCTCTGCTTTCAAAAACAAAGGCGTGCAGCTTTTGCTTAACGCGGTAACCGACTACTTGCCAAGCCCACTTGACCGTCGTTACTTTGCGATCGACAACGATAAGCAAGATGCAGAAGGCCATCACGAAAAACTCGAAGTCATGCCAGATCCCAAAAAACCATTGGTGGCCATGGCTTTCAAGATTACCGAAGACACTTACGGCCAGTTGACTTACACCCGCGTGTACCAAGGCACCATCGAAAAAGGTGGTTCTTATTACAACCCGCGTTTGCGTAAATCACAACGTATTGGGCGCCTGGTGCGCATGTTCTCCAACGACCGCATCGAGATCGATCGCGCCGAAGCTGGCGACATCATCGCCATGGTGGGTGTGGATTGCGCCTCTGGTGATACCTACTGCGCTGAAAACCTCAACGTCAGTATGGAAAGCATGTTCGTTGCCGAGCCGGTCATCGAACTCGCGATTCGTCCCGAGAAGCAAGAAGACTTGGTAAAAGTATCTAAAGCTCTCAACCGCTTTATGAAAGAAGACCCTACATTCCGCGTGACCGTAGACGAAGAGTCCAACGAGACGATTATTCGCGGCATGGGCGAGTTGCATCTTGAGATCTACGTGCAACGTATCCAACGCGAATACAAAGCCAACGTGATCATCGGTCAACCCAAAGTAAACTACCGCGAAGCACCGACGGCGCAAGCGGCTTACGACTACAAGCACAAGAAGCAAACCGGTGGTTCTGGACAGTACGGCCACGTGGTTGGGCATTTGAAGCCGTTACCGGATGACTCCGAAGTCAAATTTGTATTCAACAACAAAGTGGTCGGCGGGACGATTCCAAAAGAATACCTACCTGGTTGTGAAAAAGGCTTCCGCGAATCCATGGACAAAGGTCCACTCGCTGGCTTCCAAGTTATCAACGTCGAGATCGTTCTCGAAGACGGTACGTTCCACCCTGTGGACTCTTCGGAGATGGCGTTTAAACAAGCCGCACGTATGGCCTTTAAACAGGCATTCTTGGCATCCAAGCCTGTGATCCTTGAGCCCATCATGAAGGTCGAAGTCGAGACCCCATCGGACTTCCAAGGGCCCGTACAAGGTGACTTGTCCTCACGCCGTGGATTTTTGACCGGTAGCGATATGCGCGACAACTTCGTCGTGATCCAGTGCGAAGTGCCGCTTTGCGAAATGTTTGGTTACTCGACGCAATTGCGTTCGATGACTCAAGGTAAAGCCGGCTTCTCTATGGAATTCTCGCGCTACCGTCCAGTGCCAGCATCGATCCAAGAGCAACTCGTAGCCAAGTTCCGCGAAGAGCAAGCTAAGGGTTCTAGCGGGAAATAGCTTCGCTTACTGGGAACCAGCTGCGCAGTTTCCCAGACCCTCCTTGCTTAAAAAGGTCCCTATCTTAAGAATTCTGTTCTTTAGCAATTTGCTGAATCAACTGCTCTTGCAGCTCCATCCTCTTGGAGCTCAAGAGCTTTAATTTTTCTCCCAGTGGTTCAAAGTTTTCGTACAGCTCTTTGTCACATGAGCCCACAGCATCGGCGAGGCCGAGCTGTTGTTGGTCTTTTTGCGCATGAAACATCCCTGCGTACAACACCACAAGTCCACCAGCTACAGCAAGCACCTTGGCTGCTAACTCCGCGCGGCTGGCTATCGTGCGCTGGGCGTTGTAGGTGGTTGCTGCTGCGGTTGTAGGCTTTGGAATCTCTTGCAGTTTTGGCGCAATCTCCCGCAGTAGATTCATATTATCGATATGTGTAGGATCGATTACATGATCGTTGATAGTGCTTCTAAGTTCTGCAATTTCGGTCCGTGCGATAAAATATCTTTTCAGGCGATCGATATATTTTAACTTTTGAATATCTTCGCCTGTTCCATGTATCAATCTACTTTGCAATGCTTTCAACTCGTCGAGAGTTGCAAACTCTTTTGCAAACTGTGGTAAAGCCTCGCGTCCCAACTCACCCATAGGATCCGGCCTTGCCAAAAATGCGATCGATCCTGCCACAGCGGTTGCGGTGCCACTCAAGAGCAGTACCTTGCCCCAAGCATTATCCGCATGGGGCGCAGCGGTATTGGCTGTGGCGCTCAGAGCATCATAAAGCCCGCTACCCACATTTTCGGCGCATAGGTGGGCCCCCATCCCATTGAAGTTGGTAATGGCTTGCAACGAGGCTGTGGAACAAGTCTCACCCGGATGGGCATCTCCCCAATTGGTGAAGCGTTCGGTTTGCAACGAAGCTGCATTGCAGATCTGTAAGATTTCTTTATCCGTGTCCTCGGTTTGTTTCAGAATTTTGGTCACCATATCATCGCGACTGGCTTGCAATTGAAAATTAGTGGTCTTGGGAACACCACAGTTGTTGTCAGGACCACCGGTGGCGTTTTGCGGTTCGACGCAGGCCCAGAAGGTAATCGTAAGAGCGCCACTGGGCAACTCATCCAAGGTGTTTTGGTTGGTGGCAAAGGTTCCCGATTCGCACACTTTGGCTTCGTTGCAACCTTGGTATTTGTAATATTGCGTCAAGGGCGATGCGCTCACTTTGGCATGCACAGCCTTGAGGTTGCCGATGTCTTCGCTAGTTAAAGATAGCGATGTGATCACCAAGGAGGAAGCGTCGAGGGGATACCCGGCGTAGCCCACAAGCTCATGGGCTTTGTCATCGACTGAGGTCGGAGCGGGTTGGGTGCGGCAAGCAAACAAGATGAGAATACACAAAACTAGGCGTTGCAATGGGATCTCCCAGGCAAAAAAGCTTCTTATATCGGAATCATCAACTATTTTCCTATAACTCTGACTTCAAAATACCGAAACGTCAACTGAGGTAGTGATGAAGCAGACCCACGAAATCAAAGAGTTGATAGATCAGGGCCAAACCCAAGAGGCCTGGGAAGCCATCGAGCACGTGTTAAGCCTTGGCCCTTCCAATTTGGGAGCGTTAAAACTAAAAGCCACGTTGCTTGCCAGCGAGGGGCGCTACCCCCAAGAACGAGAAGTGTGGGATAAGATCCTTGATCGTTACCCCGACGATCCTGAAGCCGTTTATTATTTTCAATTGCGTTTTATCGAAGAGAAAGAACGTTTTTATTTTACCGACGAACTGCCATTCGGGGGGCGCCGCTTTGTGGTTCATCCCAAGTCTTTGATCCACGCCTCCATTCTGGGGCTCATCGGTTGTTTTGCCTTTTTGATCTTTAGCCGATTGGTCGAAAACAACTCTGCCACCGCAGGGCCATTGGTGTCGCTTGTGGCTTTTTTGTTTATGGTGCTAAGCCCCTGGGGTTTTATCATCTCCAGTTATTTTCGCAGCCTCAAAGAAATCTCGATCACACCACAGGGGATTCGCTTTGCCACACGCACCAAGGTATTTGACTGTCCTTGGGATGATGTACGCGCCATCCATATTGTGCACGATGTGAGCCGACGTCCCGCACGCTTGTCGTTGGTGGTCTTGCCAAAAAATGTGGCCAATGCCAGCGTCGAAATCGATCTCAGCACAACCTCAAGTGTGGTTCGTGCACGCACGTTTTTTCTGAAAGAAGTCCAAAAATTTTTCCTGTCGGTGCGCTACTCCAAACGAGAAGAGATCACCTTAGAAACTAAAAAACATATTATTTTTTGATTGCTATGGTGTCCTGCGGACGGCTGTGTCCTGCGGACAGCTTGTCTGTCTGGCTATCTGGGGAATCATGTGAAAGCGCTTGCTGCGAGCTGTGTCCTGCGGACGGCTGTGTCCTGCGGACGGCTTGTCTTTGGTGGCATCATGTGAAAGCGCTTGCTGCGAGCTGTGTCCTGCGGACGGCTTGTCTGATTATCTGAGGAATCATGTGAAAGCGCTTGCTGCGAGCTGTGTCCTGCGAAGGCTTGTCTTAGTGCAAGACGCCAACCAAGTTAGGCATCAAACATAGGGATCTTGCCTAAAAAATCCTCTTTGCCTACGTCCACGCCACCAGCGCGTAGGATCGCGTAAGCTGCGGTCACGTGAAAAAATAAATTGGGAATCGCACGGGTAATCAATGCATCCGGCGCCAACATGGCTTTGCCTGCAGGGTAAGGTACTTTCACCACCGTCGAGTTAGTCAAATGAGCAAAATCTTTTTCTGCAAACGTATCGAGAAAGGCTACGCATTTGCGGATGCGCGTTTGCAACTCAGGTAGCGAAGACTCGTTGTCTTCGAACTTGGGAATTTCTTTGCCACTCAATGTGGCTGCTGCTGACTTGGCCACATCGGTGGCAATTTGAATTTGGCGCGTGAAAGTGAACATATCGGGAGCGAGGCGCGCTTGGCAAAAATTAGAGGGATCAAAATCTTTTTTGCGCGCGTGGGCGATTGCTTTTTCGAGGATGTTATCGAGATTGGTCAACGTGAGTTTAAATTGTTGGATAACGCGAAAGTACATGGGATCTCCGTAAGAATTTTGTGGTTACATCCTGAATGTGGCACTCATGAAGTCGCTGTCAAGGCCTCGCGTTCCACTTAGTACCTAACGCTGCAAAACCAAGATAGCCTGAAGCCTGCGATCAAGGTATTCTAGGGGAGGCGTCAAAATCGAATCGACCCTTTGACACTTTTGAGGCTTGTGATGTCCCAGCGTTCGCAACAGTCCAGTATTCTTGGGCCCATCCTGTTGTTATGTGTGGTATTGACCATCAGCTATGCCGTGCTGTTGGTGTTAAAGCCGAGCAATGAGCTGGCTGTGACCAAGCTGGCCAAGGCAGAGAGCCAAACCAAATCCGAACCGATTCCAAAGCCGACGATGCACAATACGATTTATCACGGTGCCGCTATGGCAGACACCGAAGCCCATACAGCCCAACACCTTCCTGACGAAGACGGCTTGTTGGCGCAGGCTGCAGCCCTTGTCAATAGCGGCAAGTTTCAAGAAGCCAAAAAGATCCTCGAGGACATCTTGGCCAAAGATCCCACCAGCGACAAAGCCATGGTAGACTTGGGACTCATCTATTTGCTTGATTTGAAGGACTCGGCAAACGCCAAGATCTATCTGGAAAAAGCGTTGGTCACCAACCCCAACAACCCCACCGCTCTCAGCGAATTGGTCACCCTGTACACCGATCAGAAGCAGGGGGATGCCGGCTTGAATTTTATGCAAGATGTCTACGACCGCAGCGAGCACAACCCCAATGTGGCATTGGGGATTGGGCAGCTCCTCGCCTCCAAGCGCCATTTTGATGATGCGATCCCCTACCTCGAAGAGTCGGCCCGTGAGGGCAAAAACCCCGATGCCACCACCGAGTTGGGCGATGTACTGAGCCAATCGGGGCATGGAGACAAGGCCATCGAGGCCTATGCGCGCACCATCGATATCGAGAAAAAGCGCATTGCTGATGGGTTTTACAGCAACCAGCCCAAAGTCGGCGAAGACCGGTTGGTCATGGCCCACATGGATGTGATCGGCGAGTACCTATCGCAAAAAAACTGGGATCGTGCTAACGAAGAACTCGCCAAAGTTCGAGAAGTATATAACGACGATGAACGCCTTGCCGCTCTTCTCGAGCAGGTCCAAGCAAGACGACGTTAATAGGAAATCATATCGATGAACTCAGCTCTTGAAGTTGTAAAAAAGAATTTGCAAGAAAGCAGCCTCGCGCTGGCCGCGTTGGTGGCTAATCACGAAACCCATGGGCGACTAGTGCAAGCGGCCGATGTGCTCGTGCAATCCATGAAGCAAGGTGGTAAGGCGATTTCCTGCGGCAACGGTGGTTCCATGTGCGACGCCATGCACTTTGCCGAAGAACTCACGGGGCGCTTTCGCGAAAATCGCGAACCATTGGCAGCGGTCTCTATTTCGGATCCATCTCATATGAGTTGTGTAGGCAATGATTTCGGTTACGATCAAATCTTTGCGCGCTACGTCACAGGCCTTGGCCGTCGCGAAGATGTGCTGTTTGCCATATCGACCAGCGGCAAAAGCCCCAATGTGATCCTTGCTGCCCAAGCCGCAAAGGCTAAGGGCATGAAGGTCATTGCCCTCACCGGCAAAGAAAAGTGCGAACTCGCCGATCTTGCGGATGTGCATATCGGTACACCAGGTGGTACACGCTATGCGGACCGCGTGCAGGAATTGCATATTAAGTGCATCCATATTTTGATTGAACTGTGCGAACTTGGGATGAAGTAAATGCCATTTCACAAGCCGCTACTTTTGCAGGCCGATAACTTTACACCTTTAGCTCGCACCCCTTGGGCCGGTAAGGAAATTTATCGTTTGTACAAACAAGGTCTCACCACACAGACGCAGATCGGCGAGTCGTGGGAGTTTTCGTGTGATCCAGAATTTCCTTCACACCTCGAAAGTCTCGAGGTGTGTTTGTCGACTTTGGTGACGCAATTTCCTGAAGAAATATTGTCTCCACGATTAGCTAAGAGTGCCTCCTGTGAAATTTTGGTCAAGCTGCTCAACGCAGACGACCACCTATCGGTGCAAGTGCATCCCACGGATCATGATCCTCATCTTAAAAAAAATGAATGCGGCAAACCCGAGTCGTGGTTGATTTTGTATGCAGAACCCAATTGCGGCATCTACATCGGATTTAAACCCGGCCTAACCAAAGATCGCTTGCGGCAAATATTGCAAGATGATCCCCAAGCCTTGGCTGCGTGCATGAATTTTGTTGCTGTGAAGCCCGGTGATTATTTTGAAATCGAACCCGGCATCGTGCACGCCATTGGACCCGGTATTGTGCTCTTAGAGCCCCAACGGATCCGCAAGGGCATGAGTGGCAAAACATATAGACTCTACGATTGGAATCGCCGTTATAATCAAGACGGAGAGCCTGATGCCCAAGGAGTGCCGCGTCCCTTACACACCGAAGAAAGTTTGCGCATCATCGATCCCGCAAAGCAATCCGGTGATGGGTTTATCGCTAGCATCCAAAAAACACCGACCAAGATCACAGGTCCTGGTTATGTGATCGATGACTACGCTGCCAACGCCTATTACCATGTGCTGATGGTGCATATGGAAGCAGCTAGTCGCGTGACGCTCACTGTAAAAGATGGTTATGGCAGTTTGACCATGCTCCAGGGCCATTGCCTTTTGCGCCACGACGAAAGCGAGATGCTTATCACAGCAGGTCGTACGGCATTGATCCCCCACAAAGCGTTTCCTCTGGAGTTTCAAGGCATCAATCCTTGCCAATTTAGTTTGGTGGTACCTGCCGAAGCGCAACTGGTGTGGAGCCAACATGTTTAGGCGAACTGGATTGGTGCCACTTATTTTATGTTTATTGTTCACGGCTTTTTCGCAAGTCGAAGCTAAATCCATCGTCAACCGCATCGTGTTGCAAATTCGCAATCAAGCTTATTCGCAACGTGAGTTGGAACTGTATCGTGCAGCCAAATGGTCCATGCGTTCCCCCGAACCCTTTGTGCCTCTAAGTGCTAGCAATTGGTCCCAGGAACTTGCCTCGTTCAGTCGCGACATGCTGCTTTTCAAAGAAGCTTGGACCACGAATCGCTTTCAAGCCGACGAGAGCGTCATCAATAGCAATCTCGAAAAGATTTTTCAACGGGTCCAAAGCGAACCTGAACTTTCAAAGTTGTTTCAGCGTCTGCAAGGGGAGCGCGTGGATTTGATCGAATTGGTGGCCATGGAAATCCAAGTGGAAAATTTTCAACAAAGCAAAAAGCGCACGGATCGTTTTAGTAACGCCGATAACGATGCGGATTACAAAAGTTTCATCGACTCTTTAGCATCCAAGTATTATGTGCGCCCCTTTGTGGGTGCTGATGTCTATATCGAATTGAATCCCAATGCCTAATATCGTCATAGAACACCTCAGCTCAGTGGAAGATCCTCAGGCCTTGCGAGCTTTTTACGCCACCTGGGAATATCGCGACGACCTGGATTTGGTGGATGAACTCGCCAAACCCGATTACCAATGTTGGGTAGCTAGAGACGACCATATTTTGGTGGGAGCCATCTTTGCTCACTTGGGTCCCTTTAGTGCCGATGTGATGTTTGTGTTTGTCTCGCCAAGTCATCGCCGGTTGGGACTAGCACAAAAATTGTTTCATGAATTTTCCACATGGCTTGGGCAACATGGCAAGGAGGAGATTTTCCTCGAAGTACGCAAATCCAATATCTCTGCTCAAAATCTGTATTTAAAATTGGGTCTCGAGGTTGTGGCTACACCTTTCCAGCACAGTGGGATCCGAAGCTTGGAATTCACGTGACTTGAAGTCGCG
>JADMIO011204695.1_pt1 | contig 17849 bp, 17 predicted proteins | sample 8958161 | NCBI WGS metagenome assembly JADMIO01 (sample SAMN16585339, study PRJNA669376) | soil metagenome | isolation source: Crop rotation soil | place: USA: Cullars Rotation, Alabama | collected 2011
GCGCGGCACGATCGAAATGCGTCAGATTGCCCTGCGCACCGCAGAGATGACCCATGCCCGAGAGGCTGCCGAGGCCGCTCGACAGACCGCCGAAGCAGCGAATCGCGCCAAGAGTGAATTCCTCGCCAACATGAGCCACGAAATCCGCACCCCGCTCAATGGCGTGGTGGGCATGGTGGACCTCCTGGCTGCCGGGAATCTCAATGAACGCCAGCAGCGCCACGCCCAGATCGCCAAAGCGTCCGCAGATTCGCTTTTGTCTCTCATCAATGCCATTCTGGACTTTTCCAAGATTGAAGCGGGAAAGGTTGAACTGGTCAGCACCGAATTCGATCTTGGCTTGACCGTTGAGAGCGTGGTTGAAATGCTCGCCGAGCGGGCCCACCGCAAGGGCATCGAGCTTGCGGCACATGTGGACCCGCGTGTCCGGCCTTTGCTACGTGGCGATGAAGACCGTTTACGGCAGATCTTGGTGAATCTCATCAACAACGCCATTAAGTTTACCGAACGCGGACATGTGATTGTCCGTGTAACGCGCGAGTTGGAAGATACCCTCAGCAAATCGGTCACGGTCCGATTTGAGGTTACCGACAGCGGCATTGGTATTCCCAAAGACCGCATGGATCGACTTTTTAAGAGCTTCTCGCAGGTCGATGCCTCTACCACACGAAAATATGGAGGCACCGGCCTTGGCCTAGCGATCAGCAAACAGCTTGCTGTTCTCATGGGCGGCGACATGGGCGTTCACAGCGTGCCTCAGCAGGGGTCGACGTTCTGGTTTACGATCAAACTGGGCCGTTGCGCCAATTCTGGGTCGAGCGTTAAATCCCCCAGCATCGATCCGAGGGCACTGCGAGTCTTGGTTGTCGATGAAAACGCTGCACATCGCAATGTAGTTGTAGAACAGTTGAGCAGTTGGGGCTTCCGCAGCGAACAAGCCGACACCGGGCGCAGCGCCATGGAGTCTATGCTCAAAGCGATCCGCAGCGGTTATCCCTTTGATGTTCTTATCGTTGACAGCGCCATGGCCGAGCTGTGCTCGAAAGCGCTGGCCGACGAAGTCAGTTCAAAGCAGGGCTCGGCGCCGCTGTTGCCGGCGATATTGATCCTCACGGGCATGCGCGAAGAGCAAAGCGTCAGCCAGCTCAATCAAAAGGGCTTCTGCGGCTACATCACCAAACCCGTGCGCCAATCCACGCTGTTCGACACCATCATGAACGGCATGAAGCAAGCTCGAAGTTGCTCGGTCCAACTTGCACAGGATCCTGCGAAGGATCTAACGCAACTCCAACCACTCGGAGCACGTTCGTCCGATCGGCGGCTCCTGTTGGTAGAGGACAACGACGTGAATCAAATGGTGGCCGTTGAAGTGCTCAGCAGTGCTGGCTACCAAGTGCAGGTGGCCTCGAACGGAAAGCTCGGAGTCCAAGCGGCGCTTTCAGGATCGTTTGATTTGATTCTGATGGACTGTCAGATGCCCGAGATGGATGGATTTGAGGCAACGGCCGCGATCCGTGCGCGCGAACAAGAGCTGGGTGGGAAGCTGTCCGAGCGAGCCGAAGGTCGCATTCCCATCATCGCTTTGACCGCCAATGCGCTCAGTGGCGATCGGGAACGCTGCCTTAAAGCTGGGATGGACGAGTACCTTACTAAGCCCATCGATGCCGCCGCAATGCTCCAGACGATTGGAACGTTGCTCGCCAGCACAAGCACGTTGCCTCCTGCACCCCCAACCAGCAAGCACGATAAAGAACAGACCATCGAAGCATCACCGATTGACACTGCTGGTTTATTGCGTCGATGCGTCAACAAATCAACGGCAGCCGCCCGGATCCTCGACACGTTCGGGGCTCAATCGGGCAGGTACCTCAATGCAATTACGACCGCGCTGCGTGAAAATAACATGGAAGAGGCACAGCGGGCAGCTCACACGCTTAAGGGTGCTTCCACATCGATCAGCGCCGAGGAGGTCGGGCGTGCAGCGGCAGTAGTTGAACAGGCCATCAAGGCCGGCGAAGCCAGCACGCAGCAATTTGAAGCGAGTCTGGCCCAGTTGAAGATTGAACTGGACCGGTGTCTGGCATATCTGCCGACGGCGAAAATTAATCTATCCAGGTACGACCCCGGCCTCGCAAAAGCCGAAATGGGAACAAGTTCGAAAACGGAGCTGGCATGAATACTCTGATTGTCGACGACGACCCCATTGCCTTACAGATGCTTCAAGTTGTCATTGAAGAGCAAGGGCATCACGTCACGACCGCGAACGATGGCGCTGAGGCCATCGAGTTGATCGCTCAGCGTGATTTTCAGGTCGTGATCTCGGACTGGAACATGCCCCGGCTCAATGGAATCGAGTTGTCCAAGCTGATTCGCTCCCGAGATGCGGATGGCTACATCTATGTACTTCTGCTGACTGCGCGCGATTCAATCCAGGCGCGTGCTGAAGCCTTTGCCGCCGGGGCGGATGACTTCATCATCAAACCTTTCGAGCCCGTGGATCTGCAATGCAGGCTGAAAGTTGCCGAGCGGGTCCTGTCGCTGGAAACACGTGACCTGACAATTTTTGCGATGGCAAAGCTGGCCGAATCGCGCGATCCGGAAACTGGGGCGCACATCGAACGCGTCCAGGCCTATTCGCATGTCCTGGCTAAACAATTGCGGGCAGCCGGTGCATACCCCGACCAGCTCGACCCTGCCTTTATCCGTCTGGTCTTTGAAACCAGTCCTTTGCACGACATTGGCAAGGTAGCCATCCCAGATTGTGTGCTCTTGAAGCCAGGACGATTGTGCGACGAAGAATTTAACATCATGAAAGAGCACACCACATTGGGAGCTGAAACACTTTCCGCCGCGGCCGCAAAACGGCCCGATATACGCTTTCTACGAATCGCGGCCGAAATTGCCGCCAGCCATCATGAACGATGGGACGGCAGCGGATATCCCAAAGGATTAAGAGGAACAGACATACCCCTGTCCGGACGGATCGTCGCTGTGGCCGACGTCTACGATGCCTTAACCAGCAAGCGCGTTTACAAGCCCGCATTCACCCATGTGACGGCTCGGGCGGAGATTCGAAAGGGACGCGGATCGCATTTTGATCCAATTATCGTTGATGCATTTGATGCGGCCGAGCAACAGTTTCTCGAGATCCGTGCAAAATTCAGCGATGCTCAGAGCTTGGCTGCTTGAGGTCGGTGACGTGGGACCACTGTTCTAAGGTGATTGTAGGATGTAGTGAAACTCATGGAACAAAAGGCTTCTAACCTGGACCTCTCGCAAACAAGCGCGGCGTGCTCCTCTCGCGTCAAGCCGGGAAATCCGACGGTGCTTGTGGTGGATGATGATCCGGTGGCCGTGAGTCTGCTGGAAGAGCAAATTCATCTCGCAGGGTATCCGGCCCTGATCGCCAACGATGGTGCACAGGCACTTAGAATCCTCCGCCAGACCGATGTTCGAATGGTGATTTCCGATTGGAACATGCCAAAACTGAGCGGCCTGGAACTGTGCCGTGAGATTCGGCGCTCACCCAATCTGCAGTTCATTTATTTCATTATGCTGACGATCTTCAACCAGACCGATAAAGTTGTCGAGGCATTTGACGTCGGCGTGAATGATTTTCTCTCAAAGCCATGTGAGCACCTCGAATTGGTTTCTCGTCTGCATGCGGGCAGACGCGTTATCGAACTGGAGACAAGCCTGCTTCGCCGGGTCCAGCTTGCAGCAAAACTCAACGACCGATTGAAGCGGCTCAATTCGCGGCTAAAGGAAATGGCCACAACAGATTCGCTGACGGGGTTATGCAATCGACGTGAGGCGATGCGTCGTCTGCGCGAGGAATGGTCATCTGCAGATCGCTATGGACATGCGCTAACCATCGCAATGATTGACATCAATCGCTTCAAGAAAATCAACGACACGCTTGGCCACCTGGAAGGCGACAAAATCCTCAAACTGCTTGGCCAAATTCTATTGCAGTCGTGCCGGGGTCCGGACCTACCGGCCCGCCTAGGGGGCGACGAGTTTTTGATCATTCTTCCGCACACGGACCTCAGCGGCGCGGCGGTGATGCTCAGTCGAATCAGCCAGAAGCTACAAACTCAGACTGGCGGTCAAGTGTCGATGAGTTTTGGAGTCGCAGAACAACGTCGTGGAATCACGACAATCGAACAGTTCCTTCACGCGGCCGACCTTGCTCTATATGCCGCCAAGACCCCACAGCGTGTGAAAAACAATTCCTAACAGAGACGTTGAACCAGTGTTCCGGGACGGCGTAGGTGATGCCGCATTCCCAGATCACCATTGACGCAATTGCGATGGGGAATCCTCCGGCATACCACAGGGTCCAGAATTGCCCTCGTTCCGATGACCACAGGCGACGTGGCAATCTCTTATGATGAGTGGGATAAAAGGCCGAACCACAGAAGCACCACAACCGCCGAATAGCGCAGATGGAAGAGGATGATCCCAGCCAACTGAATCACCAGACCGTATAAGACCCACTTCTCTAATCCTGAACCATCTTTCTGCCAAGGCCAAAGCCGTGCATCCTGTTCCGCCTCTCGGGCTCTCTCCCGCCGATAGTATTCGCTCATCTCCCGCAATCCATCCGGAATCGGCTCACCCTTGCTCTCCATGTGCTGGCGCAACCATTCTGCTTGGGCCGCTTGCTCGATGGCGCGGTCGTAGACTACTTCACGCCGGTTGTTCACCCAGGCCAATGAACTGGCCAGAATATCGCTCTGACAATCCAGACAGATCAAATGCCCGCCGCGTTCCACGTCCGGAGAGTCCGGGTCGATAGGCTTGGAGCAGGCTTCGCAGAAAACGGACATGGAACCCGATCTTACTAAGCAGCATCACAAAAACGCAAAAGTCTGAAAGCTTTGGGTGCGAGAGCGGACCCTGATTTGCTTTCACAATCGTGGTCTTTGCCAGGAACTGTTTTCTATGAGCCGTACCATACTGGTTGTCGAAGACGATGCCGATGCCGCCGCTACTCTGACGAGTTTGCTCCGACATGATGGACACGATGTATACGCCGCCAAGTCCGTCGACCAAGCATTGCACATAGCCGAAAAGCAGCCTATTGACCTCGTTCTATTTGATATTGATTTGCCGGACGGAGATGGCAGAAACCTGTTTCACCGCATTAAGCACGAGCATCAGGACGTACAAGGGATTGCCGTCACCGGCCACGAATTTGAAGACGAAAAACTCCCTGAGGTACCCTTGGTTCCCAAGCCCTATCGCTTCAGCAGAATTCAAAGAGTCATAGAGACACTGGGTGAGGGGAGCAAACAAGGCCCGCCAAGCAAGTCGCACCGTGGGAAGGTCGGGGTGGTATCTCAATTCATCCGCCGATGGGCTGGAACGGCGTGATCTATGTCGGCTGATGGATGGGGCTAAGGTGGCGAACGCGATTGCTCTTCAGCGCCTCCATCGGGTCCTTTTGCGTGAAGTGTCGTAGAAATGCCCTGCATTGTTCCAGCTGGTTGCTGTTCCAAGTCAATGATTCAATCAACTGGCCATTGGAGGTGATCCCGTAGCTGCCATCGTCGCACTCCACGAGCGCGTACCTATCCGGACCAGCAGTGATCGAATTCAAAATGTGTCGGACCTTTCGGCGTTCATCACTCATTGGCCGCTCCCTGTTCCCCTGCTGCTTGGAGCTTCTGAATCTCCTGCCACAATGCATCAATCGTGGATTTGGATTTAATGATGCAAGCCACGGCACCACCTGCGAGAGCTAGTTCCTTAGCGCAACGATCACCGGTAAAGACAATTACCCGAAGCTGCCCCAGATCCGGATCGGATTGGATCTTTTTCAACACATCCAGCCCGCTCATGTCCTTCATTTGCACATCGAGCAGAATCAAATGGGGGCGCAACTCTTGAATCAGGTAAAGCGCGGCGTGGCCGCTGGGCGCGGTACGTGTGTCGTATCCCTTGGAACGCAGAATTTTGGCCAGGGATTCCCTGGTCGGCTGGTTGTCATCCACCACGAGAATCATGTGCCCATAGTCCTTCCCCGATGCAATCATGAGTAGACTCTGAGGATCGCCGGTATTGATGAGAGCAGCATGAGAAATGGAGCGGTTTTGGTGCCCGACGGGTTGCCCAGTTTCTCATTAAAGGGGCGGTTGCAAAGGTAGGTAGCGTCGGCGACCTCAGCAAGTGTGTCTCATAATTTCACTGGTTCCAGGCGGCTTGCAAGCGCCATTAGCATCGCGTTGGTTTAGGGAGCCGGAGGCTTGCAATGCTGATCCAGACCAATGGATTTCCGACCGTCGTGGCAGAACTGGGAGGCGAGCATTCCATTCAGCTGTTGTCGTATCCGGATGGAAGCTGGGGCATTCGAATTGATCGTCATTTATTGCATGTCTGGGAGAAGGGTAAAGACGAAGATTGCTGGCGATTGTTTCTGCAACTCATCGGCCTTGATCCTGATGATGCTTCATTTAAGCATCCAATGCCGACAAGAACAAAACTACCGACGGTGTGCATCAATTGACGCTACTCACCCCTGCACCTTCTTCACCCACGCGCCCCGCTCATCCTTTCGAGGCGCCACACACAGCCTGTGACACTGAATCTGCAAATTGAACACCGCAGCATGCGCCTTGGCCACTTCGAGCAGGATTGGATCGTCGGCAGGGAATGCCAATTGATTCATCCGGGTCTTCAGTCTCTCCAGGTAATCCAGCTGGCGAGTGACGCGCTTATGGAGCTGGTCACGCTGGCGGTTGGTAAGGTTGTTGGAGTCCACGGCGGCAGGCTAACCCGGACTAGCGTCGAGGTGCACAGGCATGTCTTACAGATTTGATTGATGCAAAACGATTAGACTTTAGTGGGCGTGGGGACTGCTCCACACTCAGGACACTTTTCAGTAGTGGTGCGGTCAAAGATCAGTGGTCAGCGGGCTTGGCTGTTGTTGGTGTTCCGCATTCGGGACAACGTTCAATTCCAGCGGCCACAGTGCCGGTCAGGTCGTAGCGACAGCCTCGACAAAAACCCGGGTTTCGATTCCTAAGAACGGTGATCGGCCTGAGAAAAATCGGCGTAAACACGTACGCGGCAAGAAGGACGAGCCCCATCCAGAGTGCCACGCGACGGCCGAGCCACATCATCGCACCCAACAAAACTGAACTGAGCACGGCTAGCATGATTCCAGCATTTTTGCTCACGCCCAGCAGCGAGCCACAATGGTCGCAAGGCGATTCGCGACTATTGACGATCCCATGTGTTCGGGGCAACGGGTGTCCACACACCGGACAAACCCAGAATGACCAGTTGGCGGACATGTCCCAATCCTAACGTGGAAGACTTTCCGAGCCAGTAGGACCAGAGGGCAGACAGCGGTGCCGGGATTTGCAATTTTCGATTGAATCAGGATTGGGTCATTTCCGCTTTCGCAGCGGTCCCGCATTCCGGACAACGATCGGGGGAAGCACGAAGGTCGTAACCGCAGACAACGCAACACCCGGCGACTCGAACGCGCCGCTCGCGCCAGCGCGCCAATACCCAACATGCCGGAACTATCGCCGATCCTGCGAATAACGACCAATGTGGAACGAACACGAGAAACTCTTGCCGATCCCGATCGCCTTGCAGGACAAAGCGTCTACGATCATAGACGAACCCTAACACATGAAGCGCATCCGCGCTTGTGAGATCGCTCGGTTTCAAATCGCGAGAGGCACTTGTGGAGTATTGCCATCCGACATTTCCATTCCGGATAAGTTGTGGTGACAGCGCAACACCAATCCATGCATCTAGTGCGGCAATGCTCAGCACTCTGGCTTTCCCTCGATAGACTAGTTGGTCCATGTAGTGGTGGCCCCTGCCCCGAAGAAGAATCGCTCCTACCAATGCCACAAGCGACACCCCCGCCGCGAGATTGAACAGCCAGCGCCGCAGCCGTTTCATGGTGGGGATTGTAACAACGGTATTTGCTTGGCATGAAGCATTGAATCGATTTATGATCATCCTTGGAGGGACACGTCATGCTACGGTGCAGCGCACTTTGTGTTATTGGAGGAATGATTCTATCGCCGCTGTCTGCACGCGGTGATACGTCGAGTGCGGTCTTGGATCAATCGTTCACCACAGCCACGCACATCGACAATCTGACTGCCGTGATCAGCAGCAATTATGAGTTTGTAGGTCAGACGCTCACCCCCGGGATCAGCGGGGAGCTGGTGCGGGCCGAGATGAAGATTCTCCGCATCGACACCTCACAGCGAAACTGGGAAGTGACGGTTCGTGAGTTTCCCTCCGGAAACGTGCTCGCCACGGAGATCGTCGGCGCGTCCATAATTCCGGTCTCGAGCCCCAATCCCATACCGCTTACATCGGTCGTGTTCGATCCGGCTCCGGTGATTACGGCTGGTGAGACGATTGCGCTTGTCGTTCGTCTGGAGGGTCTGATTGCAGGATCCCGGCCTATCGAAGGGCGCTGGAACGGGCACTTTTCGGAGCAGACCAACCTTGGATATACCGGGGGGCAGGCAATTGCTTCCAACGATGGCACGTCTTACGACACTCAGCCGCAAAACGATCTATTCTTTCGCACGTTTGTGGTTGTCCCAGAGCCAACGTGGCTTGGTGCAGCACTAATGATGGGAATGAGTTTAATCGGGGTGCCTCTCAGACCGCGGCGGTGAAAGTCACGGCATCCTCATGCAGTTGGCTGTTTTGGTATACCCCCTCCGCATGCCGCCGCTGATCTTCCCGGTTAGCAAGGTACAACCTTGGCTACCATCGGCTGGCTCATGATCAGCAGTTCTCGGCGTTTCACCTGAATCAATTCTTCACGTTTCGCGGAGACATTTCCCCCCATTCTGGGAGCTCAGGGAAATCTCGCCTTATAACTTTTTGCCGCGGGCCAGTCGGCAGAAAGCGAATTTAACCCCAATAATCCAAGTTATTTACGTCACGTCACAGCGGTCCAATTTTTGTTAACGCATGAACTGATTTCCGCGAACTGTTTGGCGGGGCTAATTCGTATTGGGTAGGAGCAGAACGCGAATTCTCGGTCTTCTCATTCTTCTTTTGGTACAGTAGATCTGAGGGTTTTCTTGAGACGCAAAGCAAATCCAGGGTGGCTTTTAGCCACGATTGCGGTCTGGCTGGTGGCGGTCATTATGGGGATGGCTGCGCTATATAACTACAGCCACACTCCCGGTGCCGTCGGCTCCAGCACCAACTGGCCGATCGCCAGTCAGCTTCGGCACGATGAGATAGTGCCGACACTGGTAGTGGCTTTGCATCCCAAATGCAGTTGTTCCGAAGCGACCGTTACAGAGCTCTCGCGCGTGCTGGCGCAAGTTCCTAAATTGCGGGTGTATGTCCTGGCTGTTTTCCCCGACGAGCAGACAGCGGCGGATTGGAAACAGACGCCGCTGCTTCGCCGAGCTGCGCAATTGGCTCCGGTAAAGCTAGTCCTGGATCCCGGCGGCGTCGAAGCGAAACGCTTTGGAGCGCAAACCAGCGGGTATGCAGTGCTGTTTGGGCCCAATGGTCAGCGTCTCTTTGGCGGAGGCATCACTGACGCACGCGGCCATGAAGGAGATAATGCCGGAGAAGAGGCCCTGATTCAGCTGGCGATGGGTCAGGCATCGGATTTTCAACAATCCTCGGTTTTTGGCTGCTCGTTGTTTGAAAATACCCTGCCGGCCGAGCTTCGAAGCGCGTCCAGCGTTGGAGGTATGCAATGAGCACGACAAGCCTTGCCCCCTCCGTCCACACCGAGAGCGCCCGTGGTATCGAGCTATTTCAACTGCACCTGGAATCGCAGCATCGGCGAACGGATCGGCTTTTTGCATCGCTGCTCATCCTAGAGTGGCTGGCCGGGATTATTGCGGCTCTGGTGATTTCTCCCAGGAGTTGGCGCGGCGCAATTAGCCAGCCGCATGTCCACGTTTACGCGGCGGTTTACTTGGGCGGCTTGATCGTCTTGCTTCCGGTCTGGTTGGCCTTTTGGATGCCGGGGAATGCGATCACGAGATATGTCGTTGCCGTAGCGCAGATTCTTTTTTCGAGCTTGCTAATCCATCTGATGGGTGGGCGGATCGAAACTCACTTCCATATCTTTGGATCTTTGGCGTTTCTTGCCGCCTATCGCGATTGGCGCGTATTGGTTTTGGCTTCCCTGGTGGTTGGATTGGATCACCTGCTCCGCGGAATGCTCTGGCCGCAATCGGTTTACGGCGTACTCGCCGGTGCTCAGTGGCGCTGGGTGGAGCATGTCGCATGGGTCGCATTCGAAGATTTCTTTTTGATTATTCTGATTCGTCAGAGCCTTTCGGAAATGCAGCAAGTCGCGCAGCGGCAGGCCGAATTGGAAGTGGCCAAAGAGCAGGTGGAGTGCGCTAACCGCGCCAAAAGCCTGTTCGTGGCGAACATTAGCCACGAAATTCGGACCCCGCTGACCGCCATCCTTGGATACACCGAACTAATGGGAATGGATCCACAGCGCTCGCGCGAGGTCGCAGAATACGTGCGAACCATCCAACGAAACAGCGAGCATCTGCTCTCGCTGCTGAACGCGGTGTTGGACTTGTCCAAGGCCGAAGCGGGTGGAATGACTGTCGAATCGGTTTCGTGCTCCGTGCGGGACGTAGTGGAGGATGTGGCCGAAGCGCTGCGACCCCGGGCGGATGAAAAGGGGCTGTGCTTGGAGGTGCAGACCGATGCCAATGTGCCGCAAAGCATTCAAAGCGATCCAACGCGCCTCAAGCAGGTGCTGATGAATCTTCTCAGCAACGCCATCAAATTCACCTCCGCCGGGCACGTGCGGGTCCATGTCAGGATCGACGCCAACCAAACCACCGACGGTGTACGGCGTATGGCAATCGATGTGATCGATACCGGGATCGGCTTGAGTGAAGAACAGCAGCAGCGTTTGTTTCGGGTTTTTACTCAGGCGGATGAATCGACCAGTCGGCGTTATGGCGGAACTGGGCTTGGGCTCGCAATCTCCAAGCGGCTGGCAGAATTGCTCGGTGGCACGATCGTCGTCCTAAGCACGCCAGGCAAAGGAAGTCGGTTTACTCTCAACCTCAATGTCCGTTCCTGTCCCGCGCGCACGAAGAACATCGTAGACACACCTGCAGCCGGCGCGGCGGGGCAAGCCACTCCGTGTCTCAACGCTAGGGTGCTATTGGTCGATGACGCAGAGGAAAACCGCCGATTGTTCGTGCGTTTGCTCAAACGCTTCGGTGCCGAGGTCGAAGCCGCTGAGAATGGCGCCGAGGCTGTGCAGAAGCTAATGACTTCTACCAGCAACCCATTTGATGTCGTGCTGATGGACATGCAAATGCCGGAGATGGACGGCTTTGAGGCTACTGCCATGCTGCGGCGCCAAGGCTATAAAGGCCGCATCGTCGCAGTGACCGCATTTGCCTCACATGAGGATCGTGCCAAATGCTTGGCCGCTGGGTGCGACGATTACCTCGCTAAGCCGTTCTCATTCCCATCGCTGCTTGAGAAGATTCGGAACCGTCAAGGACAGCCGTCCGAACCTGCGCTGGTTTAGGAAGTGTCACAAAACTTCTCGGCGAGTTTCGATCAGCATTTCCTCGATTGCCAGTGGTGTTGCCGCAACAATTAGCTGTTACTCTGTGCTTGCAGGGACTAATAGGTTATAGGCAGATGCATGGTGGGACGCGTCTAAGCTTCAGGCCGCAGGATCTCCCACTACGATTGAAACAATTCTTTTTGTCGTTGGGCACAAGTGAAGTGTCAGATCGCTACCGAGATACCATCAGGGGATACACGCGAAGCACTGCGAGCCTAAGTCACCCAAGGCGCGCTATCTACCAAAGCATGCACGGGATAAAGAGGGATCAGGGCGCATCGGGGTCATTTGAAGTAACTTCCACTCTGATCTTGCCGGTCATCAACGCAACGATTGGATCGAGCTCCCCCAAAACATAGTGCCCCTTCGCTATGCGATGTACTGGGGTGTCATCATCGGCGACAGTTCTATGGTTGACGGGTGTTCGATTGCGCATCGCTGATGGATCATCGGTCCCAACATTTGGGATCAAATCCCAGTGCTGCCAGATTTGGCAATGCAAAGTCTCTTCGATGGCATGCTGAGAATCCCCAAACAGACGACGTTCGACGTTGGTCTGCGCGATAACGATCCAAATTATGCCCGGCCGCCATAGCGAAACGGAATCGATGAATTCGGGAAAACTCATTGAGTTTTCATGCAGCATGATCATCAGTTCTTTCCCAAATTGTGCACGCGGCATAAAGCGAACGATCCTCGATTTGATGGACAAGACCCGCGCGGGATTGTTTTGGCCAATCGACCTGATGGTATTATGCTATGTAATCCGCGGTTTCTTAGAAAAAGGCCCCCCCTACTCTTCCACCCGCCGATATTTTTATGCGCTTGCGCCGCACTCCGGACAACGATCGGGTGAGGCGCGCAGGTCGTAGCCGCAGTCGGCGCAATGACCATCACGCGTACGGCGTTTAGCCCGATGGAACTGAATCGCCCATGCCGCTAGAAGTGGCAACGTCAGCACGACGATCAGCCAATGCGGGAGGTAGATCAGGTGATACCGCTGGCCACCGTATTTCCAGCCGGGTTTCCCCCCCCGGGAAAGGCCTAGGTGGCTCGCCCACTCAGCTGCGGTCGGCGTTTGGCCCTCGCGGTAAGCAATCCCCCAACGGGGAATTCCATGCCAGCCTGCCACGCGTAATTCCTCCCACAATCCTTGGATGTAGTCGGGACTGGCATAGGTCCATGCTTGCAGACGCCGTTTAGGCACCTGGGGAGAGTCTTCATAGAAGCGGAGCCCGATCAGGTTCTTTTCGCAGATAGCGTGAACCACCCATTCATCGGTCGTCCAACCGGCGCTCACTGCCGTGCGAGAGTTGATGAGCCAGAGGATCAGAGTGGCCGCGCAGAGCAGCGCAGACACTGCGGTCGTGAGCTTGAACAGCCAGCCCCGCAGGCGTTTCATGGTGGCGATTGTAACACGGGGCTGGTCCGTGTGGCTGCGGGTTATGCGAGGGCTGAGCTACCCATGGCGCCGCCGCACCTCAGCGACCGAGTTGGTTACGAGTTGCTTGAGTACCGACTTGTCGAGATCGGCCAGTTGTTTGAAGTACAGGCAAACCTTTCCCATCCTATGCTTGCCCAGCTTGGATAATAGGGACTTCTGTCTTCCTCCCTCGGCAAGCACGTACAGCACTAACTCGCGGCCACGAATGGCGAAGCCGGCCAGCGGGGCCTCGCCGGTGTGCCCACTCTCGTAGGTGTACCGGTAGGAACCATAGCCGACGATGCTGGGCCCCCACATTTTCGCCGGTTGTTTGGTGACCTTCTCGAGCAGCGCCATCAGCTCTCGGCAGTCGATTTGCTGCCGTTCATTGGCTCTTGAGCCGATGTAGTCATCGACGCTGGCGTCGGTGGGCTTGGTCTTGTTCTCAGCCATGCTGCGACCTCTGACAGTGCATCCTGCGGCTCTTAACGTCATGTCGTCAGCGGCCGTTATCCAGCACCGCCAGAGGCTCGTCGGTACCAGGCTCGCGAGCCCTCAAACTCCAGTAAGAGCTCCCCCTGATCATCGATCCCGTAGCGCGTCCGATTCTCCGCGGGCGCAGACGGCTGGTTGGAGACAATTTCCGCGCCTTGCACGTTGTACGTTAGATGCATGATCTGGCGACGATCGTTCTGCTTGATCGTGTACGTGAGCTTACCGTCGGCGGCGAACTCCATCTCAACACCTTCGCCGACGTCCATCGTCGGGTCCTCGGATCGGACAAGCAACCAACGTCCGTGAAGGCGGGCGTCGTCTCCACGTTGCCGACGTTTGAAGATGCTGAAGAGTCCCATGTGTAGATCCCCGTTGATTATTTTGACCGGTGGCGCAACATAACGTCAGCACGGTCTGTTCATTGTACCGACATATCGGCACTGCGCGGATCACTGCCTCATCTACCCCTGCGCATGCTGCCGATGTTCCTCCCAGTTCGCCAGGTACACCTTGGCCGCATCCGGCTAACTGTTTGGCTTACACTCACCGCGAGCTTGTTGTGGCTGGTGGAGTACCGCGGTTACGAGTGGACTGACTGACCCCCCCCTCTCTTCGGCGGGCCAATGAACTGATTTGAAAGTGCTGGGACCTTTGTCCTGGGCTCAGACTTCCTAGTCCGCGCAAGACCCCTAAAGGGCCTGCCTATTCATGTTCGGTGACGAATAAGGAATCAGCGCCCGCCGGGCTGCTTTTGGAGCGTTTGCGAAAGATTTTTCTTTGGCGGTAAAACCGGACAAATCGGTATGATTCCCTTCGTGCCTGCGGTCGCTGTCAGGACCGCACGCATGCACTTCGGTCTGACGTGCCACGATTTGTGCTGTTCATTTCTGAACCAACGAGGGAGCCTATGCGCCGTTTCAACCCTTCGTCCCCATTTGCCGTCCGCTGCAAGATTGCTCCGAGGTCATTGATCGAGCGGATGGAGCCGCGACTGCTGATGGCCGCCACCTTGCTCAAAGATATCAATCCCGGCAATGGCGCCTCGTTTCCGCTTCGATTCACAGAATTCAACAGCCTGACCTACTTTCAGGCGGACGATGGGGTGCACGGCGCCGAGCTGTGTTCCAGCGATGGGACGCCGGCGGGAACAAAGCTAGTCACCAACATCAACGAAGTGGCCAAGGCCGGCGGGATCGGTGGCGATCAAAGCTCCGACCCGGATTTCCTGGTGGCTGGCGGAGACCAACTCTTCTTTTCCGCCGACGATGGGGTTCACGGATCTGAGCTGTGGTGGACCGACGGCACGGATGCAGGAACCGGGGGATTCGACATCAATATCAGCAGTGCCGGCGCGGACTCGCGGCCGCAGGAGCTGATTTATCTACCCAAAATCGGCAAGGTCATTTTCAGCGCCAACGATGGAGTGAATGGCCGGCAACTGTGGGTAAGCAATGGGACGGCTGTGGGCACTACGATGCTCGGGCCGTTCGGCGCGAATTTTAATCCCAGTCTTCCGGTGGTGCTGGGCAACTCGATCGTCTTCTGGGGCACCGGCGCCGCGGGAACCGAGCTGTGGATCAGCAATGGAACCACCGCCGGCACGCGCCAGATTCGCGACATCAATCCCGCGGGGAATGCCGGCCCGACGACCATGGTGACCGTCGGCTCGCATGTGCTTTTCGCTGCCAACGACGGGTCGCATGGATTCGAGCTGTGGCAAACGGACGGGAATACCGCGGCGTTGATCGACGACATCAATCCAACGACCGATCCGGATACCGGCGAAAACCTCAGCTCCTTCCCGGCGAAATTCACCGTCGTCGGAGATGAAGTGTTCTTCCGGGCGACCGATGGAGTTCATGGGCCGGAGATCTGGAGCGTCAAGAACGGCATTGCCGCGATGATTCGCGACATCAATCCCGGTTCGGCGGCGTCTGATCCCACTTTCTTCATTGCATTCAATGGGAAGGTCTATTTTCGTGCAAAGGACGGAGTTCACGGCGATGAGCTCTGGAGCGCCGATCACAACGGTGCATCACTGATCAAAGACATCGATCCCGGAGCAAGCGGATCCAACATCGGCAGTCCGGTGGCGCTGGAAGATAAGATTTACTTCAGCGCCGATGATACAGCCCACGGAGATGAGCTCTGGGAGAGCGACGGCACGGCCGGCGGCACGGTGATCCACAAAGATATCAATCCAGGGACCAATGATTCGTCGCCTTCGGAGCTGGTGAACATTTCGGACCAGCTCTATTTTTATGCCGACGACGGCAGCCATGGCTATGAACCCTGGGCCACGGAGAAGGGTGTGTCGGGTCGCGTTTTGGTCCGCGCGGTCGAAGGAAAGGCATTCAGCGGCTCGGTCTATTTCTTCAGCGTGTCCGATCTCAAGGCATCGGCCAGCAACTACACCGCGACGATTTATTGGGGGGACGGCGAAACCTCCAGTGGCACGATCAAGGCATCAACCAAAACCTCGAGTGCGGCGTTTTTTGCAGTCAGTGGCACCCACACCTACGACGAAGAGGGTGGCTATCCGATCGTGGTCAAAATCCACAACGTGAAAAAGAAGACCGATACCACCGGCGCCGTCAATCTGAGTCATGCCACTGGCGATCAATTCGAGGGAACCGTCGCCATCGATCCGACTGACCCCAAACGCATCTACGTTCGATCCAACAACGGAACCCTGGGCGACTTTTCCTCGTACACCACCAACGGAGGACTCACCTGGACGAGCAAATTCGTGGGCAAAGGCACGGACAAGCTGCCCGCCAGCAATGGTGATCCAAAGGCTGCCTTCGATCAGTACGGCAACCTCTTCGTCAGCCACCTCTCTTTGGATGCAAAGAAAATCATCATTCTGCTGAGCAAGGACGGCGGCAAAACGTTCACGGTGTTGACGAGCCTGACCGCCAACCAGGACATCAACGGATTGGATCAACCATCCATCGCCGTTGGACCGGGTCGTGATGGAGAAGATGGAAGTCTGTGGTGCTCGTTTAAGAGCCTGCGCGATCAGATTGTTCTGGCGGGCGCGAGCGTTACCGGGCTGGGGAAAGTGGGAAGCTTTACGCAGCAGACCGTGGCCGGTTCGCTTGCCGGCAACTTCGGCGACGTCGCCGTGGGACCCAAGGGCCAGGTCATGGTCAACTGGCAAAGCCCGCCCGCCGGCAACTCATCGGCGGAAATCCAAGTCGCAACCGACTTCGACGGGCTCGGGCCGAAAAAAGTCACCAAGGGCTTTCGGGTCATCACCACCAACGTTGCGGAGCGCGCCATCCCGGCCCAGCCGATTCGCACCGTGGACGCCGAAGCCAATCTCGCTTTTGACCGCAGCGGCGGCCGGTACGATGGATGGCTGTACATGGCGTACACCAACGCCCCCAGCACCACCAGCGTCGATACCGACATCTACATCATCGTCTCCGAGGACGACGGAGAAACCTGGCGAGCACCGCTGCGCATCTCCGACGACACGAAGCACCGCAGCCAGTTCCTGCCCAGCATCGCGGTCGATGACGAAACCGGGCAGGTCGTAGTTTTCTGGCACGATGCGCGAAACGATCCGAACAACGTGTCGGCCGATGTGTTTGCGACCATGTCCAGCGACGGCGGAAAGACCTGGACCGACAACATCCAGATCAATTCCGGCGCTTCCACCCCGAGCAGGGGCTCTCCCAATGACTATGGCGATTACACCAGCGTGGCGCTGTTCGATGGTCTGCTGGTCCCGGTCTGGGCGGATAATTCCAAAGGCCTGGGATCCAATCCCGCCATTCCCACCTTCGACATGGCCGCCAATTGCATCACGGTGGCGCAAGTGGAGGATGCTCCATTGCACGCCACCAAAAAGGACATCACCGTTGCACGCTATCGGAGTGCTACGGCGGTGGTGGCCACGTTCACGGACGAAAACCCCAAGCCGGAAATCAAGGACTTTTCTGCAAAAATCGACTGGGGCGATGGCAAAACCTCCACCGGCAAAATCTCGGCCAGTGGAAAGGGGTTTAAGGTCAGCGGCACGCATGTGTACACGACGCTGGCGGCGTCCGTGAAAGTTCACGTCACGATCTCCGACATCGGGGGCAGCACGGCCGAGGTGGAAGGGACGGCTGTCCTGATCAATCCTCCGGCCGCCCCGATTGCGGCCGTCGGAGCCGATGCGGGAGGCAAGCCCACAGTGCTGGTGATCGATCCGCGGTCCGGCGCGACGGTCGGCACGTTCCAAGCGTACGACGCATCCTTTAAAGGGGGCGTTCGGGTCGCGGTCGGCGACGTCAATGGCGACTCGTTCCTGGACATCATCACCGCGCCCGGACCCGGCGCGGGCGCGTTTGGCCAGGTCCG
>JADMIO011251702.1_pt1 | contig 17845 bp, 14 predicted proteins | sample 8958161 | NCBI WGS metagenome assembly JADMIO01 (sample SAMN16585339, study PRJNA669376) | soil metagenome | isolation source: Crop rotation soil | place: USA: Cullars Rotation, Alabama | collected 2011
CGCGACAACTTGTCCACGTGGAATTCTAAGCTTAGGATCCCAATGTGCTGGAAAGATCGCCACCGCGATCCCACCCTTCGCCGTCCCGTCGAGCTTCGTCAACACGATCCCCGTCACGCCCGCAACTTTCAAAAACTGTCGCGCCTGTTCGAGACCGTTCTGCCCGGTCACCGCATCGACGACGAGCAATGTCTCGTGCGGCGCACCTTCAACTTCGCGCGCCGCCACACGCTTCATCTTCTCCAGTTCCGACATCAAGTTTGACTTCGTGTGCAACCGGCCCGCAGTATCGACGATGAGGACTTCCGAGCCACGCGCCTTCGCAGCCTTGAGCGAATCGAAAAGCACCGCCGCCGGATCAGTTCCCTGCTTCTGCTGGATCAGCGGCACGCCCGTGCGCTCCGCCCAGATCGCAAGCTGGTCCGACGCCGCCGCGCGAAACGTATCCGCCGCGCAGATCAAGACATCATTGCCCTCGGCCTTGATCCGTTGCGCGAGCTTACCGATCGTCGTCGTCTTCCCGACACCGTTAACACCGACGATCATCATCACGTATGGCGCCACGCCTTCCGGAACACTCATCTCCGAAGCCACACCCTGACGCTCCGACGCCTGCAAGATATTCAGCAGCTCCGTCTTGATCGCTGCCTTCAATGCGTCGAGATCGTTGATCTGTTTGCGCGCGATGCCACGACGAACTGTTTCGAGAATCTCCAGCGTCGTCTGTACGCCGATGTCAGCCGCGATCAAAACTTCTTCGAGCTGGTCCAGCAACTCCTCGTCGATCTGCTTGCGACCGGCAAAGACGGTGTCGAGCTTGTCTGACAGAGACTCGCGCGTCGCTGCAACTGCACGACGAAAACGCGCCGAGAATTCCTGCTCGAGTGCAGCTTCCTGCGCTTGCAGTTCCTCAATCGAGCGATCGAGTCCGAGTATCGAACTCGAAAAAGTAGATCTCGACGGCACAGGCTCCGGTTTAACCGTCTCTCGAGGAGGTTCGACGCGAGGTTGCGGAGGTTCCACTCGAGGCTGAACGGGAGTTTCGACAGGTGGCGGCGGCGCCGGCGTTTGTTGCGTTACTTGCGGTTCAGGTTTGGCTTCGCTTGGCTCATTCAGACGCAGAGAGACGAAGTCATCCTTTTTTCTTCTCCAAAAAAGTCCCATGTGTGCCGCAGATTATAACCACAGATCCGCGGCTTAACTAACGCCCACCAATTCAGGCTGTGGAACTGCTGGTTTTGGAGCAGGCTTTCTGAGTTTAACCACGCCCGGTCTGATCTGGCCTTCCTTGCACGCTTCCGAGAACGCGGCCACCACGGCGGGATCGTAACGCGTCCCGACAAAGCTCTCGATGCGCGCGAGCGCGTCGTCAAACTTCATCGCCTTCTGATACGGACGATCGGTCGTCATCGCGTCAAACGTGTCGGCCACCGCGACAATCTTGCCCATCAGCGGAATCTCGTCGCCCTTCAAGCCCTGCGGGTAACCCATGCCATTGACCATCTCGTGATGCATGTACATGCCCGACAAAAACTCCTTCATCGCCGGAATCTGCGACATGATCTTGTAGCCCTTCTGCGGATGCCCCTTCATGATCTCGTACTCCTCATCCGTGAGCGCCGCGGGCTTCTTGAGGATCTTGTCGTCGATCGAGATCTTGCCGACGTCGTGTAACAGCGCGCTGATCCTGATCTTCTCGACTTCATCGTCCGAAAGACCGAGACGCTGCGCTATCGCCATCGAGAAACGCGAGACGCGCTCGGAATGGCCACGCGTGTACGGGTCTTTGCCGTCAATCGCAGCGGCGAGCGCTTTGACCGTGCCGATGAAGAGCTCGCGGTTCTCCTGTGCGGACTGTTGCAGGTCACCGATGAAGCGCTCGATCTGGTCGGTCATTATGTTGAAGGAGTTGCCGAGATCGCCAAGTTCCGTGCGACTCCTAACTTCGATTCGCGTGGAGAAGTCGCCAGAAGCAATGCGATGCGCACCGCCTGCGAGTTCCTGAACGGGACTTGTCAGCTTCTTCGCGAAAAAGATTCCGATCAAGAGTGTCAGCAAAGCGGCAATGAGACTGATCCAGAGCGTTTGCCAGCGCATGTCGGAGACTGACGCGAGGGCCGCCGCTTCGTCCTGAATCGCGATTACGCCCAGCCGTGAATTTTTATCGAGTTCGGCGGTCGCGTATGAACCGAGCATTTCCACCGTTCGACCATCGCGAGTCGCAGAAAACGGCGCCAACGCCGATTGCACTTGCGCGCCAGACTCCAGCCAGTCTTGCACGACTTTCAAATCGGTCATCGGCTTTTCGGAAAACGCGACACTCTGTTCAGGATGAGCAACCGCGCGCCCGTTTTGATCGACCACGAACACCACAGGCAATCCCGCGTTCAGTAATTCGCGCTCGCTCTTTGAAGTCGGTTGTTGCACCGCATGGAACACTTCCTGAAACGACACAATCGCGACGACTGCCGCCACCACTTCCTGATTGTTCGCACCGCCAAGCACCGGCTCAGCAATCGTAAGTGCCATCTCCTGTGCGGAACGGATGATCTGCGGACGGCTGACGACCAGGCCGCGTCCGTTCATCTTCGCCAGCACCTCGCTCACGCGGGCGTCGACTTCCTCGAGCTTGATTGCTTCGGGCTGAAAAGCGCGGTGCAGCGTGCCATCGACCGGCCAGAGCGCCAGCGCAATCAGATTTGGATCGTCTTGAAGGGTCTTTTCAAGGCGATCGTTGTAACCGGCGTCGTCCAGCGCCTGAATACCCCCGGAAATCTCGAAAGCGCGGGCGAGACCGGTGACGACGTCGCGATAGCGCTGGCCATATAGCTCAATCTGGCGGGCCTTGTCCTGCACGAGCTGGGCCTGGTAGCGGCCTTCGACGGAGCGCAGTTCGTCGGCACTGCGACCGGAAAGGATGTAACCGGTGAAGGCGAGCGGCAGCAAGCCGACCAGGAGCAGGACTCCGAGGACTATGTAGAGGAGACGGATTCGTCCGAGTTTTTCGAGCATTTGTGGTTCTGGCGGTACAATCGACGGCAGGCTGCTCGGGCATCTGGCCCGGGCGTTCCGCTATTATTGTCGAGCCTAACAGCGGTGTCAACGAGTTTTAACACTTCGCTGCGTCGTTGCGTCGCTGCGTGAGAAAACTTCTCGCGCGGCGGCGCAACGGCGCAGCGAATTTTCTCGACTCCTGAGGACTGGTGGACGTCTAAACGCTGAGCCATGGAAACTTTGGCTACCGACGAGATCATCGTTGAACGTGCCCTGACCGGCGATGCCGAGGCTTTTGGCGAGCTCGTGCGTCGCTGGGAGCGTCGCATTTTCGCGCTCACGTACGGCATGCTCGGTCGCGAAGAAGACGCCCGCGACGCCACTCAGGAGACCTTTCTCGCCGCCTTCCGGAACCTGCGCGGCTTCCGTGGCGAAGCGAAAGTCTCCTCATGGCTGCACCGGATCGCCGTCAACCAGTGCATCTCGCGGCAGAGACGCTCGAAAGTCCGCAGCGAGTCTGCACTCGAGGACGAGCACGAAACGACTAGCTTTGCCACGTCGTGGAGCTACTCGCCCGCGCACCTCGCTGAAGGTCGACAGGAGACTGCCGCCGTGCGTCGCGCGATAAACAGTCTGCCGCTCGAGTTACGGCAGGTGGTGGTGATGAAGGAGTTTGAAGAGCTCACGTTCCGTGAGATCGCGGACGCGCTCGATCTGCCGCTGAGCACTGTCAAGAGCCGGCTGTACACGGCGTTGAAGCAGTTGCAGATGCGGCTACAGAAGTTCGAAAGCAGGAATTGAGATGAACGAAAGACAGAACTCTCCCACTTGTGAACGCGGATCAGATTTGATCGCGTTCCTCTACGGCGAAGTCGACGAGCGCGAGGCGCGTGACTTCCAGCTTCACTTACAGCAATGCAGCAGTTGTCGTGAGGAAGTTGCGTCGTTGGGTGTCGTGCGTGAGTCGATCACCGCATGGCGTGATGAAGCCCTCGCTGGCTTCGTTTCTTCGCCGGTAGCAACACAACCACAGAAGAAGTCAGCCCTCGCTGCGTTGCGCCAGTTTTTCGATCTGTCGCCGTTGTGGTTAAAAGGCGCGACAGCGTTTGCGGTTGTCACGTTCTGTGTATTGGTTGGATTGGTCGTGTTCAGAAACAACAACAATCACGTGTCCTCAACAAACGTTAACTCAGGAGCTATTTACACTGCGCAGGATGTTGATCGCATGGTGAAAGAGGCGCTTGCGCAACAGTCGCCGGTGAAGCCACCAGCGGAGATTAAGTCAGAGGTTGTTGTTGCAGCCAAGCCTCCAAAAACGACAGTGAAGAGCGCGCGCGTTACTTCACGGCCGCTGTCAAAGGAAGAACGCGAACAGTTGGCGGCCGAACTGAGGCTGGTTTCGAGCGATGATAACGCAACGCTTAATCTACTCGGAGATCGGATTAATCAATGAGTTTTCTCACGCAGCGGCGCAACGGCGCAAAGAATTTCGTGTCTTCCGTTGCGCCGCTGCGTCGCTGCGTGAGAAATCCATTTTTGAGGTGCAAATGACATCACGAATATTGGTCTTGTTAGCAGCCATTTTACTCATCACCAGCTCCAGCTACGCGCAAGAGCTCACCGCGCCCACTCCCGATCCGATCGAACAACTGCGGCTGACGCCCGAACAGCGCCAGCGCATCCGCATGATCTTCGAAGAGAACAAAACCGAGCGCCAGTCGATCAATCGCCGCGTCCGTGAAGCAAACGTCGCACTCGATCAAGCCCTCGATGCTGAAGCCGTTAATGAAACAGTTATTGATCAACGACTAAACGAACTCGCCACCGCTCAAGCCGCCCAGATGCGGATGAGGATTTATACGGAGTTGAAAATCCGTCGCGAGCTGCGCCCCGAACAAGTAGCCACTCTGCGTCAACTGCGATTACAAGCCAGAGATTTTGTTAACGGTCAACGTCCGCTAAACCGGCGCCCACTCAATCCTCAGCGCCGCAACCTCCCTCGGCAACCCTAACGGCGCGGAGTTGTTTTACAGGAGTACAGGATTACCACATAATCCTTTAGCTTGACGCCCCGCGTACAATTTGCGCATGATAGGCCGCTCTTCTAAACGCGCAGCCTAAAACTACTTAACGCTCTGGCGCAACCGAAAGACCGAGTCTGATTAGCTCTCCATGAACTTCGCCACGCGCGGCCTGCTCGAGCTGCAAGAGACTACGCTTTTAGCTGCTCGCGCTTTTCGCGGTATTTTCAAACGGCCCCGTTATATACCCGAAACCATCGCCCAGATGGATGCGATCGGTGTCGGCTCGTTGGCCATCATCATTCTCACGGGCTTTTTCACCGGGGGCGTGCTTACTGTTCAAACGTTTCCCACGCTAAAAAGCTACGGCGCACAATCACAGACAGGCTACCTCGTCGCCGTTTCGCTCGTGCGTGAGCTCGGTCCCGTGTTGTGTGCACTCATGGTGACCGGCCGCGTCGGTTCCGCAATCTCCGCCGAGCTCGGCTCGATGGTTGTGTCGCAACAGATCGACGCGATGCGCGCGCTCGGAACCGATCCGGTGCGCAAGCTCGTCGCTCCACGTTTGTGGGCTTTGCTCGTGAGTCTCCCGCTGTTGACGGTGCTGGCTGACGTGCTCGGCATCTTCGGTGGCTGGGTCACGGCTGTCGCACTCTACTCTATCTCATCAAGCGTTTTCATTTCGGCCGTGCGCGACGGCATCACTACTGACGACCTGATCGGCGGCGTCGTCAAACCGCTCGTCTTTTCACTAATCATCGGCACGATTGCGTGTCGCCAGGGACTCAGCACGGAAGGCGGAACTGTCGGCGTCGGCCGCTCGACCACGCGGGCCGTCGTGCTCGCCTCGATTATCGTCATTATTGCGGACTACTTTCTCGCGAAAGCGCTTCAGGTTATTCTAGGGACCTCGTAGTTCTCTAAATGTCAGCCGAGATAGACACAACTGGATCCAGTGTAAGCGAGAATGCTGCGGAGTCGACTTTTCACGAAGTTGACGACCGCGAGCGGGCTATACCCGCGATCGAGTTTCGCAACGTCGTGCTTGCTTTTGACGAGCGCATCATCCTGAACGACCTGAGCTTCAAGGTGATGAAAGGTGAGACGAAGATCATTCTCGGCGGTTCGGGCGGTGGTAAGTCGACGATCATCAAGCTCGTCCTCGGTCTGCTAAAACCCGATTCTGGACAAGTGTTGGTGGAAGGCGAAGATGTCACCGATTACAGCGAAGATCAGATGATGCGCGTCCGCAAGAATATCGGGATGGTTTTTCAGGAGGGCGCACTCTTCGACTCGCTTTCGGTTTATGACAACGTCGCGTTTCGACTGCACGAACAGGGCGTGCCCGAAGATGAAGTCGAGCCTGAAGTTCGTCGCATGCTGCGGTTCGTTAATCTCGAAGACGCGATCGACAAGATGCCAATCGAGCTTTCAGGCGGCATGCGCCGGCGTGTCGGTATCGCACGCGCCCTCGTCGGCGATCCAAAGATCGTTTTGTTTGATGAACCGACAGCAGGTCTCGATCCGCCGACCGCTCGCACAATCTGTGAGCTCGCCATGAAACTTCGCGATCTTGAAGACGTGTCGTCGATCTTCGTGACTCACGAGATGAACAATCTTGAATACATCTGTTCCGAGTATGCGGTGGTTGACGAAGACGGCAAAGTTATTTTCGAGCGCGAAGGCGAGCGGCTTTGTCTCATCAACAGCAAGGTGATGATGATGCGCGAAGGCAAAATTATTTTCAGCGGAACGGATGAGCGACTGCGACGGGCAGAGGATCCGTACATCCAGAGATTTCTGCGGGGACATTAAAGAGAGAGTGAGGACAACGCCATGCCTCGATCAAACGCGAGTATCAGTTTCAGCCAGGTACGTGTCGGCATATTCGTGCTGGTTGCGATCGCCGTGCTCATCTTCCTCGTACTCAATGCTTCGGGCGACATCAATCCCTTCAGTAAAAAGTTGCACTTGAAAGCACGGTTCGTGGATGCGAATGGGTTGCGTGAAGGCTCGGAAGTACGGCTGGCTGGTGTGCGCGTTGGCAAGGTTGAGCGCATCGTGTTGCTTGAGCCGTCGCCGGTTCCCGGTGCACCGCGAGTGGAAGCACAGTTGACTGTTGATTCCACGATCGATGGTCGTCCGGCTAACGAGCGCATTCGTTCCGACTCACAGGCACAACAAGGGTCACCCAGTCTGCTCGGCAACGAGATGCTCATCAACATCACGCCGGGAACAGCGGTGGGCCAACCGGTCCAGGACGGCGCTCTTCTGCCGTCGTCGTCTTCAAATACTGTCAATGACTTCGCCACTTCAGGAACTGATCTGGCGCAGCGGCTGAGTAAACTCTCGGATGAGATCAACGGGATCGTTAAAGACGTAAAGGACGGAAAAGGTACTGTGGGACGTCTGTTCAGTGATGAGGCACTCTACAACAACCTGAACGCGACGATTCGCGAGACTGAAGACGTGATGACTGCGATCCGATCGGGCAATGGCTCGGCCGGACGTCTCATCAACGATCCCGCGCTTTACAACAACGCCAACGAAATTACCCTATCGCTAAAATCGATTGCCGACGACCTGCGTGCGGGCCGTGGCACCGCTGGTAAGCTTCTAACTGACGACGAGTTCTACAATCGCATCAACCGCACCGCCGACCGCCTCGATAAGTCAGTCGATCAAATAAATCTCGTTATCGCTGACATCAACGCTGGCCGCGGCACGCTCGGCAAACTCATCCGCGACGAGCAAATCTACAACGACGCTCGCGCGGCCATCGCGCGCTTCAACACCACCGCCGAACGCATCGACAACATGGTCGCCGCCGCCCAGCGTGGCGAAGGCACCGTAGGCAAACTACTCAACGACGACACGCTCTACACCAACGTCAACCAACTCTCCTCTGAAGGCGTAAAAATGATCTACGACTTCCGCCAAAACCCGAAGAAGTATCTGACAATCAAGCTCGAGCTGTTTTAGCCACAAAAGGCACAAAAACACATAAAGAAGAATTCAATCAGTTTAGTGACTGGTTCTCCTTTATGTGTTTTTGTGCCTTTTGTGGCTAACGAGGGGAGGTTGAGCGGGGTGCGCTGAGTTGTTTCAGGAGCTCGCGGACGGCGACGTCGAGTTGGGAGTCGCGGTCGGTTAGGGTTTCGCCGATGGGGCGCGTGACTTCAATGTCGACGGGGCGCGGGTGGCGCTCCATGTTGGTGCCGTCGTTCGCTGTGATTTTCATGCGCGGCAGGCGAAAGGCGGTGCCGTCGATCAGCGACTGGTTCCATGTGTAGATGATCCAACCCGCGGTTGGTTCGCCGACGACCTGGCCCAGGTGCAAGGTGCGGTAGCCTTCGGTGAAGTCTTCAGCGTCGGAGAGGGAATGCTGGTTGGTGACGAGAATGGTCGGACGATTGAGCGCTCGCTGGCCCAGCACTGTGCGCGCGGGTGTGGCGCTCGTGCCGCGCAGCGTCATCGTTAAGTAGCCGCGTCGCGCGAGAACATCGATCGCGTAGACGTTCACGAAGCCGCCACTGTTGTTGCGAATGTCGATCACTACACCGTCTTTCGCATAGTTCTCAGCATCGAGATCGATGTGTAACTGATTGAGCGACGCCTGCGACATGTCGAACATGTGCGCGTAACCGAGACGGCCATTGCTGATCTTCGACACGTACTGGCGGTTTCGTTCCACCCACTGCCGGTACATCAGGCCGCGCTCAGTCGCTCCGTTCACCGGACGAACGACCACTTCATGCTTGCCTGCACCGTCAGCACTCGAAGCGATAGTCAAACTAACCCGACGCCCGATCTTGTAGTTCAGAGTCTCATCGACGTTCGTAGTTTGATCGATCGCACGCCCATCGACGGCCAATAAGTAATCACCAGCTTTAACATTTCCGGCGATCGCCGCCGGACTCAACGCAATGACTTCCGTCACACGCAAACGCCCCGCAGTCTCATACTCACCACGGTCGAAACGCAAACCGATGCGTCCCGTTGTCGGCGCGTTTCCACCCGGAGGCGCTCCCGCGCCGAGGTGCGAAGCATTGAGTTCACCAACCATCAACTGCATCAAGCGGCGCATCTCGTCGGGCGTGCGCGAGCCCTCGATAAGCGGCTCATACTCAGCACGCACCGCTTGCCAGTTGGCGCCGTGATAGTCAGGGTCATAGAAGAAGTCGCGCAGATAGGACCAACCCTGTTTGAACACTTCCATCTTCTCGCGCGAAAAGTCGACATCCATTTCTGCCGTGACTGAAAGCGATCGGCTGCGACCTTCGAGATTGACGACGCCAATGCGGCCGTTCTCGATGAAGAAGATCTCTTTGTTGTCTGGCGAGAACTGCGCCCAGTTTTTGAAACCTGACGTCGAAGTCAACTGCTTCGCCACCGCAGGCTCGCGCGACAATTCATCGAGCGAGTAGACGTAGATGTTCGCCTGGTTCGCGGCATTCGCGACGAGCGCCACCCACTTTCCATCCGGACTGATCGTTTCATAACTCACGTCGAGACCGACAGGAACAAAGCTCAAGCGACGACGAATGTCGTCGAAGACGACCTGAACCGGCTTGGCAGCGGGACGTTTCTCGTCAGCAGGCGATGCTGACGGCAAAGGCGATGGCGCCGGTGTTTCAGTCGGACGCGGCTCGGGACGATTCGCGGGACTCACATTTCGCGGCGGCTCTTCGCGAAAGAGATCGCGAAACTGATCTTCACGAAAGCGCGGCGTGCGCGGAACGAGATCGATGCGCGCGAGTTGCGTGCTCTCAGTGCGCTGACCCGAATCGAAGAGGATGTACGCACCGTCAGGACTCCACGAAATCGTGTTGCTAAAAACGTTCGCGAGATAACTCGCCGCTCCGCTCGCGCTTCCATCGACTGCCACAACGTTGACGTTCTTGAACTGGTTCTCGGCGACCGGAACGTACGCAATCCACTTTCCATCCGGCGACCAGACGAACGGGCGATCGGAGCCCAACGGCGGACGTTCAAAGATCGCAGTCTTCACAACGCGATCTGTTTTTGCAGTGACGTCCATCACGCGCAGCTCTTTCGCGCCGCGGATGAATGCGAGCGATTTACCATCAGGCGAGAAGCGTGGCGTCGAGTCGTCCGCGGTGTCGCGCGTGAGTTGCGTCTCGGAATTGGTGGTGAAGTCATACAAGAAAAGGTGCGGTACGCCATCACGATCTGACACGTAGACGAGGCGACGACTATCAGGCGCCCACGCGATCTGATATTCCTCGGCCGAACTGTTCGAAACGCGCGCAGCATCACCGCCGTCACTTGCCGAAGCCGCAAAAACTTCGCCGCGAACTATGAATGCGACCTTCTTCCCGTCCGGTGACAATTGCATTTCGCTGATCTGATCGTTGAGCCGCTGTCTCTCGATCGCTGGTCCAGCCGATGCTCCGCGACGCGTAATCGCGACTTCGCTCGTCTTGCCACTCGCGGTGTCGAGTTTCCAGATCGCGAAGTTGTGCTCAAACACGACTTCACGTCCGTCGTACGAGATGCTGGGCCACAACACGCGACCGTCGGTGAAGCTTGAAACACGTTTGGCGTCAGAGCGGCCTGGCGCGGTGGTCCAGATGTTTTGTGCACCATTTTTGTTGCCGGTGTCGGAGCGATCTGAGACGTAGAATAACGTGCGTCCATCCGCACTCCACATCGGCCACAGTTCTTTCGCGCCGCCCGCAGCAGTGACGCGCTCGTAAGTTCCGGCGCCGCCGTCGAACGATCGCAGCAACCAGATTTCTGACTCGTCGATGTGGCTGTGGCCTTTGCGCCACCACTGGCCCGAGGCAATGCCGCGCGCTGAGAAAGCGAGCGTCTTTCCATCCGGCGAGGGCGCACAGAAAAACTCGTTCGTGTAACGGTCAGCGCTAACGGGCAGTGGCGTGCCGCCGTTTACACTGACGCGATAGAGATCGTTCAAACCACCGATGTCGCGGCTTGTTGAAGAGAAGTAGAGCCAGTGGCCGTCACGGGACCAGCCGTCGAGTTGATCGAGACCGTCGTCGAAGGTGAGACGCTTAAGATCGCCGGACGCGAGCGTGAGCAGATAGATGTCGCCGTTGCCGGTGCGCGACGAGATGAAGGCGAGCTGTCGGCCGTCCGGTGAATAGATTGGGCGAGCTTCGTTTGCTGCGTGCGATACGAGCAATGACGCGACACCGCCAGTGGCCGGAACGGTCCAGATATCACCCCCGGAAACGAACGCGATCTCTTTCCGATCGGGCGAGAGCGATGGCTCGGTGAAATACGGACGCGGCTCAGCGAAAATGACGATTGCGCTGCCTGCCATCAAAAGGATTACAAACAACAACTTCAACATGTCGGGCCTCCGAACATTACGGGTCAAATTATTGTTTCACGCAAAGACGCAAGGATCGCAAAGGCGCAAAGAAGATCTCAAACTATTCCGAATGCACGCACAGGAAACGTACCGAACTCTCGTACCTTCACCGGCACAGCGAAGAACTTGAAATCGCGATCCGGCAGCTCGCCGAGGCCGCAAAGATGCTCGACGATCGGAATATCGTGTCCGAGCAAAACCGTATGCGCAGGACGATTGCCATCGCGCGTCGCATCGATATTGAATGAATCGATTCCAACCAACGCGGCGGCATTCTTCGCGAGGTAAGTTGCCGCGCCTTCGTTGAGAAAGGGATGATTGCCGCTCGAGTATTCATCAGTGCGCCAGTGCTTGTCCCAACCGCTGTGGACCAGCACGGCCTTGTGTTTCACATCGATACCGTTGAAAACACTTTCATCGATCTCCGGCCGGGCGGGGCAACGCACGACAACGCCATCGAGATTTGCGATCGAATACAGATCGAGCCCGGCGAGATCCTTCCCACGCGCATACCGGTGAAAAGGACTGTCGAGATACGTGCCGGTGTTCGCGACCATCTCGATCTTCCCGATATGAAACTCCGTCCCCGGCGCGTAACGCGTTCTGGATTCCTCACGACTGAGGTGATCGCTGATCACCGGCCCTGGCAGACCCTTATACGTGATCATTCCGTGCTCAACTGTATGAGACAGGTCGATCAGCTTGTACTCACGCGACATCGTTAACTCCGTTTCTGTACGAGGACCTGAAAACTCGACGCCATTCCACCAGGCAAGATCATCTCGCGTGCGCCGGTCGTCAAAGACACCTTCTCGGCTTGAGATTCAGCATGGTCGAGTCGATACTGTAATTGATCAAGCAGATCCGCATTCAAAAGAAACTTATCCTGCGACGTGAAGTCGATCACATTCAAACCAAGCTTTTCACCAACAGTTCTGACATGAGTCCAGTTGACGCTGCTTGTTAGGTCATGCTCGCCCGGTTCAGCCAGTAGATTGTCGACAAAACCATGACGTGAAAAGCCGCGCAGCGTCCCATCTGGTCGAAGTGCCGGATCGTAAAGCTCATCAGCCTCAGCACCGTAATCGACCGTGACGACATACCCACGCTCAAGCTTCGCTCTGACCGCTCCAAACCAATCGTCGATCGCGAGATTAATCTCGACAGTCTGCCCCGGGGCGAGCTCGATCGACTGCGCGTTGATAAACTCTGCAAGACGAGGCGTCGATAACGTCCCGGTGGACCACACAAAACGCCCATCTGAATCGACGTCGACGTAAAGCTCCGACAATCCACCATCATCCATCACGATGCGATGGACCGGAAACGCATCAAGCAGTTCGTTTGAAAAATAAATGCCCGACCTAACAGAGACGCAACCCCACTCGGAACAAAACTGCACGCGCTCGCCAAACTCGCTCAACCGTTCCTGCGCACGCCGCCGAGCATCGTCACTCAACTCGTAAACAACGTATCGCACCGAAGCAAAACGCGACGGAAACTGATCTCGCAACGTCCGCAGCACGCCGGCTGCAAAGCTCCCGTCACCAGCGCCACACTCCACGATCGTCAATTCATCTAACTCTTCAGCGAGCTTAACGAAGTAACGCGCGAAGGTCGCGGCAAACAACTCACTGCGCTCGGGGCTCGTGCGATAGTCGCCTTCCCTGCCCCAACGCTTGTGATCCGATCGTTGATAATAGCCACCACTCGAATCGTAGAGCGCCGCCCTCATCCAATCGTGAAAAGTAATACTGCCTTCACGTCGAATTGATTCCCTTAAACGTTCGGCTAACGAAACCGGCAAGTAGAGATTTTCCTGCAGAACTAGTGTTCGGTGCGATCTTCCTTGTCGAGCAAGCGGGTCGTGTTTTCAGTGACGCTAGGCGGATTCACGAGCTCCGCCGTGTTTGGACGCGGTCGCCAACTCGGTTGCGATCGTATGGGCGGCGGTGGTAACGCATTGTGTTGCGCAGGTGGAGCGAATTGTTGCGGCATGTGCATCGGCGCTGGTGCTCCATAAAGGCGTGCCGGCTTCGGTGCGCCTTCTTCGAATACTGCCGCAAACAACATCCTTAATGGGCCACCCATAAAACAAATGATTGCGGCCAGGGCTGTCAGGATCTCGAGAAACCGCGAATCGCTGTAACTCGCGAATATACCGAGAATCGGTACGAGAACAGCGCCCGAAAGCAACAGCAGGCCACCTTGTTTCACGCCCTTCTTACGCGGTGAAACCGGCACGGGCTCATCGGGCGAGCGGTACATCGGCAGGTTGCCGCCGTTATGTAGCAACTGAATGACGCCATCGAGGGGGAAACCGCAACGAGAGCAGAAGCGGATGACTCCGGAAACTTGTTGCTGGCCGCATTGCGGACAAAACATGGGGACTGTTCCTCGCCGGACGGGCTGTTAGGTCGAGCTAGATAATAACATCGCTCGTCCCCGGTATTCACTAGCTTTAACCAGTGTCTTCAGTAACACGCTGACGAGCTGACGCGACTCACCCGAAGGTACCGCAATGTATTTGCTCAGCGCCGCATCATCGATCGAGTCGAACGTACGTTGCCGTGCCAGATCAACTTCATCCAAATACTCAACAACTCGATCAGCGTTCGAGAGTGTTTCAGGAAGCGTCCACTCGAAAGGATCGTCCCAAAGATTTGCGGTGAGCCCGCCGCACACCTGCTCGATAACAGCGGCGCTACGGACCAGATTTTCCGGTTGAACCGAACGGGCGAGATCTTTGAGACTAACGATCAACTCGGCGAATGCCTGATCAATCTGCTCAACGATCTCGCGGTCGGTTTTTTTAACCACAAATCTTATCTTGAGCGGCGATCGGTTTCTTCCAGCACAGTGCCAAAGCTACGACCGGCGAAGTTGAATCCGTTGTGTACATAACCTTTCGCCCCGACGTGTGAACCACGTGACGGAACGCCGAGTCTTGTTGCCACCCAGATCCGTCCAGTGCCGTCGTCAATCTCATAAGCACCGACGCCGAGCGCGCCGTAACTGTCAGTGACTCGACCCGCGATCCCGACTTCTTTGCCGCGATAACGATCCGGATTAGCGTTGATTTTCCTAATGTTTGTCTGGCTGGGGCAGGCAGTGAACAGCAGCGTCGCGCCGATCAGAACGAAGAAAACAGCAGCCTTTTTCAATACGATCATGGCCTTCTCCTCAAATGTTTGGACTCATCGAGGGAGAGGCCATGATGATACCAGAGCCATCCACAGATTACACAGACGTAAATACAATCTGTGTAATCTGTGGATGGATTTACTTCCCGAACCAACCAATCGGGCGACCGGAAAGGTCCACCCAAACGCTCTTCACCTGCGTGTACAAATCGAGCGCGTGGCGGCCCATCTCGCGGCCGTAACCCGACTGTTTATAACCACCAAAGGGAGACGCTGCATTGAACATGTTGTAAGTATTGATCCAAACAACACCCGCCTTGATCTCTTTCGCGAAACGATGCGCGCGCGTGATGTCCCTGGTCCAGATACCAGCGGACAAGCCGTAAATCGTGTCGTTAGCCTGTTTGATCAGATCGTCTTCGTCCTTGAAGCTGATCACCGACACGACTGGTCCGAAGATCTCCTCCTGCGCGACGCGCATGCTGTTCTTTACTTCCGAGAAGATCGTGGGACTGAAGAAGTAACCCTTCTGAAACGCGGCATCAAGTTGCGGCGGTTGACCGCCAGCCAACACAGTCGCACCTTCTTCACGCGCGACGTCGACATAACCTTTGATCCGGTTGAGTTGTTCCTCGGAAACCTGCGGGCCCATCTGCGTAGTCTTATCCATCGGATCGCCGACAGCGATCTTGCCCGCCTTCTCCGAGAGTTTGTCGAGGAACTGGTCTTTCACTGACTCTTCGACAAACAATCGTGAGCCGGCGCAACACACCTGGCCCTGGTTGTAGAAGATACCCATCATCGCGCCCGCGACAGCCTGGTCCATATCTGAATCAGCAAAGACGATGTTCGGCGCTTTACCACCGAGCTCGAGTGAGACTTTCGTCAGGTTGTCAGCGGCTGCTTTAGCGATCATCTTGCCGACTTCCGTCGAACCGGTGAATGCGACTTTGTCGATCCCCGGATGCGCGGCGAGTGCGGCTCCGGCAGTCTCACCATAACCCGGAACGATGTTGACGACGCCTTCAGGAAATCCGGCTTCCTGGATCAACTTCGCGAGTTCCATCGCACCCACCGGCGTTTGCTCAGCAGGCTTGAGTACGACTGTGTTCCCCGCCGCGAGGGCAGGAGCGAGTTTCCACGCAGCCATCAGCAACGGAAAGTTCCACGGAATGATCTGACCGCAAACACCAATCGGCTCGCGCAGAGTGTAGTTGAACATCTTGCCCGGCACGGGGATCGTCTCGCCTTCGATCTTCGTGGCCCAGCCGGCGAAGTATTCAAAATTTTCAACGACCTGCGGCAGGTCGACATAAAGCGACTCTTTGATCGGCTTTCCATTGTCTGCAGTTTCCAACGCAGCCAACTCAGCCGCGTTCTGTTCGATCAACTGCGAAAGCTTGTAAATCAACCGACCGCGATCGCGCGCGCTCATCTTGGACCATTTACCTTCAAACGCGCGTCGGGCAGCCACGACTGCCTTATCGATATCGGCTTTGTCTGCTTCGGCGACTTCAGCCAGCGTGTCGCCCGTCGCCGGATTCGGTGTCTTGAACGTCTTTCCCGACTCCGAATCAACCCACTGACCATCAATAAACAACTGATACTTCTTTGGAGCAAATGAAGCTGATGACATACTTCTCCTCTTGATGATTAGAATTCCGTCGTTCCCATAAGCAGTTGCCGCAACACGTACGGCAAAATCCCACCGTGCTTGAAGTAATCAACCTCGATCGGCGTGTCGATCCTGAGCGTGATCGGGATCTCTTCGCTCGTGCCGTCCGCCCGATGAATCACAAGCGTCACATCCTGTCGCGGCTCGATGCCCGACTCGACTCCGAGCAGATCAAACGTTTCGGTGCCGTCGAGTTTCAACGAAGCCGCGCTCACATCATCTCCGAACTGACAAGGCAACACGCCCATTCCGACAAGGTTGCTGCGATGAATGCGCTCGAAGCTCTGTGCAATCACTGCTTTCACGCCGAGCAAACGAGTTCCCTTCGCCGCCCAGTCGCGCGAACTGCCGGTGCCGTATTCCTGACCGGCGACGATCACGAGCGGCACGCCTTCAGACTGATAACGCATCGCCGCGTCGTAGATGCTCATGCGTTCGCCGTCGGGTTGGTAAATCGTCACACCACCTTCAACGCCCGGCACCATCAAATTTTTGATGCGCACGTTTGCAAACGTGCCGCGCACCATCACTTCGTGATTGCCACGCCGCGCGCCGTAACTGTTGAAGTCTCTGATCTCGACACCGCGCTCCTGCAAATACAGACCAGCCGGCGATGACGGTTTGATCGCGCCCGCCGGACTGATGTGATCGGTCGTCACTGAGTCACCAAAGATCGCGAGCGCGCGTGCGCCTTTCACGTCACACACAGGCAGCGTCGTGCTATGAAAGTCGTCAAAGTAAGGTGGCTCGCGAATGTAAGTCGACTCCGATTCCCACTCGTAAACGCTGCCGCTACTACTCGGAATCTCGTTCCAAAGCGGGTTCTGCTCCGCGAAGTTGCCGTAAAGTCTGCGGTAAGTCTCCGGATCGAATGCCGCGCTCATCAACCCCTTAATCTCTTCCATCGTCGGCCAGATATCGCGCAGGTAAACGTCTTCGCCATCCCTGTTCGTACCGATCGGATCGTTCGACAGATCGAGATCGACACGTCCTGCAATCGCAAACGCGACCACGAGCGGCGGGCTCATCAAAAAGTTCGCTTTGATGCTCTGATGAACGCGCGCCTCGAAGTTTCGATTGCCCGACAACACGGATGCACCAATCACATCGCGTTCGTTCACGATCTGCTCGATTGCCGGATCGAGTGGACCAGAGTTTCCGATACACGTGGTGCAGCCGTAGCCGACGAGATTGAATCCGAGCTCGTTTAAATAAGGCTGCAAGCCGGTTCTTTCGAGATACTCGGTGACGACTCTCGATCCAGGCGCGAGTGAGTTCTTCACCTTCGGACTGACACTCAGCCCTTTCTCGACGGCCTTCTTCGCGAGCAGTCCCGCCGCGAGCATCACACTCGGATTTGACGTGTTTGTGCACGAAGTGATCGCCGCGATCAAAACGTCGCCATGGCCCACGAGCTCATCGCCGGTCGGAAATTCGTCTTCGGGAATCTCGGCAACGATATCCGGCGTCGGACGGTTGTTGACCATTTCCGTTTCCGTCCAGACGTTCGTGTTTGCCTCTGTCTGGTGATTGCCAACGACAGCCGGAACCGTTTCCGATCGTTGCTCACCGCCACCGGCCATCGCTCGTTGACGACTTTCCAGCACAGTGGGATCCGAAGCTTGGAATTCACGTGACTTGAAGTCGCGGC
>JADMIO010023026.1_pt1 | contig 17844 bp, 16 predicted proteins | sample 8958161 | NCBI WGS metagenome assembly JADMIO01 (sample SAMN16585339, study PRJNA669376) | soil metagenome | isolation source: Crop rotation soil | place: USA: Cullars Rotation, Alabama | collected 2011
GGAGGCTGCGCCCCCGCGACCGCCGAGGTGATCTCGGCACTGCGGGCCCATCTCAGCCGTGCGTGAAAACTTCTCAGCCGTGCCTCAGGAGGCGCACGGACTCGCCGGTACCCTGTGACCGTGGCCACCAAACCGAAACGGCAACCCAAATACGATCTCAAGTCAGCCGACCGCAAGCGCAATCTCGCGATCCAGATCGGTCTGACCGCGATCGTGGTCATCTTCGCCGTCGGGCTCGTGCTCTACATCGTGACGACCAACGAGAAAAAGCCCAGCGAGGGCGAGATCAAGTCGATTCGGGTGGCGTCCAGCAATGTGATCACCAAAGAAGGGTCGAGTGACCCCAAGGTCGTGCTGTCGATGTACGAGGACTTCCTGTGTCCGGCATGCGGCAACTTTGAGAAGACCTTCGGCCCGACGGTCAACAAGCTGATCGACTCCGGTGCCGTTGCCGGTGACTACTACATGGTCTCGATCCTGGATCGCCAGGGCGACGGCTACTCGACGCGGGCATCCAACGCGGGGTACTGCGTGGCCTACGCCGAGGGCGGCAGCATCGAAGCGTTCCGGCGCTTCCATGCCGCTTTGTACGCCCAGCAGCCGGAGGAGGGCGTCGGCCCGTTCCCGGACAATGCCCGGCTCGTCGAAGTCGCGCGCCAGGCCGGGGTGGTGGGCGGTGTCCCCGATTGCATCAACAACGGGCGCTACACCGATATGGCGAAGGGACTGGCGAAGGCGGCAGGCATCACCTCGACGCCGACCATCAAGATCAACGGCCAGGAGTACAGCCCGACCACTCCCGAGGCATTGATCGCCGAGGTCGAGAAGATCGTCGGTAACGTGCCCGCGCTCGATTCCGGCGCTCCACCGCCCAATGCCGACCCGACGCCGCCCGGCGCACCGCCGGCCGCACCCGCACCAGCGCCCGCTGCACCCGCAGCGCCGTGACCGTGTCCGCGCCGGTGGAGCAGACCGATTCCGTCGCCGACTCGGCGGCGCTGCCGGTCTCGCGCGCCAGCGCGGTTTGGGTGCTGATAGCGGGATTGGTCGGGCTCACAGCGGCATTCACGCTGACAGTCGAGAAGATCGAGATCCTGATCAATCCCGACTACGTGCCGTCCTGCAGCCTCAATCCGGTGCTGTCGTGCGGTTCGGTGATGATCACCCCGCAGGCCAGTGCGTTCGGCTTCCCCAACCCGTTGATCGGCATCGTCGGGTTCACCGTCGTCGTGGTGACAGGCGTCCTCGCGCTCGCGAAAGTCGAGCTACCGCGGTGGTACTGGGCCGGTCTGGCGGTGGGCACACTGCTCGGCACCGTGTTCGTGCACTGGCTGATCTTCCAGAGCCTCTACCGCATCAACGCGTTGTGCCCGTACTGCATGGCGGTGTGGGCCGTGACGATTCCGCTGCTGGTCGTCGTGTCCTCGATCGCCCTGCGGCCGCAGGACGGCGGGGCCGTCGCTCGCACGCTGCACACCTGGCGCTGGTCACTGGTGGCGGTGTGGTTCACCGCGCTGATCCTGCTCATCCTGGTGCATTTCTGGAGCTACTGGTCCACGCTCATCTAGTAACCAGGAATTGAGCAGGGGTTAAGGTAGCGCGTGATTTCAAAAGTCCTCGTAGCCAATCGCGGAGAGATCGCGATCCGCGCGTTCCGCGCCGCTTACGAGATGGGGATCACCACCGTCGCGGTCTACGCGTACGAAGACCGCAACTCCCAGCACCGCCTCAAGGCCGACGAGTCCTATCAGATCGGGGAGGAAGGCCACCCCGTCCGGGCGTACCTGTCCGTCGACGAGATCATCCGGGTCGCGCAGCATGCCGGGGCCGACGCCGTCTACCCGGGATACGGCTTCCTGTCGGAGAATCCCGAATTGGCCGCGGCGTGCGCGGCGGCCGGAATCACGTTCATCGGCCCGAGCGCCGACATCCTCGAACTGACCGGAAACAAGGCGCGCGCCATCGCCGCCGCCCGCGATGCGGGTCTGCCGGTGTTGAACTCGTCGGCGCCGTCGGCCGCTGTCGACGAACTCGTTGCCGCCTCGGAGACGATGGAGTTCCCGCTGTTCGTCAAGGCGGTGTCCGGCGGCGGTGGGCGCGGCATGCGCCGCGTCACCGATCGCGCCGCGCTGCCCGAGGCTATCGAGGCCGCCAGTCGCGAAGCGGAGTCGGCGTTCGGCGACCCGATGGTCTACCTCGAACAGGCCGTGCTGAATCCGCGTCACATCGAAGTGCAGATCCTGGCTGACAAACACGGCAATGTGATGCACCTGTTCGAGCGCGACTGCAGCGTGCAGCGTCGCCACCAGAAGGTGATCGAACTCGCCCCTGCGCCAAACCTTTCCGAGGAACTGCGAGACCGGATCTGTGCCGACGCGATCGCGTTCGCCCGCCAGATCGACTACACCTACGCGGGCACCGTGGAGTTCCTGCTCGACGAGCGCGGCCACTACGTCTTCATCGAGATGAACCCGCGTATCCAGGTCGAGCACACGGTCACCGAGGAGATCACCGACGTCGATCTGGTGGCCAGCCAGATGCGTATCGCCGACGGAGAGACGCTGGTTGATCTGGGACTTGGCCAGGACATGTTGCCGGCGCCACGGGGTTTCGCCATGCAATGCCGGATCACCACCGAGGATCCGGCCAACGGGTTCCGGCCCGACACCGGCCGCATCACGAGTTACCGGTCGCCCGGCGGTGCGGGGATACGGCTGGACGGTGCAACACATTTGGGCGCAGAGATCGGGGCGCACTTCGATTCGCTGCTCGTCAAGCTGACGTGTCGCGGACGCGACTTCGCCGCGGCGGTCGCCCGGTCACGCCGTGCGCTTGCCGAGTTCCGGGTCCGCGGTGTGTCGACGAACATTCCGTTCCTGCTCGCCGTCGTCAACGACCCGGATTTCCGCGCGGGCCGGGTGACGACGTCCTTCATCGACGACCGCCCGTATCTGCTGACCTCGCACACCCCCGCCGATCGCGGCACCAAGATCCTCAACTACCTGGCCGACGTCACGGTCAACCAGCCGCATGGACCGCGGCCCTCTTCGGTCTATCCCCAGGACAAGTTGCCCGACATCGACCTGTCGTCGGCGCCACCGTCGGGGTCGAAACAACGGCTGACCGAGCTCGGCCCGGAGGGGTTCGCCCGCTGGATGCGCGAGTCGAAGTCGGTCGGGCTCACCGACACCACGTTCCGCGACGCGCATCAGTCGCTGCTGGCGACGAGGCTGCGCACCACCGGCCTGCTGATGGTCGCACCGTACATCGCCAGGATGACGCCACAATTGCTGTCGATCGAGTGCTGGGGCGGTGCGACGTACGATGTGGCGCTTCGGTTCCTGAAGGAGGACCCGTGGGAGCGGCTGGCCGCGCTGCGTGAGGCGGTACCCAACATCTGCCTGCAGATGCTGCTGCGCGGGCGCAACACCGTCGGCTACACGCCGTATCCGGAGTCCGTGACGAAGGCGTTCGTCGAAGAGGCCACCGCGACGGGCATCGACATCTACCGCATCTTCGACGCGTTGAACAACGTGGAGTCGATGCGCCCGGCCATCGATGCGGTGCGCGAAACCGGTACGTCGATCGCCGAAGTCGCGATGAGCTACACGGGTGACCTGGCCGACCCCGGCGAGAACCTCTACACGCTCGACTACTACCTCAAACTGGCCGAGCAGATCGTCGACGCGGGCGCGCACGTGCTGGCGATCAAGGACATGGCCGGGCTGTTGCGTGCGCCCGCCGCGGCGACACTGGTGTCTGCGCTGCGCAGCCGGTTCGATCTGCCGGTGCATGTGCACACGCACGACACCCCCGGCGGGCAGTTGGCGACCTATCTGGCCGCATGGCAGGCGGGCGCCGACGCGGTCGACGGTGCGGCCGCGCCGCTGGCGGGTACCACGAGCCAGCCCGCGCTGTCATCGATCGTCGCGGCCGCCGCGCACACCGAGTACGACACGGCGGTGTCACTTTCGGCAGTGTGCGACCTGGAGCCGTACTGGGAGGCGCTGCGAAAGGTCTACGCGCCCTTCGATGTTGCGGCATCCGGACCGCCGACGCCGACCGGACGGGTCTACCACCACGAGATTCCCGGCGGTCAGCTGTCCAATCTGCGCCAGCAGGCCATCGCGCTCGGATTCGGGGACCGCTTCGAGGAGATCGAGGCCAACTACGCCGACGCGGACCGCATCCTCGGCCGGCTGGTGAAGGTGACACCTTCGTCGAAGGTGGTCGGCGACCTCGCGCTGGCCCTGCTCGGTGCGGGTGTCAGCGCCGATGAATTCGCTTCGGACCCAGCGCGATTCGACATTCCGGACTCCGTCATCGGCTTTTTGCGTGGCGAGCTCGGCGACCCGCCCGGCGGCTGGCCGGAACCGCTGCGCACGAAGGCGCTGGCCGGGCGTCCGGCCGCGAAACCGCCCGCGGAGCTCAGCGCGGAGGACGAGTCGTTGCTGACGCAGCCGGGCGTGACACGGCAAGCCACGCTCAACCGGCTGCTGTTCCCCGGTCCGACAAAGGAATACGAGGCGCATCGCGACGAGTACGGCGACACCTCGAGCCTGTCGGCCAATCAGTTCTTCTACGGGCTGCGCCACGGCGACGAGCACCGGGTCAGGCTCGAACGCGGCGTGGAGCTGCTGATCGGGTTGGAGGCGATCTCCGATCCCGACGAACGCGGCATGCGCACGGTGATGTGCATCTTCAACGGCCAGCTGCGCCCCGTGGTGGTGCGCGACCGCAGCATCGCCAGCGAGGTGCCCGCGGCCGAGAAGGCCGACCGGACCAACGCGGACCACATCGCCGCACCGTTCGCGGGGGTGGTCACCGTCGCCGTCGATGTCGGCGACAAGGTCGATGCCGGGCAGACCATCGGAACGATCGAAGCGATGAAGATGGAGGCCGCGATCACCGCCCCCAAGGCCGGCGAGGTCAGCCGCATCGCGGTGTCGACGACGGCCCAGGTCGAAGGTGGCGACCTGCTGGTGGTGGTCAGCTGAGCCGGATCGTCGCAGGCACGCTTGGCGGGCGGCGAATCACAGTGCCGCGCACGGGAACCCGACCCACCACCGACCGGGTTCGCGAGGCACTCTTCAACCTGCTCGAGGCACGGATCGACATCGACGGGCTGTCGGTGCTCGACCTCTACGCCGGATCGGGCGCGCTGGGCCTGGAGTCGCTGTCCCGCGGCGCCGCATCGGCCGTCTTCGTCGAGTCCGATGCCAAGGCGGCGGCTGTCATCGCCAAGAACATCTCCACCCTGGACGTGGCGGGCGCGACGGTGCGGCGCGGCGCGGTCGCCGTCGTGTTGGCGGCAGGGGCGACGCAGCCCGTGGATCTGGTGTTGGCCGACCCGCCGTACGACGTCGACTCCGCTGAGATCGAAGCCGTCGTCGACGCGCTGCACTCCCGCGGGTGGACGGCGCCGGGCACGATCGTCGTCATCGAGCGCCCGACGTCGGGACCATCGCTGCGCTGGCCCGAGGGCTGGGAGGTGTGGCCGTCACGCAGCTATGGCGACACCCGCCTGGAACTGGCTCAGCGGAGTTGAGGTCCCCTGTAGCGTCATCGGTCATGAGCGGCGCGGTATGCCCTGGCTCCTTCGACCCGGTGACCCTTGGTCATGTCGACATCTTCGAACGTGCGGCGGCCCAGTTCGATGAGGTCGTCGTCGCGGTGCTGGTCAACCCCAACAAGAAGGGCATGTTCACCCTCGACGAGCGCATCGCGCTGATCGAGGAGTCCACAAAGCACCTGTCCAACCTGCGCGTCGAGTCCGGTGAGGGGCTCGTGGTGGACTTCGTCAAATCCCGTGGCCTCACCGCGATCGTCAAAGGGCTGCGCACCGGTACGGACTTCGAATACGAACTGCAGATGGCGCAGATGAACAAGCACGTCGCCGGCGTGGACACCTTCTTCGTCGCTACGACACCGCAGTACTCGTTCGTCTCGTCGTCACTGGCGAAGGAAGTCGCGACACTGGGCGGTGACGTGTCCGACCTGCTGCCCGAACCGGTCAACGTTCGGCTGCGGGAAAAGCTCGCCTCCGGCTGACCGGCCCGGGCAGTCACCTATTCAGAACAGGCCGGGTGGGGGTGGCGGAGGAATCCCCGGGTCGGCCTGTTGCGGCGCAAGATGCGGCGGCAGTCCCGGGAAGCAGGCCATCGGGCCAGACGCCCCGGTGTTGAGGTTGGCGATGCGCTGGGCGGCATTGCCGTGGTCGCCGACATCCGTCCACGGATACTTGTCGGCCACGTTCGTCAGCGTGGCCCCCAGCTCCTGCATATCGCCGGCCTCCCAACGGATGGCGCCGTCGCGAGCCGCGCCGAAAAGCGCTGCCCCCGCGAGGCAGTCGGCCTGCAGCTCACCTGCCATCCGTTGATAGTCGGGGTTGAGCCGAGCCTGGATGGCGTGCCCCCATTCGTGCGCGACGACGAAATAGATGAAGCTGTCACCCAGTTCGTAGACGCGCTCCATGAACGCGAGGTCGAACCCCACGCTGTCGGTCGCCGAGCAGTACCACGCGTTGTTGGACGTCCACAACGAACCCGCGCACGGGATCGGCGCCCCCCGGCTGTCGTAGAGCCCGGTCACGTTCGGCGACGAGTAGCTGCCCGAGAAGAACTCCGACCAATGCCGCGCCCAATAGCCATTCGTCGCGCTGTACGCGAGCAGTTGATCGGCGTCGGCCTCCTGCGGAGTGACCGGCTCGGCATGCGACGGCGCGACCGCGAGCCCCATTCCGAGCATTACCACCCCCAGCCACGTAGCGATCTTGCGAAGCATCTGGTGCCTCCCTGTGTCGACGGGCGGCGACGAGCAAGCTCGCGCGCCTGAACTAGATCACATCGTCGGCGGGGCGCACGACGTTAGCGGTCTGCACGAGATTGAAGCTGACCTGGGCAGATTGGCGACCTCCGCATCGGGTACCTAAACAGTGGCGCACAGCCCATCGCGCCCAAACAACCCAAAGGTGCGAGGAGTTTTTGACGTGAGCAAGACGTTCGTTCAATCAACTGACGATGTAGTGAAGTTTCTGGTGGATCAGCACAACCTGATCAAGGACCTGTTCGAGGAGGTGTTCTCGGCTTCGTCGGATGACGCACGCCAGAAGGCTTTCATCGAATTGCGCCAACTGCTGGCCGTGCACGAGACCGCCGAGGAGATGGTGGTGCACCCCAGGGTCCGCCACGAGGTCGAGGGCGGCGACATCATCGTCGACGCGCGTCTCGTCGAGGAGCACGACTCCAAGGAGATGCTGTCGGCGCTCGAACGCATGGACATCGGTTCGCAGGAGTTCATCGACGCGTTGAAGCTGTTCAAGGGATCGGTGCTGGACCACGCCGAGCGCGAAGAACTCGAGGAGTTCAGCCGGTTGGAGCGCGAACTGAGCGCTGACGACCGTGAGCGGATGGCCAAAGCCGTGCTGGCCGCGGAGGCGATTGCGCCCACCCGCCCGCACGCCGGCGTCGAATCCGCCAAGTTGAACTTTGCTGCAGGCCCCTTCGTCTCGATGGTCGACAGGGCCCGTGACCTGATGAAACAGGCGCTCTCGTAATTGCCCATCGTGTGCTGATCGACTCAGAATCGCCTGTCACCTGCGTAGCGGGCGATTCTCCCGTTTGCTGAACCGTTTGGATCGGACGACTCCGGATCGTGTTGACATAATGTCGGCGTAGCAATGCCGTGGGGAGTTGCGGCCTGGAGACGCAGTGACACCGCCAGGTGGGCCGAGGAGCGACACACCGGTGGATCGGAAAGCTGAGTCACACGCGTAACACCAGGCACACTGGTAACTGTTAACTACGCCTGGAGGGTGTTGCCGTGTACCGAGTTTTTGAAGCGCTCGACGAGTTGGGCGCGATTGTGGAAGAAGCGCGCGGCGTGCCGATGACGGCCGGCTGCGTGGTCCCTCGCGGTGATGTCCTCGAGCTGATCGACGACATCAAGGACGCCATACCTGGCGAACTCGACGATGCGCAGGACGTGCTCGACGCGCGCGACGGTTTGCTGCGTGAGGCCAAAGAGCATTCCGACTCAATGGTCTCGACATCGACCGCCGAAGCGAGCTCGATGCTCAATCATGCACGCGCAGAGGCTGATCGGCTGCTCGCCGACGCCAAGGCGCAGGCCGACCGGATGGTCGCCGAGGCCCGCCAGCACAGCGAGCGGATGGTCGGGGAGGCCCGCGAGGAGGCCAGCCGCGTCGCCGCGACCTCCAAGCGTGAGTACGAGGCCGCGACCGGGCGTGCCAAGACCGAAGCGGATCGCTTGATCGAGAACGGCAACCTCGCCTACGAGAAGGCCGTCCAAGAGGGCATCAAGGAACAGCAGCGCCTCGTCGCGCAGACCGAGATCGTCCAGACCGCGACGTCGGAGGCCACCCGCCTCATCGACTCGGCGCACGCCGAGGCCGACCGGCTGCGCGGTGAATGCGACATCTACGTCGACAGCAAGCTGGCCGAATTCGAGGAGTTCCTCAACGGAACCCTGCGCTCGGTGGGCCGTGGCCGCCATCAGCTGCGTACCGCGGCGGGGACTCACGACTACGCAGCGCGGTAGTCGCTGATCGGTCGCCGTAGGATCGTTCCTTATGGCGACGCATGCAAAAGCGGCGGCGCGCCGTGCGTCACGATCGCCGCTTGTCCTCAATATCTCCAGGCTCGGGCGACGCCCCGGGTCGATGATCACCGTCAACGAGACCGTGCCCAGTCCGTCGCGGATCGGGCTGGATCTGATCGCGATCGCCGAGGGCGCACCGCTGAAGCTGGATCTGCGGCTCGAGTCCGTATCGGAGGGTGTACTGGTCACCGGCACGGTGTCCGCCCCGACCGTGGGTGAATGCGCGCGCTGCCTGACGCCGATCACCGGCGACGTGGCGATCGAACTCACCGAACTGTTCGCCTATCCCGACAGCGCGACCGACGAAACCACCGAGGCCGATGAAATCGGTCGGGTAGTGGACGACACCGTCGATCTGGAACAGCCGGTCATCGACGCGGTGGGGTTGGCGCTGCCGTTCGCGCCGCTGTGCGGTCCGGACTGCATCGGCCTGTGCCCGGATTGCGGTGTGCCGCTGGCGACCGCGGAGCCCGGCCACGGCCACGAGAAGATCGACCCGCGGTGGGCCAAGCTCGCGGGCTACCTGGACGGGGATGCCGGTGAGTGACCGGGCGGCGCTGCTCAAGGCGATGGGCGTCGACCTGCCCGACGAGCTTCTGACCATGGCGCTCACTCACCGCAGCTACTCGTACGAGAACGGCGGGCTGCCCACCAATGAGCGGCTGGAGTTTCTTGGCGACGCGGTTCTCGGGCTGACCATCACCGAGGAGCTCTACCACCGCCACCCCGACCGCAGCGAGGGTGACCTGGCCAAGCTGCGCGCCAGTATCGTCAACACCCAGGCGCTGGCCGACGTGGGCCGCCATCTGTCCGACGACGGGCTGGGCGCGCACCTGCTGCTCGGCAAGGGCGAGGAGAACTCCGGCGGCGCGGACAAGGCCAGCATCCTGGCCGACGGTGTCGAATCCCTGCTCGGCGCAATCTATTTGGAGCACGGGATCACCGTGGCGCGGGAAGTGATTCTGCGGCTGTTCGGCGCGCTGCTGGACACCGCTCCGACGCTGGGCGCGGGGCTGGACTGGAAGAGCAGCCTGCAGGAGTTGACCGCATCCCGCGGCATGGGTTCGCCGTCGTACGTGGTGACCTCGACCGGTCCTGATCATGACAAGGAATTCACCGCGACGGTCGTCGTCACCGACACCGAATACGGCAAGGGTGTGGGACGCACCAAGAAAGAGGCCGAACTGAAGGCGGCCGCGGCGGCGTGGAACGCGCTCGCCGCCGCGTCCTGAGCTAGATGCCCGAACTTCCCGAAGTCGAGGTCGTGCGGCGCGGACTGGACGCACATGTTGTCGACAAGACCATCAGCGCGGTGCGGGTGCATCACCCGCGTGCGGTGCGCAGGCACGAGGCCGGCCCCGCGGATCTGACTGCGCGCCTGCTGGATTCGCGGATCATCGGCACGGGCCGGCGCGGAAAGTATCTTTGGCTCACGCTCGATGACGGCTCGGCGCTCGTCGTGCATCTCGGCATGAGCGGGCAGATGCTGTTGGGCCCGCTACCGCGCGAAGACCACCTGCGCATCGCCGCCCTGCTCGACGACGGCACGGCGTTGTCGTTCGTCGACCAGCGGACCTTCGGCGGATGGATGCTGACCGAAATGGTGACGGTCGACGGGACGGACCTGCCGGTGCCGGTCGCCCATATCGCCCGTGATCCGCTGGACCCGAAGTTCGATCGCGACGCCGTCGTTACGGTGTTGCGGCGCAAGCACTCCGAGATCAAGCGCCAACTGCTCGACCAGACCGTGGTATCGGGCATCGGGAACATCTACGCCGACGAGGCGCTGTGGCGGGCCAAGGTCAACGGCACGCGACTGGCATCGTCGCTGACACGTAAGCAGCTCGGCGAGGTGCTCGATGCGGCCACCGAGGTGATGGCCGAGGCGCTGGGCCAGGGCGGTACGTCCTTCGACTCGTTGTATGTCAACGTCAACGGCGAATCCGGGTACTTCGAGCGATCGCTGGACGCGTACGGACGCGAGGGCGAGCCGTGCCGCCGCTGCGGTGCGATCATGCGGCGGGAGAAGTTCATGAACCGCTCGTCGTACTACTGCCCGAAATGCCAACCGCGCCCGCGAGTCCGCCATGGCTGACGTCCCGCGGGCGTGCGGGAAATGTCGTTGGATCGCGACGTGTTGACATTCAGAAACGCGCGTTCGCGGGAAAGATAGGACGAGAACATGACGGAACTGTGGGTTGAGCGCACGGGGGTGCGGCGTTACACGGGGCGTAGCTCACGCGGCGCGGAAGTGCTGATCGGCAGCGAGGACGTCGACGGCGTCTTCACGCCGGGCGAGCTGATGAAGATCGCACTCGCGGCCTGCAGCGGAATGTCCAGCGACATACCTCTGCAACGACGGCTCGGCGAGGACTATCGGACGAAGATCGAGGTGTCCGGGCCCGCCGACCGAGAGCAGGAGCGCTACCCGCTACTCGAAGAGCACATGGAATTGGACCTGTCGTCGCTGTCCGAGGACGAGGTGGCGCGGGTACTCACGGTCGTGGAGCGGGCGATCGATCAGGTGTGCACGGTCGGCCGCACCCTGAAGTCCGGTACCAAAGTGACGTTTGAGGTACATGATGCAGGAGTTAGCTGAGGTACGACTGACGGCGTGGGTGCACGGCCACGTCCAAGGCGTGGGCTTCCGGTGGTGGACGCGATCGAGGGCTTTGGAGCTCGGACTCACCGGATATGCCTCCAACAGGCCCGATGGGCGAGTTCAGGTGGTTGCGCAGGGTCCGCGCAGCTCCTGCGAAAAGCTTCTTGACCTGCTGCAAAGCGGTACCACGCCGGGCCACGTCGACAAAGTCGTCGCCGACTGGGCAGAAGTCCGCGAAACGCTATCGGGGTTCACCGAGCGTTAGCCTGCGCGACGGTAGTGTGGCGCGTTGTGCACCTCAAGAGTCTGACCCTGAAGGGCTTCAAGTCGTTTGCTTCGCCGACGACTCTGCGCTTCGAGCCAGGCATCACGTGCGTCGTCGGTCCAAACGGTTCGGGCAAGTCCAATGTCGTCGACGCACTCACCTGGGTGATGGGTGAGCAGGGTGCCAAGACGCTGCGCGGCGGCAAGATGGAAGACGTCATCTTCGCGGGCACATCGTCGCGGCCGCCGCTGGGCCGTGCCGAGGTCACGGTGACGATCGACAACTCCGACAACTCGCTGCCGATCGAGTACAACGAGGTGTCGATCACCCGGCGGATGTTCCGCGACGGCGGCAGCGAGTACGAAATCAACGGCGCGAGTTGCCGTTTGATGGACGTGCAGGAACTGCTCTCCGACTCGGGTATCGGCCGCGAGATGCACGTGATCGTCGGTCAGGGCAAGCTCTCCGAGATCCTGGAGTCGCGGCCTGAGGACCGGCGCGCGTTCATCGAAGAAGCCGCGGGCGTGCTCAAGCACCGCAAGCGCAAGGAGAAGGCGGTCCGCAAGCTCGACTCGATGTCGGCCAACCTGGCCCGACTGACGGACCTGACCACCGAACTTCGCCGCCAGCTCAAGCCGCTCGGCAGACAGGCCGAGATGGCCCGTCGCGCCCAGACCATCCAGGCCGACCTGCGCGACGCCCGGCTGCGCCTGGCCGCCGACGACCTGGTGACGCGCCGCGCCGAGTTCCAGGACACCAACGAGACCGAGACGACGCTGCGTCGCGAACACGACGAGCTGACCACCCGGCTGGAAGCCAGGACCGTGGAGCTCGAGGCCCACGAGACGGCGGTCGGCAGCCTGTCGGAGCGTGCCGAGGCATCTCAGCAGACGTGGTTTTCGTTGTCCGCGTTGGCCGAACGGGTCAGCGCCACGGTGCGCATCGCCAGCGAGCGCGCGCAGCATCTGGACGCCGAGCCGGAGGTCTCCAGCGGCCCCGATCCCGACGAGCTGGAAGCCAGGGCCGAGGAAATCGCCACCCAAGAGCGCCAGCTGCTCGATGAGCTGGACGAGTCGCGGTCGCGACTGGAGGCCGCACGCGGCGAGCTCAGCGAATGCGAACGGCTCGCGGCCGAGGCCGAGCGCGCCCACCTGGCCGCCGTGCGCGCCGAAGCCGACCGTCGCGAAGGCCTGGCCCGACTGGCCGGCCAGGTCGACACCATGCGCACCCGCGTCGAGTCGGTCGACGAGACGGTGGCACGCCTCACCGGCGGGATCGACGACGCCGCGGCCAAGGCACAGCAGATGCAGGCGGAGTTCGAGACCGTTCAGAGCCGCGTCAGCCAGCTCGACGCCGGCGAAGTCGGGCTCGACGAGCAACACGACCGCTCGGTGTCGGCGCTGCGACTGGCCGACGAGCGGGTCGCCGAACTGCAGGCCGCCGAGCGCGGTGCCGAGCGCCAGGTGGCGTCGCTGCGAGCGCGTATCGAGGCACTGTCCGTCGGCCTCGACCGCAAGGACGGCGCCGCGTGGTTGCAGAAGAATCACGGTGGCGCAGGGCTTTTCGGGTCGATCGCCAACCTGCTGAAGGTTCGCCCCGGCTACGAGGTGGCGGTCGCCGCGGTCTTGGGTGCGGCCGCCGACGCGGTCGCCGCCGAGAACCTCGGGGCGGCACGTGCTGCGGTGGCTGCGCTCAAGGCCGGTGACGGGGGACGGGCGTCCATCGTGCTCGGTGACTGGCCGCAGCACGGCGCACCACCCGCGGGCCCGCCGCCCGAGGGCGCGCTGTGGGCCACCGATCTGGTCGACGCTCCCTACCGTCTGCAGGGCGCGATGACCGCGATGCTGTCGGGCGTCGCCGTCGTGCGCGACCTGGCAGCGGCGCTCGACCTGGTGGCGGCGCGTCCGCACCTGCGGGCCGTCACGGCCGACGGAGACCTCGTCGGCGCCGGCTGGGTCAGCGGCGGATCCGATCGCAAGGTCAGCACGCTGGAGATCGCCTCGGAGGTCGAGAAGGCACGCAGTGAGCTGGCCGAGGCCGAGAGGCAGACCGGCGAGTTGTCGGCTGCGTTGTCGGGCGCACTCGAGGAGCAGGCGCTGCGGCAGGACGCCGCCGAGCAGGCGCTGGCCGCACTCAACGAATCCGACGCGGCGATCTCGGCGATCTACGAACAACTCGGCCGCCTCGGGCAGGAAGCCCGTGCGGCCGACGATGAGTGGCAGCGGCTGATGCAGCAGCGCGGCGAGCTGGAATCGGGCCGTGCCCAGACGGTCGAGGAACTGACCGGGTTGGAGCAGCGCCTGCACAACGCCCAGCAGGAGCCGACATTCGAGTCGGAGCCTGCACACCGGCACGAGTCGATGGCGGCGGCCGAGGTCGCCCGCGCGGCGGAGGTCGAGGCCCGGCTGTCCGTGCGCACCGCCGAAGAACGTGCGAATGCGGTTCGAGGACAGGCAGATTCGCTGCGACGAGCCGCCGCCGCCGAACGTGAGGCGCGGTTGCGTGCCAAACGTGCCCGCGAGGCGCGCGTGCACGCTGCGGCGGTCGCAGCCGCGGTCGCGGACTCGGGGCGCCTTGTCGCCCAACGGCTCAGTGCTGCCGTGGGAGTCGCGTCACGCGCTCGCGACGAGGTCGCCACCGAGCGTCAGCAGCGCGCCATCGCCTTGGCGAAGACGCGCGAGGAGGTCAACGAGCTCACGTGCAAGATCACCGCGCTCACCGACTCGCTGCATCGCGATGAGGTCGCCAAAGCCCAAGCGGCCATGCGCATCGAGCAACTCGAGGAGCAAGTCCTCGAGCAGTTCGGCATGGCCGCCGACGATCTGATCGCCGAATACGGCCCTGAGGTCACGCTGGCGCCGTCGGAGTTGGAGATGGCGGAGTACGAGCAGGCGCGCGAACGCGGTGAACAGGTGGTCGCTCCCGCGCCGGTGCCGTTCGACCGGCCGACGCAGGAGCGTCGCGCCAAGAAGGCCGAACGCGAACTCAACGAGTTGGGCCGGGTGAATCCGTTGGCGCTCGAGGAGTTCGCCGCGCTCGAGGAGCGCTACAACTTCCTGTCGACGCAACTCGAGGATGTCAAGGCCGCCCGCAAGGACCTGCTCGACGTCATCGACGACGTCGATGCGCGCATCCTGCAGGTGTTCACCGAAGCCTTTGTCGACGTGGAACGTGAGTTCGTGCAAGTGTTTTCGGCGCTGTTCCCGGGCGGCGAGGGCAGGCTGTTGCTCACCAATCCCGACGACATGCTCACGACGGGCATCGAGGTCGAGGCCCGCCCGCCGGGCAAGAAGATCAAGCGGCTCTCGCTGCTGTCGGGTGGCGAGAAATCGCTGACCGCTGTCGCGATGCTGGTTGCAATCTTCCGCGCCAGGCCGTCACCGTTCTACGTGATGGACGAGGTGGAGGCCGCGCTCGACGACGTGAACCTGCGCCGGCTGCTCGGGCTGTTCGAGCAGCTTCGCAGTCAGTCGCAGCTGCTGGTCATCACCCACCAGAAGCCGACGATGGAGATCGCGGACGCGCTCTACGGCGTGACGATGCGCGACGACGGCATCACGGCGGTGATCAGCCAGCGCATGCGCGGCCAGGAATTGGTCGGGGCAGGCGCCGCCGCCAACTGATTCGGCGATTTGTGCACGCTTTCCGGCGCTGAGCGCCGATTACCGTGCACAAATCACACTGTGGTGACGCCGACCTCGCGGAGTCCGGCCAGATCCGCGGCACCGCAGCCGTGCAGGCAGATCAACAGTTCGTCGATGAAGCGTTGCAGCCAATCCACCACGGCTGCAGGCGATTCGATTGCCGGGCCCAACAGCGGCAGGGCGACGGACACCGCGTCGGCCCCCATCGCGAGCGCCTTGGCCGCGTCCATTCCGGTGCGGATACCGCCCGAGGCGACGATCGGCATGTCGGGCAGCGTCTGGCGCACCTCCAGCACCGCCTGGGCCGTCGGCACACCCCACTCGGCCAGCGCCGGATACCGGATCTCGCCGTAGCGGACGTACTGTTCGACGCGCGCCCACGACGTGCCGCCCGCGCCCGCGACGTCCACCGCCGCGATCGGGCAGTCGGTCAACTCCACGGCGGCCGCCGCGCCGATCCCGTGTCCGACCTCCTTGAGGATCACCGGATAGTTGATCGTCGACGCGACGTCGCAGAGCCGGGCGATCGAACCGGAGAAGTCGGTATCACCCTGATGCTGGATGGCTTCCTGCAGCGGATTGGTATGCACCGCAAGCGCGTTGGCGCCGACGCGATCGAGCACCTTGACGAGATCGGGTGCCACGCGCTCATCGAGTTGCGCCAGCCCGATGTTGCCGATCAGCAAGATGTCAGGCGCCACGTCGCGGACGACAAAGCTCGATGAGGCCGACCCGTTGTCGATCATGATCCGCTGCGAGCCGAGCATCATGCCGATCTCGAGCCGCTGCGCGGCGGCGGCGAGGTTGCGGTTGATCGTGTGAGACAGTTCGGCGCCGCCGGTCATCGGACCGATCAGCACCGGCGCCCGCAACCGCGCGCCCAGGAATGAGGTCGACAGCTCGACGCTGTCGAGATCGGTCTGGGTGAGCGCGTTGTAGGGCAGTTGATAGCGCTCGAACCCGGTCGTCAGCGTCTGATATTCGACTGCCTCGCTCAGGCACACGTCGATGTGGCGTCGTTTGCGGGTCTCCATGCCGCCGGGGTCCAGCGTCACCCGCTACCCCTGCTGAGACAATGTCGTGGTGACCGAAGGTCTGTGGATCGCAATTGCGGTCATTGCTGTTGTACTGATCGCCGCGCTCGTCGTCGGACTGGTGCGGTATCGCCGTCGCCGGATCAGCTTGTCGTCCTCGGACACTGCCACTCCCGTCGACCGCTCTGGCGGCTATACCGCCTCCTCAGGCATCACGTTCTCGCAGTCCACCACCGCCGAGCCGGTCGAACGGATCGACACCAGCGGGCTGCCCGCCGTCGGCGATGATGCCACCATTCCGCGGGACGCGCCCAAGCGTTCCATTTCCGATCTCGAGCTTCCCGAACCGTCGGTGGCGGCGGAACCGGCAGTTGAGGTCGAAGAGCCGGTAGCAGAGGTAGAAGAAGTACCGGCCGCCGCGCCGGCGATCGACGAGATCGCGCCGCCGGAAGGCCGGCTGGACCGCTTGCGCGGCCGGCTGTCCAAGTCGCAGAACGCGCTGGGCCGCAGCATGCTGGGCCTGCTCGGCGGCGGTGACCTCGACGAGGACTCCTGGGAGGCGATCGAGGACACGCTGCTGATCGCCGACCTGGGGCCGGTCGTCACCGAATCCTTGGTCACGGCGCTGCGGGCGCGCATGGCGGGCAGTCAGGTACGCACCGAAGCCGACGCACGCCGGGTCCTGCGCGAGGTCCTCATCGAGGAGTTGCGGCCCGAGCTGGACCGGTCGATCAAGGCGCTGCCGCACGCGAACAAGCCCTCGGTGCTGCTGGTCGTCGGTGTCAACGGCACAGGTAAGACGACGACGGTCGGCAAGCTGGCACGCGTGTTGGTGGCCGACGGCCGCCGCGTCGTGCTCGGCGCCGCGGACACGTTCCGAGCCGCCGCGGCCGACCAGCTGCAGAGCTGGGGCTCACGGGTCGGCGCCCAGGTGGTGCGCGGGGCCGAGGCCGCCGATCCGGCTTCGGTGGCGTTCGACGCCGTCGACAAAGGCGTCGAGACCGGCGCGGACGTCGTCGTCATCGACACCGCGGGACGCCTCCATACCAAGACCGGGCTGATGGATGAACTCGGCAAGGTCAAGCGGGTCGTGGAGAAACGCGCAGAGGTCGACGAGGTGCTGCTGGTGCTCGATGCGACCATCGGCCAGAACGGACTGCCGCAGGCCCGGGTGTTTGCCGAAGTCGTCGACATCACGGGCGTGGTGCTGACCAAACTCGACGGCACCGCCAAGGGCGGGATCGTCTTCCGCGTGCAGCAGGAACTAGGTGTGCCGGTGAAGCTCGTCGGGCTCGGCGAGGGCCCCGACGATCTCGCGCCGTTCGAGCCCGCCGCGTTCGTCGACGCACTACTCGGTTAACGATCAGTCGTCGAAAAGCGCACGACGTAACACCACCGAAACGACACCCACGCATCCGTTCACACGAGCGAAACACCGCAGCGTCTTAGACGAAACAACCACTCAGCAAAGTCTTGGACCAGGTCAACGGTCCAAAACATTTGCGGCCGTGGCATGTCGAAGGAGGAAACTGCGAGTGGATGGATTCCCGACCCTCGGTATCCCGGACACCGGTGATACCGCGTGGATGCTGGCAAGCTCAGCGCTTGTCTTGTTGATGACGCCGGGCTTTCCAGCACAGTGGGATCCGAAGCTTGGAATTCACGTGACTTGAAGTCGCG
>JADMIO011621141.1_pt1 | contig 17844 bp, 16 predicted proteins | sample 8958161 | NCBI WGS metagenome assembly JADMIO01 (sample SAMN16585339, study PRJNA669376) | soil metagenome | isolation source: Crop rotation soil | place: USA: Cullars Rotation, Alabama | collected 2011
CCTCGAGCCGCACCAGCATCTGGCCCTTCTTCACGAACGTGCCGATGTCCACACCCACCGCGGCCACCTTGCCGGATGTTTCCGGCGCCACATCGGTCTGTTCATTCGCCGCCAGACTGCCGGTGGCTTCGAAGTACTGCGGCAGCTCTCGCGAGACGGCGGCCATCGAGGTGATTTCGACCATCGCCGGAGTCGGACTTGCCGACGCCGCGGCGTTCGTCTGCCCGTTCGATTTCTTGCACGCGGACAGGACACCAGCCGCGGCCACCGCCAGCACGGCCACAAAAAAAGATTTCAGGAGTTGTGATCGCGTCATTTGTTCGATTGCTTTCTGCGTTGAGTTGTTTGTCGCGCGCCGCGACTGCTCTGCACGGGCGGCACGGCCGCCACGCCGTGTAACAGGATGTCTGTGAATTGGCGCGCAGCGGTCTGATTCGAAATCTTGAGCAGCTGCCGTTTTCGATCCCAAAGATTGTTGTTGAGCGAGTGGTGAATAATCATCCCCACAAAAGCGCGCACCACCACCAGCGGCTCGACATTCTTCATCGCGCCATCATGCTGACGTTCGCGGATGTAGGCGCGCAGCGTCCGATAGACGCGCTTCACGAACTTCTCCCAGAACATCTGCGCCAGCTCGTGCTCTTCCAGCGCCGAATGCAGCAGCAGCCGGTGAAATTCAGGATCGCAATCGTGTTGATTAAGAGCATCGAGCGCCAGCCCTTCAAAGACGGCGCGGTCGTCTTTGGCGGCGACCGCCGCGGCCACGACCTGCAAAGGATCCATACTCTCGTGCACACACGCCTTGTGATCGAGAATCGCGCTATACAGCTCTTCCTTGGTGGCGAAATGCCTGAACACCATGGCTTCGGACACGCCGGCCGACAGCGCAATTTCCTTGGTGGTAGTGCCGCGAAAGCCGCGCTGCGAAAAGAGCCGCATGGCCACCCGAAGTATTTGCAGACGCCGGTCCTCGCCGGTCATCCGCGCGCCGCCGGCGCCATTCGTCGTTATTCTTTTTTGTGGTTGCAAAATTACCCCAGCCCTCTCTGAAGTGAGTGCTTACTTACTTAACCATTCCGGCCAAAGCGAAGTCAAGCGACCGCGAGGCACCTGACTCACATTTGGAGTGCGCCGACTTGTCGGCGCTTTGTCCGTCTGCGAAACCAAAAGCGGTGACAGGTCACCGCACTCCAAAGTTTTTCGCAACTCACCTCGCCGCTTAGTCGTATTCAAGCTTTGTCCCCACGCAAGGAGGCTCTATGGAAGCTAATAACCAGGCAGAGAACAAAAGCGACCTATCGATGATTTACCGAGGTGAAAACAAAATGGCGGAATTTTCAGACGATGCTAAGGAATATGGCCGGAAAATAGCAGACGCGGCGTCGCGCGCCGGTGATTACGTTGAGGAGAAAGCCGGTGTCGTGGTCGACAAGTTCAAGGATCTCCAGGGAAAGAATTTCAGCGAGATTGCCGACGAAGCAAAGGATTATGCGAGACGCGAACCGGCCAAAGCCATCCTGATTTCGGCCGCAGCCGGATTGGTTTTGGGATTCCTATTACGAAACGGACGGCGATTTCTCTAATCGAACCAGTGGTACAGGCTCGGTCAGTGGCACAGACTTCAGTCTGTGATCACTTCGCGGGCAGCACAGACTGAAGTCTGTGCCACTACAAACCTAACTTATTCATCCTCGCGATTTCGTAGTCGCCGTCTTCCGCCGGATAGCGCAGCGCTTTGGCGTTCGTATACTTCTCTTTCGCCAGGGCCCAGACAATGCTCTCACCAGCGGGCAAGATTTTTGGTTCGGCGCGGAAAACCGGATCACCAAACGCTTCTTCTGCGTCGATCAATTGCCAGCCGTTCCTCTTGAACATCTCAATCAGATCGCTCAGGAACAATCCGTTCAGCAGATTAAAGTGCATCAGAACCGTGTGCTTAACCGGACGGCGCAGCACTTTCTTCGCCAGCGCATCGTAGTACTGCGCGCGGTCCCACATGTGCGCGAGATAAAAATCGCGATAGGGCCTGGTATCAGAGTTGGGATCCTTCTGCAGGCGCGCGCTCAAACGCTGATCGATGAACCAATCTGAGTTGTCGATCGTCACGTGACCAATGCCATAGCCTTTCTCCCTGAGGAAGGCGCGGACATGGTCTCGCTTGGCCGCGGTATTGCCCTCCTTCAGCGCCGGATAACGGAAGATTTTCCGAAACTGTTTAAGTCCGATCAGAATCGTTTCCGCTCGCGCTATGTCCTCTTCAAATTCAGCCGCCGAGAAATCCGAATTCAGAGAGCGATGTGAATAGGTGTGATTGCCGATGACATGGCCGGCTGCGTCCCATGGCCGCAGCAGAGACATCCCTTGCTGATCGTCGGCATTTCGGCCGACGACGAACAGCGCGGCTCTGGTTTTGTGATCAGCCAGAGTTTTCAGGATGGCTTGATTTCGCTGCTCAGCCGTGAGATGGACCGCATCGCGCCAATTGAAATCATCCATCGTGATAGAGAATTGTGGTGAAGAAGCCGTGTGTGCAATCAGGGAACGTCCGCAGGCGAGCCCGACTGTTGCGGCGCCGATTGCTTTGGCGAAATCTCGGCGCTTCATCATTCTAGTTTCCCCCCTGGGCATATATGGCTGCCGGATCGGCGACGAAGTCCTGAAAAGATTGTCTGGTGTAATTGATCTTCGACCCAAAGAATCGCTGATATCGTTTTTCTTCGACAACCGACTCTTCTTCGGTCTTGCCCTCTCGGTGATTGAAGATCGTAAACCTGACCTGGTCAGGCGCCGGGCGATTGGTTTGCATCCGCTTCAAAAGGTACTTGATATGCATGTCGGCGTCCGGAAGCGAGTACCCACAGAAAATAATGTGACCGGCATCGCGGATTGCGTTTTCACATTTATTCCAAATATTGCTCAGGAACACCCGCGACATATCTTTGTAGAAAGTCGGCGGAACAATTAGCGGGGACATCACTGAAGTGCAAAACTCACATTTGGTGACGGGCCTGTCTTCTGACATCAGGCTCAGCACAACTTTTGATTCATAGCTGTTGAGGTTGTTACAGACAGGACAATAAAGCCAGTTCAACGAGCCGTGAAGTTTGAACAGCTTGATCCCGGGCGCGCCGATGTTCTCTCGCCGGCTGCCGTATTTTTCCTTGCCCGAAAAATCGACACCGTAATTTACTTTCCATTCCAACGCCTCGTCGATCACCAGATCATAATTGGTACTGACAAAGATCGTGTCGTTCAACAGATTCGCGGCTTCCAGCTTCTGGATCAGATCGAGATGAATTGAACCGGGCTTTCGCGTCAGTCCGTCCGCGATGGCTTTCGACATTGCCAGCACGAGATATAAACGCAGGAGCTGGGCCTTGTTGCCTTCCGGGTTAGCACCCGCAAAGTCGAATCCCCGAAAAGACTCTTTTCGCGTTTCCGCAAGGTCGAGAATGCCGAGGGCTTCCTCGAAGGTCGGATAGTTGGCGCCGTCGATCTGGGCATCATCAGTCAGATCGATGTTGAAGATCGCTTTGAAGAACTGTGAGAGCTCCTTGAAGATATCCGGGTAGCGAGTGACGCTGCGTGAGCTGAAGTATCGTTGAAAAAGCTGGCTTTGGACCGGCGCACCTTCAGCTGCTGAGGCGCCCGCGCCCAGAAATATGGCAGTTGTCATTAGCTTTCCCTCCTCGGTTAAGGCAGGCAGGTTTGCGTAACTAGACGGTTACGGCTTCGCGATATTCACCCCAGACGCCGCGCAGACGATTGCTGATCTCGCCTACCGTGGCCAAGGCCTCGACACATTCGAGGATGCGCGGCAGAACGTTCTCGGTGCCCTGGGCGGCCTCCTGCAACTTCGCCAGAGCAGCTTCACAGCGGTCCTGTTCGCGGCGCGCGCGAACTGCGCGCACTCGTTCGATCTGCTCTTGCTCCACTGAAGCGTCCAGGCGCAGCGTCTTTACTTTCGATTCTTCGTTGGACTCGAATTGGTTCACGCCCACGACAATCGCATCGTTCTGCTCGACGGCACGCTGATATTCGTAGGCTGAGTTTTGAATCTCGCGCTGGATGTATCCCGATTCGATTGCGTGGAGCGTGCCGCCCAGCGCATCAATCTTGTCGAGATAATCGACGGCGCGCCGTTCGACTTCGTTGGTGAGTTCTTCGATGGCATACGAGCCGGCCAAAGGATCGACTGTATCCGCGACGCCCGATTCGAAAGCGATGACCTGCTGTGTCCGTAATGCCAGGCGCGCCGAGTCTTCGGTGGGCAACGCCAACGCCTCATCCATCGCGTTTGTGTGCAGGGACTGCGTGCCGCCCAAAACTGCGGCCAACGCCTGAATCGTCGTGCGCACTACATTCACTTCGGGTTGTTGCGCCGTCAAGGTTGAACCGGCGGTCTGGGCGTGAAAACGCAACATCAGCGAACGTGGATCGCGCGCGTGAAAGCGTTCGCGCATCAGGCGGGCCCATAAGCGGCGCGCCGCACGGAACTTCGCGATCTCTTCCAGCAGGTTGTTGTGCGCATTGAAGAAGAAAGAAATTCGCGGCGCAAATTCATCGACATTCAGACCAACCTTGACTGCGGCTTCAACGTAGGCGATGGCATCGGCGAGTGTAAATGCCAATTCCTGAACGGCCGTCGAACCGGCTTCGCGAATGTGATAACCGCTGATCGAAATGGTATTCCAGTTGGGAACCCGTTCGGCGCAGAACGCAAAGGTGTCGGTAATCAGCCGCAGGCTGGGCTGGGGCGGAAAGATGTAAGTGCCGCGCGCGATGTATTCCTTCAGGATGTCGTTCTGAATCGTCCCGTTGACCTGGTCGAAGCCGACATTTTGCTTACGCGCGACGCCGAGATAAAGGCACAAAAGAATCGCCGCGGTGGCATTGATGGTCATCGAGGTCGAGACTTCGGCGAGCGGTATTCCATCAAACAACCGCAGCATGTCTTCGAGCGAATCAATCGCCACGCCGACGCGGCCGACTTCGCCGGCGGCCAGAGAATCGTCCGAGTCCAAACCAATCTGCGTCGGCAGATCGAAAGCCACCGACAAACCGGTCGTGCCCTGCGACAGGAGATATTTGTAACGCGCGTTCGACTCGTCCGCCGTCGCGTATCCCGCGTACTGGCGCATGGTCCAGAGACGGCCACGATACATATTCCGGCGGATGCCACGCGTGTATGGGAATTCGCCCGGATCACCCAGGTCGCGATCATATTCCGTTGGTTCGGCGTTCGACGGATTGAAATCGATGGGCAGATCGATTCCGGATGAAGTGTTAAAGCGCTCGCGCCGCTCCGATTTGACCTTGCTGGACATCAGGTTGTTGCCGAGGAGGCTAGCAGACGAAACGATCTGAGTACAACTATTAGAGAGCGCGCTTGAGCGCACGCATCCCTGCGTGCGGACCGCGGGCATCTTTGCCCGCCTTCTTTTCTAGATCGCAGGCAGGATGCCTGCGCACCGCCTGCAGGGATGCAGGCGCTCCAATGCAGGCGCTCCTAGCGCGCTCCAAAAACTGCTTGAACTGCAAAGGCGACTGGCATAGCATCAGCTCATGGAGATGGATGAAGAGACCCGACGGTTGGCGGAGGAAGTGGGCACCGCAATCAACGAGTCAGTGCAGCAGTCGGCGAGCGTCGCCGCCGCCATCGAGCGGTTGCGCGAAGCGGGATTTGAGATGGAGCTGACGCTGAAGCTCGAGATTGGCCTGCGACCGCAAAGCGAAGATGATGAAGCCGGTGACGACGGTCCCGACACAGTCGAGTTTACCGACGAAGATCTGCGGATTCTGAGGTCGATGAAGATTAAGATCGATCCGGAGGAGCAGTGAGTGGAGTTGTTGAGTCTGGAGTCTGGAGTCTGGAGTTCAGAAATTTGGCATTTGAGATTCCAGATTTCAGATTTCAGATTTCAGATTTGGGAAACTGAAAGCGAACGTCATCACGCCATGAAACAGTTTTCCAAATGACTAATGCAAAATCTCAAATCTCAAATCTCAAATCTCAAATGCCAAATGCCGAAGCCCAATGCCAAATTAGATTCCAAAGCTGACCCCCTCACTCCGGCGTCTCGTCGCTTCCGGTCAATTTCTGCTGACGCAACGCCGCCGCACCAAGCAATCCACCCATTCCCATCGATTCCACCGCACTGCTGGGCACCAGCATGAGCGCGCCCTTCTCTTTTAAGCCCTCGTACAGCATGTTCATCGCGCGCAGGTGCAACGCCGTCGGATTATCGCGATAGGACTCTGCGGCTACACCGAACCGCGCGGCAATCTCGACCTCGGCTTCAGCCAGAATGACGCGGGCAGCTTTTTCGCGCGCGGCCTGCGCTTCTCGTGACATCGCGTCCTGCAAAGCAGCCGGAATGATCACGTCGCGCATCTCGACCGACTGGACAGTCACGCCCCAGGGATTCGATCGCTCATCGATCAACTTCTGTAATTCATCTTCAATGCGTTCGCGACCGCGTAACAAATCACTCAACGAGGTGCGTCCGATGATATCGCGCAAAGCCGTCTGCGCCGCCCAGCTGACTGCCTGGGAATAATTCTGCACTTCCAGCGCAGCCTTCTCAGGATCGTAAACCACCCAGAACAGCACTGCATCGACGTTAACCGGCACCGTGTCCATCGTCAGGGTTTCTTCGGCGGCAAAACCGGTGGTGATAACGCGCTGATCGATCCAGGTCGAAACCGTATCGACAAAGGGGATGATCCAGAAAAGCCCTGGTCCGCGCAGGCCAACAAACTTGCCGAGGCGCAGCACGACGGCGCGCTCCCACTGGCGCGCGATCTTGGGCGATTGCGCCAGCAGCAATCCCAACAAGACGCCGATGATGACGCCGAAGGGCTTGAGCGTGATTAGACTCGACAGGACACCGAAACCGACCGGCGCCAGAAACGCCAGCGCGGATATAAAGTTGAGTCGAGGGGCGCTGGGCGCCGGCAGGTTACTGCGATTCTGAACCAAAGTTTGCACGTTAGGCATTGATGTATCTCCTTCTTCGTCGCGCTTTCGATAGCGCACACTGTTTGCTCGTCGCATCCACATATGATCAATCGCAAACTAACAATTGGCGTTACCTGCTGCGCCGCTTCTCCAGATGCTCAATGACGTCGTCCAGGGAAAATCCGCGTTCGTGTGACTGGGCGATGAAATGATCGGCCAGCTCACGCAAGTGTCGCTCGCGTTCGCGCCGATTGGCGGCTTCGTTCGGCCGCGCCGTAACGAAAGTCCCGACGCCGCGCCGGGTTTCGACGACGCCGTTACGCTCCAACTCGGCATAGACCTTCGCGACCGTGTTCGCATTGATGCGCAGCTCGACGGCCAATTGCCGCACGGTCGGCAACTGGTCGCCAATACCCAATTTGCCGGTGGCAATCGCAAACCGAATCGATCGGTCCAGCTGGTGGTAAATCGGCGTCGGATGCTTGGTATCGACCTGGAACATTTATCGTTCACCCATTGTACTACGACAATGGAACAAGTCAAGTTGCAGGAAAGTTTTGGGAAGTGAGAGCGGAAAAAAAGACTATTTGCCATTTGTCATTGGCCATTTCCCATTGGCTCATTGGAAAGATCCAACGATGAGCTTTCCAAATAAACAAATGAGAAATGGCCATGACAAATGGCAAATAATTTTTGTTTCGCTCACTTATCGACGCCGGTTCCAGACGAAGTCCGCAGCAAACTATTAAGACACACAAGCACCAGGCCATCGGGAGATTCGCGAAAGTGCAGCCGGCCGTTTTCAATATCAATGAAGATCGCCCGCAGCGTGTGGCCGGTTACCGCCGCAGCCTGGTCGGGTCGAATCATCAGCGCCAGCTCGCCGCAGCCGCCGCACCATTCTTCCACGGCCTGATAGCGCCTCCTGATAATCAGAAGGCGCTCCGTCTCGACTGTGATTTCCCTGCTCTTGGACACGATCGAACCGTAGGCGAAAAGCGCTGACAATTCCTGACGCTGTAAGGGCAGCCCGCTTCAGGGTTCGAGCAGGCACGAGGCCTGCCCCCTACACGCCGGTCAGTGGATCACTATTCCGACTCCGAGCGTGATGTTATCGGCGCGCTTTCCGGCAACTGTCAGATCAAAGTCTGCATTGCCGGGCACATGACGCTTACCGCTGGCGAAGATTGGATTGTAGTTAATCTCAAATACACGCAGGTCGATTCGTGGACTCATGCGAATGTCCGCGGCCGCGCCAATCTTCAACGCAAAGCTGGTGACTTTATCGTTCAGCGTGAAGTTGAAAGGTCCGGTAGACGTCTGCACGTCTTTTGAAGTCTGCCGCGCAAATCCGGCCAGCACGTGCAGCGACGGCTTGAATCGCCGCGTCTTGCCGTTGTCCTTGATCTGGACTCCGCCCAGCCCTTCCCAGGTCCGATCGGAGAGCTTGTTGGTATCGACGTGCGCGCCAAAGTCATCGACCGTCGTGTCGTTCTTATAAAGCCCGCTGAACTCGCCCACCAGCCCAAAATATTTTTTCAGATTGAAAGTGACTGAACCGCTGGCGCCTTTGAAGCCGCGCCTCAGGCAGAAAACTCTCTGCAGATTTGCACCCAGTATATCCTTGCCGTCAGGCGTACACGGGTGGAAGCTGAATTGGTCGGTTCCCTCAGTGATGAACTGTTCGCCTGAATTGGCTTCCTGCTTGGCATAAACGAAACTGCCGGCCACTTCCCATCGATGATAATCGCCGGCGCTTTGCGCCAGAGCTGACGAGGTGGCCATCAGCATCACAATCAAGAATATCCAAAGTCTTCGCATCTAAGATTTCTCTCCTTTCGAACTCTTCTCACTTTGATTAGAATGACCGCCGCTTGCATCGCTGACGGCTGGATTAGTCGTGTCAACGGGCCGCAGCATCGCGCAAGCGCTGCCAAAGAGTCCTGAAAATGGCCTAAAGAATTCTCAAAACTTCCAAATTAAGAGGATGAGCGAGCCCCAACGCTTCTTTGAGTTCGATAACTTCCTGCTGGATTCACAGCAAAGGTTGCTCTTGCGTGACGGCCAGCCGGTCGAGCTAACGCCGAAGGTCTTTGACGTTTTGTTCGAACTGGTGCAAAGCGGCGGGCGAGTTGTCGAAAAGAAAGAACTGATGGAAAGGATCTGGCCGAATAGTTTTGTTGAAGAAGCCAACCTGACTCAACACGTTTCGACCCTGCGGAAGAAGCTGGGACACGACGCGCAGCAGCGATATATCCTGACGGTCCCCGGCCGCGGATACCGCTTCGTCGCGCCAATCAAAAGCTGGGACGACGACGCGATTGTCACGGTGCAGGAGCGAGTGAGATCGCGAATCACTGTAGGCACGCCGGATGAACCAATTAAGGCCGATGAAATCATTCCGGCCATGCATCGCGTCCTGCCCGCGACAAATGAGAAGGGCGCGCGAAGATGGCGCCTGATCGCCATTCCGATAGGCCTCTTACTCATAGTCATCCTGGGATTGTGGCTGGTTAATGTTCTGCGCCGGCGGCCTGAGCCCTTCACCAACATCCATTTGGCGAAATTCACCACCAATGGCAAAGTTTCCAGCGCCGCAATTTCGCCAAATGGCAAACAGGTCGCCTACGCCGAAGCTGACGGCGAACAACAGACTCTCTGGATTAGACAAGTTGCCACCTCAAACACCGGCGTGGTCGTAGTTGGCCCGTCCAGCCTCAGATTTATCGGACTGACTTTCTCTCCGGACAACGACTACATTTATTACATCGCCTCGCCGCCGAACTCGCCGAACACGCTTTATCGCGTGCCGGCCCTGGGCGGCAAACCGAGCGCGCTGGTGGAAGACGTGGACAGCCCGCCGACATTTTCACCCGACGCCAGGCTCATGGCTTACGTTCGCGGTTATCCCGACGCGAACGAAAGCGTCCTGATGATCGCCAACGTAGACGGAACCGGCGAAAAACGGTTGAGCACGCTCAAATCACCTCAATCCACTTTCACCTTTGGCCCGGCTCCGGGCTGGTCGCCGGATGGCAAGCATATCGCCTGCTCAGTTTCACTGTCGGATGATCAAGGTCAATATCAGGAGGTTTATCAGGTCGATGCTTTAACCGGCGCAACCACGCCGGTGACGAAACGCAAGTGGCGCCGCGTTTATCGCATGGCCTGGCTGAGAGACGGCAGCGGATTAATCATGAGCGCCGCCGATTCTGAAACTACCCAGCTGCAGGTTTGGGAAGTGCGTTACCCCTCGGGCGAACCGCGAAAAATCACGAATGACCTCAACGATTATCTCGGACTAACGTTGACTGCCGATTCGAACACCGCAGCCGTGGTGCAGTCTGATCAGCAAGCCAATCTTTGGATCTCGCCGGCTATCGACGGCCGCAACGCGGTGCAGATCACTTCGAATAATTACGACGCGCTCGATGGCCTGGCGTGGACTCCCGACGGCCGGCTTTTGTACACCTCAGCGCGAAACGCGGCGAACGACATCTGGATTGTCGATGCGCAAGGTAAACAAAAACTTCAGCTCACGGAAAATGCCGGCAACAACACCGCGCCGGCCATCTCGCCCGACGGTCAGACGATCATTTTCGTTTCCTCGCGAGACGGACAACAACATCTTTGGCGCATGGATGCTGTCGGTGGTCACGTGCAACGCGCGACCGAAGGGACGAGGGATTTGAGTCCCGTCTTCACGCCTGATGGCCGTTGGATCATCTATCGCTCGTACGTTACCGGCAACCCGAATCTGTTCAAACTTGCTGTGGCCGGCGGCGCGCCCACGCGCCTGACCGAAGTCATATCCGGTGTTCCGGCAATATCGCCTGACAGCAAGACCATTGCCTGCATCCAGCGGCCGGTAGCTTTGGCCAGGGTAAAGATCGGGCTCGTGCCAATCGAGGGAGGCCCGGCGAGGTTGATTGAACCGAAGGATGTTCCTCGCCAGTTGATGCTGGCCTGGAACACCGATGGACAGTCTTTGGTCTATATCAAGAATGAAAGCTCTGTCTCAAATCTCTGGATGCTGCCGTTGAATGGCGGCGAACCAAAGCAAATCACCAATTTCGATGCCAACCTGATTTTCAACTTTGCAATTTCAAAGGATGGACGGTTGGCGGTTACTCGTGGCGCGGAAAAAAGCGATGTTGTGCTGATCAGCTCAACGCAATAGGCTTGTCGGGGCTGGATCCGGTCGCTAGCGCTCGTGGTACTGGGTAGTTTCTCAATTTCACGGCGTTAGAGTACCAACTTTTAGTTGGGTTTTATCCTTAGCCAGAGAAAAGCCGACTACAGTCGGTACTCTGACGCCGCTTACCAAATTAAGACACGATAAGGTACTGACACGCTTTGCTGGGGCCGGAAACCCTGTGTTATCTTCTCCGTCTTAAAAATCCTTCCGAATTGTCGCCTTTATATAGTTCGGCACTGAATCAAGAGGAGTTGATTAATAGATATGGCTACGTCCAACGGTAACGGCTCGAACGGTCACATTGGCAAAGTCGTGCAGATCATCGGCCCGGTCGTCGACGTCGAATTCGGCGAAGGTCATCTGCCGCCGATTTATCAGGCTTTGCGCATTACTTCCGACGGATTTGATGTGCCCGATCCGATCAACGTGATCGCTGAAGTCCAACAGCACCTGGGCGAAGGCCGGGTGCGCGCCGTCTCGATGTTGCCGACCGACGGCATGGTCCGCGGCATGAACGCGGTGGACACGGGCGGTCCGATCACGGTGCCGGTGGGCGAAGGCACTCTGGGCCGGGTCATGAACGTGATCGGCGATCCGGTGGACAACCTGGGCGACATTCCGCATCAGCAGCGCTATCCGATTCATCGTCACGCGCCTTCATTCGATGAACAGTCAACCGAACTGCAGATGTTCGAAACGGGCATCAAGGTAATCGATCTGATTCAGCCGTTTCTGCGTGGCGGCAAGATTGGTTTGTTCGGCGGCGCCGGCGTAGGCAAGACCGTTATCGTGATGGAGTTGATCAATAACATCGCGAAAGCGCGTTCCGGATTTTCAGTGTTCGCCGGTGTCGGCGAGCGCACGCGCGAAGGCAACGACCTGCTGCGCGAAATGGTCGAGTCGAAGGTTATCGACTTTGGCGAATCGTTCTATAAGAACGCGGAAGAGACGGGCGCCTTCGACATGACAAAGGTCGATTTGAAGGCGGTCGAGAATTCAAAGGTAAGTCTGATCTACGGCCAGATGACTGAACCGCCGGGCGCGCGTCTGCGGGTTGCTCTCTCAGGCCTGACCGTCGCTGAATATTTCCGCGACCAGGGCATGGACGTGCTGCTCTTCATCGACAACATCTTCCGGTTTACACAAGCCGGCTCGGAAGTATCGGCGCTGCTGGGCCGCATGCCTTCGGCCGTGGGATATCAGCCCAACCTGGCCACTGAGATGGGCGAGATGCAGGAGCGCATCACTTCGACCAAAACCGGATCGATCACTTCGATTCAGGCGGTCTACGTTCCGGCTGACGATTACACTGATCCGGCGCCGGCCACTACCTTCGCGCACCTTGACGCGGTCACCGCCCTGTCACGACAGATTGTAGAACTGGGAATTTATCCGGCCGTCGATCCGCTCGCCTCGTCATCGCGTATTCTTGATCCGCGCATCGTCGGCGAGGATCACTACAACACGACCATGGCGGTCAAACAGATCCTGCAGCGTTACAAAGATCTTCAGGACATCATCGCGATTCTTGGTCTCGACGAATTGTCGGACGAAGACAAGCTGGTCGTTTCGCGCGCGCGCAAGGTCCAGAAGTTCTTCTCGCAGCCGTTCCACGTGGCCGCGCAGTTCACCGGCCGCGAAGGCAAGTACTGCAAATTGGAAGACACGATCAAAGGCTTCAAGGAAATCATCGAAGGCAAGCACGACGAATTGCCCGAGCAGGCCTTCTACATGGTCGGCACGATCGACGAAGTTATCGAAGCCGCGAAGAAGATGGAGTAACAAGTTGCCAGTGCTGAGGACTGAGTACTGAGAACAAATCTCAGTCCTCAGCACTCAGTACTCAGTCCTAAGTTATGGCTAATCAGCTTCAACTTGACGTAGTAACTCCCGAACGCCGCGTTCTTTCGGAAGCGGTGAACTCAGTCACCGTGCCCGGCCGCAACGGCGAGATGCAACTCCTGCCGGGCCACGCGGCGCTCATCTCGGAGTTGAAAACCGGCGTGCTCACTTACAACCAGGACGGCACGAATTTTCAGCTGCACGTGTCTGGCGGCTTCATGGAAGTCAATAACGATAAGGTTTCGGTGCTCGCCGAAATCGCCGAACGGCCGGAAGAGATCGACGCCGCCCGGGCGCGTCTCGCTCGGGAACACACCGAGAAGCAACTGAGTTCCTGGAGCGGCAGCGAAGAAGAATTCGAGAAGGCGCAGGCCAAGCTGGAGCGATCGCTGGTGAGATTGCAGCTGGCGTCCGGGTCGCGCTAATGGTCAGTACCCCCTGCGTTAGCAGGTGGAATAAGGCGCTTCGTTATTTGATGGTCCCTTTTTGACCATCCGCTGACGCGGATGGTACTGACCTCATCGCGCAAGGGCCGCCCGCATCGCCCGCACCGAGTTTTCCAATCCAACAAAGACAGCCTGCGCCACGATACTGTGGCCGATGTTGAATTCTTCAACTTCGGAAATCTGCGCGACGGCGCCCGCGTTTCGCAGAGTCAAGCCGTGGCCGGCGGCGACGTGCAAGCCGTATTGAGCCGCGAGCGCGGCCCCTTCGCGCAGGCGGCGCAATTCGTGATGCGCGCGCGCCGCGCCTTCCCCGTGGACGCCGGCTGAGCCGAGCGTCGCCTCGGCGTAGGCTGCGGTGCACAATTCAACTTGCTGCGCATTCACTTCGCGTGCGGCTTCGATTTGAAGAGGATCGGGATCGATGAAAAGGCTCGCCAGGATGCCGGCATCGCGCAGCTTGCTCACGGCAGCCCGCACAATCGCAATGTTCGTACGCACATCGAGGCCACCCTCAGTCGTAATCTCTTTGGGATTTTCGGGCACCAAAGAGACCGCGTCCGGCTTCACATCAATCGCGATCTTCATCATCGCTTCGGTCGCGGCCATCTCGACATTGAGATAGGTGGTCACAGCATTCCGCAGCACAAACAAATCGGCGTCCTGAATATGCCGCCGATCGCCACGCAGGTGCACGGTGATCCCGTCCGCTCCGGCCTGTTCGCAAATCATCGCCGCGGCCACGACACTCGGCTCTGGCGCGCGGCGCGCCTGACGCACGGTCGCTACATGATCGATGTTGACGTTGAGTCGTGCTGTCATCTTTTACTCCCAGAGATCAAATTAACCACAGAGGACACAGAGAAAGAACGAGAGAAAAATTACCCTTAGAGTTCTGGAGAACCGGTTACGCGTCATTTCATTGTTGCTGATTCTTCTCTGTGTCCTCTGTGGTAATAATCTTTCAGACATGCGAGCGAGCTGACAACCCATGCTTCGCTTCCACCATCGACGCGGTGCGCGCCGCGCTGATCGCTTCGCTGTATTCACCAGCGGCGGCGGCTGTGCGTATGCGGCGCACCTCGTTGATCATCCGCAGGCTGTCGCGGCTGTAATTGCTCGACGAGTCCAATGGTCCGCCGGCCGTGTGGTCCCAGCGCACGGGAATTTCACGCAGGCGCAATTGCGCCAGGTGCGCCAGATAGATCAGTTCGACGTCAAAACCAAACCGATCGATTTGGGCCGCCTCGATCAGTGGCCGGCAGACACTCATCCGGAAAGCCTTGAAGCCGCACTGTGTGTCCCAGAACGGCAGCGTCGTTGCCAAGCGCACGATCAAGTTGAAAACGCGGCCACCCTGTTCCCTTCGCCATGGCTGATGCACGCCGATCAGCCGCCGGTCCAACGCTCTTGATCCGAACGTCAAATCGCATTCACCGCGTAAAATCGGTTCGATCAATTTGGGCGCTTCAGTAATTGGGCTGGAAAGGTCTGCGTCGGAAAAGAGCGCAACGTTCGCATTCGCCTCCAGCAGTCCCCGCCGTACTGCATATCCCTTGCCGCGGTTCTCTTCGTAGCGTATGAGCCGCGCGCTCACGCGTCCGGGATCGCGCATCGCATCTTCAGCAACGGTCGCGGTTTCATCGACCGATCCATCGTCAACGACAATCAATTCAGTTTGTTCGCGGCGGTCATTCAAATAACTGAGAATGCTCGTCAGTGAGGCGCCTAACCGCGCAGCTTCGTTGAAAGCCGGGACCACAATCGACAGTTTCGGAGGCACCGGCACATTTTCAATGAATCGCGGCGTGGGCACAAGCGGCCTTATGCTTATCGTGGCGAACGCGCTGTGTTATATTTTCATCAGATTCATCTCCTGTAGTTCCGGATATGACCAGAAATTTCACGCTAGTCGCCGTCTTTGTCATCGTTCTTGCCAGCGTTGCCGGCGGAGTCCGTTCGCGCGCGTTTCGCCGCCATGCCGTAACCGCAAACTCGAGCCAGGCCGCCGGTGAAAAGTACGAAGCCGACAAGATCGAAGCTGATTACCGCGAAGCGATCACCACCGTCGAAGAGCGTTACGCCGGCGAGATCGATTACGAAAAAGCCACCCAGGCGGCAATTCAGGGCATGCTCTTCACGCTCGATCCGCACTCGGTTTACTTCCCTGCCCTCGAATTCAAGAAACTGAAAGAAGATCAGTCTTCCAGCTTCTACGGCATCGGGGTGCAGATTCAACGCCACGACGATGGCGTTTACATTCAGTCGGTGGTCGAGGGCACGCCGGCAAATCGGGCCGGCCTCCGCAACGGCGATCGCATTCTGGAAGTTGACGGCAAGGACGCCCGCGATTGGTCGAGCGAAGAAGTTTCCAAGAATGTCCGGGGCGATCGGCTGCGATCAGTCGATATAAAAATCGAACGTGCCGGCGAAGACGTTCCGCTCAACGTCAAGATCATTCGCGACGCCGTACCGCTGCCGTCCATTCGCAATGCCTTCATGATTACGCCCGGCACGGGCTACATCGGCCTGGTCGGCGGATTTCAACATACCTCCGATGACGAATTGCGCGAGGACATCACGACCCTGCGCAAGGACGGGATGCGTCAGATGGTCCTGGATCTGCGGAACAATCCCGGTGGTCTGCTTGATCAAGCCATCGACGTGGCCAGCGAGTTTCTGCCGCGCGACAAGGTGATTGTTTCGGTCAAGGGCCGCAGCGAATATTCTGAACCGGCGGTTTACAAATCGAATGGACGTGACCCGGAAGATCTCCCGCTGGTCGTCTTGATCAATCGCAACACTGCCTCGGCTTCGGAAATTGTCGCCGGATCGATTCAGGATCACGGCCGAGGTTTGGTCGTCGGTGAGACGAGCTTTGGCAAAGGCCTGGTGCAGCACGTATTTCAACTGCCCTACAACACCGGACTGACTCTGACCACGGCGCGCTATTACACTCCTTATGGACGTTCTCTGCAGCGCGATTATTCGAGCGGTTCGTTATACGACTACTACGTCCGCCACGATCAAAGCGATGACCAGCAGCCGACGCAGCCCGGGCAGCCTTCACCAAATGAATCGACACAACAGTCGCGCGGCTCGAACTCGCCGGCATTTCGCACGGCCGCCGGCCGAGTGTTCTATGGCGGCGGCGGCATTACGCCCGACATCGAAGCTCGCGGCCTGACTGCCACGCCGGTGCGCGGCCGCATTATCGAAGCTGCGTTCTATTTCAATCGGCTGCTGGCCGCCGGCAAAGTTGCCGGATTTGAATCTTATCGCGTCGACAAGGTTGATTATGCCCACGCGCCCAAACCCGCCGACTATCCGTTATCTGACCGGCTGCTCGAAGCGTTCCGGAATTACGTGCGCAAAGAGCAACCACGCCTGCAAATTCCGCAGATCGACACTGATCTCGATTTCGTGAAGCTGCGTTTGCGCTACGAGATGGTGACCGCGGCATTTGGCGGTGACGCGGGCCAGCGCGTGCTCCTCGAGAGCGACCCGCAGGCGCTGCGCGCAATTAATGTGCTGCCTGACGCCAAGCGGCTCGCCGAAAGCGTGCGCAACGGAACCCCTGTCAGCCTGAATTTCAAACCCGGCCGCTTCCTGATCAGATTATTGGACGGCCCGGTCATCGAAGTTCCTGACGACCTCCTGATTTGATTAAGCGTAAAACTTAACTGGCGAACGCGAACTGACGGTTTGCGTGGTGGTTGACTTTTCCCGAGCCACAATTTAGAAAGTGGCGTCGAATTACCTAGCTCACAATCTGAGGCGCAAAATGGATCGCAGAAAATTTGTCCGCACTGGTTTGATCAGCGGCGTAGCACTCGCAGCCGTCAGCAATCTCGCAGAGAAGAACACGGCCAGCGCATCGACTCCGGCGCCGGCCTTTGAACTCGATGAGATAACGATCGCTGAGCTGCAAAAGGGCATGGCGTCGGGTAAATACACCGCGCGTTCAATCGCCCGCTCTTACCTCGATCGAATCGAACAAATCGACAAGCAGGGCCCCGCGATCAATTCAGTCATCGAACTGAACCCCGACGCGCTGGCCATCGCTGACACTCTTGATAACGAGCGCAAAGCAGGCCGGCTGCGCGGACCCCTGCACGGCGTTCCCGTGTTCATCAAAGACAACATCGATACGCACGATCGGATGACGACGACGGCCGGTTCGCTGGCGCTCGGCGGATCGATTCCGTTGCAGGATTCTTTTGTGGCTAAGAAACTGCGCGACGCGGGCGCAGTCATCCTCGGCAAAACAAACCTCAGCGAATGGGCCAACTTTCGCTCCAGTCATTCGTCGAGCGGCTGGAGCGGCCGCGGCGGGCAAACTAAGAATCCTTACGTGCTCGATCGCAATCCCTGCGGCTCGAGTTCCGGTACCGGAGCCG
>JADMIO012704550.1_pt1 | contig 17844 bp, 12 predicted proteins | sample 8958161 | NCBI WGS metagenome assembly JADMIO01 (sample SAMN16585339, study PRJNA669376) | soil metagenome | isolation source: Crop rotation soil | place: USA: Cullars Rotation, Alabama | collected 2011
CGATGATCGGATCGAAAAAGAAGATGGGCGCCGGTTCATCATCAAGGGCCGTCAGGCGAAGTTGATAATCGAGCCGGTGATCGCGGCGCCTACTGAGATTGAAGAGCTTCGAAGTGCGATCGAGCCTAATGTGGTGACTTCTCCAGGGCCTCCCGGCGCAGTGGATAAAGGTGAGCGACAGGAGCGCGGTCAGAAGCTTTCGCTTTCGGCAGAAACGGTTACTTCGACCACGAGGTTCACCATGCGACTGAAGATCAAAGATTGACCGGATGAGCAGAGCCCGATCCATCGTGACGATCGTTAGCATGTTATCGTGGGCCGCCGCGCCCACGTGCAACATCGCGGCACCTCAGCGGCCCTCGATGGGTAGTTCGACCGCGTCGGGCTCGCGATCACTGGCCCCCAGGGAAAGCAAGAAGGCAATTGCGTCTCGTCCGCGCTCGCAGGACTACTCGCACCGGATAAATTCACTTCTTAAGCAAATGACCGTCGAAGAGAAGGTGGGCCAGATGACCCAACTAACTCTGGAAATGATCGTCAGCGGTCACGATCAGAGTGTCCAGATCGATCCGGCGAAGTTGCAAAAAGCAATTGGGAAATATGGAGTCGGCTCGATCCTCAATTGTTACAACCAGGCTCTCACGCCCGGGAAATGGCAAGACATCATTACTCAAATTCAGACTGCCGCTAAGAAGACACGTCTCGGGATTCCCGTAATCTACGGAATCGATTCGATTCACGGAGCAAACTATGTGCAGGGCGCGACGCTCTTTCCCCAGGAGATAGGAATGGCCGCCACCTGGAACCCCGAATTGATGAAACGAGGTTCCGAAATCAGCGCGAGGGAAACGCGCGCGGTCGGGATTCCCTGGAGCTTTTCGCCGGTGCTGGACATTGGCCGCCAGCCACTCTGGTCGCGTTTCTGGGAGACTTTCGGCGAAGATCCATATCTCGCGAAAGTCATGGGTGCGGCTTTCGTGCGCGGCATGGAGGGGCCCGATGTCTCATCGAAAGATCACGTTGCAGTCTCGTTGAAGCACTACGTCGGTTACAGCCTTCCCCTAAACGGCAGAGATCGCACCTCCGGGAAAGCCGGAAAACTACCTGCGCGAATACTTTCTGCCAACGTTTGACGCCGCGATCCAGGCCGGCGCGCATACCGTGATGGTCAACTCTGGGGACATCAACGGCGTTCCCGCTCACGCCAATCACTACATACTTACCGGCGTTCTGCGCGACGAACTCGGGTTCAAAGGCTTTGTCGTCTCTGACTGGGCTGACATCAAGAGGCTGGTGCGCGATTGGCGAATTGCGGCTGATGAAAAAGAGGCGACGCGCATGGCAGTAATGGCCGGCGTCGATATGAGCATGGTGCCGAACGATTACAGCTTTCCCGATCTGCTCGTGTCACTCGTTAAAGAAGGTAAGCTACCTCAATCTCGAATCGATGAAGCAGTGAGGCGAATCCTGCGGGTTAAGTTCGAGCTTAGTCTCTTCGACGACCCAATGCCTGATCCCGCTTTGAAATCCAGAGTCGGGCTGTCCGAATCGAGGCAGGACGCTTTACAGGCAGCGCAGGAATCAATGACGTTGCTGAAGAACAGTAATGGCCTACTGCCTCTGTCCAAGAACCTAAGGGTGCTCGTCACCGGCCCAACTGCCGATTCCCTGATTTCTTTGAATAACGCCTGGACCTACGTTTGGCAAGGTTCTGAACCGTCACTCTATCCGAAAGACCGGCCCACAATTCGGCGGGCAATTGAAACCAAGATTGGCGCTTCGAACGTGACATATCTTTCGGGTACCAGGATTACTCGTCGCCCGGGCTCGCCGTCGAACAGCACGCCCACGAACATGGAAGAAGAGGTTGACATGGCCGCAGCGGTCGAGGCCGCCAGGAATGTTGATGTGGTTGTTTTGTGTCTCGGTGAAGGCTCTTACTGCGAAACGCCGGGCAGCATTACGGACTTAACACTCGGCGAACCACAACTGAAACTGGCCGAAGCGATCGAAGCCACCGGAAAGCCGGTCGTGATTGTTCTGGTTGAAGGGCGGCCGAGAATTATCAATCGCATCGTGGATAAAGCCGGCGCCATTTTGATGGCTTACAACCCGAGCAACGAAGGAGGACACGCGATTGCCGACGTGTTGTTTGGCGACATTAATCCGAGTGGCAAACTTCCTTTCACGTATCCGCGCGCCGTCAACGGGCTCATTACTTATGACCACCGGGCTTTCGAGACCGAAGGCGAGCATTCGGCAATTAGACCTCAGTTTGAATTTGGCCACGGGCTTAGCTACACAACTTTTGGTTACAGCGATTTGCGTTTGAGTAAGAAGACAATCGCAAGCAGCGACGAACTGTTGGTCAGCGTTACCGTACGCAACACCGGCCGCCGCGCTGGCCAGGAAGTGGCGCAACTCTACGTGGCCGATCTGGTTGCTTCAATCGCGCCGCCGGGTAAGCGCCTTAAGCGCTTTGCGAAAATCAACCTGGAGCCAGGTCAGAGCCGCATCTTGAGTTTCAAGCTGCGCCAGGACGACCTCTCGTTTATTGGCAGTAATAACAAGCCGGTAACCGAGCCGGGCGATTTTGAAGTGATGATCGGAGGTCTGAAAGGGAGATTTACCCTGAAGTGATTCAGGGTCGAAGGACTGTAATGAAACTCGCACTGAAACATTTCGCCACACTGATCTGTTTGCTTTTCATGATGGCGGGAACTTCCGCCGTGGCAGTGCCGCGCATCAAGGTCCTCAAACTGTCGGTTACGAACCCTGCCGATGAAGCGCGACCGCATGAAAATGTTGTCGTTACTGTTGCAGAGTTGAAAAAGCTCGCACCGGATTTCAAAGCCGGCGAAATAATCATAACCAGGGAAAGTGCGCGCACATTACAAACGATTGAACTACCTTCGCAGGCTGATGATCTCGACGGCGATCGAAAATTGGACGAGATAGCTTTTCAGATTGATCTCAAGCCGAAACAAACGCGCATTGTGACGATCGCGTATGGCGATCCGGCGACACTCCAGCGTCTTCGGAGCGAGTACCCGAAAAGGGCGCAGGCGAAGTTCGCGCTGAAATTCGAGGGAGTTGCCTGGGAATCGGAATTGACCGCGTGGCGCATCTATTTTGACCGCCGCAATGCGATTGATCTTTACGGCAAACGTCGACCGGGACTGGATCTTGAATTATTTGGGCTACCTGAATACGACTACCACGAAGAGTCACCTTTTGGCCGGGACATTTTCAAGATTGGCGATGCGCTCGGGCTGGGGGCAGTCGGTGCTCTGGTGAACGGAAAAGCCGTGCGGGTTTCAGACGTGAGCGATCGATCCTGGCGAATTGTTATCGCCGGTCCGGTCAGGGCCATTGTTGAGCTGACGTACAAAGGATGGAGAATAGGTGACCGCGAGATCAACCTGAGCAGCCGCATCACTCAATGGGCGGGCGAGCGTGGCTTCACTCATAGTATTAAGACCCAGGGCTCCGATGGCATCACGCTCGTGACTGGCCTGACTCGGAAAACCGGATTAGAAGATCGCGTCATTCGACCAACCGATGCGCTTCCTCTGCTCACCCGCATAACCTGGGGTCATCAAGTGCTTAGGACCGGCGCCACGGCGACTGAAAGCCTGCCCGATCAAAACCTTGGTTTGGCGATTATCGCTCCTAACCAAAGTAGAATTCTTCCGGATGATGATCTGAATTATCTGATCCAACCCGCCATTGCTGACGGCAGTTCTACCTGGCATGTGCTCGGAGCCTGGGACCAGGAAGGGACAGAAAATATAGTGACAGACGCCGGTGCTGCTGCGAATAAGAATCGCTATGGCACGGTGAGCGTACCTTTCGAAGCCGTCAACACGCGCGACCGATTCTTGAAGCTTGTTGGCGAAACCGCCGACCGCATCTTCCGGCCTGCGCGAATCACGATTCTGTCTGCTGGCCCATCACCACAAACCGCTCCGCCCGATACGTTACAACCGGCGCGAAAGAGGACTTACTCCGAAGCCGTCGAGTTATTACGGCAATCCGTCGAACGCACCGCCACGAAATGGGAACCGGTGGTTTCACAAACCATTCCTGCCGACGCCGCAGTTGATAAAGGTCTCGGGTTTTTTACCGAAGGCGACAATCAAACCGGCGAATGGAAAGAGCAGAAGGGATTTTACTGGACGGGAAGTTTCTGGGTGGGTGAGCTGTGGCAGCTCTATGCAAAGACGAAAGATGAACGCTTTCGCCGCTGGGCCGAGTTGTGGAATGCGCGCCTGCTTGGAAAAGAGATGACCGAGAACCACGATACAGGTTTCATCAACTATTACTCTTCGGTCCTTGCTTATCGTCAGACTAAGGACGTGAAGTATCGCGAGAGCGGCTTACGCGCCGCGGAACGTCTGAAGGAGCTTTACAATCCGACGACTGAACTCATAGCCGCTTGGCGCGTCAATGGTGACGACACCATCATCGACACCATGATGAATCTGCAAATATGGTGGTGGGCAGCGCAAGAGACGAACGATCCTCAGTGGCGCGCGCTGGGTTTGAAACACGCGTTGAAGTCCGCTGATTGGCTGGTTCGTCCCGACGGCTCAACCACTCAGTCAGTTCATTACAATCCGGGAGACAACCGGCAGGAGTTCTATTCTCCGCAGGGAACAAGCAGCGTGCTGAGTTTTTCCAACAACGTTCCACCGGGAGAAAAGGTTTTCACCCACACTCATCAGGGCTTTGCGGCTGACACAACCTGGTCACGCGGCACAGGGTGGGCACTCTATGGATTCTCAGTCGGTTACGCCGAAACGAAAGATCCGCGCGTGTTGCAGACAGCGGAAAAGATCGCTAACTACGCAATTGACCATCTCCCTGAGGACGGCGTGCCGTGGTACGACTTTGGAGACGAGGGCGTGCACTTCCGCAATCGCGATACATCGGCAGCGGCGCTGATCGCCGGCGGGCTTTTGCGCTTGTCGGAATTGACTGCCGATCAAACGCGGGCAACTACTTATCGGCGCGAGGGCGAGCGCATAGTCCAGACACTTATCGATCGATATCTGACGCCGGTCAACGCGGGCGATCAAACGCCTCCAGGCATTTTGCGCCATGGATCAGTCACGCGGCCCAGCGACGTCGCGTTGGTGTATGGGAATTATTATTTGCTCGAAGATCTACTTTGGCTCGACGAGCACAAAAGGAATTGATCGATTGGTTCATTGATTCATTGTGTTATTGGGATCATTACCTCAGCCGCTTTGCCGCTCTATTTGCGGCGAAGCTTGCTTCGCCGGGGGCGCCTTAAGTTGCCCGCGGCTATGCCGCCGGCGGCGGAGCCGCGATTTTCTTGACTCTTCGGAAAAGCAGAGCTTTTCCGCAAATAGAGCGGCGAAGCCGTTGAAGAAGGGAAGAACTAATGAGCACACTAATGAAGGAGACAAATAATCAGTTGATATTCCGGCATACCAACTCACGGAAAGGTCGAAGCATTTCGATCACGCCTGAGAACAGCGCAATGAAGCATCTTGTTTACGGGCGGATCATTCTTGACACTGAGAAGCCGCGTGAAAAGTTCTCAACTGGAACTTTTGAGACGGGCTTGATCTGCCTCTCCGGCAATTGCACCATCAATGTTAATGGCCAGACCAACGATATAAGTCAATACGATTCGATTTACATTCCGCGTGATAGTCAGGTTGAGGTGTCGACCGAGACCTCGGTTGATCTTGTGGAGTGTTCCGCGGAAGTGGAAAACAACTATCCGCTCCAGATCGTCCGTTATGCAGACGTGCAAAAGGACAGTTCCCTCAAATTCAAGACCGGTGGTTCGTCGACTTCACGCACGGTAAACATCACGCTCGGCAAGAATGTCGAAGCCGGACGTATTCTGGCGGGCTTTACGACTTCCGAACCGGGACATTGGACCAGTTGGCCGCCACACGAACATGCCGCCATCCTCGAAGAGCTTTACGTTTATTACGACATGCCGGCGCCGGCGTTTGGGGTGCAGTTCGTCTACACAAATCCGGACGCGCCGGAGTTTGTCGGCGTAGTGCGCGACGGCGACGCCGTGATCATGCCGAAAGGTTTTCACCCAAATGTTTCTGTTCCCGGCCATCCGATCAACTTCGTATGGATGATGGCCGCGCTTCGCGAAGTCGAAGATCGCCAATTCGGTGTCGTTAATGTACAGCCGGGATTCGATCATGGCGGCAGCGGACTGGAAGCGAGCCGAAAGTAAGTGCAGTAACGGCATCAAGCCGCCATGCCCTAAAATCAATGTATGAAATAGACAATTCTGCAAAAACAAAGGGGTTGCCTGGATCGGGATCAACCCTTCCGGCAACTCATGATGCCGGCGCCAGCGCAACAGGCGCCGTCGCCGCGGCTTTTGAAAATATTAATACCCGGATTGGTCGCTACCGCTGGGTCATCTGCGCGTTACTTTTCTTTGCGACCACGATTAATTACATAGACCGTCAGGTCCTCGGCATATTGGCCACCGACGAAGCTTTCAAACAAACGATTGGTTGGAGCGAGGCGCAGTACGGCTATGTCAATACGGCATTTCAAGCTGCCTATGCGTTGGGGTTGCTCGTAGTCGGAAATTTGATGGACCGGTTTGGCACACGTAAGGGCTTCTCATTTGCGATTATTTTCTGGTCGATAGCCGCCATGGGCCATGCTCTGGTGCGCTCGGCGTTTGGCTTTGGCACGGCGCGCTTCGCTTTGGGACTCGGCGAAGCAGGCAACTTCCCGGCCTCGATTAAGACTGTCGCCGAGTGGTTTCCAAAGAAAGAACGCGCACTCGCGACCGGCATATTTAACAGCGGCTCGAACGTGGGCGCGATTGTCGCGCCCTTGATCGTGCCATACATCGCTATCAACTATGGTTGGCAATGGGCGTTTATTATCACCGGCGCTCTGGGTTTCATCTGGATGGCTTTCTGGCTCATGACTTATCGCCGGCCGGAAGAGCACCCGCGACTATCGCAGGCCGAACTCGCATACATCCAGTCAGACCCATCTGAACCATCGACAAGAATACCGTGGGCACGACTCCTCCTGCATCGGCAAACGTGGGCTTTCGCCGTCGGCAAGTTCATGACTGATCCGATCTGGTGGGTTTACCTTTTTTGGATGCCGAAGTTTCTGAATACAAATTACGGTTTAAAGATCACGCAGATCGGTTTGCCGCTGGTTGTGATTTATGTCGTCGCAGACATCGGTTCCATTGGCGGCGGTTGGCTTTCATCCACGCTCATCAAGCGTGGCTGGTCTGTGAACAAGTCACGTAAGACGGCAATGCTTGTGTGCGCGCTGGCTGTCGTGCCCGTAATGTTTGCCGGGGAAAGGCGGGCGTCAAACTTGTGGGTCGCGGTCGCCTTCGTTAGCCTGGCCGCGGCGGCGCATCAGGGTTGGAGTGCGAACCTTTTTACGATGACCTCAGACATGTTTCCGCGCCGCGCGATCGGCTCGGTCGTCGGGATTGGCGGCATGTTCGGCGCAATTGGTGGCATGCTGATCGCCGCGACGGTCGGCTTGATACTTCAGTACACAGGCTCTTACCTGCCGATCTTTGTGATCGCCGGCAGCGCTTATCTTGCAGCGCTTGGCCTAATCCATTTGCTGGCGCCGCGCCTTCGGCCAGCGAACGTCGAAGATGTAGTGTTGTAAGAATAAGCGGTCGACTAAATTAATTTGCTACATCTAAATTTCCGATTGAAGCAAGGGGAAAACACAATGTCGGCAGTCCACGAACCAGAGTTAGCCCGAGTGCGAAGTGCGACACTCAACGGCGCGCAGCATCTGAATTGGTCCATTATTCCCGTGGAACATCCCGCCGATGGCATTGAGCGGCAGATGTTTATCGGCGAGCAGATGATGATCTGCCGGTTCCGTTTCGCAGCTTTTCTAGTCACGCCGGAACACGCGCATCCACATGAACAGATGTCGCTGGTCGTGAGCGGCCGCGTACGTTTCTTTATCGAGGGTGAAGAGCGCATCGCTGGCCCTGGCGATGTTCTGCGGTTTCCTTCGAACTGTGTTCACGGCGCCACCATGATGGATGAGGAGGTCGTGCTGATCGATATTTTTACTCCCCTGCGTGAAGACTTTCTTGACCCGCAATTGTAACGAGGCTCTCTTCCGTGATTCTCGATCAGTTCACACTCGACGGAAAAATTGCGCTCGTGACCGGCGCGTCGGCGGGACTCGGCCAGGCGATCGCAGTAGCTCTTGCTGAAGCAGGTGCGGACGTCGCTTGTCATGGGAATACGCGCACGCCTGGCGAAACGCTCGAGGCAATAACGCGCCTTGGCCGGCAAGCGTTGGCGGTTGCCGGCAATCTCGCGCAAAAGGAAACGCCGGGCGCTCTAATCGAAGCGACGATCGAGAGGTTTGGCCGGATCGATATCCTGGTCAATAACGCGGGAACGATTCGCCGCGCGCCGGCTGTAGATTATTCCGAAGATGACTGGAATACCGTAATCGAAGTAAACCTCTCAGCTGTGTTTCGTCTCTCGCAGTTCGCTGGACGCAGCATGCTCGAGCAGAAAAGCGGAAAGATCGTCAACATAGCTTCGCTGCTGTCTTTTCAGGGTGGCATTACCGTTCCGGCATACGCCGCTTCAAAGGGTGGGGTCGCTCAGCTTACCAAGGCGCTGGCAAATGAATGGGCCGGGAAGGGAATCAATGTGAACGCGATTGCGCCGGGTTATATGCGCACGGACAACACGAAGGCGCTACAGCAAGACGAGACTCGGAGCCGACAAATACTCGAGCGTATTCCGGCTGGTCGCTGGGGTGAACCTTCGGACCTTGCGGGGGCCGCAGTTTTTCTCGCTTCACCGGCGAGCGACTATATGAATGGGCATGTCCTTGTCATAGATGGAGGCTGGATGGGCCGGTGATTAAGTTTCGTCTAACACATTTCGCGGCGTGGGCACTTAGCGTGGTGCTAATTTCGGGCATCACATTCAATGCGCTACCCGCGGGCCCGGCGCAGACCAGCATTGAAACATCATCGTTCGACAAAGAAGTCACGGACTTCTTCACGCACGAGATGACCGCCCATCTCAACGAGATCAAATCTTACGATCCCGCGCCCAATAAGATCTTTGCCGCCGGCACGACAGGGGAATATACCTGGGGCAGCTTCATGAATTCTGTTGGGGCGTATGCCGCGTTGACGCAGAGAAGCAAGTTGGGCGATCACGATTTGGCCCGCGAGGTGGGGCAGATTGGTTTACTCGAATACCGTTTGAAAGGAACCCGTTTCTCGCAATTGTACGGAGTCCTGGCGCTGCGGTATTTCGGCACGAACCTGGACACTAATCCGGTTTGGCAGAGTTTGAATGAACAGCAACGAGCACAGTGGCGAAGCTTCCTTGACGTGTCCGCGTTTTACGATCCAAAGACACAACAGGTTATCAAGCTGCCGGAAAACTATCTGGGTGTGGCAGCACGGATCGCCAGTGTGAGTTATCAGCTGGGATTGACGAGTGATCGTGAGTTGGTTGACGGTGTGATCACCCGCGCGGCCCGGCCATTCCTTAACCAGGGCGTTTATGCCGATGATGGTCCGCCCACTGGTCGCTTTGATCGTTACTCAAACGAATATGCGCGCTTTGTTTGGGAAGCGGCGGAAGCTGCTGATCGGAAAGATATTCTCGATGCGGTCAGGCCTTCGCTGAAAGACCAGATGCGCTTGTGGTGGGATCTGGTTCTGCCGGACGGTTACGGGTATGCCTGGGGCCGCAGCATGGGTGTCGTCAGTTACATGGACACGCTTGAGATTGTCGGCTTTCTCGCGGCGCATCCGGAATTCCGGCCGGCGCCTCTGGCAGAGTTGGCCAGTGCTTACTACAAGGCATGGCAGTGGCTACGTCATGACTACGACGACAAGGCCCATGTGCTTTCAGTTTTCGCTTTCGGTCGCGGGAACTATTCCTACATCACCCGCGACCGCGAATGGCAGCAGACCATAAACTTCTTTGGCAAGGGCTCGCTGGCCCACCAACGGTTCATAGCGGCGCTGCATCGCGAGAACGTCACCCACTTCCCGGCCGAAATCAAAAGGCCTGACTTGGCCCGATTTGTTTTCTTTCGCCGTGGGGATCGCCCTGCTGGAGTTTGGCTGGTCCGCAAGGGTTCAATCTACTTCACATTACCGATTACTACGGGGACTAAGCCGGGCGTAGCCGATTACTTGCCTGCGCCGCATGGCCTGCCGGGCTTTGCTAATCCCGTCGAGCAGGTTTATCCGTCGCTCGTGCCATTCCTGGAACTCGCGGACGGACGCGTGTTGGTAGCAACCGACGGCGCGGATGAAATCTATCCCGCCGCCGACGGACGGTCCTTGCGGGCGGTCTGGCGACGATGGGCAGTCGTCGGTAGCAAGTCCGCGGAGTTTGCGGAACCGCACATCACTGCTGCCGTTGTGTGGCGTCTTGAGGGACAAACGCTGACTCGCGACGAAACATTAAGATCGACTGAGGCGGTAACGGTAAAGCGTTGGTGGGTAGCCGTGCCGGCTACGGCGTTGACCGATCAAATGGAGTATAGGACTGGACAGCGTTGGGGGGAAAGCACTCAAAGCCGCCGGCGATGGCCCACTTGGGCGCGGCGCCCGCGGTCCTATTCCGCTGCATCTGATTTATGAATCAAACGATCTGCAATTGAAATCCAATCGGCCAGCGCACTGGCGTCTTATCTTAAGCGTCGAGTGAACCAGCGCTTTAGTTTCGAGCGACCAGGTAGAGATCTCTTCCGGCACGCTCAACCACCAGCGCATCGAGTTGCGCAATGTTGCGCGCCGCCAGAGTCTCCGCTACGAAAGGAAAAAGCAGATCCGTATTGTCGTCGCGTGTCTTGTCGGGAATGATCGCCAACACGCGTGCTTCCGGTGACACGAGCGAAAGCGCCTGGTCAAGAATCGCGCGCAGCTTACCGGCAGAGAGATCAGAATCGCGCGATTCGCTTCCAATGACCGCCGGCGGTGGTTTACTACCCGTGACAGTCTTGCGCGCCGGTGTTGCCCAGCCACTGCGACGCTCCCATGACTGACTTTTCTCACGTCGATCAAGTATCCGGACGATTCACGTCCTATTATTGAGTCCGATAAATTGGTGGAAGATTGCAGAAGGCTTAAAATCAAGTCGGAACGGCTCTACGTGCAAAAAGAGATCTATTTATGATTGTTCTTTTGTTGTATGCGGGCTGGGCCGGCAGAAGTCCCATGTTGGCATCTAAGTCCTTTTCCTTAGTGTCAGCGTTTTCAGGCGGTTAGTCTTTATGGATGAGCAAGGGTTTGGTCAGTCTCCCTCCGCGCCCAATTTTGAACTGCGCACTCCCGCGGCAGTTCTTCGTGCGAGAGCTGCTCAGCAAGGCAGTGCGCTGGCTTACACGTTCCTGCTTGATGGCGAGACGGAGGAATATCACCTAAGTTACGCGGATCTCGACCGGCGAGCGCGAATGATCGGAGCGGCTTTGCGCCCTTTCAGAGAAAGTGGCCAACGAGCGCTCCTCCTCTATCCTCCCGGACTCGAGTACATCGCCGCCCTGTTCGGGAAAGTGTTTTTACGCCGGGGTGATCGCCGTTCCTCTGTACCCGCCGCATCTCAACCGGCACTTACTCAGAATCCAATCGATCCTTAAAAACGCACAGGCGACTGTTGCGCTCACGGACGCACGGAGTTTGGCGAGATTGCGATCGCTTCTCAGTCAACTCCCGGAACTTAGCAGCATTCAATGGTTAGCCACCGACACACTTTCCCTTGAAATTGAAAATGAATGGGACGAAAGCGACCTCGACGGCGACAGCGTAGCCATGCTTCAGTATACGTCCGGCTCAACTGGGCAGCCTCGCGGCGTCATGCTCAGTCACCACAACTTGGCCCATAACTCTGCGCTCCTCGCTCGCGCGTTTGATTACACTTCCAACAGTCATTGTGTGTCATGGTTGCCGATGTACCACGACATGGGATTGATTGGTGGTGTGATTCAGCCTCTCTACGGAGGGTTCCCGTGCGTGTTGATGTCACCCGCCTCCTTTTTGCAACGGCCCTTTCGCTGGCTCAAGGGGGAAAGGGGCCTAATTTCGCGTTTGACCTGTGCGTGCGAAGGAGCACGGCCGAGCAACGCGCAAGTCTCGACTTGAGTAGCTGGAGCATCGCTTTCAATGGTGCGGAGCCGATTCGTCAGGAAACGCTCAAGCAGTTCGCTGAGACTTTTGAACCTTGCGGATTTCGTTCCCACGCCCTCTACCCATGTTACGGTCTTGCGGAAGCCACGCTGATTGTTTCCGGTCGACTTAAATCCAATCCGGCGGTCGTCAAGTTAGTCGATGGCAGGTTGCTCGAAAGCGGGCGCGCAGTTGATGCCGTTGCAGGCAGCGAGAGGGAACGACCACTGGTAAGTAGTGGTCACCCGCCGGCGGACGAAAAAGTCATCGTCGTTAATCCTGAGACGCTGACAGAGTGTGGGCAAGATGAAGTCGGAGAGATCTGGGTTTCGAGCCGCAGCGTCGCGCTCGGGTACTGGGACCGTCCAGACGAGACGACTCGTACCTTTCGCGCGCATCTTTCCACGGGGGAGGGACCGTTCCTGCGCACCGGCGACCTGGGTTTCATTAGAGACAACGAGATATTTATCACCGGGCGCCTCAAAGACCTGATCATCATTCGAGGACGCAATCACTACCCGCAGGACATAGAGTTTTCAGGGAAAGTAGTGATCCCGCCCTACGACCTGCTGCAGGAGCGGCGTTTTCGGTTGATGTTGATGGCGAAGAACGGTTAGTCATCGTCCACGAAGTCGAGCGGCGCCAACAAGCCGACTTAGGCGAGATGATTAATCGCATTCGGCAGGTCGTGACAGAAAACCATGAGCTGCAGCCTTATGCTGTAGCGCTGCTCGGTGCGGGAAAAATCCCGAAGACTTCCAGCGGCAAAATTCAGCGGCACGCTTGCCGGGCTGAATTCCTGGCGAACAATCTCGAAGCCCTCGCGGAATGGCGAGACACGCTGACACAAGAGGTCGACACTTCCTCTCTAATCTCCGAACCAGCTTCATGGGGCAGGGAAGAGATCGAAGCTTACCTCGTATCCAAAGTGGCGGCGCGACTGGCCATCGACGATGCCGCGATAGATAAGCAGCAGAGTGTTGCCTACTACGGGCTCGATTCTCTTGGGGCCGTCGAGTTGAGCCATCGGATCGAATCCGACCTGGGTGTTGTCGTGCCGGTCTCGAGCTTGTTAGACGGGCGTCATATCACCGGTTTGGCGGCCGATCTGTACGATCAGCTACGAGGCGGACAAAGCGAAAGTGATGCTCTTTTGGCGACGCCGCGGAACGAGAACTACAGTTACCCTTTATCTCATGGCCAACACGCCCTCTGGTTTTTACAGCAAACGTCACCGGAAAGTGCAGCCTACAACATCGCGAGCGCGTTACGCATTCGCGGAGATTTGAATCGCCAGGTCCTGCAGCAGGTTTTCCGGCGGCTTCTTGATCGTCACCATTCACTCAGAACCAGCTTTGCTGCAATTAACGGAGAGCCGTTGCAGACGGTTCACGGTCGGATCGACCTCGACTTCATTGAAGAGGACGCATCAATTTGGAGCGAAGAAGTCCTGACGCAAAGACTGGACGAAGAGGCCCATCGGCCGTTCAATTTGGAGCGCGATCCGCTTCTGCGAATCAGATTGTTTACAAGGGCCGGAGGTGAGCAGGTCCTGCTGTTGGTGGCCCATCATATCTCGCTCGACTTTTGGTCTGTGGGAATACTGCTGCGCGATTTGAAGAAGTTGTATCTGGCAGAAAAGGCGGGGAGCGAGACGTTTTTCGATCTTCCCCAATTTCAGTACGCGGACTATGTAAGATGGCAGCGAGAAAAACTTTCGGGCCCGGAAGGCGAGCGGCTATGGTCCTACTGGCAGAAACAACTGGCAGGAAAGCGACGCCAGTCACCAGGGAAGAACCAGCCCGGTGCGTCATTGCGGTTTAAGTTGAGCGTTGAGCTGGGACAAAGGCTCAAAAGACTGGCCCGACAAGAAGGGGCGACGCTATATACGCTCCTCCTGGCGGCCTATCAGGTCTTGCTTCATCGCTACACCAATCAAGACGCAATTGTCATCGGCACTTCAGCAGCCTGCCGTGGCAGAGCTGAGTTGGCCGGGCTCGTCGGCTATTTCGTCAATCCATTGGTGCTGCGGGTAAATGTCTTAGCCGATGAATCATTCGTTTCGTTTCTTGATCGTGTTCGCGTCACAGTGTTGGAGGCCTTCGATCATCAGGATTACCCTTTTCCGTTGTTGGTAGAGCGATTACAACCGAACCGCGAAGCCTCACGCACGCCGATCTTTCAGGTCATGTTTGTCTTTCATAAGGCCCAGCGAGCCGATGAAGATTGCTTGTCACTGTTGGCTCTGGGCGAACCTGCAGCGCCAATAAAATTAGAAGAGCTCGAGGTAGAGCCAATCTCACTGGAGCAACGTACCGCACAGTTTGATCTAACTCTGGCGATGACCGAGACAGAGAACGGACTGAGTGGGGTCTTCCAATTCAGCACAGAGGTCTTCGATGCAGAGACAATCACGCGGATGTCCGAACACTATCGTGTGCTGCTAGAGGGCATTGTGGCTAACCCGGAGAGACGCCTCTCGGAGTTGCCGCTACTGACAGTAGCGGAGCAACGACAGGTCCTTTATGAGTGGAACGAGACGCGGCAGCCGTATCCATCGGAGCGATGCCTTCATCAGTTGTTCGAGCAACAGTGCGAGAAGACACCAGAAAGTCTGGCACTCGCCGGCGGGACGACAAAGTTAACTTATAAAGAATTGAATGCTCGGGCGAATCAAGTGGCGCACTACCTTCGAACGTTCGGAGTGCATGCAGAGACCCTGGTCGGGATCCTGATGGAACGCTCGGTCGAGATGGTAGTTTCGTTGTTGGGCGTGCTCAAGGCGGGAGCAGCGTATGTGCCATTGGATCCTGAGTTCCCACCAGACAGATTGTCTTTGACGATTGAGGGCGCAGGCTTAGAAGTGTTGCTCACGCAGCGCCACTTGGCCGGCCGGCTCTCCGAATCCGAAAAGACCAATATCATCTGCGTTGAGGAGGAGTGGGAGCAAATCGCGGAGCAGAGTGCAAAAAACGTTGAAGGTGAGGCGAATCCGGACAATCTTGCTTACGTAATCCACACCTCGGGTTCGACGGGGCGACCGAAAGGCGTGATGATTTCCCATCGCAGTGTGGTCAATTATCTTCATTGGTGTCTGGAGTTTTATAACGTCGCAGGCGGGAGCGGCGCTCCGGTGCATTCGGCGTTCGGATTTGACCTGACCGTTACCAGCTTGTTTGCGCCGCTGCTGGCCGGGCGAAGCATCGTGCTGAGCGATGCGCCAGGCGTCGAAGCCCTGACTTCGAACCTGGATTTGAAAACCGGCTATAGCTTCGTAAAGCTCACTCCCTCGCATCTTGAGGTGCTCAATCTGGCTGTTGATATAAGGCGTGCCGCGGAGTTCACGAATGTTTTGATTCTCGGTGGCGAAGCGTTGCACAGCGAAAATATTAGCCCCTGGCTCGAGCATTCACCTCGAACAAGAATCATCAATGAGTACGGCCCAACGGAAACCACCGTGGGATGTTGTGTGTACGAAGTAACTCGCGATTCGAAGCAGTATGGCCCGGTGCCAATCGGCCGTCCCCAAGCCAACACCCAGGTATATATTTTGGATGAACGTCAGAGCCCGGTCCCGGTTGGAATCGCAGGAGAGATGTATGTTGGCGGGCTCGGATTAGCGCGCGGTTATCTGGGCAGCCCTGGGAAAGGAGATCGAAACTGTCCTCAGAGAGCACGCGCAGATTCGTGAGGCCGTGGTAATCGCGGACGAGACGGCGTCTGGAGCAAAACTCCTTCGGGCTTACTTCATTCCGGCCACCGCAGAAGCGCCCACCGCCGCAGATTTAACTAGTTACTTGAAGGAGAAGTTGCCCGAATACATGGTGCCAACGATCCTGGTGAAAGTGGACCAGCTACCATTAACCGCCAACGGCAAAGTGGATCGAAAAGCACTGCGTCTCCTGGAGTCAGAGATATTCGAACTTCGGCCGGGTTTTATCGCACCGCGCACAGAGACTGAGCGGGCACTGGCAGAAATATGGTCGGGTGTCCTGGACATACGGGAGGTAGGCGTAAATGATAACTTCTTTGAGTTAGGTGGGCACTCCCTGATTGCCACGCAGATCGTTTCGCGGATACGAGATGATTTCGCTGTTGACCTTCCGCTACCTCGATTATTGAGGTCGCCGACTGTTGCGGAACTTGCTGCGGCGATTGATGAGCTTAAGAGCAGCGGGGAAAGAGCAACAACGCTTTCTGGAGGCGTTCAGGAGAATCCTGGCGAGGGCAATTCTCCACCGGCAGATAAGGTTTAGAAAATCCGCAGCAGGCTTGCTGGGAACTTGAAAGGAAAGTTAGTGCAGAAAAGTGCGCAGGCTACAAACATGACAGAAGCTGCCGGACTCGGGCGGGGCGGACGCAAAGCTGCCGAGCTGGATGAACTGGTGGCAAGCATTGTGGAAATCGGGTTCTGCCGCTCTCCCAGTTTCTCTCCTGACGGAGAACGAGTGGCCTTCGTCTCAGACGAGAGCGGGGCGCCTCAATTGTGGATCGTTCCGGCCGAGGGCGGAACGCCGGCTCGCATGACTAATCTTGAAGACCCGGTCGAGAGAGTCTTGTGGTCGCCGACCGGGGAGTGGCTCGCACTCACAGTCGCACCCCGTGGTGGGATGAACAGGCAACTCTACGTGATGCGCCCGGACGGTACCGCTTTGCGCCGTCTCACTGACGGGAAGTCGGAAAACAACTTTATGGGTGTCTGGACGCCTGATGGCCGCGCGTTAACTATGTCGTCCAACCGCCGCATGTTTTCCACGGGAGATGCATATCTGGTTGACGTGGCTTCCGGTAAGCAACAGCGTGTGACTAAAAGCCCCGGATTGGGCGGCTTCATCGATTTGACTCGCGACGGAAGATACGCCTTGCTTTATCGCCTCATCCATCGTGGAAACGACAACCTTTTCCTCGTTGATCTGGCGCGCAAACGAGAAGTGTTGCTCACACCGCACGACGGGCCGGGAAGTTTCAACGGCAAATTCTCAGCGGACGGCCGGGTGGTTTACCTCCAATCCAATAAGGATCGCGACCGCATGTCGTTCGCCAAAGTAGAACTTGGAGAGGACAATCAACCCGGCGAGATCAAACTGCTGGCCGAGCGGCCTGATGCGGTGCTGGAAGATTTCGACCTCAACTATCAGGGAACTCTGGCCGCGCTTGTCTGGAACGTTGCCGGCCGCAGCGAACTGGAGTTCTTCGACCTCGTGACAAACAACCTCAAAGCTGCACCTGCGAAGCTTCCGGCGGAAGTCGTCAGCGGACTGTCTTTTTCAAAAGACGGGAAACAGCTGGTCATGTCCGCACAGGGGGCGGCCGCCCCTTCGGCCATCTGGGTGCTCAACCTGTTGACAGGACAATACAAACGGGAAAGACTGACTGCAACAGCGCACCACGAAATCGATCTGGATAAGCTGATCCATCCCCAACTCGTCCGCTTTGTCGCGCACGATGGCATAGACCTGAGCGGCTGGCTCTATCGTCCGCGCGGTCAAACGGGGCCTGGTCCAATTGTGCTGAGCTTTCATGGCGGGCCCGAGGCGCAGGAGAGACCGAACTTTAACGCCACCTATCAATCTTTACTGACGAAGGGCATTTCTGTCTTCGCGCCCAACATTCGGGGCTCGGCAGGATTCGGGAAAACATTTGTCAACCTGGACAACGGGGGAAAG
>JADMIO010823511.1_pt1 | contig 17840 bp, 14 predicted proteins | sample 8958161 | NCBI WGS metagenome assembly JADMIO01 (sample SAMN16585339, study PRJNA669376) | soil metagenome | isolation source: Crop rotation soil | place: USA: Cullars Rotation, Alabama | collected 2011
GACAACTTGTCCACGTGGAATTCTAAGCTTAGGATCCCAATGTGCTGGAAAGTATTTCCAGTAAAATTGTAATTAATTCTATAATAAATATGTACGACTGAAACAATCTTCCTTGGGTCTACATAATTATCGAGGGAATTGAATTCATGATTAAAGCTTTATTATTGCTAAATGGGGTTCCAAGCACTAACTGTATTTTTTTCCGGAAATGTATTTAATAGATATTTTTTAAATTAATTCATGGTATACGCGCACGCATCAATTATTCATTAACTATAGAATATTTTTATTGCTATGATTCATTAAAAACACTGCGGGTCAACTCTTTACAAAATGAGCATTATGATAAGAGCTCAAAGTTTTACCCCTTTCACTATTTCATCGAGGCACAAGCGTTTTGCGTGATCATAAAAAGCAAAGTGTCCAGAGAAATGAAGATGACGCTAAGCTGTTGGTGATGATTTTTTTGCTTTTTTGGGGAATATTTTCAACAAGAACGATAAAATTTCTGAATTATAATAGATTGCAGATACCGCCACGAGCCGATTTGCTTGATTGGTTATCGCCACCTCAAGATCTGTACGTCCCAAAAATTCTTTCCCTCCCCCTGTCCTTGCAATTGCCGCACGCAAATTATGAAATGATTCAACCCGATTTTGCGATCGATGGGAATTAATGAGAAGAGTAGGGTTTAGGGCGCATTTTAATGTGTAAATACTTCTCACCAACTTGTCGAGTTCAAATACTGCTTGCTTTATTTTGTTCTGTGCTGGCAATCCACAAAGTTTTTTAACTAAATTGCTTTGCGTTGTTTCTTTTGATGCCAAACTTGTTACTATATGATTAATGCTTGCTTGCCCATCAAGAATCATTTGTTTGTTGATTTGTCCAACTGGCTTTATGAGATAATGTTCATAGTCTGTTGGCGGTGTACCACAAAAAACGTTCTTTATCTCCGTTTTTAAATTCGAAAACCGTGGTCTAAATTCAGCCCCAAACAAATAGAGAAGACAAAAATTGGCTTTGTTGATCCCATGCATATCACTTGTCAGAATATTTGGTTTAATCAAAGACGTGTTATTGTACCAAAGATCGAACGCAAAATAACTTTCATGTTCATGGGCACCAATTAATTCACATTGTATAGGAACATGGTTTGATAACAACGTATAAGCTACCACACCACATCCTTTTTTGAAATGTTTACGTGAGTGACGTGCTTTGGCTGTAGGTGTTGTCATTTCAAATTTCTGCCCGTCATAAGCACCAAACAAATCTTCAAGGTCGAAAGTATAGTGGGGGAAAATAGGAAGACGACTGATGGCATTAGCTATTTTATCGTGTGCATTTTTCAGCGTTGATAAGCGCATGTACTGCTGATATGTTGATTCTAAAATGTGATAAGAAACGTCGCTAGTTTGTGACATCTTATGATTTCCAATATTTGTTGACTGTGCAATCAATGTAGCAACGATGTGATCCTCATCAAGTTCCTGTTTCTTATACTGCGGTTGTAAAGGTGTGAAGGACGATAGAAAATTTGTTTTTTCATTTTCTAGGGGTAGGGTATAAACCTTCGCCTTTAGGCGGAAATCGTCTTTAGCAACAAGCTGAAAGTCTGTAGAATGAAAAGACTTTCGGAGGTAGCTATGGATAAAGAACGGTATCAAAAAGGGGCTCATACAGTTTTGGACATACAATACCACTTTGTATGGAAAACGAAATACGGCTTTCCAGTAATGAGAGGAGAGTTTGCACAACGTGTCAGGGACATCATAGCCAAAACCTGTGCTGAAAATGGACTAAGCATTATACGAGGCAATGTAAGAGCGGACCATATTCACGTACTTATCCGTGCTCCCTCTCATCTATCGCCAGCTAAAATCATGCAATATCTCAAGGGAAAAAGTTCGTATCGCTTACAACGTGATTTTCCAGAAATACGCAAACGCTATTGGGGTAGCCATATTTGGTCACGGGGATATTTCTGCGCAACGGTAGGAGCTGTTACTGAAGAAACCATCAAGAAATATATTGAAGAACAAAGCGATGAGCCCGGGCAATTCAAAATTTGGGATGAAATACTTCAGTCAGATTCATCTGAAAATCTTCAGAAGGCTTAAGCCTTAATCGGCCTTCAGGCCGTTACTAAACCAGCATCTTTAGATGGTGGTCGTTAATTTATCATGAAACTTATGCCACAAGATGAAGAAGGCAAAGGATAGTATTTTTTATTACATAGAAGCTTACTATAACCGCCTACGTAGACACTCTTCGTATTGGCTCAGTTTCACCTGTGTGTTTCGAGAACCAATGTAAGTTTGTCGCTTAGCTGTGTCTACTATAACGGGGTAAGATCAAATAACCATGACTCCCGAAGGGCGCATTATCCATATTTCTCTCGTTCATGGTGGCAGAACCCATGATTTTAAAATTCGGAAGCAGGAACGTCCGTTTCACCGAGAAGCGGTAAAAGTGGTAGATTCAGGGTATCAAGGACTCCAAAAAAGGGAAAAATATGTATGGTTACCTGTTAAAGGTTCAAAAAAGAAACCATTAACATTAGATCAAAAAGCCCATAATAAGGCGTTAGCTCAGTTACGTATAGCCATTGAACATAAAATGGCTGAACTAAAATCCTTTAAAATTCTGAGTGATCGATACCGTAACTTCCCAAAAAATCTGCATCTCAGACTGAATATCATTGCTGGTATCCTCAATATGAAATGCGGCTTCTAGAAAAATAGAAAGACAGAAGTAACTACCATTACGTTCATCTCTAATATCCCATCAAAATTCTGCTTTCGCAGATGGTCTAATAGCGCTGAAGAAGTTGTAGCTAATTTTAACTGCCTTCAAAAAACTCATTAATTTCTTATAGACCCTTAATTCTAATCAATCAGAGAAGGCAACTAGCCTTAATGCATGCTACGTATCAAGACAGTACGACGGGCGCGATGCAAAAGGCAGATACGAGCTATCTCTTTGTTGCGTTCTAGAAGGAAGTCGTTATTGATATCTGTGGCGGTAACAGGTGTAGCAATAATATGAGGTAGGGTGGTTAGAGTCTCATCCTCTGTGACTATGTTTTTCTTAGGGTGGTGGTCAATAATAAAGTCAGTCTCTCTGAAAAGGGTTAAGTTAAACAAACGCATTGTATCCCCCGTTACATAAAAGCATCTTGAAGTGTATCGTTACCTTAACCCTAAACCTAAGAACCTGTATTGACACTAAGAATCAAGCCTTACAACAAACCTTAAGGTTATATCACCTTACCTGCTTTTACAGAGGTATAAGGTGTTATAAAACATATGTACTAATGTTGTTTTTACTACAAAGTCTAGTATAATCACAACGAACTGAGATCATTAGGAGAAAGAGGCACCATGGCAAGACCCCTTAAACCTCCTCATATTTCTCATACTGAAGCTACACAACGCGTCAATGCTATTGAATTTACTCCAAGAGAAATGGACATTCTGGCCTGTTTACTCGGCGGTCGTTCTTATAAAAAGACCGCTGACTTGTTAGACATTGCCCATAAAACGGTCGGTACGCATATTTACCATATTATGGAAAAGTTGGGTTGCCATGCCCGTGAGGATGTCATAGAACTTCTTAAACAGTCTCCCCTTTTACCACAATTAAACAAGCATTATCTGAGTTTACTGAAAGAATCAGATTTCACGCACAAGTTAAAAGTAATAGCCCTGTCTGTGCCTAAGTCTAACCCACCTACGTGTTTACTTATTGATGAACAAGAAAATGTAGAGAGCTCTATCCTTACGAAAATTCAACATGATCTCACATTAGCAGGACTTCATGTTCAAAGAGGTAATCTTAAAGAAGAACCAGGTGCTGACCATCTGATATGTCCTGTACACGCACAAATGCTTTACAACACATTTGGTTCCCGTCTATCCATAACGCATAGCCCTATTACCCAATGTCTTGACTTAGCCAAACATAAAAGAAATACTGTCATTTTTGTGATACAAGGTCCTATCCAAGATACGTTACCTCTCTTACCTAGGATCCATTATATTCCCTTAGAAGAAGGCTATCTCCTGTCAGTTTTAGAGATGTTAAAGTATATACTACCCACTGTACCCATAGCCTATATAATAAAGGAGTTCTTAGAACAATGGAGCAGTACTGTAGATACTACAGAAAATGCAGCTACTCCCTCTACCTTTATACATTCCAAGGAAAAAGAAAATCAGCAGCACACAAGCAAAACCTTTAACCCCTATAAACAGGCAGTAGGGGTTGCTATTATCTTAGGTATTATCGTTGTATGTTCTCTATCGGTATTAGGATTTAAGACAACGCGCCTATCAACAATTTTTAGATTTCCTTTAACAATACGTTCTGATCTGCTTGTACCTATGGAGGAACACAGTTTAGAACGACCTCAATTATTGGCAAAAATTCATGAACGGTTAGCAGGGGAAAAAGGCATTAAGACAGTTGTCTTGGTAGGTATAGGCGGTGCTGGAAAAACGACGTTAGCACGGCAATATGCCCGCCACCAAAAACGTACCATTGTATGGGAGTTAAATGCAGAAACACCCCTTACACTACTCACTTCTTTCGAACAATTAGCGTATGCACTTTCAAAAACATCCGAAGAAAGACAAGAATTAGAGCGGATTAAAAAACTGGATAGTCCGAAAGAATACACCCCTAAATTGCTTCATTTTGTAAAACACAAATTGAAAAACCAAAGTGGTTGGTTCCTCATCTTTGATAACATGGAGAATTTCTCAGCTATACAAACTTTTTTCCCTGCAGATCATCATGTCTGGGGCAATGGCAAAGTACTTATTACCACGCGTAATAACACTATTAAAGTGAATAAATATATTAAACCCACACACGTTATTGTCCTTCATGAATTGAGTAGCTCAGAAAAACGCAACTTATTCTTAAAGATCATGGGACGCAAGTTAAGACCTGACCAAAAATTGCATATAGAAAATTTTTTAAGATCCCTCCCTTCTTTTCCATTAGATGTGGCCGTAGCTGCTTATTACATCAAGAACAAACATATCTCTTATGAAGCATACTTAGAACGTATTCAAACCATAAATCCTTTATTCGATCGTACCCAAAGTGAGCTCTTACAAGAAATTGGTGATTACTTTAAGACACGCTATGGAATTATCACAAGCAGCTTAGAAGAATTAATAAGCACCTGTGATGACTTCAAGGAGCTTCTTTTATTAATAAGTATGCTTGAAGCACAAAATATACCTCAACATATCTTAGAAATAAACCATAAGAGAGACTTAACAGATCAATTTATTAACCAAATGCGTAAATACTCTCTACTCAATTGTAAAACACACGACAATCATCAAGATTACCTGTCTATACATCACAGTACACAACAGATTACACTTATTTTCTTAAACCACCTGCTTGATGTCGTACAAAAAGAACACCATGTGAATAACATTGTCTGTTCAATAGAACAATACTGCCAAGAATTAATTAATCATATTGATCTTGAAAAGATGCGCCACTGGTGTGGCCATCTTCATATGTGTTTAACCCACACTACGCTTTTAAGTGAAAAGAATAAAGGTCGTATAGAAGTACAATTAGGACGTCTTTATTTCTATTTGGGTAATTTTCAAAAAGCACAAACTTACCTAGAGCAGGGTTTATCTCATTTATCCTACCCTGACACACAAAAAAGCAAGACCCTCGTCATTGCTCAAGCCTTAAGTTATTTAGGTGTCGTAAAGCATCAATTTGGACACTATAAAGCAGGCCAAGACCTTCTTGAGACCAGTCTTCGTCTTTACCAAGAATATTTTCCCAGTGATTATACAGGCATTGCATGGTCTCTATTACAAGTGGGACGTGTGTACGTCTATCTTGGTGAATATAAACAAGCCCAGAGAGTTTTTTTACAAAGTATTGCCCTGTATACTAAACACTATGGTGAGCAATACCATATGGTTGCTTGGGCATTAGGTTACTTAGGAGAAATGTATGATAAACTTGGCCAACAAGAGAAAGCCATACATTATTTAAAAAAGAGCCTACGTATTTGTAATAAAGTACACGGTAAACAACATAATCGGACCTTATGGGTTCTCTTCCAACTTGGAAAAACTTATAAAAACGCGGGGCAATATATAAAAGCCCAAGATTTACTTGAAAAAAGCTATACAATCTATAAAAAATACTACCCAGAATCACAAAGCACAATTGCCTGGAACCTAACCTATTTGGGTGATGTTTATCGTCTTCTTGGTTTTTATCAAAAATCTTCTGCTGCTCTTTTGGAAAGCGATAAGCTTTTAACCCATTATTATGGGAAGGTTCATATTTACACCGAATGGAATGCAGCCTACGTGGGGCAACTTTATACGGACATGGGTCAACACACACGTGCACAAAAAATCCTTGAAAAAAGTCTAGAAATGCACCGACAAAAATTTAAACCTCACCATATTAAAATTGGTTGGGCAGCCTACGCTTTGGCAAATGCTTATTTACAAGGAGACAACCTCTATAAAGCAGAAAAACGCTTTCAAGAAGCTGAAAATATTTACGTTACTCATTACGGTAAGCAGCATGCCGAATATGCCTTTGTGTTACGAGATTTCGGATACTTGTATGCACGCAAAGGTAATCATAACAAAGCAGAACAGATGCTTCACAATGCCCTTGATATCTTAAAACAGCATCACCATGTTGAACTCTATAAATGTTACGAGCACTTAGGAGACCTTTACCATGTAAAAAGCCTAGCTGTAAAAGACTCAAATCAAGAAGAATATAATAAGCATAAAGCACAATCTGTACATGCTTTTAATGAAGCCATAAGGATTGTCAAAGATCATTTCCCACCTACCTCTGCCCACAGGACAAGATTGAAAGCTAAATTAAAAAATACATCCTGTCTATAAGTGTATATCCTGTTTTAAACTCAACAGTTATTTCTGTTATTACGGAGTAACCGTCGTGTCTCCTCATTCGTTTGCTTATGGTCAATGTGGACTCTATACCCCTTTCTTTTGTGGTGCATTGTTTCATGCTTTTCTTCATGATGTTCTGTAGTCTGTTCTGTGTTATGTTCAGTAGCTTCCTCAGCAGCTAACAAACTGACTAAAAGAGATATTAACATGTTCAGCCTCCTACCTAATTTAATAGCTAATACTTGGTTTCAACCCTGAGATGGTGATAATAAAATTATTCTCTCTCCAAGATCATCCTATTTCTGCATAAATACCCTAGTACTTACAAGCCTCAATCTTTACCTAAAGTCAGCTGAGTGTTATTCCACTAACAACCACCATGAGAATGTACAAAGTTGGTAAATATTAAAATTTAATTTTATATTTTTCCTAATTTTTATTAGCTTACATTATACGTTAACCTAGGATGGTTTATAAAATGCGTTAAATTATATGCCATGGGTGGATCCAAAAAAGATAACACATATCCCTGAAACTACAGTCACGACAAAAGCAAATAGGATTTATGACAAACACCTGAGTGCGACGCTCGGTCTTGAAATTCTGAAGATGATTCATACTATGGGCAACTATTGCGACCCTGTACACTACTTAGGTAAGTGGGCAGCAGTACATATGGATAACTATTGCCAATATGCCATAGGAGAACACTCGCTCAGGCAGATCCTTGCTGATTTAGCCGCACAAACTTTAGAGCCCGAATACGCCCTTAGCAAAGAAGAAGTTAAATTACTCGCACTAAGACTAATAACAGGTATAGATAACCTCAATACCATTAAGGAAGCCCACTCTTACGGGTGCTTGTCAAACACAGATGTTTAAACCCTTAGTCAACTCATTAAAGAGCTTGAACAATACCTAAGACAAACAGATTATCAGGTAAAATCATTAAAGATATGGGCACAAAAGGTACGAGAACAACATATAACTCACATTCAATATAATGCTTTAATGGTCTTGATCCATCTTGAAACACTAGATTAACTCAATGATTCGATTAACAAAGTACAAAACATAATACTGCGCCCTGTCTACGATGAAAGGGTGGATTGAATCGATCCAGGTTGGATATTGCACTTATCCCGGCTCTGGATGTTAAAGAGTAGCTAATAGGCGCTGACCTGTGATATTTTGTGCATTGACCCCTAAAATTGTACAATCAAGGGTAAGGGATAAAAATACTAAGTAAGTACGAGCATGATAGAAAGAGAAATATCAAGTCTTATCCACAAGATGAGCCAACAATTTTTTGTAATTACCTTAACAGGACCAAGACAATCTGGTAAGACCACCCTCGTCAAACATTTATTCCCGGAAAAACAGTATGTTTCTCTTGAAGATATAGACGAAAGACAAGATGCTAAAAATGATCCACGTTCATTCCTTCAAAGGTATCCAGAAGGCGCCATTATTGACGAAGTTCAGCATGTACCAGAACTGTTTTCGTATATCCAGACGCGTGTTGATACTACAAAGAAAGAAGGAGAATTTATCCTCACAGGTTCTCATAATTTTTTGCTCTTAGAAAAAATTTCCCAATCTCTCGCCGGTCGTACTTGCGTAATTCATCTTTTACCCTTAAGCTACCAAGAACTTCAGAAAAAAGAACCTTTGTATACACTGATTCATAAGGGTTTTTACCCTAAATTGCATGAAAAAGACATCGACGTATACCAGTGGTATAGCAGTTATGTCAGCACTTATATAGAACGCGATATTAGACAAATTAAGAACATTACTGATTTGTCAAAATTCCAAACCTTTATCCAATTATGCGCAGGGCGTGTTGGTCAATTACTGAATGTGAATGCCTTAAGTAGTATTGCTGGGCTGGATTATGCAACAACCAAATCCTGGTTAAGCATATTAGAAGCAAGTTTTGTGATTTATTTTCTTCGTCCCCATCACAAGAATTTTAATAAAAGACTTGTTAAACAAAGCAAACTGTATTTTTATGATACCGGTCTTGCGGCTTACTTACTTGAGATTGAAAAACCTGAAGATCTTTATAAACATTATGCCAGGGGACCCTTGTTTGAAAACTTTGTTGTGACTGAATTAATCAAGAAAAGGTGGAACACTGGGAAAAGGCATAATTTATTCTTTTGGCGTGATCATCATGGACATGAAGTGGATGTGTTGTTTTCGAAAGGTGAAACTCTTGTACCTATAGAGGTTAAATCAAATGCTACTATTCAGGATGGTTTTTTTAAGGAGCTCAGGTATTTTCAAACCTTATCAGGTGTAGAACACAGTTATCTGGTTTATGCGGGTGACAAAAGTAAAATCTATAGCAATAATACCACTGCCATTTCGTGGGATAATATTAACGCTATACCTCTGGAGGGATGATTGAGTGTGTTTTTGTATATTCTACGGAAAAGTTACAAGCAAGTGGACTTCAAAAGTACCCCAAAATGGACTTCAAAGGTTACATCGATGTGGATTTCAAAGTCGCATTAAAAAAACGCTTAAAAATCACTGTGTAACATCAGCATGACATGCTGTACAAATTATAAACGTGGAAACAAGTCTGGAAGAGACAGTTCTTTGTGAGAGAACAGGTTTTTTATCCATGGTAAGATAAGATTTTATTTAATCTGGTATCATCCTCGCGTATGTGGGGAATCTTCGTAAAGTGAAGACTCATGTATACATCATCCCCGCCTGTGCGAGGACACACTGTACTTGTCCCTATATTTTGATAAGGGGACTAGAATCTGAATCGTTTAACCCTTATAAAGATAGTGTATCAAGACCCTGTACCTGGCATTTCTGTTTGCGCAGTGAATCTCCGGTAAGCTCGATTTTATGGGCGTTGTGAACCAAGCGATCTAAGATGGAGTCAGCCAGGGTGGGATCACCGATTGCTTCATGCCATAATGCGATGGGTAATTGACTCACAATGATGGTTGACAACACTTGATGACGATCATCCATGGTTTCTAAAAGATCACGCCGTCCTAAATCATCCATTGGAGCACTCCCCCAATCATCTAAAATCAGCACTTGTATTTTGCTGAATAGTTTAAGCAATTTGTGATAACGACCATCACCTCTGGCAATAGCCAGTTCTTGGAACAAACGGGCACAACGTATATATTTGACTGAATAACCAGAAAGACACGCTTGATGTCCCATTGCTGAGGCGATAAAAGTTTTGCCTGTACCTGTTAAGCCTGTCAGTAAAATATTTTCATGGTGACGTATCCAATGACAAAGGGCTAACTTTTGCATAACGGATTGATTCAATCCACGTGGCGTTTGGTAATCTACATCTTGCATACAAGCTTGCTGCTTTAATGCGGCGTGTTGTAATCGCTGTTTGAACCGACGCTCATCGCGACGTAGACTTTCTCGATCTACGATTAACCCAAATCGCTCATCAAAGCTTAAACAGCTTAAATTATTCTGTTGGAGTTGTTCTTGGAATGCCTCAGCCATACCAGGGCAATGTAATTGCACAAGTTGGTTTAAAATAGGATGAGTTAACATGATTTCACCTCTTTTGAACGGTTATTGATAATACTGCGCACCCCGAATATTCTGATGCTCTATTTTTGGTAAAGAGGTCGTTTGTTCAAGTGGTGGCGGATATTGATCTAATCTGTTTTTTAAGATGGATTCAATACTCTGATAGCGGTAAGTGCCAATGGCAATAGCATGTCTTGAGGCATTTTCTAGGCGTGCTTCACCATAGTGTTTACCAAGCCGCAAAATCCCGATACAAAGTCTACTGGCTTGTTGTAGTGTTGGTTTACTTTCCATAATCCTATCAATTAGTTGCACTGTATAGAGTCCAACAGCTTGGGCATCCTGCTTGATTTTCTCAATGGTTACCTCTGCATGGATTTGATGTGATTTGGGCATATGATCTTTGAGTGTTGTTTGTCCGTATCCATCTGTACGTACATGACGTGCTATACAGGTATCTTTGTCATAGCATTCGATCGTGCTGGTCGTGATGCGTAAGGCGGTCTTCTTGTGAGCATACTGATACGGGACACTATAAAAATGTTGTGCATAGCAAAAATGATAATTATTGGGTATACGTTTATGTACCCATTGGGCATACCTATAGGGCGTAGGTGGTAATGGGTTTAATGCGGGTTGATCTATCCACTTTAAAAAGGTCATAACGTGTTTCTTTACTTTTCTGCAAGCGTTGGTGGTTGAGTTTTTCTAATAAAGGTCCTATGGCTTCGTTAATATCAGCAATACTAAAAAAGGTATGGTTACGTAACGGTGCTAATATGCGATATTGGGTAATTTTTACGCCTAGCTCCGCCTTAGATTTTTTCTTAGGCTCTCTCGGCGGGCATGTAGAGATAATAAATCCGTAAGATTGTGCGAAAAGACCATACGTTTTCTGTGTTTCTGGATCATAATAACAAGCCTTTGTAATGGCACATTTAGGATTATCAATGATAACTTTGGAGATGACACCGCCAAACCAATAAAAAGCATTTTGGTGACAATTTAGCCACGTCTCTATATCTTGATGGGTCATGATCTCGGCATACTGGTGTCGACTCCAACAAAGGGTCATCACAAAAAACCAGGTTTCTTCTTCTTGCTGCGTTCTTTCATCAAATATCCTGGGGCCTTTACCGAAATCAACTTGTGCCGCTTCTCCGGGTTTGAAGTGAAGGGGGACGGTTAATTCAACATCTTGCCGCATTTTAATCGTTTCGATGAAACGCAGGAGACCACTGTAAGAACCTTCGAATCCATGATCTGCTATTAAACGATCCAAAATCGTTGTCCCTTGAATCCCTTGCTCCACCCACTGCTTCACCAAATTCCCATAAGGCATTACCTTCGATGTGTTCAGTGCGTTTTGTGTTTTGTGATTGAAAATTTCCTGTAAGATAGATTCGTCCGGCATGGGTGCCATTGGTGATAACCATCCCCTTTGTTGTGCAATTCTTTGGACCACCGCAATAGTATTTCGCGCAGCAAGGCCTTCTCGTGCGATAGCGCGAGCTGATTGTCCTTGTCGTAAATGATAAATAATTTGTTGATATTCGTACATTTTAATTCTCCTATTTGCCATAAAAAATTATTAAATACTTGACTGGTATTTTGGGTGTAAACACAAAAATTACCAATCAAATACTTTGGATAAGAGGAGCACCAAATGGCTCAAATAGGGTGAGAATGGGTGGCTCAATTACGGTGAGAACGAGTGGCTCAAATAGGCGAATATGGGTGGCTCAATTAGGGTGGTGATTGACATTCTAGGATAATGATTTGTGTGGATTTATTCCCCATTGGTTATTGCCAACCAGCGGACATTTAACGCATATCTGTATCTACTAAGTCGGTAAGTTCATCCAGGCAGGAAGATAATATTCAAACTAAATTCCTTGTTCAATTAGTAAAATGAGTTATGAAATTCACTTGAATATTTTAATTTGATATTGTTGTTGGTTGCTTGTGTGAAAGAGCTGCAACAGTGGAAAAAGCGAGAATAACATTAAAGTATTATTGAATAGGCGAAATAGCTTTTTCCACTTTTGCACGCTTTCCACAGCGATTTGCGTAGCAAATCATTATGGACTGCTATATTTCAGTAAGGCAATTTAATTCAATTTATGCATATAACTGCCTTCAGAAGGTCATAATCGGACAGTAAAAAGTATTACCATGTGCCCATAAAAAACGTTGGTTTTTATCCAAAAAATTTAATCCCTAAAATTTTGCGACTAAACCGTTTTTTCTATATCTTCCCTTATCTGCCTGAGTTTATTTTCTAACTGAATCATTTCCTGAGGAGATAAGCTACAAGTGATCCTCATAAGCCCGTTTTTATCCGATACTCCAAAGAAGGACAAAGGAGCAAATGCTATACCATACTTCATTAAAAGGTGAAAGCCTATATCTATATCTGTGCTAATAACTTTTCGTGTTTCTATATATAGATTCTGCACTGCTGGTTCGAGAGACACACCAAACAGATCGCTCATATCAGCAAGAATATAGAAAGTTCCTTCTACTTTGTAAGTCTCATCCTTAATAGAAAAACCATAAACCTTTAACAAGTTTGCCACTTTGTCTATTTGAAACTTATAAAATTCAGCAAGTTTTTCCCTCTTTTGAGGCGTAAGGCATTCCATAGCATATGTATAAGCATGTTGAGAACTTTTAGGGGAGTGAAGGTAATTAGAGATACTATAATTAACCAGTTTACTCATATAGGCTTTATTAGTGGTTGCAACAATGGCACAACGTTCTCCTGCGGCAGAAAGACCTTTCGTAGCTGATCTAAGCAAAATAATTCTGTCTGTCAGATAAGGGGCTGCTTCTATAAAAGACTCATGAACACCATCAAAAACCATCTCCCCATAAGCTTCATCTATCACAATAGGAACTTCGGGATATTCCCTAAAAAACCTCCCTATCTTTTCCCATTCTCCTCTTCCTACAACGCTACCTGCTGGATTATTGGGATCACAGAAAAGGAAACCACCTATGGATTCTATATCCACTCCTCTAAGCCCATTTCTTAAGACCTCTTCTGTTAGCCTATAACCATTCTGGCTAATGTCTATATAAAATAGATCATTTTCAGTTTTTTCTCCTCGATACCCTCTATAGGTAGGGTAATAAGGATTAGTGGTAACAATTTTTTTATCAGGGTGGGTTAACCTTAACGTATGAAAAATAGCGTGCAATCCACTTGTTCCCCCTACCGTAAAGGTTACATCATCCGCACTGAAGTTAATCGTTCCATTGTATTGTCTATTTAGGGCCGCAGCCATACGTTCACGATAGATTAATTCTCCTTTTGGATCACCATAATTAATGGGTTCTTTCCCTGCATGCTGCCAATATTCACACATCCCCTTTCTTAAATCTGGATCAAGTGGAGCAGTAGGGCGACCTATAACCGCCATAACCAACTGAGGATCTTTTTTCCTTTGATGCTCTGACCATACCCAATAAGAAGAAAAATTCATCTGAAGCATATGTCCATCTGGATCATAAATAAAAGGCCTCTCACCTTCCACAGCATGTACCAATCCCATAAAGGAGAGGGGTGAAGCTAAAAATAAAAATATGGAACATTCTTTAATTGCTTGATATATAAAGTGCATGAGACTTGCCTTTTTGTATTTATTTGAGAATAAAGTTTTCTTTACACCTAAAGACATTTGTCATGTACTATGAGAAATGTCAATAAAAATTTTTAATTAACGACCATCATCTCAGGGCTATTTCCTAGCGTTAAAGACAGTCTGCTTAAAGACGAAGGTTTATATTCTATCCATGGAAAATAAATATTTTAAGAAACCTCTTGGGTTTAATGGTATACTTCCAAAACCAAGTTCTAACCTTATGAAAATATACTCTCTTATACCTAATTCCTACAAACCAATCTGCGTCTTGTATACTCCCCAATGTTAGATAAGAAGGGAGGAATTTATAAAAGATTATGTAGAGGAAATAGAACTTACAGATTAACCTAGGGCAAATCATAATCTTTATTAACAAGTTTCTGGGTTTGAAAGTATCCACTTGTTAAAGAGCGCTATATTTTTCTCATGTTTAGACAAACGACAGATATTCAGTGTCTTTTTAATAGCATCCGTAAAAAAGATCTTATTTTTATTAGATGTTGACCCACAACATTTGACACTCATAGTATAATAACCACCTAGAATTTCAAGGGTGGAGTTTAGTGCAAAAATTGTGTACACAAGGCAAGGAATCAGAGAGTAAGCGTACGCTAGATTATAAGGCAAAAATTCGTCAAGGGTATCTAGAGCAATAAATCGATGCATATTGCCAAATGCTGTACCTAACCCGATACTTACCAAAGCTGATAATATTTTAAATTGTGGCCCTATTTCATTTAATAAATCTGGTTTTTTGGTTCCATTAAGTTTATCATAAAATCTATTCCACGCACCTTCTATACTCCCTTTCATAACCCTCATTTCCAAAGCACATATCGCTGAAGCTGTGAATAGAGATATAAGAATAGAAAATAGAGAGCTTTCAGTAAGAAGCATCCATCCTTCATAAGATAGACTGCCGTTGTAAATAAAGTTTAATAAAGGGAATAAAGTTGATCCATAAACAATAAAATTCCTAAAATATGGCCCAATTTGTGTAAGAAAAGGAAATAAAGATTTTCCTTCTGGGTTTTCAGTATCCCTTATCTTCATAATTTCACTTAAGTATTCTAGTGTTTGTTTATTGCTTTCATATAGTCTTGAAAAGGTTGCCTCTTGTTCATCAGCAGACATAGCATAAAAACCTTTGAGAACTTTATTCTCTAGAGGACTGATAAATTCTCTATTCAGTTTTTCCATCTTCTCATTTTCTTCAATTTGTTCTGGGGGTAATTTTCTAAATTTACTTACTCCTAAACGGATTGCCTCAAAAAGATCCATGCAACCAGTGCTTATATAAAAGTAATCTGAAGCTGCCCCTAGAATGAAAAAATACCGTATACTATTATAATTATAAGTTGCATAACCCATTGGCATACTACCCAATAAACCTATAGCATGGGCCACTACTTTCGCTGCAATTGGTAGTTCTTTTTGTTTTAAAATCGCTTTTTCTACATCTGAAACAGAATTCAGTGGTTCAACTAAAGAAAGACTACACCATAATATGGCACTGGAAACTGCAACGGTAGAAGAAATGCCTGAGATGTGTTGCATCACAGGGTTAGTTCCTCCCGCTTTATAACCTACATCAAAAAATGGTAACCCCGAAGCAGTACCAAATGATATGGCTCCTGCCTTAGCTACATATCTTAATATTTTTCTTAGGGTTGATTCTGGAATTTTTTCTTTCTTTATGATATACTTTTCGATAAAAGTCTCTAACTCTCCACTTACGTTTTCAGTTAAAATAGCCCTCTCTGGTAAGAGTAATGGAGGATTTGACACTACCGCTACTTCTTCGAAACTGTCTGGTTTGTTCAATGTTAAGGTAGAAGCATTTTCATGCCTATTATAGGGAGTAGTAACTGAAACTACATCTGCATCTTCTATAATGTTTGCAGCTCTCACCGCTCCTAATGGTGATACATAAGGAAATTCGCCTGCGTAGGAAATTACGGGAAGAATAAGATATATCCCCAATAAACTACATGGCAAATACACATGACAGCTTTGCATGCCTAATTATTAGTGATTAACAGCATGTTACTATTAGCTTTTATTTTTATTAGAGTCAATACAGCAGAAAAAAATGGTGTGAACCTAACAGATCTGTGTTTTAGAAAATAGGGCGATAGAACACAAACCAATTAGAGAGTTGGACACTAAACCATCATGACGGCATCCTCCACACCCCCAATCAACGGTGAGAAGGTCGACATCGCTTTGACGCAATTTTGTGAGCCACTTATGAAAATAATACAGGTCATGGCTATCCTTTGATAGAAATGGGAGCCAAATCTTGTGTGGCTAAAAATTTTTTAAAATCATCGATCAAAGGCTGATGAGACATGTCTATATTGGACGAATAATTACCCCCTGAGATAATATAGTGATTTAGTTCGTACAATATACAATGGGCAGATAGGGTAATAGTACGTACAATGCTATTTGTACGTACTTTCTTGAATATTTGGTTTATTCACAATCCATACACTCAGCCGTCTATGTGGGTTTTCCGGCATATTTCTCCACAATGACTAAAGACAGTAAAGGGCAACTTCAGTGCAATACATTGCTAATACTCTTTTTAAGCTTTCTTTTTCTTCCCTAGCATGAGCCAGTTCGTGATGAAGGCGTCTATTTTCTGCGATAAGGATAAGTTTATCCTGTTCTGTACCTGTTCCTTCTCTAAATTTTTGTGAGTACTGTCTTACCGGTTTTATTGCCATTGATGTACTTTTTTTTCTTGCCCGTGATACCCATTTACGCAGTGTACCGCTTGATATACCAAGTTTCTTGGCTATTTGTGAGGTAGTAGTGGTAGTGGAGACAGAGACCTGATTTACTGCTTTTTCTCTAAATTCTGGGGTGTAATTTCTTTTATGTCTCATGAGGCCTTTTTATGTGTTCACGTGTTCCCTGTCTTTCAACACAGGAAGATGATAAATTAATAATTATGCTAAGAGCATAGACTAAGGAAGACGATTAAGCAATAAAGTAGCGTGATCATGTCAGTAGCTCGTTAGATGTCCGAGCTAATTAGCACATTAGTTGTCCGAACTCGATAATCAAAACAAGCCAATATTTTAGTGCGTAAAGACCTTGCTTATCAATAAAACGAAAGTAATAGAAAGCCATAAGTCGGGATATCTGCCAAATCGGTCACAGATTAAAATCACGCTGAAATCCTTGCAAATTACCACTATACTTTCCCTAGAACGTGTTTTAGGGAAAGCTAAGAGATACAATCGATTAAAAGCAGATTTGTAGCTAGGCAAAATTAAACAATCCACCAATCGTGTATGGAAAGTAATGTGATAATCTCCTTCTTGACCGATTTGGCAGGTATCCCGGCTTAGGGTGCTGTTAGCTTTATTCTGTATCATTTGACGATCCTAATTGTTCCCTACGTATAGCTTCTCTTCTTTCTTTTGCTAATCTTTGCTTTTCTGCCCTTTCAACTGTTTTTTGTTCCCTCGATTTCTGTTGTTGTAATTGCAAGTAATTCGAATTTACACTTTTTTCAATTTGATTTCGTGTCAGCCCTTCTAATTCCGTCAAATTTTCTTTAAGATTTTCGAATTGCTCTTCCTCTTGAACATTTCTTCTTTCGCCTAATTGTGCTGATCCTACCCCGTTTTTGTACTCACCATTACCAAAACAAATGTAAGCGTCTGGGCAACCACAACCTATCCATTGCGAATATAAACTGACAGACTGA
>JADMIO010828329.1_pt1 | contig 17840 bp, 22 predicted proteins | sample 8958161 | NCBI WGS metagenome assembly JADMIO01 (sample SAMN16585339, study PRJNA669376) | soil metagenome | isolation source: Crop rotation soil | place: USA: Cullars Rotation, Alabama | collected 2011
CTTTCCCGCCGCGGGCGGAGCCGCCGCCGTCGCGCGTGCTTCGAGCGCGCGCTCGGCCGTGCGCGGTGCGTCGGCGGCGCAGCAGTCGCCTGGTCCGAGCACCTCGCGGAACGGCTGCCCCTCGGTGCCGGATACGTAGCGGATGTCCGAGAACCCCGCCGGCGGCGCCACGAGCGATCGAATGCCCGGCATGTTCCCTGCCGGCGCGAACACGATGTGGTTTTCGGGATCGTAGCCGCCGCCCGGCCAGTTCGTCGCGGTCCCGACCGTGATCGCGCCGAGCAGCCCGTTCACGCTGCCGAGGATGCCCGGGTTGAACGGCGTGTCGGCCCACTTGAAGCGCTTGGTCCGCTCGAGCGCGGCCGCGCGCAGCTCCGGCGTGAAGTCGATCAGGTCGTCAGGGATCGAGAATGTGTTGCGCGCGTAGAGCAGGCTGTCCGGCGGATACGGCTGCGTCCGCGCTGCCTTCTCGCCCGGGATGTCGGAGGCGGGGACCGGCTTCTCGACGATCGGCCAGACCGGTTCGCCGGTGACGCGATCGAACACGTAGAGCCATCCCTCCTTGCTCGGCACCGCCACCACCTTGCGCGGCCGGTTGTCGACGGTGACGTCGGCGAGGATCGGCGTGGACGACATGTCGAAGTTCCAGATCGGGTGATGCACGAACTGGAAATGCCACTTGCGCTGGCCCGTCTTCAGATCGACGCAGACGAGGCTTTCCGCAAACAGGTTGTCGCCGGGCCTGTGGCCACCGTAGAAATCGGAGCTCGGTGTTTCCACCGGCAGGTAGACGAGCCCGAGATCTTCATCGATGGTGATGTTGCTCCACACCCCCACGTTGCCGTTGATCGCCCACGAGTCGTTCTCCCAGGTGTTGCCGCCGAACTCGCCGGGCTTCGGGATGGTGTTGAACGTCCAGAGCAGCTTGCCCGTTCGCGCGTCGAAGGCGCGCACCAGGCCCTTGGTGTTGTCGTGCGTGGGAACCGTCGCGCCCTCGCGCATGGAGGAGCCGATGAGGACGATGTCCTTCGTGATGAACGGCGTCGAGTGCACGCCAATCTCACCCGTCTCGAGATCGATCTGCTGTCCCTTGCCCTTCACGACGCCCACCTTGAGATCGACGACGCCGTCGGTGCCGAAGGAGCCGATCGGCACGCCGTTCTTGGCGTTGAGCGCCACCAGCCGGTAGCCCGTGGTGATGAAGAGGATGCGATCGTCGCCCCTGCCATTGCTCCAGTAGGCGACGCCGCGGCCCGAGAGCTGCCGCGGCGCAACCGCCGCGCGCTTGCCCTCGCGCATGCTGTAGGTCCAGATCTGCTCGCCGGTCTTCGCGTCGAGCGCGACGACCGACCGGCGCGTGCCAGCGGTCGTGTACAGCACGCCCTTGACCATCAGCGGCGTGCCCTCGAGCTTGTATTCCGGGAACGGGCCGAAGTTGTCGGTCTTGAATCGCCACGCCACTTCGAGCTTGCTGAAGTTCGAGGCGTTGATCTGATCGAGGGGCGAGTACCGCGTGCCTTTCAGGTCGGCGTTGTAGGTCGGCCACTCGCCGTTGGCCGTGGACGGCTGCTGGCCCGCCTGGCCGGTGACGCCGGCGGTGATGCAGACGATCGCGAGGATCGGCAACCCGAAGGTCGCCACGAATCGAGAGACGGCTTGCCTCATCGTGCGCTCCCTTCCGAAGGTAATCGGCGGATTATACGTCCGCCGCTATGGTCCACCGGGCTTCATTGCCAGGAAATTGATGGTCCGCAGGACTTCCGTTTGCGACGGCAGCTCGGTCTCACCGTCGGGATAGCTGCCTTTGAACAGCACGTAGGCGAGGATGTCGGCTTTCTGCACCCGGCTGAGCGCCATCGGGTCGCCCTGTGGCATCGAGACGCGGATGCGCTCGAACAGGTCGCCGAGCGTCAGCTCGTTCCAGGTGGCTGCGAAGTCGCCGCCGGTCAGGGCCGGCGCAATCTCGCCGCCGCTCAGATCCGGGCCGTGGCAGGCCGCGCACGACTGCGCGTAGAGCGCTTCGCCGCGCCTGGCCTGCGGCAGCGAATAGACGCGATCCCACTGGGATTTCATCGCCTGATCGCCGCCAACCTGGCGCGCAGCACCGGCCGATGCGAGCGCGCCCACCAGCATCGCCGTGACGACGATGAGCCTCATCAGAACCCCGCTCCCTGGCCGCCCATGGTAGACGATCGCCGAAAAAAACCGGAGACTTGGGCGCCGGATCCGCCTTAAGCTTCCGCCACGTCGGGACACATCCGGATTGGAGGCGCAGATGAAGTGGCTTTTGAGTCCGCGAGTGGGCGCGTTGATCGCGGCGAGCGCCCTCGTGCTTTCCTTCAGCTGGGTTCACGCGCAACAGGGGAACGGGACGGCGGTCGCCGTTGACGCCGACGACATCGGCGGCGTCGTCACGAGCGCGAAAGGTCCGGAGGCCGGCGTCTGGGTGATCGGCGAGACGACCGATCTGCCGACGAAGTTCGCGAAGATGGTCGTCACCGACGACCAGGGACGCTACGTGCTTCCCGACCTGCCGCAGGCGAGCTACCAGGTGTTCGTGCGCGGCTACGGCCTCGTGGATTCGCCGCGCGTCGCGGCAAAGCCCGGGCAGAAACTCGATCTCAAGGGTGTCGTCGCGCCCGACGGGCGTGCCGCCGCGCAGGTCTACCCGGCCAACTACTGGCTGAGCCTGCTCGAGATTCCCAAGGGCGAACACTCTGCCCAGGAGTTCGCACTCGAGACCAAGGCGTGCTTCTCGTGTCATCAGGTCGGCACGAAGGCGACGCGCGAAATTCCCAAGGGGTCGCTGGCGTCCATGCTCGAGGCGTGGGACCGCCACACGGCGATGGGACCCAACGGCGCGAACATGAGCAACGTCTTCAAGGGGCTCGGCGAGCAGCGCAAGGCGTTCGCGGATTGGAGCGAGAAAATTGCCGCCGGCGCCTATCCCGAAGCGCCGCCCCGTCCCGTCGGCGCCGAGCGCAACCTCGTGATCTCGATGTGGGACTGGGGGCTGCCGACCAGCCGCCGCAGCGATGCCGCCGCCACCGACGAGCGCGAGCCCACGTACAACGCGAACGGGCTGGTGTACGGGCCGTACCAGAGCTCCGACATCCTCGCGGTCCTCGACCCGAAGACGAACACGACGAGCGAGATCAAGCTGCCATCGAATGCGCCCGTGCTCGATGCGAACACGCCGGCGTCTCCGTACTGGGGCGGCGAGAAGATCTGGCAGCGGCAGGCCGACCCGCGCAGCGTCGCCATGGACGTGAAAGGCCACGTCTGGGTGACCGCTCGCATCCGCGCGCCGAAGGATCAGCCGGCGTACTGCAAGGACCCGGCGGCGAACAAGTTCGCGAAATACTTCCCGATGGAAGGCCCGAGCGCGCGGCAGATCGAACTGCTCGATCCGAAGACGAAGAAGATCACGATGATCGACAGCTGCTTCGCCGCGGACCATAACATGTTCGACGAGCACGACAACCTGGTCTTCGGCCAGGACGATGCCGTCGGCTGGCTCGACACCGTGGCGTTCGACAAGACGCACGATGCGGGCACGTCGCAGGGCTGGTGCCCGGGCGTCGTCGACACCAACGGCGACGGCAAGATCTCCAGCGGCTGGACCGAGCCGAACCAGCCGGTCGATCCGAAGAAGGATCACCGCATCGAATTCGGCTGCTATGCGATCGGGATCAGCCCGACCGACGGCAGCATCTGGTGCTCGGGCATCGGTCACGACGACCAGACGCTGGTCCGGCTCGAACGGGGCGCCAACCCGCCGATGTCGTGCAAGGCGGAGGTCTACATCCCGCCACCGTCGAAGGCCTCGCTGAAATATTCCGGAGGCGTCGCCATCGACAGCAACGGCGTCGTCTACCAGAACTGGCGCGGGGTGCACGAGATCCTCAGCTTCGACCGCCGGAAGTGCAAGGTGCTGAACGGGCCGACGGCGACCGGGCAGCAGTGCCCCGAGGGGTGGACGGTCTACACCAAGCCGGGCCCGTCGTTCAAAGGCGCGCCCGCGTCGCGCGAGGTCAGCACCGACATGCTGTACCTCACGAACGTCGATCACCACGACGCGCTCGGCCTCGGCAAGGACACCCTGCTGGCCGGCGACGTCAACGCCGACTCGTTCTTCGTCCTGGAGCCGCAGAACGGTATGAAGACGTTGACGCTGCGCGTGCCGTATCCGCTCGGGTTCCATGCGCGTCATATCGACGGCCGCATCGACGACCCGAACGCCGGATGGAAGGGCCGCGGCATGTGGACGAGCTATTCGATGTACACGCCATGGCACCAGGAAGGCGGCAAGGGATCGCGTCCGAAGGTCGTCAAATTGCAGATGCGGCCGAATCCGCTGGCGAAGTAACCCGGGAGCAGCCTTCGCCCGGCCGGATAACCACGAAGGCGCTTCGCGCAATCACGAAGGGCACGGAGACTCGTTTTTCCGTGCCCTTTTTCTTGTAGCATTCCCTCGCTCTACCGATGGATCTCGAAGCGCCGCTGAAGCCCGAAGTCCTCCGCCCGTTGATAACGCTGGTCGTTCCGGGCACGATTGCCACGGGCCCATTCGTGCTCGTCACAGGCCATTACGTGCCCGCGGTCGAAGCATTCTGGACAATTCACCCGACAGCATTCAGCGTGCTCCTGGGATTGATGATCTTGACCGTCGGCTTCGTCATCGACGACGTTGCCACCAACATCGAGGCCAAGTGCTGGGATCCACTGATTGCGAAGCATGACAAGGCGCATTTGGACAATTGGAAGCGCTATCTGAAACTGCAACTGAGCGGCGAGATCGTCGGGCACCGGTACCTGCGCACGAAGCTGACGCAGATGAAATTCGAGCTCGCCATGCCACCCGCTCTGGTTATTTCCTGGACCGGTCTGTTATGGCTCAATCATCTCTTCGCGTTCTGGTCGGCCTGTGTAATGACATTCGTCAGCTTGTCCACCTTCACGGCTGCGGCCTACCTGTTGTGGGAATCCTGGCAGACGGCGGGTCTCCTTTCTTCGACGCGTGCGCTGATCCTGAGCGCGATCGACGATGGCGTGAAGGGACTGCCGGCATCGCCGCGGCCAGCCGAATCGGTACCGGAGTAGCCCGCGTGAGAGTGCTATCAGCGGCGCTCCTGCTCTTGTTCATCAGTGCAGCGTGCACGACATCGCAGACGCAGGGTGCGGATCCCGTCACCGAGGTCAAGGCCGTCTGGGGAGCGCAGCTCGACGCGTGGAACCGCGGCGACCTCGACGGCTTCATGACCGGCTACTGGAAATCGCCGGACGTCGTCTTCTTCTCCAACGGCGCCGAGACGCGCGGGTGGCAGCAGACGCTCGACCGCTATCGCGCGGCCTACCAGGGCGAAGGCCGGCACATGGGGACGCTTGATTTTCCGCAGCTGGAATTCAAGCCGCTTGGTCCCGAAGCCGTCCTCGTGCGCGGGCGCTGGCACCTGAAGATGCCCGACGGAAAAGAGTCCACCGGCATGACGTCGGTGACGTACCAGAAGCTGCCGGAGGGGTGGCGTATCGTCCACGACCACTCGTCGGCGCCCGCCAGCTAGCCGGGCGAGTCGACATCCGCATCGAACATCGTGGGGTCACCATCGACAGGCCCGTCGGACGCGTTCGTGGCGTGGGCGAAGGACCATGCGATCCGCCTGTCGACGATCGAGCCCGGCCACGGGTTCGCGGATCTCCAGCCGATCGCCTCCATCATCGGCGACGCGCTCGTCATCGCGCTCGGTGAGGCGGCGCACGGCACGCACGACTTCCTGGCGTTCCGGAACCGGCTGCTCGAATACCTCGTGCAGCAGCTCGGCGTGACGGCGCTCGCCGCGGAAACGGGCTACGCCGAGGGGCTCGACGTCGACGCCTATATCAGCGGTGAAGATGTCGACGTGATGGTCGCGGCGCAGCGCGTCTTCGACGACTGGTATCCGGCGCCGCTCGAGGAGAACCTCGCGCTCGTCGAGGGGATGCGCACCTACAACTCCGGAGCACCGCCGGGCCGCGCGCTGCATTTCTACGGCATCGATCTCACCGGCGGGTGGGGCTACCAACACTCCCGGCGCGTGGCGGACAGCGCGCTCGATTACCTCGGGCGAGTCGACGCCGGCGCTGCCGCGGCGTTGCGCGCGCGGCTCGATCCCCTGCTCGCGACGTTCACGGCACGAGGCTATGCCTCTCTCGAGCCCGCGCAACGGGGCCGGTTGAGGGCCGCTATCACGGACCTCGTGCAGATGCTGGAGACCCGTCGCGAAGAGTTCACCGCGGCGACGACGATGGCCGACTTCGAGCGGGCGTGGCGTCACGCGGTCAACGCGCGACAGCTCGACGCCTATTTCGGATGCGCGCCGCACGGCTCGTCCGACAGCGCCGCGGACTTCCGGGCGATGTCGATGATGCGCGACGCGGCCATGGCCGAGAACCTGCACGCGGTCCTGCAGCAGGAGCGTGCCCGCGGACGGATCCTGCTCTTCGCGCACAACTGGCACATCAAGAAGCGGGCGTCGGAAAAAGAGGCGTTCCCCGAGCAGTTTCCCGGCGAGCCGGGCACGACGATGGGACAGTACCTGCAGGCGACGCTGAGGGAACAGCTCGTCGTCATCGGGTCCACGTTTCATCGCACGGCGGACGGCACGCTCACCGGTCCGCCGGTCACCGACAACAGGCTGACGGTGGATCCTGCCGAGCCGTCGGATCTCGACGACGAGCTCGCGCGCGTCGGCAGCCCGGTGTTCATCGTCGACCTGCGCGCGGCGCGGCAGTCGGCGCCCGCGGCCGCGGCGCTGGATCGGCCGCGCAGGATGCGTTTCAACGATCGGTATGCGGAGGAGAACCCGTTGCGGGCGTTCGATGCCCTGCTCTACGTCGACACCGTGAGCGACTGGCGGCCAGTCGTGCCGGAGGCTCCGCGGAGCGGTCGATGATACAGGCCGCCCTTCAGCGCGTGTTCGTGCTCGGCGCAGGCGTGGGCCTCGGCGTCGGCGCGGGGTGTGCCCGCGACCTGCCTCGGCCGAGCCAGGTTCCGGTCGGCCGGCCGTTCGAACTGCACGCAGCGGCGTCGGCGACGCTCGCCGACGGGCTGACCGTCACGTTCGATCGCGTTCGCTCCGATTCGCGCTGCCCGATGGACGTCGTCTGCATCACCGCCGGCGACGCGGTCGTCGTCGTCCGGCTGGCGTCGCAGGGGGGCCAGGCCGAGCGCGAGCTGCACACGAACCCTGGCGGCGCGGGCACGGCCGACACGTCGTATCAGTCGTACGCGGTCACGCTGGTCGCGCTCACGCCGTACCCGAGGACGGATCGGCCGATCCGTCCCGATGACTACGTGGCGACGCTGACCGTCGAACGGCGCTGACGGATCAGCGGGTATAGAATCCGCGCCAGGAGGCAGCGATGGCTGAATCGGGGCAGAACTACAAGAGTCACGTCCGTTTCTTTCCGCCGTTTCATTTCTTCGTCGCGCCGGTGCTGCTCATCAACGTGTTCGTCGCCGGTTGGCTCCTGTACCGCGCGCCCTCGGGTCTCGCCGTCTGGCAATTGATTGTCGCGGCGGCGCTGCTGATGACGGCGTTCACCGCGCGGCTCATGGTGCTCGCCGTGCAGGACCGGGTGATCCGGCTGGAGATGCGCCTGCGGATGCGCGAGGTGCTGCCGGCCGACCTGCAGGCGCGCATTCACGAGATCACGCGCCAGCAGTGCGTCGGCCTGCGCTTCGCGAGCGATGCCGAGCTGCCCGGGCTCGTCCGCAAGGTGCTGGCCGGAGAATTGAAGACGACGACCGACATCAAGCGGCAGGTCGCGCAGTGGCAGGGCGATTACCTGCGTGCGTGAGCGCGGCGGACGAGGGCGGGTGGCAGATGATCGATTTGTACAACGCAGAGACGAATCAGCAGATCGGCAGCATCACCGAGGCCGACCTGCAGGTGCTCATCGACGGGTTGGAAGAGGAGTCGTCGCAGGATCAGGATTACTACATCGATGCGGCGACGATCGACGTGCTCGGCGACGGCCGCGCCAGCGACCACCTGCTCGGCCTGCTGCGCAGCGCGCTCGGGTCGAGCGACGGCGTCGAGATTCGCTGGCAGCGCCGGTGACGCTGCCCGTCACGATGGTAGGAACAGGTCCGCGGCGTGGCGGGGGCCGCGCGCGCGCTGGAGGTGATTGATGGCCGTTCGCCTGACGCGAAGTGTCGGCATGCTGCTGCTCGGGATCTGGCTGCTCCTCTCGGGGATCGCCGGGCTGGCCCCGCTTCCCATTCCCGGCGTCATCATGGCGGTGCTCGCGCTGCTCGCGGGGATTCTGATCCTGATCGGGCAGTAGCCGCCGGCACCACGAAGGCGCTCGCGCGCGATCACGAAGATCACGAAGCTCGTCTTGTCCGGGGCGACCGTCATGGATGACGCCGCTCGAGCCGGGAGGCATGGCGTGACTCGCACGATTCAGGACGCAGCCGACCTGCTCGCCGCGTGGATCGAAGGCAGCCGCCAGGGGCAGCCGCGCCGCGTCGATTTCTCGTACCGCCGCGCGCCGTGCCCGGGCGGATCACCACGAACGCGCTGACGCGCAGCCGCGAAGGTTACGAAGATCACATCCCCGTGCACGGCGGCGCGATCGTCGTGCTAGTATCCGCGCGCCATGCGAAGGATTGCACGCCGCGCGGCGGCGCCGGACGGATGTACTGCGTGGCGCGAAACTGAGCGGCCCGCACGGTTGACGCGCCGGGAATTCCTGTCGGCCACAGGCGCCGGCCTGACACTGTTGTCCTGCGCACCCGGTCCCACCGCCGCGCAGGCGACCAAGTACGACCTGATCATCAGGGGCGGCCGCGTCATCGACCCGTCCGTCCGCCTCGACGCCGTTCGCGACGTGGCGATTGCCGGCGGTCGGATCGCCGCCGTCGACGCCAGCATCACCGCGGACGCCACCGAGACCATCGACGCGCGCGGCAAGCTCGTCGTGCCTGGCCTCATCGACATCCACACGCATGCGGCGCGCACGGCCGACGGACCGCCGCTGATGCTGCAGGATGGCGTCACGTCGTGGATCGATGCGGGTTCGCAGGGCGCCGACCACGTTGCCGACACGGTGGCCGTCGCGCGCGCCTCGGCGCAGCCGGGCCGCGTGCTGATCAACATCGGGCGCGCCGGCATTCTTCCCGAGGGCGACACGATGGACCTGAAGCGCGCCGACGTTGCCGCCGCGCGCCAGGCCATCGCGGCCAACCGCGATTACATCGTCGGCGTCAAGGCGCGCCTGTCGCGCGACGTCGCGGGCGCGAACGATTACGAGGTGCTCCGGCGCGCGCAGGAAGTCGCCTCCGGCTTCGGCCTGCCGGTGATGATCCACATGGGGCAGACGATCTCGCCCATCCCGCGGCTGTTCGAGCTGCTGAAGCGCGGCGACGTCGTCACCCACATGTTCGCGCCGCCGCCGAACAGCATCGTCGACGAGAGCGGGCACATCCTGCCCGCGGTGCTGTCGGCGCGCCGCCGCGGCGTCTGGTTCGACGTCGCCAACGGCCAGAACGGGCACCTGCGCTGGGACACCGTCGAGACGATCATGAAGACCGGCTTCTGGCCGGACACGTTCTCGACCGACTGGAACACGAACAGCCGCCAGACCGGCGTGATCGATCTCCCCAACTGCATGTCGAAGCTGTTCGGCTACGGCATGACCGTCGGCGAGGCGGTCGCGCGCGCGACCGTCAACGCGTCGCGCGTCTTCCCGGTGTTCAACGACCGCGGCACGCTCAACGTCGGCGCGCCCGCCGACATCGCGCTGCTCGAACTGCGGGACGGAAGCTTCGAATTCGTGGACAACTACAAGAACACGATCACGGGACGCCAGAGGCTCTTCCCGAGCGCAACGCTGCTCGCGGGCAAGCGCATCGCGCGCACCTGACGTGGCCGACTGGAGCAACCCCGCCCCGCATCCGATCATCGACGTTCGGGGCTACGCGATGACGCGCGGCGAGATCGACGCGACCACCGCCGATCCCTTCTGCGGCTTCAACATCGGGTCGACGGTCTTCCGCGCGGGCCCCGATCGACAGAAGCCGCCGCGCACGTTCATGTTCGAGTCGCCGGTCCTGCGCCTCGCCAAGGACTACGGCTACGGCGACGTGTTCCTCGACGGCGAGGACCTGACGGAGCTGCCGCCGGGCAGCGCGGGCATCAGGCGCCGCTCCGTCATCGTCCACCGCTACTACGATCTCGCCTCGACGCTGCTCGGCAAGCATCACCACGAAGGGAGCTACCTGTTCCACGAATCGGTGCTCGTGTCGGTGACGCCTCCATCGGACGGCCGGAGTTGGAGCGCGAAGTACGACTGGCAGACCGACACGGTGCACGAGCCGGCGACGCCGCTGCCGGTCGAGGCCGGCCCCGGCGGCAGCTCCATTCTTCGGATCGCCCTGCCGCCGCGGCCCGAGAATGTCAGCCCCGCCGTCGAGGGGCACTTGCGGCTGGTGGTGTCGCTGTGGAACGACGATCAGCCGCAGTGATGGAAAGAGAGGCGCGCAGGCGTGTGCTAGGATGCCGCGCGTTCCCCCGGAGCACCCCCGATGGCGGGTCTTGACCACGCGCTCGAGCTCGATCGCAGCCGGCTGCAGGAACGGATCCAGGAGTCGATCCTGCAGGTGCGGCGCACCGCACGCCGCTACCGGCGCATCAGCACCGCGCTGCTGCTGACGGGCCTGTTGTGCGGCGCGGTCTCGACGGCGCTGGCCGGCGATGCGTTTCGCGGCGGACAACTCGCCGCCAGGACCGCCCAGACCACGACGGGACGGGCGCCGTCGGAGTTGCCTCGCGGATGGCGGAACGTGTGCGGCATCATCGCCGTCCTGACGCTCGCCGGCACGCTGTCCACCGGGACCAACTCGGTGCTGCGGCTCGCCGAGCACCAGGCGAAAACGGCTGCCTGCGTCGCCGCACTGGGAGCGCTGCAGTCCGATCTGCACGGGGAGACCGTCCGCGAGGGAGCGATCGACAAGGCGCGGCATTCGCTCGACACCATCCGGCTCACCTACGACGAATACTTTCCGTAGGCGTAACGATCGTAGAGGCGGACCTTCAGGTCCGCCTTCCAAAGGAGGAGCGATGAAGCTTGCAGCAATCGTGGCCCTGGCAATCGCAACGTGTGCCGTTACGCTGGTCGCCGCCAAGGGCGTCCCCAGCGCCGTCACCTACATCCCGCACGACAAGGTGAGCGCGACCATGGCGAAGGGCGGGCAGATCATCGGCGAGAACGGGTTGATCGTGCTGGCGCAGCGCCGCGGCGCGGGCGAGGTCGAGGTGCACGAGAACACCAACCACGTCTTCATCATCGTCGAAGGCGAGGCGACGTTCATCACCGGCGGGACGCTGGTGTCGCCGAAGAACACCGCCCCTGGCCAGATCCGGGCGGCGAGCTCGCAAGGCGGACAGACCTATCACTTGACGAAGGGCGACGTCATCACGATCCCCGCCAAGACGCCGCACTGGTTCAAGGAGGTCCCGACGCAGACGATCGCCTACTACGCGGTCAATCTCGAACCGTAGTTGCTGCGTGACGCTCGACGCGCTGCTGCGCGCGCACGGCTTCATCAAGGTCGAACGGCCGCCGGAAATCTGGGAAGCCGACACGGAGGACACGCGCCTCGTTCCGCTGCTCGGCGAGATGATTGCCGCGGCGCTCGCCGGCGGCGGCGAGCTGCCCAGCCTGACGCTGAACGCGTCGAACGTCAGCGTCGATCGCGACGAGGATCCCGATGCCGCCGAAGGCAGCGGCCCGCCTGCCGGCGAGTTCGTGGCGTTGACGATCAGCGGCACGACCGATCTCGGGCCGGACGGCTCCTGGAACCCGGGACGGCGGCCGGGCGTGGCGCTGCTGGACCGACTGGCCGACCGTCTGGCGGTTGCCGGCGCGCGCTATGCCTACGTGCGTCGGCTGCCGCCCTCTGGCAGCGTCACGGTATTCCTCGCGCGTGCGCGGTGAACCGGTCACGCAGCCGCGTGTTAGGATTCCGGCCGGACCAAATGCCGGCGGCGACGGCCGCCACGGCCGTGTGAGGTGATCGTGCGGACTCTCCGACTCTTGTTACTCGCTTCGATGGCCCTCTGCCTGGCCGCGCTGATCGCGTGCGGATCGGACAGCACTCCGACGACGCCGACGCCTGCACCCGCGCCGGCCCCCGCTCCTGCGCCCGCGCCCGCTCCGGCGCCGGCTCCGGCTCCAGCCCCGACGACGGCAGGGATTCAGGGCACCGTATCGAATACCGCCGGCGCGCCGCTCACCGGCGCGCGCGTGGCGGTGATCGACGGCCCGAACGTCGGTGTGTCGGTGCTGACCAACGCGAACGGCAGCTACCGGTTCGAGTCGCTGTCGATCGCGAACATGAACTTCAGCGCCACCGCGACCGACTATCTCGAGGCGCGCGCGGGGACGTTCGTCAACGGCACCAACGGGCTGAACTTCGTGCTCGCCCCCGTGCCGCCGCCCGCGCCACCGCCGCCGCCGCCGGCCGCGCCGTCGATCACCATCACCGCGCGTCTCATCTCGGGCGGTACAGGGAGCGCAACCCAGGAGTGGGCGTTCACCACCAGCAGCAACGTGACGTTCACCAGCTACGACTGGAGCTTCGGCGACGGATCGACGTCGAACGACAGCCGCGCGGACGAGCAGCACGTGTACCGGCGGAGGGGGACTTTCACGGTGACGGTGACGGGCAAGCGCAGCGGCCAGCAGCCTGTCATCGGTACGGTCGACATCACCGTGTAGTGTCCGCTCGCGTGCCGTGATCCACGCCGTCCTGTTCGGCGCGACCGGGATGGTCGGCGAGGGTGTCCTGCTGGAGTGCCTCGACGACCCGCGCGTGCAGTCCGTGCTCGCGATCGGCCGCTCGCCCACTGGCCGATCGCATCCGAAGCTGCGCGAGGACCTGCGCGCGGACTTTTTCAACTACAGCCACCTGCGATCCGAGTTCGCGTCGTGCGACGCGTGTTTCTTCTGCCTGGGTGTCACCTCTGTCGGGCTGGGCGAGGCCGAATACACGCGCCTGACCTACGACCTGACGCTGGCGGCCGCGCACGCCATCGCCGCGGTCAACACCAGCCTGACGTTCTGCTACGTGTCCGGCGTCGGCACCGACAGCACGGAGCGCGGCCGGACGATGTGGGCGAGGGTGAAGGGAAAGACCGAGAACGCCATCCTCGCGCTGCCGTTCAAGGCGGCCTTCATGTTCAGGCCCGGGTTCATCCAGCCGGTCAAGGGCGTCCGCTCGAAGACCGGCTGGTATCAGGCGGCGTACGACGTGCTCGCGCCTGTCTCTCCGCTGCTGCTGCGCATCGCGCCGAACCACGTCACGACGACCGCGCGCCTGGGCCGCGCGATGATCCAGGTCGCCGACCGCGGCTTCGACAAGCGCATCCTCCACAGCCGGGAGATCAACGCGCTTGCCGGCGCCTGACACCCGCACGGTGTAGGATCGCGGGCCATGACCGCGATCAATCCGAAGCTCGTCACCACCGCGTTCGAGCTGCCTGGCTGCCGCATCGTGCGGAACGTCGGCGTCGTGCGCGGCATCGTCGTCCGCTCGCGCAGCATTGTCGGCACGCTCGGCGCGTCGTTGCAGACGCTGGTCGGCGGCAACATCACGCTCTTCACCCAGATGTGCGAGCGGGCGAGGGAGGATGCGTTCCACCTGATGCTGGAGCACGCTGCGCAGCACGGCGCCAACGCGCTCGTCGGCGTCCGCTACGACGCGAACGAGGTCGCCGCCGGCGTCACCGAGGTGCTCGCCTACGGCACGGCGGTCGTCGTCGAGTCGGTTGACGCGCGATGACGCCCGCGACGCCGGAAGCGACTGGGATCAGCGAGCGCCTCGCCGTGTTTCACCGCCTGCACCGGCAGGGCTGTTTCGTGATGCCGAACCCGTGGGACATCGGCAGCGCGCGCATGCTCGTCGGCCTCGGCTTTCCGGCGATTGCGACGACGAGCGCGGGCATGGCGTGGTCACTTGGCCGGCGCGACAACGACATCTCGGTGGACGTGGTGCTGGCGCACCTGCGCACGATCGCCGGGTGCGTGGAGGTGCCCGTCAACGCGGACTTCGAGGACGGCTTCGCGGCCGATCCCGAGAGCGTGGCGGTGAATGTCGCGAAAGCCGCCACGACCGGCGTGGCCGGCCTGTCGATCGAGGACTCCACGGGCAGCAAGGCCGAGCCGCTGCACGAGTTCAGGCTCGCCGTCGATCGCATCCGCGCGGCGCGCCGCGCGATCGACGACAGCGGCGCCGCCGTCCTGCTGACGGGCCGGTCGGAAGGCTTCATCAGCGGACGTCCCGACCTGGCGGAGACGATCACGCGCCTGGTGGCGTACGCCGAGGCGGGCGCCGATTGTCTCTATGCGCCCGGCGTGCGCGCGCCGAGCGACATCGCCGCGATCGTCAACGCCGTGGCGCCGAAACCGGTCAACGTGCTCGTCGGCGGCGACTACCTGACCGTGGCGCAGCTGGCCGATCTCGGCGTACGCCGCATCAGCGTCGGCGGCGCGCTCGCCCGCGCCGCGTGGACCGGCTTCCTCATCGCGGCGAAAGAGATTGCGGCGCAGGGGACGTTCACAGGCCTCGGGCGCGGCATCTCGGTGCCGGAGATGAACGGGTTGTTCGGCACCAGCAGCCGCCACGGGGGCTGATCCAGGAATTGAATTCGTCAATCGAATCAAGGAGGCCGCATGTCGTACCGTTCGACACTCCTCGCCGTCGGCGTCGCCGTGCTCGCCTCCGGCCTCGTGCACGCGCCCGCCTTCGCGCGTGCGCGCTTCGGCGCGGCAGGCCAGGGCGTGGTCACGCAGCGCAACCTCTCGCTCGGCATGGCGAAGACGATTGCCGAAGCGGCGCAGGCAGAGTGCCAGGCGAAAGGCTTTCACACCTCCGTCGCCGTGGTCGACCGTGCCGCGCAGGTGCTCGTCATCCTGCGCGACGAACAGGCGACCGCCCAGACGGCGGAGATGGCGCGGCGCAAGGCGTACACGGCGCGCATGTTCCGCATCTCGACGATGGAGTTTCAGAAGCGGACGGCGGACAACCCGGGCAGCGCGGCGCAGCGCGACCTCGCCGACATCCTCGCGCTGAGCGGCGGCGTGCCGATCCAGATCGGCACCGACACCATCGGCGCCGTCGGCAGCGCGGGATCGACGCTGGAACAGGACGATGCCTGCGCGCGAGCCGGCATCGCGAAGGTCGCCGCGCTCCTGAAGTAGGGCGGGTTCCGCGAGCCCTCGCCACGCTGGCGGCGCAGCGGACCCGCCAGAGCGGTCAGATGATCAGCACCGACGGCAGCGTCTCGATCAGCTCGATGTCGGCGGTCGAGACCGACGGGCTGTGCTTGATCGCGTCGCGCGACAGGGTGACGTGGATCTTCGCGTTCGGCGCGTCGATCGACGCGACCGCGGACGCACCGATCAGCACGGAGCGCCCGCCGATGCGGTTGCTGGTGTCGACGACGAGATAGCGAACGTGCCAGCTCTCGTCGAGGAGGAAATCGTCGACGTGCCCGATTTCGCCGTCCGTGGCGAGGAGATGAAAACCCTTCAGGTAACTGGCCTTGTGCAGCACGATGGACCTCCCGCGCGTGGCGTGCAACCCGGCTGCCACGGTGGCATTATGGGGCACCTTTCTGGAGGTGGTATGCGACTGACATACTGGGCCGCCGGCGTCCTGGGCGCGGCGCTCCTCACGACACAGGCGCTGGCAGGGCAGTCGGGTAAGCCAGCGCAAGGGCCTGCCAGCATCATCATCGACGACCTCGTCGTCGCCAACCGCATTCTCGCGAACGAAAACATCCTCGACGGCCTCGGCCATGTCAGCGCGCGCAACCCGCAGCGGCCCGACCGCTTCTTTCTCGCGCGCGACCTCGCACCCGGCCTCGTCACCGCCGCGGACCTGGTCGAGTACGACCTCGACGGCAACCCGGTGAACGCGAAGGCGCCACAGGGGTACCGCGAGCGGTACATCCATGCCGCCATTTTCAAGGCGCGTCCCGACGTGAAGTCGGTCGTCCACTCGCACATGCCGTCGGTGCTGCCGTTCACCGATTCGACGGTGACGCTGCGGCCGATGTACCACATGGCCACGTTCCTCGTGGCCGGCGTCCCCATGTTCGAGATCCGCAAGGTGCAGGGACAGGTCGGCATGCTGATCGACAACAACAAGGTCGGCACCGCGCTCGCGCAGGCGCTCGGCAACAAGACGGTGGCGCTCATCCGCGGCCACGGCGCCGTCATCGTCGGCTCGAGCGTCCCGGACGCGGTGAGCAGCGCGATCTTCCTCGACGTGAACGCGCGGGTGCAGGCGCAGACGATTGCGCTCGGGGGCGGCAACATCAGCTATCTCACGCAGGCGGACCTCGCGCCGCCGACGCCGAACCAGCAGCCGGTCGCGGAGCCGGGCGCACCGGGGTACTATCCGCGCAGCTGGGCGATCTGGAAGAAGAACGCGATGGGCAAATAGCGGGCAGTGGGCAGTGGGCAGTGGGCAGAAGGTATCAGGTATCAGGTATCAGGTATCAGGTATCAGGTGGTACGGAGGAGAAGTCGATGAAGTACGTGATGACGGTGCTGGCACTCGTTGTTGCCGCGACGACCATGTCCGGACAATCGGCACCCGGTACGCCGCTCACGGGCGCGTGGCGGGTCGATGGCGCGCAGCCGGGCCTTTACATCTTCACGCGAGGGCACTACAGCTTCGCGCGCATCCAGGGTGCTGCGCTGCCGGAGTACCCGTCGAATGACAAGGCGACCGATGCCGACAAGGTCGCGGTGTTCAACACGCTCTATCTCAATACGGGCACGTACACCGTCACCGGCAACACGCTCGCGACCAGGGCGATGGTCGCCAAGAGCAAGTTCGCCATCGGCGGCGCGGGCAATCAATACGAGTTCGCCATCGCGGGCAACGCGCTCACGCTGACGCAGAAGCCGTCGGGCGCGGTGCTCAAGCTCACGCGGCTGGAATAGCGGGGACCGGATGATGCGGTTTGTGGCCGCCGTCGCGGCGTCGCTCGCGATCGCCGCGAGCGGCGCGTTCGCGCAGAACAACCCGCCGCCTCTCTCGATCGCGCGGCAGGGGTACGTGTTCGCGGGCGGCACGTACTCGACCGTCAACGGCCGCCGCGTGCTCAGCGGACACCTCTACGCCGAGTATCAGATCCCGAGCCGGCAGGCGCATCCGTGGCCGATCGTCATGGTGCACGGCGGCTCGCAGTCTGGAACCAACTTCACGGGGACGCCGGACGGACGCGAGGGGTGGGCGCAGTTCTTCCTGCGGCAGGGGTACGCGGTGTACGTCGTGGACCAGCCGGGACGGGGCAGGGCCGCGTACGAAGCCGACGTCTACGGCAAGGCGACGAAGCTCAATCCGGACACCACGCAGCAGCGCTTCGTCGCGCCCGAGCGCTATCGCCTCTGGCCGCAGGCGCGCCTGCACACGCAGTGGCCGGGGAGCGGGGCGCCGGGTGATCCCGTCTTCGATCAGTTCTTCGCCTCGCAGCTGCCGTCGATCGAGGACTACGCCGAGCAGCAGGTGTTGAATCGCGACGCGCTGCTGGCGCTGCTCGGGAAGATCGGGCCGGCGATCCTGCTGACGCACTCGCAGTCGGGAGCGTTCGGCTGGCCGGTCGCGGACGCGAAGCCCGACCTCGTCAAGGCGATCGTCGCCGTCGAGCCGAACGGACCGCCGTTCTACGGCGTCGAGAACCTCGGCGCCCCGGACTGGTTCCGCGATGTGCCGATGATCGTCAACGTGTGGGGCATCACGGCGGTGCCGCTCGCCTACGTACCGGCGGCGGCGAAGGCTG
>JADMIO011153647.1_pt1 | contig 17840 bp, 17 predicted proteins | sample 8958161 | NCBI WGS metagenome assembly JADMIO01 (sample SAMN16585339, study PRJNA669376) | soil metagenome | isolation source: Crop rotation soil | place: USA: Cullars Rotation, Alabama | collected 2011
CCGCCGGCAGTCGCTCCTCGAGGAGCGGTGCGGGATCGGAGTGGATGTCGGAGAGGTGGACGACGCGCACGCCGTGAGATGCCCCGGCGGCAGGCGTCGCGTGGGCACGCGCGTGGTCGTGACCTCGAGCCACCGCGGCTCGACCAGCCGCGCGTAGGCGATGCAGAGGATGCCGATTGCCGCGAGCCCCACGAGGGCGCCGCCGGCCCGCCCGAGGGGCCTGGGTGGCGCCCCGAAGAAGCGGCGCAGCACGAGGAGGCCGGCACTGAGAAAAACGGCCGCCACGACGAGGACGAAGAGGAAGGCGACCAGGCTCTCGCTGGGCGGCCTTGCGTGGCAGAGCGCATCGGGCGAGAGCATCATCTCGCACTCGCGTCATGCAGAATGGTGCTGGTGCCTGCCGCGCCACGCGTAGATGCCGCCATGATCCGCCACGCCATCGCAGGTGTTCGATGATCGTTCGCCCAATTCCCAGCGGCCTCCAGCTCATCACCCAACCCGACCACGCCCAGCTGGCGCGGCGCTCGCGGGCGAGCCGTGGGCGGCGGCGCTCGTCGCTCACCCACGCGTGGTTCGTGTACGAGCGCTTCCGCACCAGCGCGGATCCCGAGTGGGCCGCGTTCTTCGCCGAGATGGCGGCGGCGCGGGATGCGCGGCTCGAGGCGCTGCGTCTGCCGTTCGACGAGCTGGAGAGCGACTACGCGTTCCTGCGGCTCGGCGACCTGATCTCGCTCGCCTTCTGCACCCAGGCGCCGGAGCCGTCGCGCTACGGGCGGTGGACGGTGCAGGCCGATGGCGCGCGCGTGGTGGTCGGTTCCGCCCCCTTCTCGGGCGCCGTCCCGTTCGAGGTGCAGGCGCGCGAGATCCACGCCGGACCGTTCCGCTCGGACGACGAGCTGCGCGCGGCGGTCGGCGCGGCCGTGACGACCACGTTGCGGGGCGAGGTCGTCCGCAGCCCTGGGTGACCCGGATTTCCAGAAGCCAACAGGCCCGCGCTGCTGCGCCGTGAGGATCTGTCACCGCCTCTGCGCCGCCACCAGCTCGATCACCGCCACCTCCGGCCGCGAGGCAAACCGCACGCGCGGCACGCTTCCGCCCTCCATGCCGACACCGCGGCTGACGTAGAGCGGGAAGCCGAATCCATCCGCGTCGCGATAGAGGCCGCGCTCGAAGCGTTTGCCGAAGCGCGAGTTGGTAATGATGGCGCCGTAGGCCGGGAGTGCCACCTGGCCGCCGTGGACGTGGCCGGCGCAGAAGAGGTCGACGCGCGGCGCCCGTTCGGGCGCGATGAGGTCGGGGAAGGGCGCGTGGTAGAGGACGATCGCCATTCCGTCGGCCGGCAGCGCGCGGACGGCCTTGTCGACGAGCCCCGGATGGTCGAAAGCGGCGCCTGCGACGTGCACGGTGACGCCGTCGACGTCGAGGCTCGCGTGGTCGCCGTTGAGCTCTCGGGCGCCCGTGCCGGCGAAGCGGTCGAGGTCGCGGAAGTACCAGTTCTCCCAGTTACCCTTGACGGCGAAGGTGGGCGCGATGCTCGCCAGCCTGCTTAGCACCTTGCGGAAAACGGGCAGGCCGGCGGGCGAGTTGATGGCGTCGCCGGTGAAGACGATGAGGTCGGGCTGCAGGCTCGCGACGACGGCCGGCAGCCGCTCCTCGAGGCGCGGCGTGGGATCGGAGTGGATGTCGGAGAGGTGGACGACGCGCACGCCGCGATGCCCCGGCGGCAGGCGGGTGGTGGGCACGCGCGTGGTCGTGACTTCGAGCCAGCGCGGCTCGACCAGCCGGGCGTAGGCGATGCAGAGGATGCCGATCGCCGCGAGCGCCACGAGCACGCCGCCGGCGCGGCCCAGCGGCCTCGGTGGTGCGCCAAGAAAGCGGCGCAGCAGCAAGGCGGCGGCGCCCAGGAAGACGGCCACCACGACGAGGACGAAGAGAAAGGCGAGGAGGATCTCGCTGGGCGGGCCTTGGGTGGTAGAGCGCATCGGTCGAGAGCATCATCTCGCGGCGCCGCCGGTAGTCTCCAGCTCCAATGGCGATCCCTCGTCTCGCCGCCACCGCAGCCGCAGCCGCGCGCACGCTCCTCGACCGCCGCCTGGCGAGCCAGCACCTCGCCGCGCCGCGCGCGGGCTCGCCGGTCGACCTCGTCCGCGCGATGGGTGCCGTGCAGGCGCAGGACTACGCGGGCGGGCTGTGGGGCATCGGCCTGCGCCTCGACGGCGTCGTCGAGGCCGACGTCGAACGCGCGATCGCCGACGCCGCGCTGGTGCGCAGCTGGCCGATGCGGCGCACGCTCCACTTCGTCGCCGGCGAGGACTTGCGCTGGATGCTGCGCCTGCTGGCTCCGCGCCAGTTGGCGCTCAGCGCCGGCCGCCATCGCCAGCTCGGCCTCGCCGACGGCGACTTCGCCCGTGCCCGGCGCATCCTCTCGCGCGCTCTTCGCGGCGGCCGGCGGCTGACCCGCGCCGCCGCCTACGACGCGCTGCGGCGCGGCGGCGTGGCGCCGGAGGGGCAGCGTGGCATCCACATCCTCGCCGACCTCGCGCAGGAGGGAGTGCTCTGCTTCGGGCCGCGCGAGGGGCGACAGCCGACGTTCGTGCTGCTCGAGGAGTGGCTGCCGCTGGCCGCCGAGCCGTCGCGCGACGAGGCGCTCGCCACGCTCGCCGCGCGCTACTTCGGCGGGCACGGGCCGGCGACGCTGCAGGACTTCGTTTGGTGGAGCGGGCTGCGCGTCGCCGAGGCCCGGCGTGCGATCGAGGCCGCCGGCGCGCGGTTGGTGGCGGATCGGCACGGCGAGGTGGCGCGGTGGGCGAGCGCCGGCGCGCCGCCGCCGGTGCCGGCCCGCGCCGTCACCGCGGCGCTGCTGCCGCCGTGGGACGAGTCGCTGGTGGGCTATCGCGATCGCTCGCTCGCCACGCGGGCGCTCGCGGCGGACGACCCGAACGGGCTCGCGCTCATCGGCAAGCCGGTGGTGCTCGTCGACGGCTCGGTGCGCGGCGCGTGGCGGCGCGAGCTGCGGGCGGGCACGGTGCGCGTGACGATCGAGCTGTGGAGCGCGCTCACGGCTGCCGAGCGGCAGGCCGTGCGGAAGGCGGCGGCGCGTTACGGGAGCTTCCTCGAGCGCGAGGTGGAGATCGTCGGGCTTGGCGGCGACTGAGCGGCGCTGGTGGTCCACCGGGATTTCCGAATATGGCCCTTGGCGGGCGGCCGCGCGCCTCGTAGATTGCGCCGATGATCGTCCGCGCCATCCCTGGCGGCTTCCAGCTCGTCACCCAGCCCGACCACGCCCACCTGGCGCAACGGATCATGGAGCGTTGCGTGCCGCTCCTCGCCCGGCCGCGGCGCGAGGCGATCCTCCTCGCCATCGCCGAGCACGACGGCGGCTGGGTGGAGGTCGACGCGGCGCCGAGCTTCGATGCGGGGAGCGGCGGTGTCGTCGACTTCGTAAGGGCGCCGCTCGAGGTCCGTCAGGGAGTGTGGCCGCGCGCCATCGAGCGGCTCGAGGGCGAGCCGTGGGCGGCGGCCCTCGTCGCGCATCACGCGTGGTTCGTGTACGAGCGCTTCCGCACCGGCGCCGATCCTGAGTGGACGGCGTTCTTCGCCGCGATGGCGGCGGCGCGCGACGAGCGGCTCGCCGCGCTCGGCTCGACGCTCGAAGAGCTGCTCGCCGACTACGCGTTCCTGCGGCTCGGCGACCTGATCTCGCTCGCTTTCTGCAACCTCGCGCCCGAGCCGCTGCACCACGAGGAGTGGACGGTGCGGCTCGCGGGCACGCGGGTGGTGGTGACGCCGGACGCGTTCGGCGGCGCCATCGTGCCGTTCGAGATCGCGGCGCGCGAGGTCCACGGTGCGCCGTTCCGCTCCGACGCCGCACTGCGCACGGCGCTCGAGTACACCGGCACGACGACGCTGCGTGGAGAGGTCGGCGGCGCGTCCGACTGACCGCGCTGACTCGCTCGCCGCGGCCGTCCACCGCGGGCGATGCCGTGTTAGCGTGGCTTCAACTTTCCGGGAGGCCCTCATGCGCGCGACGTCGCTTCGGCTGCGGATGCCACGTCTCGGCCGGTCGGTACTCGCCTCGCTGGCGCTCGCCGCGCTCGTCGTTGCCTGCGCCACCGTCGACCGTGACGGCGACGGCAAGGCGAGGAAGGTGCCCACCGGCCTCTCGTTCGAGAAGAGCACGCGCGTGGAGGCGAGCCCGGTGCCCGCCGCCGCCGCGGGCTTCGACTCCGAGCGCGTGTGGAGCGGCTACGACGACTGGGAGCCGGCGATCGCCGCCGACCCGAGCTCGTCGTACGTCTACCAGATGACGACGCGCTACAACGGGCCGAAGGCATGCCCTGGCTGTCCGTTCCCGGTGATCGTCTTCCGCGCGTCGAGCGACGGCGGCGCCACTTGGGGACCCGACCGCTTCCTGGCCATCAGCAAGAAGCCGCAGAACGACCCGATGGTCGAGGTCGCCACCGACGGCACCATCTACGCCGCTTGGCTCGACGACTACGACCCGGGCGTGAAGTTCCTCAAATCGTCGAACCACGGCGCCACCTGGACCACGCCGATCAGCTTCAGCGGCCGCAAGAAGACGCCGACGTTCTCCGACCGCCCGGTGCTCGCCATCTCGCCCGACGGGCGCGACGTCTATCTCGCCTTCAACGCGTCGGACAGCTACGTCGCCGCGTCGCACGACTACGGCGCCACCTGGGGGCCCAACGTCAAGACCAACAACGACACGCGCTACTGGTTCCAGACCGGCGGCGCGGTGGCGCCCAACGGCGACGCCTTCTTCGTCACCACCGACTTCAGCCAGGACTACACGGGCGACGCGTTCATCAGCATCCTGCGCTCCACCGACGGCGGCGCGAGCTGGACGACGACGCGCATCGACACCTCGCGCGAGCAGCCCGACTGCCCGTGGGCGGCGGGTTGCTACCTCGGCTTCCTGGGCTCCTCCGCCGCGCTCGCCGTCGACCTCGCCGGCAACGTGATGGCCGTCTACAGCGCCAGCGACACGCCGAGCGGGCCGCAGCACATCTACGTGCGGGTGTCGACCAACGGCGGCACGAGCTGGAGCGCGCGCACGCTGCTCTCGGCTTCGGGCGCGGTCAACGGCAACTTCCCGGCGCTCGCCGCGGGGCCGACGGCCGGCGATTTCCGCGTCGCCTTCCAGGACGACCGCAACGGCAGCCCGACGGCGTGGAACACCTGGTACCGCCGCACCGGCAACAACGGCAACACGTGGAGCGCCGCGGTGCGCCTCTCGGACCTCGGCAGCGGCGCGCCGTACAAGGCCGCGGCCGGCTATCGCTTCCCCTACGGCGACTACTTCGAGCTGGCGGTGGACCGCAACGGCATGAATCACTTCATCTGGGGCGAGGGGATCAGCTACACCGGGCCCGGCGGCACCTGGTACACGCGCGGCAATTAGGAATCGACGTCGATTCGACGTACACTTGACGCGGCGATCACCCGCGCCGAACCTCTTCGGCCTTCCCCCAGCGAAGGCCCTCGAGAGGCAAAGGGGGGCATACTCCCGGGTCGGTATCGATGAGCCCTGAACCCCGCCGGGGCAGCGTTGCTGGGGAGCGGTGATCTCGGCGCGTTCATGGGAGCTCAGTAGATGCCCAAGCAGAAAGACCTCAAGCGGGTCGTGCGCACGCGCATGCGCAAGACCGGCGAGTCGTATACCAGCGCCCGCGTCCACGTCCTCGGCAAGCGCGACGGCGCGGCGAAGAAGTCTGCGAAGCCGGCGAAGGAGCCGACGCCCGACTACGCCGCGCTCGCCGGCATGAGCGACGAGGCGATCCAGGCGAAGACCGGCTGCACGTGGGAGCAGTGGGTGGGCCACCTCGATTACTGGGGCGCGGCCGACAAGCCCCACCGCGAGATCGCCGAGCACGTGAAACAGAAGTTCGGCGTGCCCGACTGGTGGACGCAGACCGTCACGGTCGGTTACGAGCGCATCCGCGGCCTGCGCGCCATCGGCCAGCGGCGCAGCGGCTCGTACGAGGCGACGAAGAGCAAGACGATCGCGGCGCCGCTCGACCGGTTGTACGCGGCCTTCGCCGACGCGAAGCAACGGAAGCGGTGGCTGGGCGACGTCGCTCTGGTGGTGCGCAAGGCGACGACCGACAAGTCGATGCGCATCACCTGGGACGACGGCACCTCGGTCGAAGTCGGCTTCTACGCCAAGGGCGCCGCGAAGAGCATGGTCGCCGTGGCGCACACCAAGCTGCCCGACAAAGCGCGCGCCGACGAGCTCAAGCGCTTCTGGAGCGAGCGGCTCGACGCACTGGCGGCGCAGCTCGCCGAGTCCGCAGCGAATTAAGGAGCGACGGGGAACCCGCCCGCAGATCGCTGCGGGCGGAGCCCGTGCAGCACGACTAGCCCCACAGCTCGCGCGGCGGCGGGTGGAGGATCGCGCCGTCGTAACGCATCGGCGGATCGCGATCGGTGCGCTGCAGCAGTGGACCGTCGAGATCGACGAAGCGGCAGTGCTGCGCGATGACGAACGCCGGCGCCATCGCCAGCGAGGAGCCCAGCATGTTGCCGACCATCAGCCCTAGGGCTAGATCGCGGCAGCGCTCGACGATGCGGAGCGCCTCGGTGAGACCACCGCACTTGTCGAGCTTCACGTTGACGAAGCGGTAGCGCTCGGCGAGCGCTTCGAGGCCGGCCGAGGTCTGGCTCGACTCGTCGGCGCAGAGCGGCACCGGCGCGTCCCAACCGGCGAGCGCGGCATCGGCGCCGGCCGGCAGCGGCTGCTCGACGAGCGCGACGCGGTGATCGACGAGCGCCGGCGCGAGCTCGGCGAGCAGCGCCGCGCTCCACGAGCCGTTGGCGTCGACGAGCAGCTCGGCGTCCGGACGCGCCTTACGCACGGCGGCGATGCGTGCGGGGGAGTCGTCGGCGTCGAGCTTGAGCTTGAGCACCGGGTATGCCGCCGCGCGCTGCGATGCCGCCGCCATCGCCGCGGGCGCGTCGAGGCTGAGCGTGAACGCGGTCGTCACCGGCCGCGGCTCGAACCCGAGCACACGCCAGATCGTGCGCCCGCTCCGCTTGCAGATTAGGTCCCAGAGCGCGCAGTCGACGGCGTTGCGCGCGCCGCCGGCCGGCAGTGGCACGGAGAACCCGGCATCTCCCGGGCCGCGGGGCTCGCTCGCGATGCGTTCGGCGCGCGACTGCTGGCCGTGGCCGCCAAACACATCCTCGATCGCCCCGAGGTCCTCGATCTCGGCACGGCATGCCTCGAGCTGCTCGCGCATGCTCGCCGCCGTCTCGCCCAGGTAGTCGACGCCGAGCGCCTCTCCCCAACCGCGCGCGAAGCCGTCGTCGAGCGTGACGGTGACGGTGACGATGCTCTCGGTCGTCGAGCCGGCGATGACGAATGGCTCGCGCAGCGGCCACTCGTCGAGCGCGATCGTCATCTTCACGGCGGGAAACGGGCGAGCAGCGCGTCGACCAGCGTCGCGACCCCGCCGCGCAGCGGGTCCACGCACGGCAGCCCGATCTCGGTTCGCGCGGCGGCGAGGGCGCCCTCGCGCTCGTGCTCGGCGAGGCCGGACGTGTTGAGGCTTACGCCCAACCACTCGACGGTCGCATTCGTCAGCGCCGCCGCTTCGCGGTAGCGGTGCAGCGCCTCTCCGAGCGGCGGGATCGGGAAGTCGGGGTATTCGTCGATCGTCGCGCGGCCGGCTTCGTGGCCGAGCACCAAGAGGTCGGGTTGCGTGCCGTGCACCAGGCCGAGGGTGACGCCGGCGTAGGCGGGGTGGAAGAGCGAGCCCTGGCCTTCGACGACGTCCCAGTGGTCGGGCGCCGCGTCGGGCGACAGCGCTTCGGCGGCGCCGGCGACGAAGTCGCTCACCACAGCGTCGATGGGGATGCCGCTGCCGGCGATGAGGATGCCGGTCTGGCCGGTGGCGCGGAAGTCGGCAGCGACGCCGCGCGCGCGCAGCTCGCGGGCGAGGGCCAGCGCGGTGTACTTCTTGCCGACGCAGCAGTCGCTGCCGACGGTAAGCAGTCGGCGGCCGCTGCGGCGGCGGCCGCTCGCCACCGGAATGCCGGGCGGCGGCACGCGAACGTCGATGAGCCGCCGTCCGTGGCGCCGCGCCGACGGCGCGAGCGCCGGGTGATCGGCGAGCCGCGCGTGCATGCCGCTCGCGACGTCGAGGCCGGCGGCGAGCGCCTCCTCGAAGGTCGCCACCCACGCGGGATCGAGGCCGCCGCCGAGCGGCGCCACGCCGACGACGAGCGTGCGGCCGCCGGCGGCCACGGCTTCGCGCGGCGTCATTTCGGGCAGGCCGAGGTCCACTTCGCATCCGGGCAGGCGGAGCTGGCCTAGACAGCGCTCGCGGCACCAGTCGACGAGCCCGCGGCCGGTCTTGGCGTCGAGCGGATTGCGAATGGCGCCGAGGAAGATGAGGTAGGGCGCCGCCACGTCGACGGTGCCGCTCGACGCGGACGTGACCGTCACCGCGGCCCGGCCCCGGATACCGCTCCGGCGTGATCGGCGGGCGCGGCAGCCGGGCGCCGCAGCACGCGTCCTCGCCGCAGCCCGGTCACCGCGCCGTTCACGAACACCGGCTTGCCGTTGACCCAGACGCGCTCGATCCCGACCGACAGCGCGTGCGGATCGGTGGTCGTGGCGCGGTCGATCACCGTCGCCGGGTCGAAGAGCACGAGATCGGCGAACGCGCCGGGCTCCACACGCCCCCGACGCTCGATGCCCACGTGATCGGCGGCGAGCGACGTCATCCGGCGCACCGCCTCCTCCAGAGAGAGCACGCCGCGCTCGCGCACGTAGCGGCCGAGCACGCGCGGATAGGTGCCGAAGCCGCGCGGGTGGCTGCCGTCGAGCTGGCCGTCGGTGCACAGGTTGGTGTGCGGCCAGGCGAGCAGCTTCTCGAGATCGCCCTCGACCATGCTGGTGCCGATGACGTCCTCGACGTCGGTCTTGCCTTGTGCGCGCAGCGCCTCGGCGTCGTGGATGAGCGCGAGCAGCGTGACCTCGGGCGGCTCGCCGCGCTCCTTGGCGATGTCGGCGACGGTGCGATTCGCGTACGCGGGATTGGGCAGGTAGTGGCCGAGCAGCAGCCCGTCGGCGGGCGCGATCTCGGCGAGCACGCGGCGCGATTCGGCGAGGTCGTCGAAGTTGCGCGCCGGGAAGAGCACGGTGAGGCCCGAGTGCCAGTAGAGGTACGGGTAGATGTCGGCGGTGACGTCGATGCCTTGCTTGCGCGCCGCGTCGAGCATCGCCAAGAGGCGCGGCGCCTGCCCCCACCACGAGCGCATCGCCAGCTTGACGTGCGAGATCTGCACCGGCAGCTTCGCCTCGCGGCCGATGGTGAGGATCTCGTCGATCGCCTCCCAGAAGTGGCGGTCCTCGCTGCGCACGTGGCTGATGTAGCGGCCGCCGTGGCGCCCCGCGACCTTCGCCAGCGCCAGCACCTCGTCGCGGCTGGAGTAGATGCCGGGGTCGTACTCGAGGCCCGTGGAGAGGCCGAGGGCGCCGGCCTCGAGGTCGCTCTCGAGCAGGCGCGACATGTCCGCGATCTCGGCGGGCGTCGCCGTGCGCTTGTAATCCTTGCCGAGCACGTGGTCGCGCAGCGTGCCGTGGCCGGAGTAGGCGGCGAGGTTGACCGCCGCCGGCGCGGCGTCGAGCTTGGCGAAGAAGTCGGCGAGCGGGAACGGTGAGTCGCCGTCCTGGCCGCCGACGACGGTGGTGATCCCCTGGCTCACGGCGGCGAGCGCCTCGGGCATCTCGAGCAGATCGGAGTCGGCGTGCGAGTGGGTGTCGATGAAGCCCGGCGCGAGCACGAGCCCGTGCGCGTCGAGGACCTCGTCGCCGGGCAACGGCGGCACGTCACCCACGGCCGCGATACGGTCGCCGACGATGCGCACGCTCGTGGTGCGCGCCGGCGCGCCGGTGCCGTCGATGAGTCGCGCGTTGACGATGCGGAGTGCGCTCGTCGGCGGATCGATGCGGGCGACTGCGGAGGCCGGCAGAGCGTCCGCGCTCGGTTTCGTATGCGAGGCGGCCGCGGCGCATGATGCCAGCGCCGCAACCAACGACAGAGCGAGCCCCGCCCTCAGCGCCACACCCACGGCCGCCATGTCGTGCTGCACGGCCCGCATCGTACCGCCGTTGGCGCCGCCGGAGCTGCCGCTCGTCCCCACCGGCTTGCCACGCGCCGCGGCCGTGGCATCATCGCGGCGCTCACCATGAACCCTCGTCGCGGCCTCTCCTCTGCGCAGCGCGCGCCCGTTCGTTGGCTCGCGGCGGCGGTCCTCGCCGCTGCGGCCCTGGGAGCGACATCGCCAGCCTCACCACCGCCTTCCGCGCAAGCCGCGGCGTCCACACCCGCGGCGCCGCTCGCGGGCACTGTGTTCCTCGACCGCAATGGCGACGGCAAGCGCCAGCCCGACGAGCCCGGTGTCGCCGGCGCGCGCGTCTCCGATCAGCAGAGCACCGTGCTCACCGACGCGCGCGGCGCGTGGACGATCGCCGAGGCCGGCGGCTACGGCGTCGTCTCCGCCAGCGCGCCGGCCGGCTACCGCGTCGCCGGCAGCTTCTGGCGCACGGCGAACCCCGACGACACCGCGATCGACTTCCCGCTTCTCACCGCGCCGACGCCGCGCTCGTTCACCTTCATCCACGCTTCCGATCCGCACGCCAGCGCAGCGAGCGTCGATCGCCTGCGTGCCGCGCGCGCGATCGTCGAGCAGCAGCGTCCGGACTTCGTGCTGATGACGGGCGACCTGGTGAAGGACGCGCTGCGCGTCGGCGAGGCGGAGGCGCGCGGCTACTACGACCTCTACGTCGCCGAGAGCGCGCGCTTCCCGGTGCCGGTGTGGAACGTCCCCGGCAACCACGAGAACTTCGGCGTCGAGCGCCATCTGTCGCTGGTGCCGCCGACGCACCCGCTCTACGGCAAGAAGATGTACCGCCAGCGGCTCGGCCCCAACTACTACTCGTTCGACTACGGCGGCATCCACTTCGTCGGGCTCGACAGCGTCGACGTCGACGACCTCTGGTACTACGGCCACGTCGACGCGGCGCAGATCGCCTGGTTGAAGGGCGACCTCGCCACGGTGCCGGCGACGACGCCGGTCGTCACCTTCAACCACATCCCGTTCGTCACCGCCGTCTGGGCGCTCGGCGGCTGGGACGACGGGCCGCCGGCGCCGACGTTGATCCGGATCGGCGGCAAGGATCAGTTCCGCCACTCGGTGAGCAACCTCGACGAGGTGCTCCAGGCGATCGCGCCGCACCCCTGGCCGCTGGCGCTCGGCGGCCACATGCACACCCGCGAGACGCTGCATTACGAGGCCGGCGCGGTGGCCACCCGCTTCGAGCAGGCCGCGGCGATCGTCGGTCCCAACGAAGCGGGGCCGCTGGTGATGACGTCGGGCCTGACGCTCTACCGCGTCGAGGACGGCAAGATCGACGCCGGCACTTTCCTGCCGCTCGATCCTCCGGAACCGCCGGCGCATTGAAAAAAGAAGCGGCCGCTCCGCGATTCGCGAAGCGGCCGAGATCAAACCAGCTTGGTCACCTTCTCGGCCAGGCCCGAGTCGCCGAGGATGACGGTGAGCTGGGCCTTGCCGGCGACCTTCTCGAGCACCTCGAGCTCGCGCAGGCGCATCAGCGCCGGGCTCGACTCGAAGATGCGCGCGGTGTTGGCCTGCGACCGCATCGCCGCGGTCTCCTCGCGGCGGGTGACGAGGTCGGCCTCGGCGGCCTTCTTCGCCTCCACCACGCGGTTGAGGATGGCCTTCATCTCGCCCGGCAGGATGACGTCGCGGATGCCGAGGCCGCTGACCTCGAGACCCGCGCCGGCCGCCCAGCCGCGCACCAGCTCGAGCAGCTCGCGCTCCACGCCGTCCTTGCCGGCGAGCAGCGCGTCGAGCTCGCGGGCACCCACCACGGCGCGCAGCGCCAGCTGCGCCTCGCGGTAGAGCGCCTGCTCGTACGACTCGACACCCGACACCGCTCGCGCCGCGTCGGCGACGCGGAAGGTGACGACGGCGTTGAGCCGCAGCGTGACGCGGTCGGCGGTCATGATCTCCTGGCCGCCGACGTCGAGCACTCGCTCGCGCAGGTCGACGTGCACCACCTTGAGACGGGCCACGTCCTTCCAGAAGGCGTAGCGGCCCGGCTCGAGGCTCGCCTGGAGGCGGCCGTCGACGAACGCCAGCGCCACCTGGCCGGCCTCGACCTGCACCGGCTCGAGGAAGCGCGCCGCGGTCGGGCTGTTGAGCACGGCCGCGAGGTCCGGGTGCACGAAGCGCACGGCGCGCGCGTCGACCACCTCGGTCTCGACCTTGCGGAAGACCTTCCACAGCGCCCACAGCCCGCGGCCGAGGACGGCGATGAAGCGGCCCTCCACCCACACCAGCGCGCGCTGGTACTCGGCGAGCTCGAGCACGATCGCCTCGTCGGCGAGCGCGCCCGAACGCACGATGACGTCGAGGTCGCGCGACTCGAGGAAGGTGTCGCGCACGGAGACGCGCTGGACGGTGCTCTTGAAGTAGACGTCGAACACCGCCCGCCAGCCCGGCCGCAGCAGGCGCACGAAAACGCCGTCGCGGTAGAGCAGGCCGCGCTCGTACTTGCGAATGTAAACCCAACGGAACATCAGTCACCTCCCGACCTCGTCGGTTCAGAAATCGTTTATCGAGACACACCGGCGGCGAGCGAGGGGTGACCTCGCCGAGGGCCCGTCCGCAGTGAGCGCCACGCCGACGGTCGCGGAGCGCGGGGCTGCGGCGGCCTGCCGAATCGCCCTTCCCCTGACGTCACCGCGCGCCGAGGGCGTGCGGAGCATCGTAAAGAGTGGGCGGATGGGTCGAGCCGCCGCCGGCCCGGCGCCGCAGGGCGCCGTCCGACGCTGCCGGAAGGCGCGCTCGATCTCGCCGTCGAGATCGAGACACGGCGTCCGGCGGGCGCCCACCGGGACGAGCCCTCGGGTCGGTCGGCGGTGAAACGGCAGGCTTTGCAGGCCTGGTGTCTGGAGCGGGATTCGAACCCGCGACACCCGAGTTATCAGCTCGGTGCTCTTACCTCTTGAGCTATCCAGTCGGATCCGACGCCACCTTCGCTAGAACCCGTTCGCGGAATGCGCGACGCCGATCACGGAGTGAGGCGCGCGCACCGCCGGCCCGGTGGAATCAGCTTGGCCGTGTTCTGTCAGTCGATGTCTCCTTCGCGATTGTGAACGATGTTGTTGGTGCAAAACGAAAAGAGCCTTCCAGGATGGCACCCCCGGAAGGCTCTTCGTTCGCAAGCGCGAAGGCTGGAACGCGCGCTCTAGGAGGGCACCTCGGTCACCGACGTAAACCAGTTCCGTCCGTCGGCTCGCCTGGTCGGAGAGCCGGCGCTGGTCGCCTGCCGGCGATAGCTCGTGCAACAGATCAATTTGGGTTGGCGCGCGTGCATCGAAAGTCGTTCCTCAATGTCGAAGGATGCGCATTATCCGGATGCGCGGCCCGCTTGTCAAGCATTTCGTGCGAATCACGGCGGGTCGATGCGGCCGAAGAGCCCGTGCTCCTCGTCCTCGGGCCCGGCCGCGAAGAACAGCGTCGTTGCCGGGCCGGCCGTACCGTTGTTGCCGAAGGCGATCCCCCACAGCCCGTCGATGATGATCGCCTTGCCGTCGTCGCCCTTCAAGTGGCCCTTGGCCGCGAACGTCGTCGCGTTGTAGACGTTGATGTGGCCGTTGCCGAAGTTGCCGATGAGCAACCGGCCGCCGAAGCGGCCGAACTTGCCGGGCGCCAGCGCCATGCCCCACGGCGCGTTGAGCGGGCCGCCGGTGGCCACTCGATGCAACAGCCGCCCGTCGAGGTCGTACATGTCGACGACGCCGAGCCCTTGACCGGTGACCTCCTCCTCGGCGTCTTCGTCCTGCAGCGCGTAGGCGACGAAGACGCGGCCGCCAAGGGTCTGGATGCCGAACGGCGCGTAGCCGTGCGGAAGGTTCGGGTCGGTGAAGCCGCCGGCGGGCGTCTGCTGGTTGAAGTCGCTGCCGAAGACGTCCACCTTCGCGTTGTGGAAGTCGGCGGCGTAGATGCGCGTGCCGGCGGTCGTCGAGTCGATGGCGAGGCCTTTGAAGCTCGCCTCCTCGCTCGAGCGGTCGATCACGATCACCGCCTGGGTGTTGGGCACGAGGCCCGGCGCCCAGGCCGAGATCGTGCCATCCTCGCTGGCGAAGAGGAAACGGGCGGCGCCGGCGCTGCCGACGACGAAGCCCGCGCCGCCGTTGAACACCGTGCCAGTGGGCGCGCCCGGGATGTCGACGACGAGCGACTGCTTGACGCCGTTCTGGTTGTAGAGCAGCGACTTGCTGCTGTCGGCGGCGGAGACCCACCAGGGTCCCGTCGGGCTGGCGGCGATGCCCCAACCGTTGACGAGGTCGGGGTCGAAGTGCTCGGCGGGCACGCCGCCGTCGGAGACGAGATCGCGGCGGTGATAGGCGTTGCCGGGCTCGGCGGCGAGAGCGGGAAGGGCGACGAGCCCGACGGCAAGGAAGGCGAGAAGCGCGAGGCGCAACGATATCTGGCGATGTGCGTCCATTCTCTTGTGGACCTCCGCGGAGGTTGACGTTGGTGGTGGTCGAGAGAGAGCGTTTGGCGGGAGACGCCAAGCGGCGTGGACGCGCCGCCAGAACGTGAATCTTCTTCGGCCCTCCTTTCTGGCGGGCGCAGCGATGCAAGGGCGAGGCCGCCAACTAGCGCCTGCTCACCGCCTCCGCTCGCGCAGCGCGTCGAGGCTCCAGGGGCCGGCACCGGCCGCCGAGACGTAGAGCCACCAGAAGCAGTACAGCATCGCCGGCATGCCCTGGTTGACGGTGGGCCAGAACGACGTCGGGTAGTGGAACTGGAAGTAGGCCACCGCCATCTCGCCGGCAAGCACGAAGGCCACTGGCCGCGTGAACAAGCCGACGAGCAGCAGCGTCCCGCCGACGATCTCGAGCACCGCACCGATCCACATCTGCGACCACATCGGCACCGTGCCGCCGCCAGGCATGACGGTGGGGACGCCGAACATCTTCGTAGTGCCGGCGGTGATGAAGACGAAAGCCAAGACGATGCGCAGCAGGCTCAGAAGCTGTGGCGCCCAGCTAGACCACTTCGAGGCGACGTTCGATGCGCTCATTGGACGATTCCCCTCTCGGTCGTTCACGTCTTCACGGGGACGACGAAAGACCAGCCGCGGAATCGACAGCGTATCCAGCGCAAGCCATCTAGAATGCCTGTGTGGCCAAGCCGGTCAGAGTCGAGCAGTCAGTCGATCTCCACGTTCGTCGGAGGCTACTCGCGCGCTATGCGACATGGTCGGCGGGCGAGCGCGCGTCCTTCGAACGCGTTCTCGCGGCGCAGCGTCCCATTGATGCCGACCTCTGGGCCGGCTCCGCCGCGGACGAACCACCCGGCTCGTCGACCTAATCGGCCTCGACGTCCGGCTCCGCGTCCGCAGCCTCCTCGGGCAGCGGCTGCGCCGCAGGCACGTTGCGGATGGTCTCCTCGGCAGCCTCGGCGTCGTCCTTGGCGACCAGCAGCTTCGCCGGGCCGGTGAGGACGTTGAAGCCGCCCAGCCGGCCGATGCCGAAGAGGTCCTGCACGCGGTCGCCCTGCTTGGTATAAGAGATTCCGGTCTCCAGCAGCAGCGACTCGACGAAAGCCATCTCGGCAGGGTCGCCGGTTTCGAGTACGGAGACAAGACCGTGGTCGGTCAGAGGCTCCTCGACTGCTGCCAGCTCCGGCGGCGCCATGGGCACCAGCGGTCCGTCACAGTCGGCGCACTGCGTGAAGCCGTCGCGGTACTCACCGCCGCACTCGGGGCAAGTCATCATGGCGTAGGTCTCCTGCGCCGAGATTACCTTCATTGCGCCGCCGAGTCGCCCGAGCTCGCGACACCAGCCCTCCTCGCCGCGGCCTCAGGGTCGCCACAGTTCCCTGCTGGGCTTGGCGCATGTCGCACTTCAACGTGAGCCGCACCGCTTCTTGCCTCTTCGTCATCGCCCTCGCCGGCGCTCCGCTCGTCGCCGCGCCGACCGGTCGCGCGCACGGTCGGCAGGTCCGCGACGAGGCCGCGGTCGTCATCGCCGGCGTACGCGAGCTCTGGCGCCTGGAGTGGAAGTCGCCGCCGAAGCCCGCCTGCGCCGCCGACGACGCCGAGTGGTACACCTGCCCCTGCGAGGGATTCGCTTTCGGTGAGGCCGGCGACCTCGACGTCGTCCGCCTGCGCGACGGCGAGGAGGTCGAGCGGCTCTCGCTCACCGCGCTCTTCGGCGAGCAGTTCTCGGACGTCGGCCCGGCAGCCATCGTCCATCGCGTCGAGCCGACCGACGGCGACCACACCGATCCCGAGGACCCGGGCCTCGTCGACCGCGTCGCCGCCCGCCCACCCGACCCGATCCTGCTGTTCGCGGATTACGACCGCGACGGCCGTGCCACCGAGTTCCCGCTGCAGATCGACGCCGCTCCTTGCGGCAAGCGCATCATGGTCGTCGTCGGCGTCTCCCAGCTCGAGCCCGATCTCCACGTCTTCCACTCGGCGGCCCACCCCGACGAGCCGCTCATGATGCAGCTCGACGAGTGGCAGGCGCTGCGCGATGACGAGCTGCCGACGAAGGTCGTCGACTGGTACTGCGACGATCACGCCTCGCCCACTGAGACCGAGCTCGAGCTCAACGCCCACGCCGGCGCCATCTCCGTCTACGAGCGCGAGTACGAGTGCCTCGACGGCGAGCGCGGCCGGCTGATCGACGGCGACGAGCGCTGAGCCGGCGTCCGCAGGCTAGTCGGCGCTCACGAGCTCCGCTGTAGAGGAGACTGCCGAGAGCGCGGCGTCCGTGGTGAGGAGTGGGCACTCCAGTCGAGCGGCAAGCGCGACGTAGAGCCCATCGACGAGTCGAATGGCGTGTCTGCGCTCCCACGCGCCGTCGAGCAGCGAAACCAGCTCATGTCGGCGAATGGGGGCCGCCACGACCTGGACGAGCCGGCGCGCGACCTCATTCGCCGACAGCTTGCCGGCTCGATGGAGTCGACCCAGCGCCGACAGCACCTCGGCGTCGAAGTGCGCGGGCGCGTGCAGTTCGTGATCTTCCAAGCGTCTGCGCACGGCATCGCCAAGCGCCGATCCCACGAGGAGGTCCACCATCGCCGAAGCATCGATGACGGCCCGGCGGCCGCTCATGATCCGCCGTCGAGCTCGGCCCTCGCTTCCCGCACCGCCTGCAAAACGTCCTCGTGGCTGACGCGGGTGCGGCGCAGCGCGGCGACGGAATCGAGCCACGCGTTGACTTGCTCCGTGCTCAGCGCGCTTCTCACCGCGTCCTGAGCCAGTTTCGAGACGTTCAGACCTGCGGTCTTGGCTTCTTCGGCCAGCGCGTCAGGAAGATAGATGTTCACGCGCGCCATGCGCACACTATACACACCCTGCCGGCCGCACAGCCCCGGATGCTCGCTTAGTCCATCTGTTTCCGCAGCACCGTCGGGATGTCGTAGTCGTCGACTCCCGACCAGTTCGGACCGTAGCCTCCGGAGTCCTCGGTGGCGTGCTGGGCGAGGACCTTCTTGAAGAAGGGCACCTCGTCGTCGTCGTCCGCGGCCGTGACCGTGGCGCGCTGATCGGCTGCGGGCGGGCGGGTCTCCACGATGGCGGGCGGTGGCACCGGCAGGGCGGGCGCCGGGGTGAAGTCGACCACCGGCTCGGCGACGGGCGCCGGCGGCGGCACGGTGCGCACCACCGACAGGGCGCGCCGTTGCTCGACGGGCGAGCGGTCGAGGCGCGGGTTGTCGATGGCGCGCGGCGGTTGCAGGAGCGGCCGCGGCTCGACCGCCGG
>JADMIO011429300.1_pt1 | contig 17840 bp, 14 predicted proteins | sample 8958161 | NCBI WGS metagenome assembly JADMIO01 (sample SAMN16585339, study PRJNA669376) | soil metagenome | isolation source: Crop rotation soil | place: USA: Cullars Rotation, Alabama | collected 2011
CCCGCCGGACCTACGGTCGCCGCCGAGCCTCTCCCGTCGGCGATGCCGGCGGCGACGGACCGACCCGCGGCGACCACCGCGCCGTTCCCCGGCACGGTCGCGACGGAGCCGAAGCGTCAGGGCATGGATCCGAAGATCCTCGTCGCCGTCGTCGGCGGCGTCCTCGCGATCGCGCTCCTCGCCTTCGGGGCCGGGCTCTTGTGGTCGCGCGGCGGCGACGCGAAGGGCGCGGCGTCGAGCGCAGCGCCGAGCGGCTCGGCGCGCGTCGGCCCCGCGCTCCTCGCGGCGATGGTGCTCGAGGAGAACGTCATCGACGTCGCGGCGCGGTGCTCCGTGCCGTACGAGGCGCACCAGTCCCGCGAGGTGCTCGGCCTCGCGATCTCGCTCTGCGATCGCAAGACGATCGAGCCCGAAGAACCGCTCCCGGCCACGCAGCCGCGGCCCCGCGCGGACCGCGACGACCCGAAGCCCGGCGATCCCGACGAGCCGACGCGGACGTCGCGCCCGGCGCAGCCGAGGGATCCCGCGCCTCGGCCGCCCGCCGCGGGCGGAGGCTGCCTCGGCAAGTGCAAGTCGACGCGCACGAGCTGCATGTCGGCGTGCGGGCACGAGCCGTCGGACGCGTCGAAGTACGACGAGTACGCGGGTTGCACCAGCAAGTGCGTCTCGGCTGAGTCGCGCTGCCGTCTGTCCTGCAACTGACAGCGGCGCGCGACCGATCCGTCGGCGCGGCTGATCCGACGCGCTGCGGCGTGCGGTGTGACTGGCCTCGCCCTCGGGGTTGGAGTAATCGCTCGCCCATGGACAAGGTGCAGCCGAACGCGCTCGCCGCGTGTCGCGACATCCCGGACGGCGCGACCGTCCTCTCTGGTGGCTTCGGCCTCTGCGGTATCCCCGAGAACTGCATCGCCGCGCTCGCGGAGATCGGATCGAAGCAGCTGACGTTCGTCTCGAACAACTGCGGCGTCGACGACTTCGGCCTCGGGATCCTCCTCGGCAAGAAGCAGATCAAGCGGATGATCTCGAGCTACGTCGGCGAGAACAAGGAGTTCGAGCGGCAGTACCTCTCGGGCGAGCTCGAGGTGGAGCTCACGCCGCAGGGCACGCTCGCCGAGCGCATCCGCGCGGGCGGCGCGGGCATCCCGGCGTTCTACACGCCGACCGGCGTCCACACCGCGGTGTCCGACGGCGGGATGCCGGTTTGTTACAACGCCGACGGGTCGGTGAAGATCGCCTCCGAGAAGAAGGAGGTCCGGTCGTTCGGCGGGCGCGACTACGTCCTCGAGCCGGCGATCACCGGCGACTTCGCCCTCGTGAAGGCGTGGAAGGGGGACCGCTACGGGAACCTCGTCTACCGGCACACGGCGATGAACTTCAACCCGATGATGGCGATGGCGGGGAAGATCACGATCGCCGAGGTCGAGGAGATCGTGCCGGTCGGCACGCTCGATCCGGATCACATCCACACGCCCGGGATCTTCGTGCAGCGGATCTTCCAGGGCAGCGGCTACGAGAAGCGCATCGAGCGCCGGACCGTCCAGAAGGGCTGAGGGGAGACACGAGATGGCACTCACGCGTGAACAGATCGCCGGTCGCGCCGCCCTCGAGCTCCGCGACGGGTACTACGTGAACCTCGGGATCGGGATGCCGACGCTCGTCGCGAACTACATCCCGAAGGGGGTGGAGGTCGTCCTGCAGAGCGAGAACGGCCTGCTCGGGATCGGGCCGTACCCCGTCTCCGGCAAGGAGGACGCGGACCTCATCAACGCCGGCAAGGAGACCGTGACGATGATCGAGGGCTCCGCCGTGTTCTCGAGCGCGGAGAGCTTCGCGCAGATCCGCGGCGGTCACATCGACCTCGCGATCCTCGGGGCGATGGAGGTGAGCGAGAAGGGCGACCTCGCGAACTGGATGATCCCCGGCAAGATGGTGAAGGGGATGGGCGGCGCGATGGACCTGGTCGCGCGCGCGAAGCGCGTCGTCGTCATCATGGATCACGCGGCGAAGAACGGCGCGCCGAAGATCCTGAAGCAGTGCGCGCTGCCGCTCACGGGGCGCGGCGTCGTCCACCGGATCATCACGGACATCGCCGTCATCGACGTCCGGCCCGAGGGGCTCGTCCTGCTCGAGGTGGCCGCGGGTGTGAGCGCGCGGGACGTGCAGGCGAAGACGGAGCCGATGCTCCTCGTGTCCCCCGAGCTGAAAGAGATGGGCGTCGCATGAGCTGGCCGGAGAAGACGTCGCCGACGACCGACGCGAGCGAGAAGCGCTCGATCGGTCAGGGCGTGTTCAAGAAGTGCGACGGCTGCGGCGCAACGATGCTCACGACGGAGTTCGCCGCGTCGTTCGAGGTGTGCCCGACCTGCGGGCACCACCACCCGCTCCGGCTCGAGGGCTGGATCAAGCTGATGCTCGACGGCGGCGAGCTCGACCGGTGGGACGGAGAGCTCGAGCCTGCCGATCCGCTCTCGTTCAGCGACGGCAAGCCGTACAAGGAGCGCATCGCCGCGGCGCAGAAGCGCGCCGGGACGAAGGAGAGCGTCGAGATCGGCCGCGGGAAGATGTCCGGCATCCCCGTCGCGTTCGGGTCGTTCGTGTTCTCGTTCATGGGCGGGAGCATGGGCTCGGTCGCGGGCGAGAAGGTCACGCGTCTCTTCGAGCGCGCGACGAAGGAGGAGCTCCCGGTCGTGTTGCTCCAGGCGTCCGGCGGCGCGCGCATGCAGGAGGGGATCCTGTCGCTGATGCAGATGGCGAAGTCCGTCGGGGCGCTCGAGCGGTTCCGCGCGGTGAAGAAGCCGTTCCTTTCGGTGTTGCTCCACCCCACCACGGGCGGCGTCGCTGCGAGCTTCGCGTTCCTCGGGGACGTGAACATCGCCGAGCCGCAAGCGCTCATCGGGTTCGCCGGGCCGCGCGTCATCGAGAACACGTTGAGGCAGCAGCTGCCGCGCGGGTTCCAGCGGAGCGAGTTCCTCGTCGACCACGGGATGGTCGACCTCATCGTCTCGCGGCTCGAGATGAAGGCCATGTTCGTCTCCCTCCTTCAGACGCTGTGCCCTTCGCCTTCGGAGCCGGCGCGGAGCGCATGACGGCCGCCGAGGATCCGATCGCGCTCTTCGGAGAATGGTTCGAGCGCGCGCGCGCGCGGGAGCCGCACGAGGCGAACGCGATGACGCTCGCGACCGTCGACGAGCGCGGACGCCCGAGCGCGCGGATCGTTCTCCTGAAGTCGTTCGACGAGCGTGGCTTCGTGTTCCACACGAACCGGCTCAGCCGGAAGGGCACCGAGCTCGATGGGCAGAAGGTCGCCGCGCTCTGCTTCCACTGGGCGGCCGGCGAAGAGCAGGTGCGCGTCGAGGGGCGCGTGGAGCGGATCTCCGACGCGGAGAGCGACGCGTACTTCGCGTCACGACCACGAGGTTCTCGGATCGGCGCGTGGGCGAGCCTGCAGAGCGAGGAGCTCGCGAGCCGCGAGGCGCTCGAGGCGCGCGTCGCCGAGATGGAAGCGCGGTTCCCGGGCGAGGTTCCGAGGCCGCCGCACTGGGGCGGCTACCGCGTCGTCCCGGATCGCATCGAGCTCTGGAAAGGCCGCGCCGACCGCCTCCACGAGCGCCGCGTGTTCACGCGGGCTCGCGAAGGCTGGGTCGAGACGCGGCTCTTCCCCTGAGCTAGTTCCCCCCCTTGGCCTTGCGGAGGTTCAGGAGGATCTGCTCGGCGTCGTCCTTGGACTCCTTCGACGCCTCCTCGTGCGCGCCGCCGATGACGATGAGGTTCTGGCCGTCCACGCCGCTCTCGATGAACGCGTAGACGAGCTCGATGCCCTTGCCGTCCTTGCCCTTGCCGGTCGCGCTGCCGACGAGCGTCGGGAACTCGTCCGGGCCGAGCTTCACGGGCTGCGGATCCGTCCACTGCAGATCCGTGAGCGGGAGCGCCTGCTTGACGCCGTCCATGATCGCCTGGCCTTCGGCCTGATCCTTGAACCGCTGGAAGAACAGGAAGACCTTCTGGTCGGGCGCCATCAGCATCCCGCTGTCGCCTTCGCTGGTCTTCGTCCAGCCGGGGTTCGGGATCTCGAACGCGCCGGCCGGGAGCCACTCGAGCTGCTTGCCGGGCGGCGGCTCGGGGGTCTTCTCCTCGGGCGGCGTGTCCTTCGTATCCTGACCACCGCCGAGCGACGGCGCATCCTTGTCGTCGATCTTCGAGAGGTCGACCTTGAGCGCTGCGGACTTCTTCGCCTTGTCGGCGCTGCTCAGGATCGCGTCGATGTCGACCTTCTTGCCCGGGTCCGTCGCCGCCGAGGACGTCGCCGGCTTCGCGCTCTCGGCGGGTTTGGCCGCCGACTTCGCGGGCGTGCTGCTCGCCGCCGACGAGCCGGACGCCGACGCGCCGCCGTCCTTCGACCCGCAGCCCACCACCGCCAACGCCAGCCCGAGCGCCGCGACGCTCACCCAACCGAATCGGATCCCTTTGCGCATTTCTTCTTGGTCCTCTCTCTCGCTTCGACCCCGCCCAACGAGAAACCGGGCGAGTGTACACGGGGTTGGAGACAGGTCGCAGAGCCACGTGACACGGGTCTCGGCGTCGCATGACTGCGTGCCCCGCCGGAGGGGCTACTCCCGGATGCCGTCCATGTTCGCGCCTTGAAAACGCGCGGTGGATCGGTCGACGCCGCGGAGGTCGGAGCGCGTGAGGAGGGCGTCGCGGAAGTCGGCCTTGTCGACCTTCGCGTCGACGAGCTTCGACTCGGCGATCCGCGCGGTGCGGAAGTTCGCGGAGGAGAGGTTCGCGCGGGTCATGTCCACGCTGGTGAGATCGGCGCGGGTCGCCTGGACCGACGCGAGCGAAGCGCCGCAGAAGAGGGCGTGCGGGAACCTCGCCATCCGGAGGTCGGCCTCGTCGAGCTGCGCGTCGGTGAGGTTCGCCTTCGCGCCGGACGCCCCGCGGAGGACGACGCCCTGCATCGACGCGCCGGTGAGATCCGCGCCGTCGAGGTTCGCGCGCTCGAGGTTCGCGCGGTCGAGGTTCGCGCGTGAGAGTCGAGCGTGCGAGAGGTTCGCCCCCGACAGGTCCATTCCGGCGAGGTTCTGGCCCGAGAGATCGACGGCCGAGAGCTCCGCCGACGTGAGCGTGAAGTCCGCGAGCGTGGCGCCGCTCCGCGCCGCGGCCTCGACCTGATCGCGGAGCGTGAGCGGCTTCTTCTCGACGAGCGTCGGAACCGGCGGCTCCTCGACGGGCGCGGCCTGCACCATCCCCTGGTCCGCCCTTCGGTCGGCACCGGGCTCGGGCTCCGCCGGCTCCGGATCCGGCGCGAGGTCGACGCTCTCCGCTTCGATCATCGTCGCCGGATCCGATACGGGAGCCGCCGGGGCCGCGGGCGTCGGCGCCTCGGACGCCGCCGCGGCGCGCGCCTTCTCCGCTGCGGCCTGAGCCCGGATTTCCTCGGGGTCGATGTCGATCGCGGTCACGTCGACCATGGCGGTCATCGTCTGGTCGAGGCGCGCGCGTCGGACCGGCTGCGCGGCGGGGGCGCTCGACACCGGCGGGAACGGCATCCGCTCCATGACGGGATCCTTGCGGCGCTCTTGCCCCACGGACGGCAACGTCGAGTGGATGCTGGCCCCCGACGAGGGCGTGAAAGGCAGGCCGCTGTCCGCGACGATCGCGCTTCGCGCGAGCGCGACCGTTTCGTCCTCCTTCGATCGAGGCGGCGGAGGTGGCGGCCGCGGACGGTCCCATGGGGTCGCCGCGACGGGCGCGGGGCGCCGGTCCCGTCGTCGCATCGGCGTGAGCTCGGGCTCCGTCGAGGGGACGGCGGACGGCAGCGCGTCGGAGGTCTGCGTCGGCTGGAACCCGGGCGACGGCTTGAAGGGCAGCGCGGGGCCGCGGACGTCCGAGATGCGCGCGACGAGCGTCTCGTTCGCGTCGGGTTCGTCGTCGTCCGCGGCGGAGAGATCCACCGGCTCCGAGGCTCGAGGGACGTTGGGCCGCGCGCCGGTGCGACGCATCACGGCCTGCGCGCTCGGCTGTGGTGCCGCTTGCGGCGCCGGCGCGGCGGCCGGCGCGTCCGAGCGGATCGGAGCGTCGAGATCGAGCGGCTCGTCGGGCGTCTCCACGCCAGCGTGGACCATCACACGGGTCACGGCCTCGTCGATCGCGATGTGACCGCGGAAGACCATCGACATCATGCCCGCGTCCGAGTCGATCCCGATCGTGTCGAGGACGAGATCGCACGGGACGCTGCTGCGTCCGCGCGGGCCCTCGACGTCGAACCGCGCGACGCCGCGCGCCGACGGGAGCTGCGTCTGGACGCGCGGACCGTGTGGCGAGAGGCCGTCGAGGATGATCCACTCGTCGCCGCGGAGCGCCGCGATCCGCTGGTCGACGGGCGCGGAGGAGAAGAACATGAAGTCGAACCCCGGCGGGATCTCCATCGGCGACGCCTTCATCGTCCCGGGATCGAGCGCGCGGCGGCCGAACGCGCGCGCGCGCCACGCGAGCGGGATCGGCGCGAAGCACCCCGGGAGCGCCGGGTCCGTCGCGTGCGCGACGCTGAAGAGCGCGCTGCCTGCGAGGTTGAGAGGTCCTTGCGCGGCGCGCTCGTACACGAGCGGCGTGCGCCCGAGGATCCCGGACGTGTTCGGATCGTTCGGGTCCCGGTCACCGAACACGTGGAGCGTCTTCTCGATGAGCGCCTCGTCGTCGCGGTAGACACCGAGGCGGACCGACATGCTCGTCGTCGCCTCCGTGGGGTGCGCGGTGCCGACGAGCGTGACGCCCGCGCACGGGATGAGCGGCGCGACCTGGAAGTCCTCGATCGTGCCGCGGCGCGGGTTGTCGTCGACGTGGCGATCCCGGCCGAACACGGGCGACGGCGGGATCCGCTGCGCCGCCTCTTGATCGACGAACGCGAACGTCGCCTTCGCGATCGCCGTGAGGCGGAGGACGCCGTCGCTCCGCCAGAGGCAAACGTCGACCGACGAGCGCCCCTGCCCTCCCGCGGGGGAGGAAGGCAGAGGTCGAAGCGGGCTGACGCGGATCTTCGGGGCCACTCAGTCTCTCGGCGTCATGTCGTCCCGCGCGGCGTCCAGGATCGCGCTCGTGAGGCGCCGGATCAACGCCTCGTCTTCGCCTTCGACCATCACGCGGAGCTTCGCCTCGGTGCCGCTCCAGCGGACGAGGACGCGGCCCTGATCGCCGAGGGCGGACTCCGCCTCCTTCATCGCGGCGACGGTGCGGCGCATCTCCTCCACGGGGCGGCGGCTCGGGAACTTCTCGTTCTCGAGGACCTGCGGCATCCGCGTCATGCACGTGGCGGCGAGCTCCGAGAGGGGCTTGCCCTCCTCGATGAGGAGCGCGGCGACCTGGAGCGCAGCGACGACGCCATCGCCGGTGGTCGCGTGGTCGAGGAAGATGAGGTGTCCGGACTGCTCGCCGCCGAACGAGAACCCGCCCTTGCGCATCGCTTCGACGACGTAGCGATCCCCGACCGCCGTGCGCACGAGCACGCCGCCCGCGCCCTTCATCGCGCGCTCGAGGCCGAAGTTGCTCATCACGGTGGTGACGAGCGTGTTGTGCGGCAAGCGCCCCTGCCGGAGGAGCCGGGTCGCGCACATCGCCATGATCGCGTCGCCGTCGACGATGTTGCCCTTCTCGTCCGCGATGATCACGCGGTCCGCGTCGCCGTCGAGCGCGATGCCCATGACGGCGCCGGTCGACACGACGTCGGACGCCATGCCTTCCGGGTGGAGCGCGCCGCACTTGTCGTTGATGTTCACGCCGTTCGGCTTCACGCCGATCGCGTGCACGTCGGCGCCGAGCTCGGCGAACACGCTCGGCGCGACGCGGTAGGCGGCGCCGTGCCCCGCGTCGACGACGATCTTCATCCCGTCGAGCGTGAGGCGCTGCGGGAACGTGGTCTTCGCGAACACGATGTACCGACCGCGCGAATCCTCGACGCGGATCGCGTCGCCGATGTCCTCGCCGGTGACGGCCGCCTTGTCGAGATCCGGGCCCTCGATGAGCGCCTCGATCTCGGCCTCTTCGTCGTCCGGGAGCTTGAAGCCGTCCGGGCCGAACAGCTTGATGCCGTTGTCCTCGAACGGGTTGTGGCTCGCGCTGATGACCACGCCCGCGTCGGCGCGCATGCTCGGCGTGAGCTGGGCGACGGCAGGAGTCGGGATCGGGCCGGTGAGCATGACGTGTCCGCCCATCGCGCAGATGCCGGACGCGAGCGCGGTCTCGAGCATGTAGCCCGAGAGGCGCGTGTCCTTGCCGATGAGGACGCGCACCGCGTGGTTCTTGCCGCGCCCGGCGACGAACGCGATGGCGCGACCGAGCCGCAGGGCGAACTCCGGCGTCATCGGGTGGACGTTCGCCTTGCCGCGAACACCGTCGGTTCCGAACACGCGTCTCTTCTCGCTCATCGCTGCCTTCGTCTCCTGCTCACTCTCGAAAATTCACGTACTGGAGCTCGAGGTCGAACTCCTTCGCCCGGATGGAGGCGATCGCCGTCTGGAGGTCGTCCTTCTTCTTGCCGGTCACGCGGACCTGCTGGTCGACGATGCTCGCCTGGACCTTCAGCTTCTCGTCCTTGATCCATTTCACGATCGTCCGGGCGTGATCGGCGTCGATGCCCTCCTTGATCGTGATGGTCATCTTCGAGCCGCCCTTCCCCGTCGGCTCGAGCTTGCCGACGTCGAGGTGCTTCAGGCTGACCTTGCGCTTCACGAGCTTCTCTTTGACGACGTCGAGCATCGCCTTCACCCGGTCGTCGCTCGACGCGCGCAGCGTGATCTGCTCCTTCGCGCGCTCGATCTCCGCGCCCGCGCCCTTGAAGTCGAAGCGCGTCAGGATCTCCTTGTCCGCCTGGTTCAGGGCGTTCTCGACCTCGTTCCAAGGCACCTTCGAGACGACGTCGAACGAGGGCATGCGCAGCGCTGTCTTAGGCGGCTTTTCGGGCGAGGGCGAATAGAATCGAAGGGATGGAACGCGGGGCGAAAGGCCGCATCGGCAGGCTCGAATCGACGCCGTGGCAGCTCGTCGCGGCCACCGCCGGGAGCCCCGCGGAGCTCCGTGGGAAGGCCGCCCGACTTGGCACGATCCTGGCGGAGTACCTGCGGGGCGATCGGCTCGACGCGAAGCTCGCGCGCCTGCACGAGGTCGGGGTGATCGAGCGGATCCCGAGCCGGATCCAGATCGCCGTGGGCGCGTGGGACATGCTCCGGTTCTGGATCTCGCCCGCGGCCGCCGACTACTACCGCGACAGGAACATCAGCTACGCGTTCCACCAGCTCCTCCGGTTCCTCGACGAGCCGGCGTCGCTCGCGGATCCGGTCGGGTTCTTCAGCGAGCGCGACGGGATCATCGGGCACCTGATGCAGGTCGTGCACGCGAACCCGGTCTACGATCTCGAGCTCCTCGAGATGTACCCCGACGGGCTCGACGCGCTCGAGGCCCAGCTCGAGGCGATGCTCGCGGGGACGCACCCGCGCGCCGCGTCGATCGGCGCCATCGTCGAGGAGGCCGACTACCACGCGCGCCTGCTCGATTTCGTGCGGCGCTTCAGGGCCGATCCGACGATCCCTCCGCTCCTTCGATCGAACGTGGGCGACGCGTCGTCGTTCTCGGCGCTCGAGCGGACGTTCGGGTCCCTCCGCGCGGCTTCACGATACTTCAACAAGATGCCGAACACGCTCGGCGGCGCGGCAAAGTACCTGCGCGAGACGGATCGGTTCCGCAGCGACCTCGCCGAAGCTGCTACCTAGCGAGGATGGACACGCTGCTCGAGGTGCTCGCGTTCGCGGGCAAGTCCCTGCTCGTCTTCCTGACCTTCGCGGCGTGCGCCGCGTTCGTGTTCTCGCGGGCGCGAGGGCGGCGCAGCGGTGAGCCGTCCGTGGCGCTGAAAGAGATCAGCGAGCGGTGGCGCAGGAACCGGGATCAGATCGCGGCGTATCTCGTGCCGGATCCGAAGGCCCGAAAGGAGGCGGTGAAGCGCCTGCGAAAGGCGCAGCCGCCGAACCCCGGGCCGAGCCGGCGCGTGTTCGTCATCGACTTCAAGGGCGACGTGATGGCGTCGGCCGCCGAGAGCCTGCGCGAGGAGGTCACCGTGATCCTCGGCGTCGCGGGCCCCGAGGACGAGGTCGTCCTCCGCCTCGAGAGCGCGGGCGGCGCGGTGCACGGCTACGGGTTCGCGGCGTCGCAGCTCTCTCGTCTCCGGGCGGCGAAGATCCCGCTCACGGTCTGCGTCGACAAGGTCGCCGCGAGCGGCGGGTACATGATGGCGTGCGTCGGGAGCCGCGTCCTCGCGGCGCCGTTCGCGATCCTCGGATCGATCGGCGTCGTCGCGCCGGTGCCGAACCTGCACCGGCTGCTCGACAGGTTCGGCGTCGACTACGAGGACGTCACCGCCGGCAAGCACAAGCGCACCGTGAGCCTGCTCGGCGAGATCACCGAGGAGGGGCGCGCGAAGCTGAGGGAGCAGGTCGACGAGACGCACGTCCTCTTCAAGCGGTTCGTCCACGAGAACCGGCCAGCCCTCGACATCGACGCGGTCGCGACGGGCGAGCACTGGTACGGGACGCGCGCGGTGGAGCTCGGGCTCGCGGACGCGCTCGCGACGAGCGACGACTACCTCCTCGAGCAGGCGCGCATGTCGCGCGTGTTCGAGGTGACGTGCGAGCGGCCGCGGAACCTCCGCGAGCGGGCGTTCTCCCTCGCCCAGCGTGCCGTACGGGCGCTCGGATGAATCTCGACGCGCTCCTCGATCGCCTCGTCGCGCGCGGTCAACGCGGGATGGTGCTCGGCCTCGAGAGCACGCGCGCCGCACTCCGGGCGGTCGGCGATCCGCACGTCGGGGTGCGCGCGTTCCACGTCGCCGGGTCGAACGGCAAAGGCAGCACCTGCGCGATGATCGACGCGGCGCTCGCCGACGCCGGGTTGCGGCGCGCGACGTACACGAGCCCGCACCTCGAGCGGTTCAACGAGCGCATCACGATCGACGGCGCGCCCATCTCCGACGACTTGTTTCGTGTCGCGCTCGAGCGCACGTTCGACCGGGCACCGGAGGGGCTCACGTTCTTCGAGACGCTCACGGTCGCCGCGTTCGTCGCGATTCGCGAGGCGTCGATCGATCTGGTCGTCCTGGAGGTCGGGCTCGGCGGGCGGCTCGACGCGACGAACGTCGTCGACGACCCGGTGGCTGCGGGTGTCGTGTCGATCACACGCGGCGCGGCGGCCGCGCACCTCGAGCACGGCGCGTTGCTCGGCGCGACGCCGGAGGCGATCGCGGCGGAGAAGGCGGGGATCTTCAAGCGCGGGTGCCCCGCGATTGTCGGTCCGATGGATCCGGGGCCGCGCGACATGTGCGAGCGGATCGCGAAGGACGTCGGCGCGACGCCGATTCGCTTCGTGGATCGCGCGACCGACCTCGGGGTGCAGCTCGCGCCGGGGCTCGCGGGCGAGCATCAGCTCGACAACGCGGCCGTCGCGGCGGCGATGCTGCTCGCCGCGCGGGAGCGGGTGCCGGGGCTCGAGCTGCGGAACGTGGAGCGCGGCATCGCGGCGGCAAGGTGGCCGGGCCGGCTCGAAGAGATGGAGGTGCGTGGGGTTCGGGTGCTGCTCGACGGGGCGCACAACGTCGACGGCGCGCGGGCGTTGGTGGCCGAGCTCGCGCGGCGGAGGGAGCGGTTGGGATCGATCACGCTGGTGTTCGGCGCGCTCGCAGACAAAGGGTGGGCGCCGTTCCTCGAGCTGGTCGCGCCGTTTGCGGAGCGGCGGTTCTATGCGGAGCCCGGCGGTCGGGCGCCTGCGCCGCTCGTGGAGTTGGCGGCGAAGGCGAGCGGTGAGGTGTGCGGGTCGATCGCAGAGGCGGTGGATCGTGCGGTCGAAGCGACGGCTGCAGGAGGGACGGTGCTCGTCACGGGGTCGCTCTACTTGGTTGGAACGGCGCGCGCCGTGCTGAGAGGCGCGCGCCGTGATCCAGCTCTCGGGCTGTAATTGCGCAGCGGCCCATCGCCGCGGGTGCCTCAGGCTCGCGTCACACCCCAGGGTTTGTCAGCGGCCCACTGTCTCGTACATACGCGGCGCCAAGCCACTTCCCGAGCGGCGCCGCGTGCTCGCGCCACTTGCCTTGCACTTGACCGAGAAAACGCTCTACGTGGTCCCACTCACCAGCCATTGCGAGCCTACGCGCCAGCCGAAGGGACGGGCCGAGTGGTCCGAAGCGCATGGGCAGCGACTGAAGCAGCAGTACCCGCGCATCACCGATCCCCCCTCGGTCAATCGCCAGAAGCCCCTCGATCGTTTGGACCGCGTGCAGCCCCCCGACGGTTGCAGCGCTACATTGTTCTCGCGCGCGCGACAATACGCTCTCGATCACGTCGCCCCGCTGATCCATGTAGTAGCAAACCCCTATGAACGCCGCCGGGGCTTGTCGCCCGCTGCTCCACAGTCGCTCGCAGTGCGCTGCCGCTGCCGTGTAGGAGTGCCCCACGACGCCGCGGTCGGTGCTCGCCAGTTCGTGTCGTGCACACTCAAGCAGCGTTCGCGGCGTTAGTGGGTGGTTGCGCAAGAGTTCTTCGGCAACCTCGTCCCCACCTTCGAGCCCGTGCTGCGTGCGGAAGGCGAGTGCGTTCTGCAGAGTCGCTGCCGGAACGTCGCGCCGTTCAAGGACGCTGCTCCAAATGTCTGCGCACCGAACGGCTTCCTGAGTGCCCGGTAGAATGATCCCCACGGAGTTGGCGAGTGGCAAAAAGGGCGCGTGCTCGGCAAACCACAGCACATGCGGAATGAGTTCTTCTCGTCCAAGCTCGCCCCGCTCGTGTCGCACGGCAAGCTGACAGAGAAGCTGCATCCTTGCGAGGGCATCGTCGCTGTTCAGCGTGAGCCGATAACGCGCCTGTGCAACTTCCTCCTGGTCGAGCTCCGCGAGCGAGACGTGGTCCCAAAGCCGCAAGAGCGCTTGTTCTCGGGTCGACATCAGCACCCCACCGAAGCCATGCAAGTCGAGAAGCACACTTGATACTGCCCGATTGTGGCGGGTGAACCGTCCGGGTTGAAGGCGCAGCGGAAGTCGCAGCTGGCACGCGCCTCCGCGCACGGGTCCGGGATAGTGTCCGGCTTCCAAGGCTTCCGGAAGGGGCCGCACTCCGGCCCACCATCGGGGCCGCCCCACGGCTCATCATCACGGATCCGGTACCCTTCCTCTACATCCACCGGGAAGACGTCGGGCCCCGGTCCTGCTGTGGCGCCGCCTCCGAATGTCCCGATGAAGTCCAACACGCCAAGGCCGAGCAGAGCAACCAGCCCCACACCGCCGGCAGCCACAGCAACCGTTCCGGCGCCGAGTCCTCCGGCGGTCACCGCCGTAGCCGTCGGCGCTGCCGCAGCGCCGACCTTGAGGGCGGTCTCTGTGGCCCCCTGGACCATATCCCAGCCGATCTTCCAATCGTCAAGGCCGCGGGGGTCGCTGTGGTTCACAGGGTCCGCAGATCCGTACCCATACACGTTCACCCCGCCGCGCAACCCAATCGGGTCCCGACTCGTCCACCTCCCTGTCTCTGCATCATAATCCCGAGCCCCAAACCGCACCAGCCCCGTCTCCGGGTCGTACAACCCACCCGCAAACCCAAACGGCTGGAACCCCGGGTTCGTATCCTCGAGCACGCGCCCCCAAGCGTCGTACGTCATCCTCTGCGCCACTGCCCCAGTGGCAACGTCGACGACCAGCCGGACGCTCCCGAGGTGGTCCGTCAGGATCCGATACACCTCACCCGTCGCCGCGATCATGTACGCCGGCACATTCCCGCCGCCCGCGTAGACAAACCTCCGGGTGACATTCCCCGCGCCGTCGAGCTCGGCGACTGGTTGCAGTGCGCTCCGCCAGATCCATCCCTGGGTCAGCACACCATTGACCTTCTTGCCGACCCTTCGCCCGAGCGGGTCCACGACGTACTCGATGACGTTCCCGCTCGGCAGGGCGACCTGCCTCAGGTTGCCGAGGGCGTCGTACGTGTACCCGGTCGTCCCGGCGCCCGTCGCGTCGATCTTGTACGCGAGCTCGCCGTTGGCGGAGTACGTGTACGCCACGTCGCCGTAGGACTGCATCCGGTCCTGGTCGTCGAACGTCCCGTCGAACAGCCCACCGGAGTTGAGGCTGGTGGTGCGGTTGCCGTTGAGGTCGTACGCGTAGCTCTCTACGAGGTCTCCGTCTTCGCTGACAGTCTTGAGGCGGCCGAGATTGTCATACGTGTACACGAAGGTCCTCGTGACGCCTTCGACGGTCTCGGTCTTCGTGGCGATCCTTCCGAGGTCGTCCCTCGTGTACGTGAACGACAACAGCTGGGTCGTGCCGTGTTGGGCGGCGTACGCGGCGAGCTCTCCGTACGGGCTGTACCCAAACGCGTCCGTGACGCCTCCGAGGTGGTGGCGGTAGGCCTCCCATTTTCGGGCGCTCGGGTGATGGTGAGGTCCTCCGCGGCGGTGAGGAGGGAGTCCGGATCGTAGACATACGAGACGGCAGACGCGCCATTCACGAGCTCGCTCGTGACGCGGAAGTCGTTGTCGTACGTGAAGCCGACAGTTCCGAACACGGGTCCAACGAGCTGGGTGCCGGTGACGAGTCCCCCGTCGTACTGGAACGTGAGAGTCTCTCCGGTCGGTCCGGCGAGGGACGCGACGCGCCCGAATGTGTCGTACGCGGTCGTCACGGCGCCCGTCGGGAAGGAGACCTCCGTAGCGCGGCCGGCGCCGTCGTAGGTGACGTGCACATTCCGAGGTCCCGGCTGGTCTTCGTCGGTGAGTTGCTTGTCAAGGTTGTAGTCGTACGTCGTGGGCGTCGGGCCCGAGGACGCCGGATCCGGCGGACTGTACTGGGTGACGAGCTCCCGGCTGTCGAACGTGAAGTCGTGCGTCGGCTTCCCGGGGGGCAGGACGTGGCGCACGTTGCCCGCGGGGTCGTAGCTGACGAGGACGTCCTGGAGGTCGGGGCGCTTCGTCGCGGTGACGCGACCGTTGGCGTCCCTCGTGAACGACGTCACTTCGCCGATGGGATTGGTGACGCTCGCGACGAGGCCGTCGGGGCCGTAGGTCCACGTCATCTGCCGCGTTCCCTGCTGCGTCGTCTGCATGCGACCGTTGGAATCGTACGTCATGACAACGGGCAGGACGAGCGGGACCTCGGCCTGGAGGAGGTGGCCGACGGGGTCATACGTGCGGGTGACGGTGCGGCCGCCAGGCGAGGTGATGACCTCGACGTCGTTGTCGGCGTCGTACGTCGACTGGGCGGCGCGGCCGTTGAGGGTGACGGTCGTCGTCGCCGAGAGGACGCTCAGCGGATCGTGCGGATCGGCGAGGGTCGCGCTCCGCTGGACGGAGAGCAGGCGCGTCAGCCCGCCAGGGGTGTGCGTGGACAGCTCGCCGGTCGGAGAGAGGAGGCCGAACCTCGGATCAGGGGACTCCTCCCAGCCTTCCGTCATCCCGTTCGGAAGGGTCGAGAACCTCCGCCTCGTGGCGTCTTCGGCGGACGTCGCGACGAGGGTGTTGGGGTACGTGATCTCGCTGTGCGACGTGCCGTCCGCGTCGAACGTCGTCTTGTAGCTTGTCGTGCGGCCCATCGCGGTGGATTTGGTGACGAGCCAGCCGTCCTCGAGGTCGGATCGGACGAACGACTTGCTGCCACCGCCAGGGTCGGCGTCGGAGAGGAGTCGACCATTGGCGTCGTAGGAGAGAGAGCTCGCGTGGCCGTTGGGGTTGGTGAACGACGTGACGAGGCCGTCCGCATACCCGACATGCCACGTCGCGCCGGTCGGCTCGGTCGCCTGTGTGAGGTAGCCATTCGCGTCGATCGAGAGCTCGGTGCGGTGGCCGTACGGACCGACGATGGCGGTCGCCAGGCCCGACGCGTTGCGCTCGACCGTGGTCACGAGGCCGTCGCGGTTGGTGAGCGACTGGATGCGTCCACTCGGGCCGTACGCGACCTCGAGGAGCGACGTCCCGGTGACCGAGTCGACGGTGCGGAGCAGCTTGCCGCGTGGGTCGAACACGTGCGCGACGCGGCCGTCTTCCTCCGGGACAAGGATGTTGTCTCCCGTGAGGGCGGGGTGGGTCGGCGTGATCGAGAGGATCGTCGGTGAGCCCGTGGAAGGGACGCTGCCGACGTACACGGCGCCATCCGGGCCGACGGAGAGGCCGCGGGGCTGCGGGACGCCGGCGACGGCAGCGACGCTGCCGTCGACGGGGAGATCGACCGCGGCGGCGCCGCCTTCGCTGTGCCCGGCAAGGCTGTAGATGCGGCCGTCGGGACGGAGCGCACGGACACCGGGGACATTGACGGTCTCGCCCCACGCCTGGCCGGTCGCGATGAAGTAGAGCGTGCCGTCGGGGCCCGCCGCCATCCCGTCGACACCGAGGAGCAGCGTCGAGAGCGGGTCGACGTCGTCGAGCGAGCGATCGCTGGACCCGCCGCCACCGCCGACGAACTCGGCGAGGCCGTCGGGGGTCACGCGCCAAAGGAGGACGCGGCCGCCGACACTGGTGGCCTCTGCGACGTAGACATTGGCCGCGTGATCGACGGCGAGCGCCGAGATCGACACGAATTTGCGGTTCCACGCGGGGGTGAGGTTGGTGTCCGTCCACCCGATCCCACCGCCGCCCGCGATGCGGCTCAGGCGGCCTTCGGGTCCGATCTTGCAAACTCCCACATCGAGGAGACCGAGGTTGCCGACAACGGACGAGATGAAATAGAGACTCCCGTCATCGGCCGCACGGACCTGCGATGCGCGCACCGTGGTGTCGATCGCGAGGGCACCATCGGGGCAGCCCTCGCCGACGATGCCGACGCCGCCGGTGCTGGTGTCGAACTTGGTCACGCTCCGGACGATCCCGTCGGCGTCGATCCTGCGGATGCCGCCGTAGATCTGGTCGGTGAAGTAGAGCGTAGCGCCGTCTGGTGACGGCCCGAGGCTCTCGGCGCTCAGGCACGCGGAAAGGGCGGGGCCGCCGTCGACGGTGAAGCTGCAGCTCGAGTCCAGCTGCGAGAGCCGCGTCGTCGTGCCGTCGGCGCTCCGACGGAAGAGGGGCTGGACACCCGGGTTCTCGGGCGCCTGGTAGACGACGGCGCCGTCCGGCAGCACGCCGAACACAGGCGAGGCGCCCGACACCGCGCGGCGGATCGCATACGCCCCCGGTGAGCCGACGCGGAAGGAGGCGTCGGCGTTACGGGATCCGTCGCCGCGGACGAGGCTCCGGGAGAGGGGCTCATAGGCGCTCACCGCGGAGAGCTCCCAGCCGCCGAGGCCGTGGCTCCGGGCGTCCTGGGTGCCGAGCCACGCTCGGCTGCTGGTTTGGAAGTCCCAATAGCCATAGGGGCTCGCCGGGGTCGACGTATTGCTGAACACGGCGGACACGCCGCCCGAGCCCCCGCCGAACGAGTACCCGCCACCGCCACCGCCACCGCCACTGCCGCCGCTGCCGCCCGATGGGGCGCCGATGACCCGTCGATAGGAGTAACTCCAGGTGACACCGACGGGCTGCTCGCCTTGCACGGGACGGCCGTAGCGATCCTTGCCGTCCCACGTGAGCTCGAATCGCTGGTCTGGAGCGCACGGGCAGGTCTCGACCTGCTCGTACACGCGGCCGGCGACCTCGACGGTCACGGAGATCTTTTGCATCGTCGGCGGGACCGTCGACTCCGAGAACGGGACGGAGATCTTCCGCGCGGCGACATAGCCGGGGGTGCGCTCCGTCGTGTAGCGGAGGGACATCCCGGTGCCCGGGAGCGGGAGGCTTTCCAGCTTTCCAGCACAGTGGGATCCGAAGCTTGGAATTCACGTGACTTGAAGTCGCGG
>JADMIO010001320.1_pt1 | contig 17836 bp, 13 predicted proteins | sample 8958161 | NCBI WGS metagenome assembly JADMIO01 (sample SAMN16585339, study PRJNA669376) | soil metagenome | isolation source: Crop rotation soil | place: USA: Cullars Rotation, Alabama | collected 2011
ATTCAACTCAAAGCGATACAGATGGTGATGGCGTAGGCGATGCCTGTGATATTTGCCCTTCAGCTTTTGATAATGGCATCAAAGATAGCGATATGGATGGCATAGGTGATGCCTGCGATAATTGCCCAGCCCTCTCCAATGCCGATCAGCTAGATACGGATTTAGATGGTGTTGGCGATGGCTGCGATGATTGTCCTATAGTTGCTAACCCTAGCCAAGAAGATAGCGATCAGGATGGCATTGGCAATGCTTGTGATACCTGTGAAGGGGGTAATAGTAGTGATGTAGATGGCGATGGAGTAGCCGATGCCTGCGATAACTGTCCATCAGTGGCCGATCCAACTCAAAGCGACGCCGATGGCGATGGTGTAGGTGATGCCTGCGATATTTGTCCTTTAGCTTTTGATAATGGCATCAAAGATAGCGATATGGATGGTCTCGGCAATGCCTGTGATAATTGCCCAGCGGTGCCCAATCCTGCTCAGCTAGATACAGATTTAGATGGTATCGGTGATGCCTGTGATAATTGTCCAACAGTTCCAAATCCCAATCAAGCCGACTCTAATCATGATGGTGTTGGCAATGCTTGCCAGGAAACCGGATGCACATCGAACGCTTCTTGTAATGATGAGAATACTTGCACGACTGATACTTGTATCGGGGGGACATGTTTTAATACCTTCATAGTTGGCTGCGCAACCTGCATCGCAAACACCGATTGCGACGATAGTGATGCCTGTACGGCGGATACCTGTGATGCTGGGATCTGCGTCAATACGCAGATACAGAGCTGTCTATCGTGCACAATCGATAGTGATTGCAATGATGACAATTCTTGCTCGACCGATATATGTTTGATTGGAGCATGTGAAAATATTGCAGTCCCTGGCTGCCTCACTTGTACTGTGGGTGCTGACTGCAATGATGGCATAAGCTGCACAATAGATGCCTGTGTTGCGGGAATTTGTACCAATACCGTAAATCCTGGCTGTGTGTGCAACTTAGATGGTGATTGCAGTGATAATGACCCATGCACGACTGATACATGTACTGAAGGCATTTGTGCTCATACGCCAATCCTTAACTGTACCTGTACGAATGGTACTTGCCAGTCGAGCGCAACCGTTAGTAGCATCACTTCCAACTTCAATGGAACACCGATTGCGGCTGGAAACTATGTTTGGTTTAATAGCCATCTAAAGGTGACTGGCCTAAACCCCCTTGTTGTCACCCATTTATTTTTGACTAACTCTACCGTTAGCTTTAACAATGGCGGTCCTCAGGTCATCACTATTCCTGATGCCATTATAAGCTTTAATCCGCTTACAACATGCGGTTCGACAATCTTTGCTTCTAATACGTGGCAAACCTCATCACCCTCATTGGGCACTAGTGATGAGATATTCCTATCTGGCACAGGATATCTGGTTCCTGTCGGAGGATTGCCGGGTGGCATCAATCCAGTGGTGTGGCAAGGACAGTTTTATGCGGACCAACCAGGTGTTAGTATTCAATGGCAATGGTCGGCGGCGGTCTATACTGTTGATATGAGTAATGAGAATGCCCTGGGCGTGAAAGCAACGCATACTAACGAATGCACTTATGCCAACAGCGATCATGCTGGCACACCAGAAAACGAGAAGGCCTTTGTGATAGGGGGAGCGCGAGGCGGTGGTGGGTCAAATTATACAGGAAGCAATAGTGCGACAAAATCTGCCATTGCAGATAACTGTATCCCTCCATGTCCGACAGGAGAGGCCCGTTGCCCGCTTATTTGTGTGCCTGTCGAATAATTTCCATAAAATCCCTGTGTATTACTCCATCTATAGCGTCGCATAAGCTTAGATGGAGCTATAGCGCAGGTTAGTCGCGACCAAATATTCGTTTAATAAATGGTTAGGTGTTAGAAAAAATTAGCACAAATTAACTTGGTATTAAAAACGCATAATTTGTACCTAAAAATAGGAGCAAAATAATTATTAATTGAACATGATAACGTCGTTTTAGTAGACGTGTTATTTATGTTGTTAATATTAGGTCATATACCCGATGAAAAAATTATAATTAAAAATCTTTTGAAGCAGCAGGAAATGGGTTAACCTTATGGCTAATAGTGATGTAGCGATGAACAATTTTTTAACAGATATCATGGCAAACACGAAAAAATGGCATGGATGCTGCGAAATTCTAACAAATAGGTATTTGCCAAATCTAAACTTCACGGAAAGAAAGATAGATGATCGAGAAAGCTAAAAAATACCTGCCTCTTATTGTTGTCGTATTTGTGGCGTTGGCGTTATCTACGGCAGTGCAATTCAAGGGATTTTCCTTGTCGGTGTCTGTGTTTGCCAACGATTCGATGGGATTTTTCTTAGCTCTTCTGGCCATGCTCAAACTATTTGATTTACCAGGTTTTGCTAATGGTTTTCAAATGTATGATTTGATTGCCAAGCGAGCTCGCGCTTATGCATTGGTCTATCCCTTTTTAGAGCTTATTTTAGGCCTTGCGTTCCTGAGTGGCTTCTTGCCAATGCTTACCAATATAGTGACGCTCTTTATCATGAGTGTAGGTATTTTGGGTGTCGCGATGAGTCTATGGCGCGGCTTAGACATCCGTTGTGCATGCCTTGGCACTTCGCTCAAAGTACCCTTAAGCACAGTAACAATAGTCGAGAATGCTACAATGGCTATGATGGCACTTGTCAACATCATCACTCATTAAGAAAGATAGCGCCTACAGATAGACGAATGATTATGATTGGAGCATTTTTTATAGGCCGCAAGACCCAAAAAAATCGCGAAGAGTTTCATTACAAAAATCCCCCAATCAATCCTAATGCGACCATAAATAGTAAAATTCCAACAATAATCTGAATGGTTTTAAGAGTTACTTTCTTCAACAACTGTACTCCGAGAATCGATCCTACACAGGCAGCGATGAGGGCTGCAGCAACTAGACCAAGAGCACCAGATATTTTTAATTCTTCAAAATGCCCACCAAATATGGCAAAGCCGTAAACTACAAGACGGCTTAAGTCCACGATAATAGATGATACGACGGTAGTGCCGATGAATTGATTTTTGCTCAGACCTGCTTTGATTAAAAACATGCTTCGCAAAGCCCCTTGCAGCCCTGAAAGCCCACCAAAAAAGCCCGAAATAGCCCCGCCCAGCGGAATATATTTTGCAGAGAATGAGGCTTTTTGAAGAAATGGAATAAGCTCAAAGAGCGAAAAAATGGCTATTAAGAGCCCTATGATGAGTTTAATGGGCTCGATATTGAAAGAATGACCAAAGAGCTCATAGGTAATTAGCACAGGCAGAATACCCATTTGCGTAAGAACCCATGCTCCTAACGCAGCAGTAATGGCTGCTGGAATAGCAAATTTGAGCGTGATCTGTATATGAGCCATGCGGCCAACCAGAAAAAACTTAAGAATATTATTCGCTAAATGAACGACTGCTGTTGCTGCTACAGCTATTTGAACTGGAAAAAAGATTGAAAACGCCGGCAAGAGCAAAGTCCCAAGACCAAAGCCGGAAAACAGCGTAAGTATAGCCACTAGAAAACTTACTAGGCATATAATAAAATAGTTCATGGCAAATTTATATTATAGCAATAAAAGTGCCTGTTGGCTTATATTAATTGCCAAAATAATTAGAGCCCATGATGGCTATGTGAGGGCGCGCCTTGCTTTTTATCTGGTTGCGCATACCAACCAGGATCGCTGTAGTCGGAAATACCTTCCCGCACTTTGAGAATGGTAAACATGCCGCCCATTTCGATTATGCTATATGGACCGGGCGAACCGAAAGGAAGAAAATTCGGCGGCCTTTTCATGTCATGATGACCTGTCTCAAACATTTCCCCCATACCTTTCGTTCCCATAGGCATGTAATCGGGAAAGATCTTTTTTATTCTTTCGGCTATTGCCTCTTGATCGACGCCAAGCATGTTTGGAATATCATGTTCCATACCGTTCATCGTATGATGCGTCTTATGACAATGAAGCGCCCAATCGCCAGGCTCATCGGCTACGAATTCAATGTCTGTGGTATTGCCAACGCCAACATCGATGGTTGATGTCAGGTATTGGGCACTTGTAGGTAATCTCCAGCCTCCGTTTGCCGTAACCGTAAATGCATAGCCATGAAGATGTATGGGATGATTATCCATACTCAAATTAGCAAAACGAATCCGTACGCGCTCGCCTTTCTTTACCACCAATGAATCGGTGCCCGGAAAAATGCGCCCATTAAACGTGAAATAATTAAAATCAAGCATGGCCATAGGATCGGGGGTCGATGCACCCGCAGGTATGTACCATTCATGGCCAAAGATCGCGAAGTCACGATCGACAGGCTCTTCATCAGCTTCCTTGGGATGAATAATGAAAAATCCCATCATGCCCATCGCAATTTGCGTCATCTCATCAAAGTGGGGGTGATACATATAAGTGCCGTGTTGCTTGAGTGTAAACTCATAAGTAAAAGTTTCGCCGGGTTTGATAGGTGCTTGATTAAGGCCTGCTACGCCGTCCATGTTATTGGGCAAGAGAATGCCATGCCAATGGATGGTAGTAGCCTCTGGGAGCCGGTTTGTTACCACGATACGAACTCGATCCCCTTCAACAGCCTCGATGGTCGGTCCAGGGCTGCTTCCATTATAACCCCAGGTATTCACGATAAATCCAGGAGCAAATTCTTGTTTCACTTGTTCGGCAATAAGATGATAGACCTTTACGCCATCCTGCATTTTCCAAGTTAGATTCTTAACGTTCGGTGTTATGACTGAATACGAGGCGGAGTGTTCATGGTCATTTGGTCTATGACCACAGCCTATATGCATAAGGAGGATAAGAAGAAGAATGACCGCTCTCATTGTCTTTGCCTTATTGATGCAAAAGATCCTCCTACGGCATGAAGCAGCTCGGTGATGGATTTCTCATAATGCATGATCGCATCGAGTTGTTCTAATTGGGCTTCAATCTGTTCTTCTTTAAGATCAAAAAGAGCAAATACGCCCAAGGTCATCACGTTATAATGAGCAATCGCAGAATCTATTTGTGTGGCAAAATTAGGAAGGATTTCGTTTTCAAACATTTGGAGCTGAGAGCGATGGATATCGGCGGTTTTGGCGAATTCTCTTACTTCTGATGATGCCTCAATAGCGCGCGCGAGCAGTCTCTTCTGAGCTTGGGCAAGCATGGCGTCAAATTTGGCTCGTTGGCCTTGGCCGTAATTAAAAACCGGTACTTCGAGTTCAATGGCTGGGCCCGCAACAGTATATCCTTCTGATTCTTTTTCGGTAGAGATGCCCACTTTTATATTAGAGTAGGTCCACCATTCTTTTAGCTGTGCATCCTGTGCGATAGCATCGATTTCTCGACGCAATACTTCTAAATCTGGCCGATTTTCTATAGCGGCTCTTTCCATTAACGCTATCCCAGGCAATGGAGCGTCATGGATCGAATCGAGATTTTTATTAAGAGTAAAACAGGTTTCATTACCAAAAAGGCCTAGTGATCTGTTCAATTTTTCTCGCGCAACTTCGCGTTCCGCTTTTTTACTGTTAAGCCTTTCAAGCGCGAGCTCAAACTTGATTTCTCTCTCTCTCGCTTTTAGAGCACTGACGTTCCCCTCTTTATACTGAAGGCCTATAAGCTGTGCAGCAATCTCTTTTAGCTCTACAAGTTCCATCTCTTTAGCAAACTTCAGTTCTGTGATTGTTGCTTCTAGCCATTTGATTTCCACATCCTCTACAAGGTCGATCATCTTTTGTGCAACTTCTGCTTCTATGACATGAAGGTCTGCGAGCGCAGCTCTCTTACGAAGTGGGATGAGAAAATAATCTAAGAAGCTTAAGGCAATATCATAGGTTTTATTTATTTTTTTCCCCTCTTCGCTCGGATAGCGAGTACTAGCAGAAACAACTGGATTATGCCGTAGACCTGCCTCGATAAGCCCTGCATAAGCGATTTCGAGATTTTCATAATATGCAAAAAGATCCGGGTTGTTGACGAGCGCAAATTGAACCGCCAGCTCCCTGCTTAGGCCATTACGTCCTATCTCTTGCAGCAAGGGATTTCTGACATTTTCTACTCCGTAATAAGCGATATTTTGTGGTGGTTCTTCTTCTTGAAAGATGCATTGAGCTTCGATTGACGCGGGGGAAGATAGGGCTCGATTTTTTTCGTCAATGCCTCCATCAGCGGGATTATGATCATCGTCTAATTTACTAGACTGCCCGATGGCGTGCTTCTTTATTTTTGAAGCTTGGCCGCATGCCTGAGTAAAGGCACACAAAGAGATTATAGAGAGCCATAGAACTATGCCTCGGATAAAGCTTCGCATCTAAGCTCCTCCATGTAGGCATTATTGAGTGGCGCCAATGCCGCTTACAATATCCGTTGATTTATATCATATCTTATTTTTCCTTTATTCATGGTTAATAATAGCACTTATAAATAAATGTATGTTTTCGTGATAGTTATAATGTTATTTTTTTAAACGTAAACTATTAGACATAAGCGAAACAGAGCTAATGGCTATGGTGGTGCTTATAATGATGGGACTCAACCACACAAAAAGTCTATTTTTAGCGAATTTTTAATGATTTTTTTGCGACTAATTTATATGATATGTGTAACTGGAGAATAATATGAAAAAAATAAAATTTTTGTCGGTACTTTCGGTACTTATAGTAATGATTAGTGCTAATATAGCGTTGAGTGCATCAACAGAGCTTCCTAAATTAACCCTACAATCAACAGATAGTCCTGAGATACATAACTGTAAAATAATGCTTGAAATTATAAAAACTGCTCAATACAACGGGGTTATTCAGGATAGTAAATATAAATCAGGTATCTCAACTTCTACGCTAGAAAAATTACGTAAGATCGATAATATTAAAAAGCAAAATTTAGAAGATGACATAAAAACGATTGAATACTATATTTTAAATGATAACGAGAGTAGTTGTTTAGGCACCAGTGCAAGAGTAGTTGATAGTCTTAATGAATACGCTAAGATTGCTTCTAACAAAGAATTGGCTAGCGAAATAAACGCGCTTTTCAAACGTGTTCCTGAGTCTAATCTGTTTAGTGAATTAATTAAAAATGGGTATGCTAACCGTGATTCTAGTAGTAAATTCGGTATAGAAAAATTTATTCCGGGTTCTAATCTGAAGACTAAGCTCGATAAAATGGACGAACAGATGCTCAAGAAAAATGAAGGTAGATATTCAGAGCAAAAGACCGATCTTGCAAAATCTTTGTGGTTATTTGTTACCGTTAAAGAGAAATTAAGAGAGAGAGCAAAATAAGTCTTGAAATCCAAAAGCTAAAGCTTATTTCTCTATTATTAAAACTTCTGCAACAGACTGCTTTTTTGCTGGCCATCAGCATGAAAATTCGCCGGTTGCAGCCAGCGCTCACAGCGAGCTTTGATAGAGGGCCATTCGCTGTCGATGATAGAAAACCATGCAGTATCGCGATTGCGCTGTTTAAATACATGACTTTGGCGAAATATCCCCTCGAAACTAAAGCCTAGGCGTAGCGCTGCCTTTTTTGAGTTTTCATTTAGCGCATTACATTTCCATTCATAGCGGCGAAAGCCCAGATCTTCGAAAGCATAACGCATCATTAAGTACATTGCTTCGGTGGCGGCTGTGCTTTTTTTGAGCTGTTTTGAATAATTAACATGAGCAATCTCGATACTGCCGTGTTCAGGGTTGATGCGCGTAAAAGCACAAAGTCCCAGCGCATGCTGTGACGTATTCATGATCACATAAGGCATAGTATCCGGTGCTGTCAGCAAAGCCTTAAGCCAATGTTCAAAATCTATATAGTTATAAAAAGGCCCATAGGGCAGATAAGTCCACGAAGATTCGTGTTCTTTGCTGCACAAAACTTCGAATAAATCTTTCGTATGATGGGTGATAGACAATGGCTCAAGTCGGCAGCTCTGACCTATAAAAACTTGTAACCGCGGGCCTTCTTTGGCTCTCCATTCCGTAAGCAGATGGCCTAAATCTTGTCCAAACTGATTTTTTTCTCTCATGATCTTGCGTTCATTCAGTTTTGGCCCCAGCTTTGCTGTTGAGGCGAACTTGTTAGCAAGTTATTAAACAGAGGGATTAAGTACGATTTTAAACATTCGTTGTTTTCGATATAGGAGTCAATTTTGATATGCTTTATATCTTCGTCAATATTTAAATTATTTTCGTCGGTATTAAAAAACATAAAATTATTTGATTTTATGTAATCAATAAAGCCTTGATAATTATGGTCTTGGTTTTGCTTAAGATACGAGATTAAAATAAATTTAATAGTTAGCCAGCAAGCTTGATTTTTATCAGATAAAAATAAGGGTTCCAGATACCATAGTTTCAGTGTTTCGAAATAGCCATTTGCCGCAACAATTCTAGTGTTATCAAAACTAAAAGATGCCATGTTAGCTCTTTCTATTAAAAATATTTTGCTTCTTTGTGAGTCATATAACTGAGCCCCTGATGACGAAAAAGTAACAATTTGTTCTTCATTAGGGCTAAAAAAAGCTGAGCTGAGATAATGATCTTCTTCAAGCGAAGAATAAAAATTACCTGTTTGTGCGTCCCAAATTCTGGCGGTTTTATCCAATGAAGCGGTGATAATCTTTTGGCCGCTTGAGTTAAAATTTATAGAGCTTAGTGCTGCGCCATGTCCTTCAAGCGTGAAGAGTAAATCTCCTGACTGGGCGTTATGAACCATGGCGGTATTGTTACTAGCGATCATAGCGATCTTATCGCCACTTGGGCTATAGCATATGAGACTTGTTGGGCTCGTGTAGCCTGTAAATCCTTTGAGATCAAAGAGCCATTGATAGGTTTGAGCATCCCATACTATGGCTGTTCTATCATCTGAAGCAGTGATAATTTGGGAACCATCGGGGCTAAAAAAGGCGAGCCTAATCTTATCACTGTGCCCCTCTAATACTGAAAGCATTTCACCATTTTGGGCGTCCCACACTTTGGCAGTTTTATCATGTGAAGCAGTTATCAAGCGCTTGCTATCAGGGCTAAAAGCTACATACCTGATAGGTCCTTCATGCTTGAGCACTAAAAGTGCTTCACCCGTGTATGCATCCCATACTATGGCAGTTGTATCATGAGAAGCGCTCGCAATTAAGCTGCCATCGGGGCTGAAAGAAACTGAGTAAAAAATGGCGTTATCGCTGTGTTTCCTTAAAACCAAAAGCAACTGAGGATCCTTGGCATCCCAAACATTGATCCAGGAAGCTTTTGAATCGTTCATGGGAGCAATAAATCGAGTACCATCGGGGCTAAAAGTTATTGATTTAATTGTTCCGCCATGGTTCGGATCATTGACCGGATATTTAACATGTGGCAATGGCAAAAAGTTATTAGGGAAAATATTGTCAATAATATTTTTACTTTTGTGTTCAAGCAAAGAGAAAAAAAAGTCATATAGATTATTGTTTAGTTTTATATTAATTTGCGCATGTTCTGAAGCTTGTATTAAATCTTCGTTTTCAGACATATTAGCGAAACTTATTAAGTCTAAATAATCCCGCTGAGAAAATAAGTTATTTCTTATTCTGTCTACGCCGTAGATATAATCCAATATGCGCTCGGCTATATCTCCTGAACAATCAAATTTTATTGTATTAGTTTTATTTTCTAAAAAAGAATCGTAGCTACAAAGGGTCTCAAAATACAGCGAAAATTCGCCAAGTTTTATCTTATGAGCATAGTGATCTTTATCGTGAGAAAGTATTTTTATGTCAGTATGAAATTCATTTTTGCGCAATTCGTTTATTTTAGTAAACTTAATTTCCGCTGAAATCAGAGGTGAAGCACACAGTAAAAATATAAGAAAAATTCTCATAAATAATCCTCTAACTTTCTTTGTGAGAACTATTTAGATTCTAAATATATTTCTATTCACCTCACTGTTTGTGATTTACAGCTTAAAGAAAAAGCCTAAGCGCCGATATATTTTCAAAAATCTCAACTGCTATTTTTGAATCTGACTCCGAATGAGTTTTTCTATTATGAGTTGCTAATTTTTTTAGGGCCAGCGCTGCTACCTGCCAGAATCCCCCCGTCGATAGTTAATTCGGTTCCTGTCACATATTTTGATTCATCAGAAGCCAAATAAAGAGCAGCATAGGCAACATCCAAAGGCTCACCCATAACCCCCAGGGGAATGGCTGATGCAATCATAGCAATACTTTGTGCTCGCGCAGTCTCATCATTCCCCAGCATGGGATCCCACATGGGTGTGAGAATGGCACCAGGATGAATAGAATTGCAGCGAATTTTATAGCCCTGCTCTGCGCAATAAAGCGCAACTGTTTTTGAATGATTGCGTACTGCTGCTTTGCTTGAGGCGTAGGCAGCAGCCCCAGGTATACCGACCATGCCTGAGCGGGAGGAAATATTGACGATAGAACCACCATGTTCTTTCATGAGATCGATGGCATACTTGCACCCTAAAAATACACCATCTAAATTAATTTGATGAACAGAACGCCAAGCATCAAGGGAGCAATTTTCTGGATCCTGGGGGCCAATATTTTCGTTAAATCCAGTTATGCCGGCGTTATTAATCAAGATGTCAATTTGGCCATAATCGCTTCGCAACTTATTAACGCAGCTTTGCCATTCTTTTTCTTCTGCAACATTAAGGTGAAGGTACTGGCCGTTGATGGCTTGAGCAAGCTTTTTTCCTTCGATATCTAAGATATCTGAGACAATAACTTTGGCACCTTGTTGGGCAAATAGACGAGCAATCTCAGCACCAATGCCGCGAGCTCCGCCTGTTATTAAAGCGATTTTGTTATTTATCCTATTCACTATGACCTCAAAAAAACTAAGCGCTATCTTTGGGAGGTGATACCAATTTTCGTGCCTATTGTCATGACAGTTGCATAAATCATGTGAATAACTTTATTGGTCTATTTATGGCAATCAAAGGGAATTAAAATAAATATAGTTAATAAAGACGGTAAAAACGTTTTGTATGTATAAATATTATGAGCTATAGCTCTGCAGCATTGCTATTAGATTTTCTAAGACGAATAACCGGTAAGCAGGATACAAGTGCAAGCGCGATGCTACTCATAAAAAAACAGCATAATACAACCATGTTGGTGGCTTCAGCAAAGCTATGACGTAGGGCCAAAAGTGATTGTTGATCATTGACGTTATTTTGTATTATTTTAAGCGTTTCGGTAAAATTTTCTAAATTAAGATTGCCACTTCCTGTATGAACTCCTGCCGCGAAGAGCTTGGTTTCAACGGATATAACTATCAAAGTTCCCAGTACAGCAGTACCAATGGTCGCACCAAGATTACGAATCAGTTGCATCGACGCGGTTACGAGGCCTAAGTGGTCGTGCCCAAAAGAGCTTTGTACAATAACAATAAAGATCGGCAAGGTCACTCCCATGCCAGCACCCACCAGTATTAAATTAAAGGTCAGCTGCGCGGGCGAGACCGAAAGCGTTATGCGCGAAAGCATGAAGAGCGCTGCACAGGTAATAGCAACACCGCTAACAACCAGGCTCTTATATTTTCCGGTACGACTAACAATTTGGCCCCCAAGCGCGCTAGCAAGCGTTAAAGCGACAACAAAAGGAATCAGTATCAAACCTGAAGCGCTTGAAGACTTCATCAATGACATTTGCATAAACAAGGGCAAATAAGAAACCACCCCAAACATACATATGGCAAGAAGAAAAACTGCAATAATAGAGATATTAAATATTTTGCTGTGAAAAAGCATAGCAGGAAAAATCGGATAGACAGCACGTTGATCACGAATGACAAAAATTACCAATAAAATTAGCGAGGCGGTAAGTAAGAATATAACATCGCCACTTAGCCATTGAGCCTGTGCCTCGCTGCGCATAAGCGCACATAAAAACGCCAACAAAGTGAGCGTCAACAAAAAAGCATTCATAAAATTAATCTTTTCGAGCGATCCCTTATTGGAGACTTTTGGAAAATGTCGACGCACTAATCCCATAGCAAGTAGACCAATGGGAATATTAATAAAAAATACCCAACGCCAACTGGCGTAATCAGTTAAAAGTCCACCAAGAACAGGACCGATGATACTAGCCAAACCAAAAACACTGCTGATCAAACCCTGCCACTTCCCCCGCTCTGCAGGCGGAAATATATCGCCGATGATGGTAAAAGATTCCACCATAATGGCCCCAGCACCGAGCCCCTGAATAATACGGCCGACAATTATCCACGCCATAAACAGTGCTGTCCCGCATAAGACACTGCCCAAAAGAAAAACAAAAATACCGCCAAGATAAAAAATGCGTCGCCCATAAGTATCGGAAAGCTTGCCATAAATAGGCACCATTACTGTCGACGCCAACATATAGGCAGAAAAAATCCACGATATCGCTTCAAACTCATGCAAATCACTGGCAATTTTCGGCGCCGCTGTGGCAACAATAGTTTGATCAAGCGCCGCAAGAAAGATCGAACACAAGACGCTTACTAAAGTAAAAATCTGTGTCGTGTTTAACCGTTTTTGCCCCATGTTTTATAGTAGTACAAAGCCATTTTTTTGTGCGAAAAATTGCTGCATTTTACTTGTAAAAATTATTCTATCTAAAAATCATCTATTCTTGATAGTTGAAAATATATTTTTTGATCATCTGATGAAACAACCATATTAAATGATTCTCCATAAAGAGGATTAAAGCCAACCTTGGTAGATGCCACAACCATGCACTCGGTAACCATCGAATGAATGATACTGTCTAGTTCTAAATTAATAAGTGTCGTAGGAGTAAACCACGATATAATAAGACCATTATTAACTGATAAATAATTTGAAATATCGGTGTATATGCCATCTTGATTTTGCATACATAAAAACGAAGCAGAACAGGTTCCGGCTTTTGCGTCTTGATTGTCGTAAATAGGTGCTCTTCCTGCTAAATATTTAGAAGATATGGTTGAGCTATCCACTAAAACATTAGATGTTGGTATTTCAATAAAACTTTTAATGAAATCTTCTATATATAAATAATACAATAACTCCGTTATATTAGGCCTACAGATGGAGTGGCCATTTTCGCAAAATATCTTCCCTTCGTTAAAGGGCGAGGGATCTCCGGTATTACATGAATTGCCTTCGACTTGAGCGCAACGATTGCGCTGACCGCTTGCGCCCCCACCTCCGTGGCGAATATAGCCACCACTAGGGTAGGGAACCAATGATGGGCTCACTGGCTCGAAAATCGGAGAAAATTCTTTTTCTGCAATTACAACTTCTTTGGCCTTGTCAGCTTTAAAATCTATCGTTGTCGATGATTCTCGTGAATTTTCTGGGCTAATCGCTTTATGAGGAAGTTTTTCGCCACAGCCTATAAGAAGCAATCCAGCGATAAAAATTGACAATAAAAAAGGTGAGTTCATATGTATGCCTATGGATTATTTTGTGCGACAAACATATCTTAAATTATTAATAATATAATATCAAAAAATGTCATGTATTTAGTTTAATGCTCCTACAGGTATCCTTTGTATAAAAAACATAAAAACCCAGCAAAATTCGTATCGCGGTGTATCTTGCTTTGATTAGCTGAAAACTTTGACAGATAAACGCTAGAAAAAACAATAAAAAATCTATAAATTAAAATAATTTTTAATTATTATTTTATACGTAATAAGTCCTAATTATTTTAGGGCTGTAGCGCCACTCGCATTCCTTAAGAAACCAGTAAAAATTTTCCTTTTTATGCCTTTGAACTTGCGTGGATTTCGTTTGCCTGATTCCAGAAATTTTCTATGCCATGGCTGGAGCATACCCTTAGTTGGCCTAGCTAACTACAGCCCCTAATTTAAAATTTTCATTGCACGATAAACCAATGATTTCTGTATAGATAATAGTTTTTAGATTTTAATATGCTCCGGTCTAATTCCAAGTCCGATCATGCGCCCCGGTACTCTTTGTATTGGTGGAAGTGCAAGAAATAGCTTTAAAAATATTGGAAATCTATGCTGCTTATCTTGGTCGATGACTCGATTTATAATCCTGTTTTGAATAGCTATTTGGAGGCGCTGGGTAACTTGAGTCGGCCACATCCGACGTTTTTGAATAGCTGCTAGATCATGGTCGTTTAAATCTCGTTGCTTTAATATAGGAACTATTATGTTTGCAGAAGCTACGGCATCTTGAATGGCCAGGTTAATTCCTACACCACCAATAGGAGACATGGCATGCGCGGCATCGCCAATACAAATTAATCCAGGCCGATGCCATCGTAAAAGGCGATCTACTCTGACCGATAACAATTTAAGATCATTCAGGTTAGTTACTTCATAAACCCGCTCTTTCAGAAATGGTGCTAGCTTTAAAAGCTCGTTATGAAAAAAATCTAGGCCTCTTTCTTTAATGGTTTTTGCCTCTCCTTTTTTTATGACAAAACCACATTGCCAATATGTTTCTCGATAAATCATCACCATCATACGACCGGCTTCTATGCGGCCTAATGTTTCATGGCCGTCGGTTGGAAGATGGGATACCCTAAACCACAAAACATCGATGGGAGTACCAAATTTTTTTAGCGGTAGCTGAGATAGCTCACGAACAGTGGATTCTCGCCCATCGGCTCCTACTACTAGATCAGCGTTGATTTCAATTATTTCGCCCTGGGATCGAGCTACTACGCCGCATACAGAGTCATTGTTTTTTTTGAGATCTAAAACTTCTGTTTGCATTATTAGGGTAAAATTGGGAAAGGCCCGTGATTTTTGGGCAAGGAAATTGAGAAAATCCCATTGGGGAACAAAAGCTATAAAAGGACATTTAACTTTTAAGTGGGAAAAATCGGCGAGTTTGATTTGGCGTCCAAAGACATTGCCCCTTAATTGGTCTACTTGCTGGTGGGGAAGTTTGAGAAATTCTTCCAACAAACCTAATTCAAAAAGATTTTCTAGGGTCGAAGGATGGATAGTGTCACCTCGAAAGTCTCTGAAAAAATCCACATGCTTTTCAAGAACCACAACTTCTATCCCTGATCGAGCAAGCAAATAGCCCAACATCATGCCAGCAGGACCGCCACCAGCAATACAAACTTGAGTCTTCATAGCACCTATCCTCGCAATTGTTCTCTCACTCGTTAAGGGGCAAATCGATTTTTCCTTCAGGTTTAAAACTTAAACGCAAAGCGTTAAGAATCGCCAAAGCGTCAATAGCTTGCTGAACTAATGCTCCTGCCACTGGCGGTAGATAACCTAAAGCCGCCAAGGCCATGCCAATAAAGCTTAGGAAAATCCCCCCAACTGCACTTTGCATGGCAATGATGCGCATGTCTTTGCTAATATGCAAAAGCTCATCAAGTTTGGCCAAAGTACTGTTCATAACTACGGCGCCTGCAGCTTCACGTGTCACTATTGTTGGATCACCAAATGCCACGCCTACGGTGGCAGCTTTAAGAGCAGGTGCATCATTGATGCCATCGCCCATAAACAAAGTGGGCGCTTGCTCAACTTCACGCCTAACGATTTGTAACTTTTGCTCAGGACTTTGTGATGATAGCGCATTCTCAATACCAAGCAATTTGGCCAGATATGCCACTTCGGATTCTCTATCACCGGAGACCAACATAATTTTTCTAAAGGAGTGATAAGGCGCCAAATGATGTACAAAACTGCGACTAAATTTTCGCGGCATATCATGAAACCGCAAAGTGGCAGCATAGGTCTGATTGATCAAAATTATACATTCGAGGCCAGATGAGGTGGGTGGAATGCTCGGCATTAAGCTTGGATATTTTCTCAGCACATGCTTTCTGCTGGTCACTTCTACCTGGTCGTGGTCGATCATGCCCCACAGCCCTTGCCCTGGTATCTCCGATATGCTCGTGGCAGCTTTAAGAGTGAGATTTGCATCCTTGGTGGCCTTCAAAACGGCTTGAGCTAAGGGGTGTTTCGAGTATTGCTCTAAGCTCGCTACCTTTTGCAAAACTTGTTCTTTAGTGACGGAATCAGCCGTATCAATATCGCTAAGCTGTGGCTGGCCATAAGTAAGGGTGCCAGTTTTATCAAAAATTGCCGTACGGCATGTAGGCAAGCGCTCGAGCACCATCGGATCCTTAATTATTATCCCTCGTGCAGCGGCTACCGAAATAGCACTGATAATAGCGACGGGAATAGCGATTAATAGCGGACAAGGCGTGGCGACTACTAATACCGCCAAAAATCTACTTGGATCGCCCGAGTAAATCCATGCGCAAGCCGCCACCAGTAATGCGATAGGCGCAAAAATTGCACCCAGTTGATCGCCTAGGCGCCGCAGATAAGGCCGATTGTTTTCCGCGTCTTGCATGACTTTTATTATTTGAGCATAGCGCGAATCTTTAGGCAGCTTACTCGTTTGGACTATTACTACGGATTCGCCATTGATCGCTCCAGATAAAACTGAAGCACCAGGAGTTTTTGCCACACGATAGGGCTCACCGGTTAAATAGGACTCGTCCATATGGCTTTGTCCTTCCATTACGATGCCATCGATCGGGCTGGTTTCATGAGGAGCGATGACAATCATATCGCCAATCTTAATTTCAGATAAATCAATGTCTTCTATAAGATCACCAACACGTCGACGAATACGTGCTGGCATACGTTCAGCTAGCGTGCGCAGTACAGAAGAAGCTCTCGACAAAGCAAAAGACTCCAATGCTTGTCCTCCAGCCATCATCATGATCACAAGTACGCTTGCCAGATATTCCTCTAAAATTACTGCTGCAACGATAGAAATAGCGGCTAGTATATCAGCACCAAAATCACGATGATATATTTTCCGGCCTATTTGCCACAAAATGGGTATGGCACCAATAAAAATCATCGCAAGAAGCGGCCAGTTCGCGTAGACAGTGTCTATCCACCTGAATATTAAATGAGTCATGAGGGCCACGATTCCTAGAGCGAAAAGCGCTAGCTGCCATGTGAATCTGGCCTTGCTAAATATTGTCATGTTCATGATCTTACAGTGTAAGCTAAGATCTTCTATTTTTGAGCAAATAAGGAAACTGATCAGCTATCTCAGTAGGTAGAATCCCTCGCCAAGCCGATTTTTGAAGAAGAGCGGCTGCTTCGAGCTGCAGGCTCACTGCCACTAGACAGGCAGCAAGTGAAGAATCGCATTGCGTGATCAATCCGGCTATGGTGCCAGCAAGCACATCGCCATTGCCGCCGGTCGATAATATTGGCAGATCATCATCAAATGCAAATATTTGGTCATCGGATGCGCGTACCAGAGTATTAGCGCCTTTGAGTATCCATACGCATGAGGCTGGTATAGACGCATTAAAAGTAGCGGCAAGTTTTTCTATAACTTTGACACGATCCTTTTGCACGGCTTCAGTGCTTAGGCCAAGTAGGTGGGCAGCTTCTTTTGGATGCGGCGTGCAAATAAGCTGCTCTATGGAAAAAATAGCTGGTTCATCCAATAATAATTTCAAACCATCAGCATCGAGCACAAGACTTTTGAGTTGTCCGCTAGCTGTTTTGATTACTTTTTTGGCATGATTGAGAGCGGCAGCGTTACTGAGGCCTGGTCCTATAACTAAACAGTCAATATTATTGAGTGCATTTGGAAGTTCTTCAAAGGTGAATTTCATAAACTCAAAGCAATCTTGAGGATGGCAACTTTCCAGCACATTGGGATCCTAAGCTTAGAATTCCACGTGGACAAGTTGTCGCGGCCGCTTCTATAGTGTCACCTAAATACTAGTGACTCCAGCGTAACTGGACTGGCCACAGTTAGGCCGCAAATGTAATCACACTGGCTCACCT